>Ga0335081_10012050_pt1 | contig 14004 bp, 11 predicted proteins | sample Lox_Sample_35_FD_206713 | JGI IMG/M metagenome (GOLD analysis project Ga0335081, IMG submission 206713) | Soil microbial communities from Loxahatchee National Wildlife Refuge, Florida, United States - Lox_Sample_3.5 | ecosystem: Environmental > Terrestrial > Soil > Wetlands | place: USA... | reverse complement strand
ACTAACCACTTCCGACGGCGTACAACGGAGGTACCAGAAGCTGCTCGCGGCGGGCTCTGTCCGGATGGCCCTCCGGAAGCAATCCAGATGAGCGTGTCGTCGCCGTCCCGTACTTGTGCCGGCTGGCGGTCCCGATACGGCCTTCGAGGAGATCACGATGCCTCCGGGATCGCTCGGTTGCGTGCTTCCCCCAAGCCGACTTCGGGATACGCTCGCCATAGGAGGAGTGCGGCTCGGCCGACACACGGTCGACCGAATCAAGCGTAGGTATACCCGAGCTTGGTGGTGTCGAACGTATCCTGAACTTTCCAGGAGCCTTCCCAGGGTGCTGGCTTGCCCGCTTTGGCGAAGACCAGGGTGGAGGTGAAATCATATCCTGGCGAGCCCGAGGCCGGCAGGTAGGGATCCGTCGTCGGATGTTGTTTCCGCCAGGTTTCCCAGAGCAGATCGATGTAGCAGTGGTGCAAGAAGAAAATGGGGTCGTTAGGAGACGTGGCAAGTGCCATGTTGCCTCCAATCCAGCGGCGCACGGGGTTGTGCAGTCCACCTTCGCAGGTTGTTTCCCAACTGTTGGGGCCGGGCGAATAAGGTATCTTCGTCAGTGCCGATGCCACTTGTGGCGGTGTCGGCAGATAGGCAGTCGGGTCTGTCCCGAATTCTCTTAACAACCCGGAATCCCCAGAGGCTCCATCCCAGACACGAATATCGAACTCCTTTCCTGCATAAGCGAAAGGGCCAGATACGACGCGATGTCCTTGTGCGGCATCTCCATCTCCACCCAGGAAGTCGTCGGTAAACGGGCTATTGTTTCCGGAGAGCTCCCAGTCCCAGTAGGGAATGGCGATGGTGGCATCGCCAGCCGCCGACTGTAGCGCCAACTCAAACTGCCGGAGCAGCACGCGGTGCCATGGAAAAAAGAGAGGCCCACCGTGCGGCATCGGCATGATCATGTCCGGCCCCACCATTGCGTTCTTGTGAACCTGGACAAAGTCGTCGTAGCGTTTCATTTTTCCGGGGTTCAAAACGCTGTCGACGTCGTTCTTCAAGGCGAGCACCGCCGAGACAAAGGCCGCCTTCTCTGCCGCTGACATGGTGGTGTGGTTCTTTCGAGTGTTCATACCCGGTGAGTGTCTCCTATGGGTTGTCTCAGATGGCCATCGTACCAGTTGTTCGGACGAACTGACCCAAACGGCCTTCGGGGAAGGCTGATTGGAATAATCCTGGTATGCTGCGCGCCAGGCGTATGTGCGCTTCAGATCGGACCCCAGTTTCGAAGGGCGGAGGCGAGGCGTCCGTCTGTCTCCGCCCTGAGCGCCTCAGGTACGCGTTTTGGGTGCAGCCTTTAGCTGCACCCGCTCGTGCCGCCGCAATTGCCGCACTTGTAGCAGCTTCCGTTGCGCGTCATGATGGAACCGCATTCGGCGCAGAGCGGCGCGTCGGCGGCTACGGGCGCGAACGGCAGTTGCTGCTGCGGATCGGGCTCGGTGGGGCGCAGGGTAGTGGTTTCGCCGGCTTCCGTCACGGCATATTCAGCTCCCAGGAACTTCGCGCCCAGCCAGCGGAAAATGTAATCCATGATGGATTTGGCATAGGGAATCGTCTGGTTGCCGGTCCAGCCGCTCGGTTCGAAACGGACGTGGGCGAACTTGTCCACCAGGAATTTCAACGGCACGCCGTATTGCAGGTTGAAACTCACCGCCGTGGCGAAAGCATCCATAAGGCCGGAGATGGTTGAGCCTTCCTTGGCCATGGTGATGAAGATCTCGCCCGGCGCGCCGTCGTCGTACATCCCCACCGTGATGTAGCCTTCGTGCCCGCCGATGGAAAACTTGTGGGTGATGGAGCGCCGCTCGTCGGGCAGCTTGCGCCGCACCGGCCGGTACACCACCTTCTCCACGGTAGTGGACGCGCCGCTGGGCGCCGCGCCCGCCACCGCTTTCTTTTCGCCTCTGCCCGAGCCCGAGCTGAGCGGCTGCACGCGCTTGGAGTTGTCGCGGTAAATGGCCACCGCTTTCAGCCCCAGCTTCCAAGCCTCGGTGTAGGCGTTCATGATCTCCTCCACCGTGGATTCCTCGGGCATGTTGATGGTTTTGGAAATCGCGCCGGAGATGAACGGCTGCACCGCCGCCATCATGCGCACGTGGCCCATGTAGTGAATCGACCGCACGCCGTTCTGCGGCCGGAAGCTGCAATCGAATACCGGCAGGTGTTCGGGCTTGAGATGCGGCGCGCCTTCAATAGTCCCGGTGGAATCGATGTGGCTCACGATCTTTTCCACCTGCTCGGCCGAATAGCCCAGCTTGATGAGCGCTTGTGGCACCGTGTTGTTCACGATCTTGATGACGCCGCCGCCCACCAGTTTTTTGTATTTGATCAGGGCCAGGTCGGGCTCGATGCCGGTGGTGTCGCAGTCCATCATGAAGCCGATGGTGCCGGTGGGCGCGATCACCGTCACCTGCGCGTTGCGGTAGCCGCTGCGCCGCCCCGATTCGTAGGCATCGTCCCAGCACTGCCGCGCGCCGTCGTAGAGGGCCGCGGAAACGTTCTGCCGGCGGATGAAACTCACCGCGTCGCGGTGCATGCGGATGACTTCCAGGAACGGTTGTTCGTTTTCGGGGTAGCCCGGAAACGGTCCGGTGGATTCGGCGATGCGCGAGCTGGTCAGGTATGCCTGGCCGCACATCACGGCGGTGATGGCGCCCGCGATATCGCGGCCCTGCTCGCTGTCATACGGCACTCCCATGGACATCAGCAGCGCGCCCAGATTGGCGAATCCTAGCCCCAGCGGGCGGAAGCGGTGCGAATTCTCGCCGATCTTCTGGGTGGGATAACTGGCATTATCCACGATGATTTCCTGCGCCAGGACCATGGTGTCCACGGCGTGGCGGAACGCTTCCACGTCGAACTGCCCGTCCGGTCCCACGAACTTCATCAGGTTCAGCGATGAAAGATTGCACGCCGAATCGTCCAGGAACATGTATTCCGAGCACGGATTGGAGGCGTTGATGCGCGCCGAGTTCTTGCACGGATGCCAGCGGTTCACGGTGGTATCGAACTGCATGCCGGGGTCGCCGCACTGGTGCGTGGCATCGGCGATCTGGCGCAGCAGGTCGCGCGCCTGATAGCGGTCCTTGGGCTGCCCGGTGCCGACGCTCTTGGTCCACCATTCGCCATCAGCCACCACGGCTTGCATGAAATCGTCGGTCACGCGCACCGAGTTGTTGGCGTTCTGGAAAAAGATGGAGCTGTAGGCATCGCCATCCAGGGAGGAATCGTAGCCCGCATCCACCAGCGTGTGCGCTTTTTTCTCTTCCTTGGCTTTACACCAGATGAAATCGCGGACGTCGGGGTGGTCGGCGTTGAGGATCACCATTTTGGCCGCGCGCCGCGTTTTGCCGCCGGATTTGATGACGCCGGCGAAGGCATCGAAGCCTTTCATAAAGGAGAGCGGTCCACTGGCGCGGCCGCCGCCGGAAAGCACGGCGTCTTCCTCGCGCAGCGGCGAGAGGTTCGATCCCGTGCCTGAGCCCCACTTGAACAGCATGCCTTCCGTCTTGGCGAGATCCAGAATGGATTCGAGCGAATCCTTCACCGAAACGATGAAGCAGGCCGAACACTGCGGCCGCACCACGCCCGACTCCAACTTGGTTACCGCGCCCGCCTTCTCGTCGTAAATCCAGCCGTAGCCGCGCGCCTCCTTGACCCCCACGTTGAACCACACGGGCGAATTGAAGCAGGCCTTCTGCAGCAGCATCAGGTGAGCCAGCTCATCGCGGAAGTTCTCGCCATCGGCCGCCGTTTTGAAGTAGCCGTCCTTCTGACCCCAACCGCCGATGGTGTTCACCACCCGCTCCACCAGTTGCGCCACGCTGGTTTCGCGCTCCGGAGAGCCCAGCTTGCCGTGGAAGTACTTGCTGGCCACGATGTTGGTGGCGGTCTGCGACCAGTCCACCGGAACTTCCACGTCGCGCTGTTCGAAGATTACAGAACCTTTGTCGTTGCCGATGGAAGCGGTGCGGGTTTCCCACTGCAATTCGTCATAGGGCGTTTTCCCGGCCTCCAGCCTGGCCGTGAAAAAGCGCGGGAACCCGATTCCCGTCTTGGTTTTAGAAGGAGTATCAGTCTTCAATACTTCCATTTTCGCACTCAGCGCAACCGAAAGTTGTCCCATCGTAATCTCCTCTGCGGAATCGCTACAGGGTCGGCATTCGTAATCTTGCCCCAATATATAGTGGGAGGTCAAGAATTTTATCTATAAGCAGGGTGTTATAGTTACAGAGAAGCTGTGTTAAGGGGCACAGCGGAGCGACCTGCAGGCCCCGCGTCGACCTGCACCGGAAGCTACTAGTACGAGGATAATGCGGGCGGGGAGGGTTTCAGTAGTCTTTGGCGCCGCGGGCGTATTTTCGGCCCGCGTACCCCAGGAGCACGATGCCAGCCAGCAGAAGGCCATCGGTGCCGGGCTCGGGAACGGATCCGCTGGTCGCCACCTCTACGTCGACGTTATCCAGGCCGATATACTCGCCGCCTGCCGTCGAGACGCCAACGAAACTGAGCACAGTGAGCGACGATGTGGCTGTAAAATTAAAGGTCTCCAGGTCCCACACTGCCGGATTCGGTGTGCCCGCGCCCGAGGTAAAGGTGCTGGACACGCCCGCCGCAGTGGCCCGTACGCTGACTGGGCCGCCAAAAACCCCGGAATTGCCGCCATAACCCAGATCAAAGGTCGCGGAGTAACTCGTGCCCGCAACCGATGCAAAACTCTGTGTCACGCCGCCATATGTCCCCACATCCGAATAGCCAGTGAGATCCAGAAAGAACGAACCGTTGGCCGCCGAGATGCCGTAGGGATTACCGTTCTCGATCCAGGCGGTCGGCACTCCATTGATCGTGGTCCAGCCGGGGATTGCCGACGAACCGGAGTTCAGTTCATCCACACTATTCACATCGCCTACAAAGGTGCCGTTGGGGTTCTCAAAGCTTCCGTTGGCGATCAGGTTGGCATACGCCTCCGCGGTGGAAAGCGCAAATAGGATCGTAAACGCCATTACAGTCTTTGGCATAGGGTCCCCTTCCTCCTGTGTCGTTGGCGGACACGAAGACGCGCTGAGGGTAGCATGAAAAACGCGCATTAAGCTGGGTGTTATCTCACGTGTGCATCCGGCCGCCGTGCTAAATTCGACGAGCCATGGCGGTTCTATGTGCCCTCCATCGCCCATTGAAGCCGACGGGCTGCGAGCCGGCGGCGGCTTTCGACTAGGCGACCTCGGCCGGCACGAGATGGCGCTCACGCCCGGGGAAATCGAAATGGCGCCGTGCCGCTGCCACCACGCGTTCCACTTCGTCGACCTGGAACGGCCTGGCGAGCACATCGTAGCCGCCGACATTGAGCACTTCCGCCCATAGTAAGTCGTCGGCGCTGCGCGAGGTCACGATCAGTTGCGGCGGGCGGTTCAACTGGCGCAGATCCCTTAGTACCCGTCTCCAGTTCCACCGCGGCGTAGCGCTTTCGGCCAGCACCACCTGGACGGGATGACGGCCCAGATAATCCATCGCCCGTCGCCGGTCGCACGCTTCAGACAGGCGCCAACCCAGCTTGCGAAAGACATCGTGCACCAGCATGCGATCGTTTTCGTACTCGCCCACCATCAAGGCAGACACAAATCCTTCGTGTATCGAGCCAGTCATGCCACACTACTCCTGTTTTCGGTTAGCGCGTACGGTGCGTCGGGTAATTTCGAACTGGGAAGCGGGCGGCTCGCCTTCGCCCTTAATCTAGATTAGCCGTGTGCAACGACTCGTACAAGCGCAACCCAGGCCGTTCCAGTAATTCTAGTACGCAAAGATACCCGTGATTTGGGCTGCTGTGTGGGGATTCACCCCAAATGAAACTGTCCCATTGAACCATTGCCGCGGCCGCTGTAACATGCATTCCACTATGGCAACAAACGCAAGCGGCTCCACCCCGCGCGGCAGCGAGACAATCCTGCTGGTGGAACCCGATCCGGAGACGCGCGCCCTGGCGGTGTTCATGTTATCCAGGCTCGGTTATTGCGTGCTGGAGGCACGCAACGCCATCGAGGCGGTTAAGCTCTACGCGGAATCGCCGGAGGGTATCGATCTCCTTTTCACGGAGACGCTGATGTCGAAAGTCAACGGCCACGAGCTGGCGCAAATGCTCAGCCGCGATCATCCCGCGTTGCGCGTGCTGTTTCTGGCCGACGCCGGCTACCAGCGTTTGACGCGCAGTGTGGCGCAGCAGAAGGGGCTGCATTTTCTGAGCCGTCCGTTCACGATGCGCCAACTGGCGGGGAAGGTGCGCGAGGTTTTGGATATACCCGTGGCCCGGCTTACGGCGGCGGGTTGCTAGCGTAGCAAGCGGCGGCAAAACGCTCTTGGGCGGTCGATTGGCGGGCGAAACCGCCTGCCCCACCAACGTTCAGCCGGTATACTCTCTCAGCGCTACTTCAACGTAAAATTGCCTGATCCCCAACCGTAGCCGAAGCCGCTATCGTTGCCGTCGATGGTCAGGAATCCGGCATTGAGGCCCGTTGCCGTGAACGACGCGGTTGAGTAATAGGAGAGCACGACCCCAGCGGCTGTGCCGGCCGGGAGAGCTTCCAACACGTATGGTGGAATCGTGAACGTCCCCGGGACCAGAAATGCTCCCGTCATGTTGAATGCTACGGCTTTTGCCCCGTTCACCGGCAGAGTCATGCTTCCTTTCGGTCCTGTCACGGTGTAAGTCGAGCCGGCATCGAGCACATATCCGGTCGACTTCAGAAACTCGAATTTCGCATCGTCCTCGAATGTTCCGTTGCCGTCCGCAAAATGATCGAGATGCGCCGAGGTAAAAGTGACGGGCCCAGCCGTCACCAACTGTTCGATTTGCTGGGTACCAATGGCGGCGCCGGCGGCATTCACCAGAGTGCAAGTCCGGCTGCCGTTGGCGACCGGCATCACCGTTGTGTTGCTGATCTGGTTTCCAATCTGGATCGCAAGCGGGACGGCGCACCCGACCGGAACGCTGTTCGGCACCGTAAAGACGATCTGATCTTCCCGACGCAACAACATAGCTCCTCCAATTTTGCGCCCGTGATCCAGGGGTGATTGTGCTCCGTTGGTTACAGCGTTGAGGGACGGTCGAACGGGACTTCGTCCAGTTCGCTGTTGTTAATTTGTTAACAGATTTGGCTGGACGGCTGCTTCCGCCCGCCGCGTCCCAGAAACGGACGAGCCGGGGCCGTGCCGGCGTGCGTAACCCGCTTTTAGTCCGTGGTTTGCCTTTGGTCCCCCACCTGCTTTCCCACTTCTGATGCCTCTGTGGAATGACTTCCGGTTCGCCCTCCGCCAGTTCCGCAAAAGCCCGGGATTTGTCGCCATTGTGCTGGCCACGTTGGGCCTGGCGATCGGCGCCAATACGGCCATCTATAGCGTGCTGGACGCGGTGCTGTTCCGTTCCGTCCCGTATCCGCAGCCGGAGCGCCTGGCTGTCCTGTCGGCCACCTACACGCGCAACGGCCATACCGATGAGGAGGTCCAGACCGGCCGCCAGTTTCTGCTGGTGCGCGATGCCGCGCCGGGGCTGGACGTGGCTGCATTCAGCGGCGAAGGCGGAGCGAATTTTTCCAGTGGGAGCCATCCGGAATATATCCAGCAGCAGCGCGTCTCTGCCGGATTTTTCCACGTGCTGGGGATTGAGCCGCAATTCGGCCGCGAATTCGCGCGCCGCGAAGACATTCCCGGTGGTCCGCCGCTGGCGATACTGAGTCATCGCTTCTGGCAGCGGGTGTTTCGTGGCGATACCGGTGCTGTCGGCCGGACCATCGTGCTGCGCGGCGAACCTTACACGGTGATTGGGGTAATGCCGGAGAGCTTTCGCGCCGCCGCCCAGGTGGATGTATGGACGCCGCTGCGCCCGTCGCCCGAGGGCGAAGGCTCGGGCTCCAATTACGGCGCCATCGCGCGCCTGAAGCCGGGGGTTTCGCCGGCCGAAGCCGAAGGCCAGCTCAAGGCCATCAGCCGCGTCATCCAGGAAGCCGGCTTTCTGGACGGCCCTCCGGGCGCTGAATTCGAAGAGCGCCTGATCCCCTACCAGCGCGGCATGACCGGTTCGATGCGCGAGGAAGGCTCCATGCGCACGCAACTGCTGCTCACCTGGGGAGCGGTGCTGGTGGTGCTGCTGATCGGCTGCGTGAATATCGCCGGCCTGCTGCTGGCGCGCGCCCGCGGGCGCAGCCGCGAAATCGCCACCCGCATGGCGGTGGGAGGAAGCCGCGGCCGCATCGTGCGCCAGTTGCTGGTGGAAAGCCTGGTGCTGGCGCTGGGCGGATGTGGGGTTGGAATTGCCATTGGCTCCTATGCCCTCGACGGGCTGAAGCGCATGGGCGCCGCCAGCTTCGAGCTGTGGCATCCCATCCAACTCGATTGGCGCGTCACGCTGGCCATGCTGGGAATCGCGGCTCTCACCGCGCTGGTTTTCGGACTGGCGCCGGCCATCGCCACCAGCCGCATCGATATCCGCTCCGTGCTGGTGGAAGGAGGGCGGGGGATTGCGGGCGGCCGCAGGCACTGGTCGCGCGCGACCCTGGTGGTGGCGGAAGTTGCCCTCAGCCTGGTCCTGCTGGTGGCGGCCGGCCTGCTGGTGCGCACGCTTTCCTACCTGCACGGCTTCCAGCCGGGTTTCGATCCCCGCAATGTTCTTTCGGCCGAGGTTTCGCTACAGGACAAGCGCTACGAAACCAGCGTGGCGGTGAACCGTCTCTTCAGCCGGGCATTGGAGGGCATGCAGCGCATCCCGGGCGTGGAATCGGCCGCGTTGGCGCTCACGCTTCCATACGAGCGTCCGCTCAACAGCGGATTCCGTACGCTGGACGGCAGCGATCGGGAACGGCACATGGCCGAATGGGTCTATGTGACGCCGGGGTATTTCGCGGCCATGCGCATTCCCCTTCTGCGCGGCCGCGAGTTTCGCGAATCCGATACCGCGGAAAGCGGCAGGGTGCTGGTGGTAAGCCGGTCTTTCGCGGCGCGCTATTTTTCGCAAGGCGATGCGCTCGGCCAGCACCTGGCTGCGGGGCGCGGCCCGGCGTACGAAATTGTCGGGATTGCGGGCGACGTGGCGCAACACAGCGGCCTGACGGACGCGAACGGACCCATCTCTATCGAGCCGACCATCTATTTCCCGGCGGTGCAGGCCACGGACGGCAATTTGAAACTGCTGCACACCTGGTTCTCGCCCAAATGGGTGATCCGCACCGCGGGACCGGTGCGCGGCCTGGAAGCGCGGGTGCAAAGCGCCATTGCCGCCGCCGACCCCTTGTTGCCGGTGGCACATTTTCGCACGATGGATGAACTGCGGGGCCGCTACACCGAGGCGCAGAGTTACCTGGCGCTGCTGTTCTCCGTGCTGGCCGGCCTGGCGGTGCTGCTGGCGGCCGTCGGGCTCTATGGGCTGATCGGCCGCGGCATTGTAGAGCGGCAGCACGAAATCGGCGTCCGCCTGGCCTTGGGCGCCACCAGCGGGCAAACCATGATCGAGATCATGATGCCCGGCCTGCTGCTCGGGCTGGCCGGAGTGGTGTTGGGCACGGCGCTTTCCATCGCCGCGGTGCGGCTCCTGAAGAGCCTCATATGGGGTGTACAGCCGGGCGATCCATCCACCTTCGTGGTCACCGCCGCCGCCCTGCTGGCGATCACCGCCGCGGCCAGCTTAGTGCCGGCGCTGCGCATTTTACGGCTGGACCCGGCCCAGACGCTGCGCAGCGAGTAGCCTGCGTGGCACCGGGAAAAAGGGCCGCCCCGGATACTAACCAAAAGTTAACCTTTCGCATCTTGCCCGGGTCCACCTAGCCCTTTAGGGTCAAAGGAGGAGCAGTGCGTGATTCGATTTTTCATTGATTGGTGGCGAGACGACAACAGTCGCCGTCCGGTAGATGCCGGCGAACCGAAAGAGCATCGCCGCCGGCGTTCCGAGAGGGGCCAGAGCCTGGTGGAATACTGCATCCTTCTCACCTGGACCTGCCTCGCCATGATGGCCATGGTTAACGCGGCAGGTAAAGCCACACACGGAATTTGGACCACGGCAAATAAGAACCTGAGCCAGGCGAACGTCACCGCATCCTGACCGTCCTGTCGAGGCTGTGCAGGTGCGAGTCCTCGACCTGCTATGCGGTACTGCCTTAGTACATAAATGACTAAGGAAAGACGGATGAAATCAGTACTTTGGGTTATGGAGGTTCGGAGGCAATTTTACGTGAATACACGGGCGTATGGAATGTTTCTGGCGCTCGCGGTTCTGTCGTTCAGTAACTATGCCCGCGCGAATACGGTTGTTTTTACCTGGTCTGCAATCGACAGTGCCAACAGTAATTACCCTCTGAAGGGGCAAGTGACTTTTGGAATTACCAACGTCGGCTCCAACGGCCAATGCCTCAGCGGCGGGTGCGAGCTGACCATCGATATGATCAACACATCGACGGTCGCTACGAATGCCAATCAGGAACTCCTGGATGGTTTGTACTTCAACATTAAGGAGGGCACGATCGGACCGACCGGCGGCACGACGCCGGGTCCACTTACGATGGCATCGGCCTCCGCGGTCGACGGGCTGATCGATGCGACTGGTAAGACAGTTCAGGCGGGTACCGTCGGGGCCAATATCTGTGCCCCGGGCGGCGGCTCGGAGGTGATAACTCCCAGTTGTAGCACTACGCAAACGGGCGGATGGCAGGCAGCCTATGACAAGGCTGGCATCGGCGGGGGCTCCAACGCAGCGGAAGAGTGGGGAATCGGGACCAACGTTCAGGGCGGTATCTTCAAGAGCGGCTCCGTCAATACTTTCAACTATTCGGTCGTACCTTCGTTGGGAGTCGGCAGCCAGCCCAAAAACTTCCCCTACGTCTTCGATCAAGCCAATTTTGTGTTCACCGGTCTCACATCCAGCAGCATTTTTGTTTACGACGTGGAAGCCGTTTACGGTAACAAGCCGAACTGGTTCCCTACGGCGGTTTTGGTCAGCGGCGAAGCACCCGAACCTGGTACGGCTGCTACGTTGGTTACCGGCGGGTTGCTGCTGCTGCTGCTGAAGAGGCGGCGGGTCTGAAGGTTCGCGGGCGGCCTTCGCCGGCGAATGCGCCAGCCTCCAATCTCTGATAATATCGACACTCCATGTTGATCCTCGCAGCTATCCTTGCAATTCTCGTCTACGGGGTGGTGGCCGCCACTTGGGGCAACCTGAATCCCAGACTCGGTTTCACCGAAGTGCAGAACGGAACCATCGCCATGTGGCAGGCCATCGGACTGGTGGTGGCTTCGCTCGCCGTAGGCCCGCTGATCGATCTCAAGGGTAAAAAAGTCGCCTTGCTGGCCGGACTGGCGCTGATCTGCATCTCGTTGTGGGGATTGCCAAGCGCGGGCGGCGACTACAATACCGTGCTGATTCTTTTGGCGGTGCTGGGGCTGGGCGGGGGCATTGTGGTGACCGGAGCGAACGCCCTGGTTTCCGACGTCAGCGCAACGCGGCGCGGAACCATGCTGAACCTGCTGAACCTGTTTTTCGGACTTGGCGGCCTGCTGACTCCGCTGATCACCGCCGATCTTCTGCACGACGACGCCGTGCGCATGTGCTACGTGGCAGGGGCCATGGCCACCATTGCTCTGATCATCAACGCCATCGCGCCCATGCCGAAACCCACCGGCGAGCGCGGCTTCAAGGCTTCGGAGATCGGGTTGGTGGTCGGGCGGCCGGTGTTGTACCTGCTCTCGCTGTTCCTGTTTCTGTATGTTGCCTGCGAGGTGGGGGTGTGGAACTGGCTGGTGGGATACCTCACGGACGTGCGCAAGCTCGATGCCACTACCGCGCGCCACATCCTGTCGCTCGGTTTCGCGTTGGGGCTGCTGATCGGGCGCCTGGTAGTGTCGCGGCTGCTGATCAATCTATCGGCGCTGCAGGTGACACTGGGCGCGGCGGTGGCCATGGCCATCACTACTTTCTGGATGCTGCAATCCACTAGCCCTTCGGCCGCGTGGGTCGCGGTGTTCTGCGCCGGCATGGCGATGGCGCCGATGTTTCCCACCACGCTGGCGATGGTAGGCGATGCCTTCCCGCGCATGACCGCCACGGCCATGGGGATTGTCATCACCTGCGGATGGATTGGCCTGGCGGTCAGCTCGCCGATTATCGGCGACGTAGCCCACTCGAAAGGCCTGGGGACCGCGCTGCTGCTGCTGCCGGCATTCTCGGCCGCCATGATAGTTGTAAATCTTGGCCTGCGGCCCCTGCTGAGTAAGCGACAATAGGGGTTTGTGGTCCGCAGGGTTTTCAAGGCATTTCAATACCGCGATTTCCGGCTGATGTGGACGGGCGCGTGCCTGTCCGCCATCGGCACGTGGATGCAGATGCTCGCGCAGGGTTGGCTGATTTGGCAAATCAGCAAAAATGCGCGGCTGCTGGCGCTCGACCCGATCCTGCAAGCCATTCCGATATTCCTGTTTTCCCTGATTGGCGGTGTGCTGGCCGACCGGTTCGAGCGTCGGCACTTGCTCATTTTTTCGCAGTGCGTGCAGATGAGCGTGGCGCTGGTGCTCACCTTTCTGGTCGGGTTCCATGTGGTGAAGGTTTGGCACTTTCTGTTGGGTTCGTTCATTGCCGGCTTCGGACAGGCGTTCGGGGGGCCGGCATATTCGGCGCTGATTCCCACGCTGGTGCCGAAAGAAGACATGCCCAACGCCATCGCGCTCAATTCCATTCAGTTCAACGCGGCGGTGACGGTGGGGCCGGCGATCGGCGGCTGGGCGCTGCACTCGTTGGGCGCCACCTGGTGCTTTGGATTGAATACGCTCTCGTTCCTGGCGCCGATTGTCTCGCTGCTCATGCTGAAGATCCGGTTCCTGCCGGAAAAAACCGGCGAGAGCATCCTCACCAGCATGAAACAGGGCATTCGTTTCATTCGCAAGCAGGGCGCCATGCAGGCGCTGATCGTGCTGGGTTTCCTCATGGCTCTGCTGGCTATCCCCATGCGCACGTTCCTGCCGGTATTCGCCGATCGTGTATTCCACATGGGCCCGGGAACCTTCGCGTTGCTGCTGTCGATGTCCGGCGCCGGGTCGGTGGCGGGGGCGTTGATTGTGGCCTATTTGGGCAACGTGAAGCGCAAAGGCCTCGTGGCCCTGGTGATGCTGATGTGCCTGGGCGCGGGCATCAGCGGGTTCTCGCTTTCGCGCTCCATCGCGTTCAGTTGCGTGATGCTGTTTTTTTCCGGTGCTAGCATGATGGCGGTATTTTCCATGGTGATGTCGCTGGTGCAACTCGTGGTGACGAACCAGATGCGCGGGCGTGTGATCAGCGTCTACAATTTCGCCTTCCGCGGCGGCATGCCGCTGGGAAACGCCATCGCGGGAACGCTGGTTCCCATTTTCACCGCGCCCATAGTTTTGGCCGTGAATGGCATCCTGCTGGTAGGGTTGGGGCTCTTTTACCTGCTGGTAGAGCGGCAGGTAGCTGAGTTGTAATGGAAATATGCTGGTTCCCCTACTCGTTGCCGGGCTATTTGCCGCTCCCACAGGAACGCTGGAGGCGGCGCGCAACCGCCAGGACCGGCCCGCGCTGGAAAAACTGGCGAACGACGCGTGCGGCGCGGCCGGCCAGAAGGCAAATGATTTCGACGCGCAGATGCGCTGCGCGCTAACGGCCTCGTACCTGGCCGAAGTGGACCAGGAGCAGCGCGATAAGAAAGCGGCGCAGCAGGCGGCGCTGCGCGGCGTGCAGGCGGCCAATAAAGCAGTCGCTCTTAAGCCGCAGAGTGGGGAGGCTTACCGCCTGCTGGGTATGCTGTACGGCCAAACGGTCACCGACCTGGTGAGCGGCTTGAGCAACGGGCCGCGCGCCAAGGAAGCCATCAACAAGGCGGTGGCGCTGGCGCCGAAATCTTCGGGCGTGTACGTGGCGCGCGGCGTGGGCAATTACTACCTGCCGGCGCAGCTCGGAGGCGGCGCCGAAGCCGC
>Ga0335081_10012049_pt1 | contig 14004 bp, 8 predicted proteins | sample Lox_Sample_35_FD_206713 | JGI IMG/M metagenome (GOLD analysis project Ga0335081, IMG submission 206713) | Soil microbial communities from Loxahatchee National Wildlife Refuge, Florida, United States - Lox_Sample_3.5 | ecosystem: Environmental > Terrestrial > Soil > Wetlands | place: USA: Florida... | reverse complement strand
TTTTCAAATCCACCCTGTCTCTGACAAACTCGATGCCTTCTTCTTCCAACAAGTGACGTTGTTTCTCCGCGCCCGGTCGTTCGCTGATCTTTCCCTGTGAATTGATGACCCTCTGCCACGGCACGTCCTCGGGACAAGCTGCCATCGCACCGCCCACCCAACGCGGACCGTAGGCTTTATAGGCTTCAAGCTCGACGCCATTCGGCGCAGGCAGCATCAATGCAATCTGTCCATAGGTTGCGACTTGGCCGCGCGGCACCTGCCGGACCAGTGCCCAAACGCGTTCATTGAATTGTTGTGGGTTGGGCGGCGATGTGAATTGCATCAATCGCCTTCGACAAATTGTCCGCCAGTCGAATGCTTCTCCAGTAAATCCCTGGCAACGTTGAATTTCAGCTCGACCTCGATTTGCTGGAAACACTGACCATTCGAGCTGATCAGCACCTTCCGCCCAAAATAGACCGCCTTGTTTCCTTCATATTCCACGCTGAGATCATTGCTCAAATCCACGCGGCCTTCGATGACTTCTCCACAGCGATTGCATTTCACTTTAAAAACATAATATCGTTTTCCCTGTGTAGTCGGCGCGCTCTTGAAAATTTTTTTCAAAAAGTCCATGGCTATCCTTTCAAAATGATTTCGATCTTTTCCAGTTCGTCATCGCTAAACTTCAAGTTATTCAAAGCCGCGAGATTATCTTCCAATTGTTGGACGCTGCTCGCGCCAATCAATGCTGATGTCACCGCCGGTTTGCGAAGCACCCATGCCAAGGCCATTTGCCCCAGGGTTTGTCCGCGCTGCTTGGCGAGTTCATTCAGCTTTTGAGTCTTCGGCAGATTCTTTTTCACATCGTCCGGAGTCAGCCACACACGTTCGGTTTTGGTGGCACGCGCTCCAGACGGGATTCCGTTCAAGTAACGGTCGGTCAACTGTCCCTGCGCGAGAGGCGAAAAGACGATACAGCCGATGCCCTCCTCGGTCAGCACATCCAACAATCCATCTTCGACCCAACGATCCAGCATGCTGTAGCGCGGCTGATGGATCAAACACGCTGTGCCGAGTCCTTTAAGAATTTGCGCTGCGCGCCGAGTCTGTTCGGGACTGTAGCTGGAGATGCCGACATATAAAGCTTTGCCCTGCCTGACGGCGGAATCGAGCGCGCCCATCGTTTCTTCGAGCGGCGTGTCCGGGTCGGGGCGATGGCTATAAAAAATATCAACATAATCAAGCCCCATGCGTTTGAGTGATTGATCGAGACTTGCCAGCAGATATTTGCGCGAACCCCACTCGCCGTACGGGCCGGGCCACATGTCGTAACCGGCTTTCGTGGAGATGATGAGTTCATCGCGATACGGATGAAAATCCTGTTTGAAGAGCGTTCCAAAATTTTCTTCCGCAGAGCCGGGGGGCGGGCCGTAATTATTGGCAATATCAAAATGCGTGATGCCGAGATCAAAGGCGCGGCGTGCAATTGCGCGGCTGTTCTCGAATACGTCGAGCCCGCCGAAGTTGTACCACCAGCCGAGCGAAATGGCTGGCAGTTTGAGTCCGCTTCGACCGACGCGATTGTAGAGCATGGTATTGTAACGGGTTTCAGAGGCGAGGTAAGGCATAAGATTCTCCAAATGAAATCAAAATTTCCATTTCTTTAAAAAATCCATCGCTTTGTAATTCGTCAAATCCAGTTGCAACGGTGTGATGGACACATAGCCTTCAGTTAGTGCGCCGAAGTCGGTGCCGGGTTCGTCCACGCCGGTCGGCGCTTCGCCGCCGATCCAATAATAAGGTTTGCCGCGCGGGTCAATGCGCTGATCGAGCGCGTCGCGATAGACGCGCAATCCCTGGCGCGTGATCATGGTTCCTTTGAGTTCGTTTTCTTTAAGATACGGCACATTGATGTTCAGCACCACGCCTTCCGGCAAATCGTCCGATATGGTTTTCTCGGCCACGCGGCGCGCCACGACGGCCGCGGTCGAATAATCGAGTTGACCTTTGAATCCCTCCGGCGAATGCAGTGAAACCGCGATGCCTCTTACGCCGCTGATGACGGCTTCCATTGCGGCAGTAACCGTGCCGGAATAAGTTACGTCGTGGCCGATGTTGGCATTGGGATTGATGCCTGAGACCACGAGTTCGATCTCCTCTTTGACAAATCCAAGTAATGGCAGGGCAACGCAATCCGACGGAGCGCCGTCAGACGTAAAAGCAGCGGAGCCGTCCGCCAGAGTTGTTTCACGTACGCGCAGCGGCCGGTCCATCGTCTTGACATGACCCGAGGCGGACCAGTTATGGTCGGGTGCAAAGACTATCACCTGTCCAAGTTTGCGCATTTCCTGCGCCAGCGCCAATAATCCGGGCGCTTGAACGCCATCATCGTTTGTTACAAGAATAGGCATTAAGAAATCCTTTGCTCATAAATAGAGTCTTTGCCTTAATTATATAATGGTTTTATGTTAGGTTGCCGATTTTATGATTTCCTCAAAGACGGACTTGCCTCTCTGCGTATGCCGTGATACACTGTAGGTGGATGAGTGAGAATCTGCTTATCGTAACCCCCAGTCCGAATTTTGGGGAAATCCTGCGCCGTGCTCTTGAAGAAAGCGGCGACTATCATGTTGTGATTGTTAATAACAAAGCCTCCGCGGTGGTGCGTGCGGATGAAGAAAATTGCCGGGCTGCGTTCCTTGACTTGAATCTGGGCGCGCAATGGGTGGAAGATATTGGCCGGTCACTCCGTACCGTTTTACCAAAAATCAAATTGCTGATCCTGGCCGATAATGAGACTCCGCCTCTGCTTGATTCAATCCGTCCGTGGGCCCTTGTCCGCAAACCCTTTGAATCTTCAGATTTATACCACGCACTTGAAGTGCCGATTACCAGTTCCACGGTTTCATCGAATGCTCCATCTGGAGAAATAGACCCTCCATGGTTAAGCGATGTTACGAAAGCCGCCCAACATCTGACTCGCTTAAGCCTCGAGACTTCATCGCAGGCCGCGTTGATTACCCGTAATGCAGCGTTATGGGCATATGCTGGTCAGTTATCACAGAACGCCGCCAATGAAATTGCGGCTACATTGGCCCGCCATTGGAGTGGTGGAAAGGGCAGCGATCTTCTGCGCTTCATCCGCCTCGAAAGCACCAAAGCGGAACATATGCTATATGCCACTCAACTGGCTGAAGGTGTTTTGCTGGCAATGGTTTTCGATGCTGAAACGCCATTCAGCACCATTCGTTCACAAGCAGGACAACTGGTCACATCGCTGAGCGGTGATGAAATAAAAGAGAATAAGCCCGACTCCCCTAGATCGAACAAAGCCGAAATGGTTGTTACCAGTGAAGTCAGTGACGATGATGAAGGGGATGATATTGAAATTCCACCCATCTCTGAAATCATTGTGGACGTTCCATCGCCGGACCCGAAGCGCATACAGCCCGAGAAGGTTTCCTCGCCTGCCATTCAGCAGATGCGTCTGCCTGAAGTTGATGTAAATCCCGATCAGACTCATCGTTCCATCTTTAGCCGTGAGTCATCGCCCCCCATTCTGTTAAAGGATTTGCTGGTCGAGCAGCAATTCGCTGATTTGGATCAGACGGTTCCTTCACACCCCAAAGCTGTGGAAGAACTGGATGTTACCGCACCTTCCAAATCACGGCCACGCCCGATCACGCCAGTCCGCCAACCTGGTGAATTCGATGAAACCCGCCCGCACTTCATGGACGAAGCCGCGGGACGCATTATCCTCGAGCCGGTGAGCGCGGGTATCTATAACCTGACCTATGCATGTTTATTGGTGCCGCGCTTCTCCTCCCATTATTTGACTGGAGATATTGCGGATCGTCTTTCGGAATGGCTTCCTAATATTTGCGTGGCCTTTGGCTGGCGCCTTGAATATATGGCTGTCCGCCCTGAATATTTGCAATGGGTCGTGAACGTTCCGCCTGCCACCTCGCCGGGTTATTTGATGCGCATCATGCGTCAGCAAACTTCTGAGAAAATCTTTGCCGAGATCACACGTTTGAAGAAGGAGAATCCCTCCGGCGATTTCTGGGCTCCCGGTTATCTCATCATGGGCGGAACAAAACCGCATCCGCCGCAACTTGTCAAGGATTACATCAAGCAAATCCGCCAGCGACAGGGAATCGAAAAGTAGCAAAAATAAAATGCGAAGTCACTGGCTTCGCATTTTGAATTATTTATTATGCCTCCAACCTTATATTTAATTGACGGTCACGCCCTCGCTTATCGCATGTACTTCGCATTAACTGCCGGCTCGAACACAGCACGCTGGCAAACCTCGAAAGGCGAACCAACCGCGGGCATTTACGGTTTCGCGCGTGAACTCATGCGCATTCTTGAACAGGAACACCCTGAATACATTGCAGTGGCCTTTGATACCGGGAAAACTTTTCGTGATCGACTCTTCCCCGAATATAAAGCGACGCGCGCTAAAATGCCCGAGGACCTGCGTCCGCAGATCGAACGCATTCGCCAGTTGGTGGACGCCTTCAACATGCCGCGCCTTGAAATGGAAGGCTACGAAGCCGATGATGTGCTCGGCTCGGTGGCGCGTCTCGTTGCGGAACAAGGCCTGGGCGTAAAGATTATCACCGGAGATCGCGACCTTCTGCAATTAGTCAATCAACGAACCGCGGTCTATCTTGCAGGCGATGACCAGAATTACATCACCGATGAAGATGTCATCCGAAAACTTGGGATTCGGCCGAATCAGGTGGTGGATTACAAAGCTATCGTCGGCGATAAATCGGATAACATCCCCGGCGTCGCTGGTGTGGGTGAAAAGACTGCCGTCGCGCTGCTCGAAAAATTCGGCACGCTAGATGCCATTTATAAAAACATCGATCAGGTTGAAAATCGTTGGAAGACAAAATTGGAAGCGAGCAAAGATATGGCGTATCTCAGCCGCGACCTCGCACAAATTCATACCGACCTCGATATCAATTTGAATCTAGATGATGCTAAGGCACATGAATTTGATTTTGCGAAGGTCGAAGAATTTTTTAAGGAGCTTGAATTTCGTACGCTCATCAAAACCCTCGAGCGTCTGACCGGTAAAGAAACTTCTTCCGCGTCCCCTAAAAATTCTAGCGGACAACTTTCGATGTTTGAAACAGAACCGAAAGTTGTTTCAGTCGCACAACGCGCCCCATCTATCGAGGTCAAAATCGTTGACACGCTTGAAAAACTTTCCGATCTTGCGGAACAACTTTCATCAGCGAACATTATTGCATTCGATACCGAAACAACATCCACCGAAGAAATGCAAGCTGAAATCGTCGGCATTTCGCTGGCAGTCCAAGAAGGCGAAGGCTACTACATTCCCATTGGACATTTGACAGGAAACAATCTTCTAATGGCACAAGTAGTCTCTGTCCTCCATGACCCATTGACCAGTCCTCTCATCCAAAAAGTTGCTCACAACGCCAAATATGATTACATCGTCTTGGCTCGTTATGGACTGGTGGTAACGCCGATCACTTTCGATACGATGATCGCCGAATTTGTGGTCGATCCATCGTCGCATAGTCTTGGACTCAAGAACCTCGCCTTTGTGCGCTTGGGCGATGAGATGACTCGCATCGAAGAGTTGATTGGCAAAGGTAAAAAGCAGATCAGCATGGCGGAAGTGGCGATTGAATCGGTTGCGCCCTATGCCGCGGCGGATGCGGAAACCACGCTGCGATTGCTGCCGCTGATGCAAGCCGAGGTCAAGCGCGTGAACGCTGAGAAGTTAATGGCCGAAATCGAAATGCCGCTCATTACGGTGCTGGCTGATATGGAAATGACCGGCGTTCTTCTCGATCTGCCTTTTTTCAAAAAGTTATCCAATGAATTGACTCAACGAATGGCTGATATCGAGAAACAAGTTTATGAAGCGGTTGGCAAGCCCTTCAACATCAACTCAACACAGCAACTTTCGGATGTGCTGTTCAATCGTCTGCGGCTCGAGCCGCCGGATCGCGGACGCAAAACCGCCAGCGGGCATTTCTCCACTTCAGGCGATGTGCTGGAGGCGTTGAGCGGCAAACATCCGGTGGTGGATTGGGTGATCGAGCATCGCGAATTATCCAAACTCCAATCCACGTATGTGGAGGCCCTGCCCGCCGCAGTGGATTCAAAGACCGGCCGTGTGCATACCTCTTACAGTCAAACCGGCGCGGTCACCGGACGTTTATCTTCATCGAATCCAAATTTGCAAAATATTCCCATCCGCACCGAAGAAGGTCGCCGAGTGCGAAATGGATTTATTGCGGCAAAAGGAAATGTTTTGCTGTCCGTGGATTATTCACAAATCGAGCTTCGCATTGTGGCACACATGGCGCAGGATCAAGCCATGCTGGATGCCTTCCGCGCCGGACAAGATATCCACGCCACGACCGCCGCCGCGATCTATAATATTCCGCTCGAACAAGTGACCAAGGAAATGCGCCGCCATGCCAAGGCGATCAATTTCGGACTCATTTATGGCATGTCTGCTTTTGGATTGACGCGATCCACTGAACTGACATTGGCTGAAGCCGATGAATTTGTCAAAGCCTATTTCACGCAATTCCCCGGCATCAAAAAATATCTGGATGGGATTCGCAAGCTGGCGGCAGAACAAGGCTATGTTGAGACCTTGCTTGGACGCCGCCGTTATTTCCCGGCTTTGCAAAGCAAACAAAACATTCAAATGAAAAACCGCGAAGAGCGCGAAGCCATCAATGCGCCCATTCAGGGCACGGCCGCGGACATCATGAAGATCGCCATGCTTCAGATTCCATCGGCTTTGAAACAGGCGGGCTTGCGCGCTCAAATGTTGTTGCAGGTGCATGACGAATTGGTGTTGGAAGTTCCGAAGGAGGAATTGGAGAAAACTTTCAGACTCGTGCAGCAGGTAATGGGATCGGCTTATAAGCTGGACATTCCTCTATTAACGGAAGCCCGCTCCGGTCCGAATTGGGGCGAGATGAAAGTCCTTGCTTAATTCCAGGACCGATGCAGTTATCATTTCTTATGCCTGCACAAGGTGAAAGACTTCATTAGAATCCGTTATAATGAGCGTATGCCCGGACGAGACGATGTTTTCCAGAAAGCAATGAATGAAGGCCATTCGGCGGCCTGGGATCAGGATTGGAAAAAAGCCGCCGAGGCCTATCGCCGAGCCCTGCAGGAAATTCCCGATCAACCCAAAGCTCTAAATAGTCTGGGGCTGGCCTTGTATCAATTAGGCGAGCTGGATGAAGCCCTGCGTACATATCAACGCGTCGCTCAGCTTTCCCCGGACGATCCCGCGCCTTTTGAAAAAGCTGCGCAAATTTCAGAGCGCCTTGGCGATTTGCCTGGCGCCGTCGATTCATCCACACAAGCCGCCGAAAAATTTTTCAATCAGCGTGAGGTGGATAAAGCGATTGAGAACTGGACGCGTGTCACCACCCTGCAGCCTGATCATCTGGCCGCGCACTCGCGGCTGGCGATGGTTCATGAAGGGCTGGGTCACGCGCAACAAGCGGCCACGGAATATCTCGCGCTGGCGAGCATTCTTCAACGGTCCGGCCAGCCGGATAAGGCGCAGGAATTGATAACGAAATCTTTGCAGCTCGTGCCGCAAAGTTCTGAAGCCAGGCAGGCGCAGACCCTTTTGAAATCGGGACAGCTCCTGCCCAAACCGATCCGACCCAAAGGCGCGACCGGGCCGATCACGATGGCGAAGGTCAAGCAGTTGGAGACCACTCAGCCGGCGCAACGATCCGGCTCGGGTCTGGACCCGGTGGCGGAGGCGCGTCAAAAGGCTTTAACCACGCTGGCGGAGGTGCTCTTCGATTACTCCGATGAAAGCCCATCCGCACAGGAACGACGCGGCCTTTCCGCCATTATGAAGGGAACGGGACAACTTTCGCTTCAACAAGCGGAACAAAACAAAGTCGTCATGCATCTGGGACAGGCCATTGATGCTCAGACGAAAAAACAGGAGAACCTCGCCGCCGAGGAACTGGAGCACGCGCTGGAAGCGGGCTTCACGCATCCCGCCTTGTATTTCAACCTTGGCTATTTGCGTGCAAAGAGCGAACGTTTGGAAACAGCGGTTCGTCATTTGACACATTCGGTCAAACATAATGATTATGCGCTTGGCTCGCGGCTTTTGCTCGGAGAGATTCATTTCAAAAAGGGACAGCTCAAACCCGCCGCATTGGAATATCTCGAAGCTTTGAAGCTGGCCGATGTGATGACGGTCGCTGCGGAAGCGGCCGAGGCCATTAATCAATTGTATGAGCCGTTGGTTGAATCGCAACAGAATCAAAACGATGAAACGGTCAACCGTCGCCTCTGCGAAAATGTTAGCAAGATGCTAATGCGCGCAGATTGGCGCGATCAGATTCGCAGGACGCGTGAACAGATGCTGAAAACCCAGGAGGGTGATGCACCGATGCCGTTGGCGGAAGTTGTATTGCAGGCGCAATCCAGCAGCGTGATCGAATCGATGAACCGCATTCATCAGTTGGCGCGTATGGGAACGCTGCGCTCCGCAATGGACGAAGCCTTTGATGCGGTTCATCACGCGCCCACGTATTTACCGCTTCACGCCTTGATGGGCGATTTGTTGATCCAAGACGGCCGCACAGAGGATGCGATTGCCAAGTATTCGGTGGTTGCCCATGCCTACAGCGTGCGCGGTGAAGTGGCGCAAGCCACCAAGTTGTTACGCCGCGTCATTCAAATTGCACCGATGGATTTATCGGCACGCACACGGCTCATCGATCAGTTGGTGGCACGCGGTCAGGTTGACGAAGCGATCAACGAATATCTTGAACTGGCGGAAATCTATTCCCGCCTGGCGGAATTGGACATGGCGCGTAAAACCTATACAACGGCTTTGCGCCTCGTTCAGCAAGCCAATGCAGATCGCCAGTGGAACGTTCACATCCTTCAGCGTATGGCGGATATTGATATGCAAAGGCTCGATTGGAAACAGGCAGTGCGCGTCTTTGAACAAATCCGCACCCTGCGCCCGGATGACGAGGGATCGCGCAGACAATTGATAGAACTTTACATGAGCATGGATCAACAATCACAGGCCACTGCGGAACTGGAAAGTTTCATCACCTATTTGAATTCTAGCGCGAAAGGAAATGATGCCCTGTCATTCCTCGAAGACTTGATCCGGGAACACGAAGAGCAACTTCTCTTCCGCCGGATGCTGGCTGAACAACTTCATCAGCTGGGTCGGACCGAAGATGCGGTGGCTCAACTGGATGCGCTCGGCGAGTCCTTGTTGACTGCCGGAAAAAAGAAAGAGGCAATGGAGGTGGTCAACCAAATTCTGGTAATGAATCCACCGAATGCCGAAGATTACCGCCGGCTTCTAGCCCAGATTGGAGTATAAACGAGGCTCCTCGCTTTTGCGGGGAGTCGCGGTTTCGCGATTCCTTGGGATTGTTTATGGTTTGTTCAATGGGTAACAACCGCGCAGATCCAACAAGCGCGTGAATCGTCCGCTGGCCCGATCAATGGCCTGAGTATATACAGTGATGCAGTGAGATTGTAATTCGTGTTTCGAATTGTCATTCAAAGTCTTCCACCAACGCGCGTCCACAAAGACAAAGTCGAAATGATAGGATAGCAAGGTATCCAAAGTAGGTTCCTTCATTAGTGTCGTCCATACGCTTTGCTCCGCACCTGCCGGATAATCGAGGATTCCGCCTGTGAGCTGGCCAGTCAAAATGCTGGCTTTTCCAATGGGGCCTAGAATTTTACTTTCATGAGGCAGGTGTCCCCAGATTTTTTGAGCAAATTGAGCGTCCGTGTCAAAGTAATGACCGGTTGTAAATACGGTGTTTGGGGCGGCTGTTAATTGCACGCTGCCAAGCACGATACCGCCGACACATGAAAGTGCAAGCGCGAGAATGCCTAAAGCATATGCAGGCGGTTTCCGGACTTCCTGATGCGTCATTTCTCCCAGTTTTAGGGTTAATAAGAGAAAGGTAAATTGCAATCCGACAGCGGTAATGTGGGTAATATCCTGTTCTGTGCCCCAGGATATGAAAAGCGGGAGGAGTAGGCCAACCCAGGCAGAAAACAAAAGTATTCTCAAAGCCCATGACTCTTGCGCATCTTTTTTAAGAAGCTGAATCGTCAGCCAAGGCAAAAAAAAGATCACCGGTCCGAGTTCAAATAATGCGACTAATGTTTGTAAAGGTGATGCCAGTGATAAGGTACCCAGGCCCACGGTGACAACCGCTGGAGGCCATCGAAGCGAAAATCCGAGAAAACCGGTAAGCGGAGCGTGCGCCAAGGATGACCGAACGGATGGGATCAGCGCCGTTTGTAATATCGCCGTAACCGTTCCGCCCTGTAAAGCAACCACGGGGATAGAAAAGATGAATCCGAGTGATGCCAACCTGAATTGCTCATCCCATTGTTGGAATGGTATCCTCCCAGCGATTTGCCAGAGAACAAATACAGCTCCGCCTAGTGCCATCAGCCCGTAATACGATTCGTTTGCCAGTGCGGCAAACGAAAAGAAGACAGCATATACCCAAAGGGATGTACGCCTTGCTGCGCGTCCCAGCAAAAGCAAAGTGAGTGCAAGAAGCATGAGTTCGATAGTTGGCTCACCGCTATGTGCAAGCATATATGGTTGGCTGATGCCATTTTGAAAAGCAAATGGATATGGAAAAGGAGGACCACCATCCAACGGTTTAAAGGATGACAGGCCCTGCGTGAACGTCGTGACTCCTTGAGGAAAGTTTGCGACGGGGATCACATCCTTAAGCTTATTGAATATACCGCTTGGCAATAAAAGAAGCAGATAACGCGTTCCTGTGGCAAAGGACATGACCGCCGCCAATAGGATACCGCCCATATTGGATTTCAAGAATCTCTTCCCGACCAGCGCAGTAAGTAGAATGGAGCAACTCCATACAATTGATTTTGATAAATCCCATGCGCTCCAAGGCATAAAGTGTGCCAGCTCCATCATTGCCGCGCCGAACAAATGAAAGCCGTAATGGTATCGAAGAAGTTGAGAATAGCCAAAATGGCTCAAAGGCGGGAGCCAGCCGGTGGCCATGGTGGATATCAGCGCCAGATTTTTATACTCATCGTATAACGCAGTTCCTTTGCTAACGCGCAGGAACATCCATCCGAGAGCCAGTCCGGAAACCAGCCAAACGCCAATCTTCCAATCTTTGACATGGAGAAACGGCTTTGGAGATCTGAAGCTGGCGCATAGTCCCAATAAAGCTACGAGAATAGAACATCCAAAAAAAACGATGAACGACGGAAGCCAATGTCCAAGCAGGTTAACCAGCCATAGATAACTCGTCAAGCCCAATCCAAATCCCACCAGCACTCGTTCTTCATTTTCGAGGCAGAAAAGGTGTGTAGCAAGAAGCCAGCCTCCAAAAGTGAGCAAAGCCATGCTTAAAAGCCAGAGAAAGATATCAAGGAAGGAAAAAGACAAGAACCAATACATAATTTGCAAATAGAGGATATATTATGATTCAAAATAAGTGGTTAGTCAAATGTTTCCTATAAGTGATTTTTGCTTCACAAAGGGTTCATTTTATCCCCTATACTTTAAGAATCGGTTATACTTTCGGCGCTTCTATGACTACGCACATCCGTAACTTCTGTATCATCGCGCATGTGGATCACGGCAAATCCACACTCGCGGATCGCTTATTGCATTTAACCGGAACTGTTTCCGACCGTGACACGACCGAGCAAATCCTCGACACGATGGACCTCGAGCGCGAAAAAGGCGTGACCATCAAAGCCTCCGCGGTGCGCATGAATTACACAGCAAAAGACGGGAACGCTTATGAACTTAATTTGATCGACACGCCTGGTCACGTGGATTTCGGTTATGAAGTCAGCCGGGCTCTCAAGGCGTGCGAAGGCGCGGTCCTGGTCGTGGATGCAACGCAAGGTATCGAAGCGCAGACGCTTGCTAATCTTTATCAAGCGCTGGATGCTGATCTTGTGGTCATTCCCGTCATCAACAAAATTGATCTGCCTTCGGCACACCCCGATGAAGTCGCGGAAGATATCGCCTCATTGCTCGGCGTCAGGGCGGACGGAGTAATTCGGATCTCCGCCAAAGAAGGCGTGAACGTGGATCAAGTGCTGGAAGCCATCGTAGCACGCGTGCCGCCGCCCAAGGATGAATCGAATAAACCGTTGCGGGCGCTGATTTTCGATTCGCACTACGATTCATATAAAGGCGTGATCGCTTACATCCGCGTGATCGAAGGCGCCATCAAGCCGACGGACACCTTGCATATGTTCGCCACGCAAACGGATATGAAGCCGGTTGAGATCGGTATCTTCGTGCCCGGCATGACACCTGTTCAAAGCCTGTCGGCGGGCGAAGTCGGTTACATCGCGACCGGACTCAAGACAGTTCACGACTGCCGCGTTGGCGATACCATCACGCTTGCATCGCATCCCGCCGCGGACCCGTTGCCGGGTTACCGCCATCCCAAGCCGATGGTCTTCGCTGGCATCTATCCCGTTGAAGCGGACGATTATCCCGAGTTGCGCGAGTCGCTCGACAAACTTCAGCTCAACGATGCTTCTTTAACATTTCAACCGGAAACATCACAGGCACTGGGCTTTGGATTTCGTGCCGGCTTTCTTGGTCTATTTCATATGGAGATTATCCAGGAACGCATCGAGCGCGAATATCTGCTCGATGTATTGTTTACCGCGCCATCGGTGGAATATCAAGTCTTAATGATCGACGAAGAAATCATCACGGTTGATTCGCCCGCCGAATTGCCGGAAGATGAATCAAAGATCGTCGAGATCCGCGAACCGTGGATGACGATTGAGATCATCACGCCGACCGATTATTATGGTCCGATCATGGATCTGGTCACGAAGCGGCGCGGCATTTACAAGACTCAGGAATATCCCGCGCCGCATCGCGTCCAACTTAATTTTGAGATTCCACTTTCCGAGATTATCGTGGACTTCTTTGACGAATTGAAATCGCGTACTAAAGGATATGCTTCGCTTGATTATCAGTTCCTCGAATATCGTCCTGATGAATTGCAGAAGCTGGAAATCCTCGTCAATGGTGAGCCGGTCGATGCCTTGGCAGCCATTGTCCACAAGAAAGATGCGTTCTACAAAGGCCAGCGGATGATTACCAAGTTAAAGGAAATCATCCCGCGCCAGTTGTTCGACGTCGCCATCCAGGCCGCGGCCGGCGGACGCGTGATCAGCCGCGCAAATGTCAAAGCCACGCGCAAAGATGTGTTGGCGAAATGTTACGGCGGCGACATCTCGCGCAAAAAGAAATTGCTGGAAAAACAAAAGCGCGGCAAGAAGCGCCTCAAGATGGTTGGCAATGTGGAAATCCCGCAAGAGGCATTTATGGCTGTATTGAAATTGGAAGAGGAATAATTCTCTAAACACATTATGAAAGATATCAAACGCTGGCTACCTGGTGCGCTCGTCAGTATCCTGCTAATCATCGCCATACTTTATTTTGTCAACCTGCCCAAAATGTTCGTCGCCATTCGTTCGGCGGATTATCGCTTTATCGCTGTCGCAGCGATATTGGTGTTCGGTTGGTTATATGTGCGCGCCATCGTATGGCGGACGCTATTGCGTGAGCGCGCGCCGTATTGGGATGTATTCCATAGCTTGAATATCGGCTATTTGCTCAATGCCATTTTGCCGTTCCGTCTTGGCGAACTGGGACGCGCATACTCGCTCAGCCTTAAATCGGATATGACGTTCGTTGAAATTCTGCCGACCATTGTCATTGAGCGCTCGGTAGATTTAGCCATTACAGCTGCGCTCTTTCTCAGCGCGTTGCCGTTCGTGGTCGGCGTAAAAGGTGCGGATCGCATTGCAATCATTCTCGGCGGGATTGTTCTTGCTGGATTACTTTTCTTGTATATCCTTGCCCGCAACGATCAATGGGCGCTGGATACATTCCACAAGATCAGTGCGCGCTGGCCCTCTATTCAACACTTCGGAGGGAATATT
>Ga0335081_10012048_pt1 | contig 14006 bp, 12 predicted proteins | sample Lox_Sample_35_FD_206713 | JGI IMG/M metagenome (GOLD analysis project Ga0335081, IMG submission 206713) | Soil microbial communities from Loxahatchee National Wildlife Refuge, Florida, United States - Lox_Sample_3.5 | ecosystem: Environmental > Terrestrial > Soil > Wetlands | place: USA... | reverse complement strand
CGGACAGAAGCAGCGTCTGGCGGTTGCAACAGCGCTGGTGGGCAATCCACGCATTCTGTTTCTCGACGAGCCCACGACGGGGCTCGATCCGCAAAGCCGGCGCCAGCTCTGGGAAATCGTACGCGGCTTCCAGAAAAAAGGCGGCACGGTTCTGCTGACTACGCATTACATGGACGAAGCCGAGCGCCTCTGTGACCGGCTTGCCATCGTCGATCACGGCGTCATCATCGCCGAAGGCACTCCTCCCGATCTGATCGACCGCCTCGGTGGACATCACGTCGTCGAATTCGAAATCAGCGGCAACGGTCATGCGCCGGACGTGTGGCGCGCTCTCCCCAGCGTGGAATCGGTGCGCAACGAGAACGGCACATTGTGTCTGACGGTCCGCGAACCGCACCTGACGATTCCCGCACTGCTCGATGCGGTCAATGGCCAGGGACAGCAATTGCAGCATCTGAGCACGCGGCAGGCGAGCCTCGAAGATGTATTCGTGCGGCTAACCGGCCGTCACCTGCGTGAGGATTGAATGGCAGTCACGGAAACAACTATCCCAAAGATCGAAGAATTTCGCCCCGCACCCAGCGCTCCGAAACTCCGCAATGGCCGCTGGTCAGGATATCGCCATCTGCTCTGGGCGCGCATTCTCGAGCTGAAACGCGAACCCGAGGTCGTGTTCTGGGTCTTCGTGTTTCCCCTGTTGCTGGCGCTCGGACTTGGCATAGCCTTCCGCAATAAGCCGGCCGACACCACGGCGGTCGCAGTGGTGGCGGGACCGGGCGCGACGCGAACGCTCGCCATGCTGCAGTCGTCGGCTCACAGCGCAGTCCGAGCCACGGTTTTGGATCGCGACGCCGCACTGCACGATTTTCGCTTCGGCAAGTTCGATCTGGTCGTCGAGCCGAATCCTGACGGCACCTACACGTATCGATACGATCCCGCCCGCCCGGAAAGCGTGCTGTCGCGCGCCGAGATTGATGCAGCGCTTCAGACCGCCGCCGGCCGCAAGGATGCAATCGCGACTTCAAGCCAGGCCGCCAGCGAGCCTGGTTCGCGCTACATCGACTTTCTGATTCCCGGCCTGATCGGCATGAACCTGATGAACTCGGGCATGTGGGGAGTGGGATTCGCTCTGGTCGAGATGCGGCAGCGCAAGCTGCTGAAACGATTCGTTGCGACTCCCATGCGCCGCACCGACTTCCTGATGGCGCTGGCCAGCAGCCGCCTGGTGCTGATGGTGGTCGAGGTCGGATTGCTGCTCGGTTTCGGTGCGCTCGTATTTCACATGCCCGTAGCCGGATCGATTATTTCCGTGATCCTGCTGGGTACGATTGGGGCGATTGCTTTCGGTGGAATCGGCCTGCTCACCGCTTGCCGCGCGCAAAAAATCGAAAGCGTCAGCGGGCTGATCAACGTCGTAATGATGCCGATGTGGATCTTCTCGGGCGTGTTTTTTTCCTACGAGCACTTTCCTGCAGCAGTACAGCCGCTGATCCGAGTCCTGCCGCTGACCGCGCTTAACGACGCGCTGCGGGCCACGATCCTCGAAGGCGCGCCGCTGACGTCGCAGTCCATGCGTTTGCTGGTAATGGCTTTATGGGGAGGGATCTCTTTCGTTCTGGCGCTACGGTGGTTTCGGTGGACGTGAGGAGCAGGGGGCAGGCGGCTGGGGGCAGGGCAGGTGGCAGAGAAAAGATCGGGAACTCTCTTCTAGTTTCGGTCCACCCCCACGACCAGGAATCCATGAATTCCGATTCTACTTGCGGGTTTCAGCACTGTGAAAATCAACTCACGTTGTTTATTGACAAGCGCTCCCGGACTGGGCATCATTACTACCTAAAGTTTTGCTCTCGAAGTATGTGTATGGGAGGTTCTATGGTGCAGTTCTGCCGCAAGCTCTGGTCTGGTGAGGAAGGTCAAGATATCGCCGAGTACGCTGTGATGCTCGCGGTCATCCTGGTGCTGGTGATTGGTACGGTACGGCTGATTGGAAGCAATGCAAATAACGCTTTCTCTCAGGTGGCTAGCTCAATCGGGCAATAGCAGAGCAATTACTGTCGTTTGACTCGAACTTATGACACGATTTAATACTCCCGTCCATTTTGGCCGCTATTTGGTATCGATGCGCGGCGGACGGGGGACTCTGGGGTGAGTCAACGGCATAACCAGCCAACTCCAAGATTTCCACCGCAGCCGCGATCAAGATCGCGGCTTTTGTTTTTGTGCGCTGTACGCTTCTCGGCTTTCGCTTTTAGGGGTATTGCGCCAAAGCGCGAATGCTAGAAGCTAGATGCCAGTCGCTAGAAGCTTAACCAAGGAAACTGCCCATGATCGTCAACATGTCAGAGACCGCCACTCCCGAGCACATCGAGCACGTCATTCAGCGGATCCGCGAGGCCGGGTTCCAGCCCCACGTCACGCGCGGCACCGAACGCACGATTGTCGCCGCTGTCGGCAGCGGAGGACGCCGCCACGAAATCGAGGCCCTCTCGGTGGCGCCCGGCGTGGACAACGTCGTCCCGATCGCCCAACCTTTCAAGCTGGTCAGCCGGCAACTGCGCCCGCAGGGATCCGTCGTTGAAGTCGGCGATGTCCAGATCGGCGGCCCCGAGTTCGTTGTCATCGCGGGCCCGTGCTCGGTCGAGTCGCGCGAGCAACTGCTGGAGACCGCATGCGGAGTCAAGAAGGCCGGCGCCAGCATGTTGCGCGGCGGCGCCTACAAGCCACGCACCTCGCCCTACGAATTTCAAGGATTGGGAATCGAGGCCTTGAAGATCCTGCGCGAAGCCCGCGAACTCACCGGCCTGCCTATCGTCACCGAGGTCATGAGCACCGAAGATGTGGACCTGATCTGCGAGTATGCCGACATGCTTCAAGTCGGAGCGCGCAACATGCAGAATTTTGCGTTGCTACGGCGGCTGGCAACCATCCGCAAACCCATTCTGTTGAAGCGCGGGCCGTCGGCGCTGGTGAAGGAGTGGCTGCTCGCCGCCGAGTACTTGTTGTCAGGCGGAAACCAGCAGGTAGTGCTCTGCGAACGCGGCATCAAAACGTTTGAGACTGCCACGCGCAATACCATCGACCTCGCCTCGATTGCACTCGCCAAGGAACTCTCTCATCTGCCGGTCATCGCCGACCCATCGCATGGGACGGGCAAGCAGAGCCTGATTGGATCGGTTTCCCGCGCCGCGCTTGCCGTGGGGGCGGACGGGATCGTCGTCGAGGTTCATCCCTGCCCCGAACGCGCGTTGTCCGACGGTCCACAATCGCTCGATCTCGGGCAATTCGAGCAGGTGATGACCGGGTTGAGTGCGCCTCTGCGGCCCGTGCACCGAACGAGTGGAATCGCTTTAGGCTCTGGGCTTTAGGATCTGGGCTTTGGGCTCTCGCCAGACAGGGCGTTGAACGGGACGTCTGCTCCACGGCCCGGTTGCCCAAGAAATTTCTACTTATCCACAGATCCCCCTGCTCAGGCGTCGCCTTCCGGCATATACTTCGCCAACGCGCAACAGATCGCGCGAAGGAGACTCCCCCAAATGAACAAGATCGTGGAAGTGCTGCTCACCGTTTTGGCACTGGCCGGCTTGTACTGCGCAGTGCCCATGAATATATCGCCACCTGACAATTCTCGGGTTCGCGCAGAACAGGCGGTAGTGCTCGCGGATGGCACCGACCCGATGCCGTTTTGCCGCCATGGACACTGCCCTCAATAGTCACGGCTAGCGAGAATTCAGAGAACCACTAGGCCGCCAAAATAGTCGTTGCGGAGCGGTTGCAGGATAGGTATGCTTTCAAAACGTTCCATTACTCACCGCGATGAATTGGTTAAGCTATGGGAGTTGGCTCGCAGGTCCGGTGTTACAGATCACCCTTCTGACTTTCATGGTGCGGCGCAAGTTCCACCGCGGCTTTCCCCGATTTTTCTCCTACATTGCGTTTCAGATCCTTAAGACAGGATGTCTGTTTGTCGCTTATCGCTACTTCCCCGACAGCTACTTCGATTTGTATTGGACAGGAAATGCGGTCAGTGTGCTCTTTGCGATCGCTGTGATGGATGAGATATTGCGTCACCTCTTCGAGGAATACGGTGGCATCCAGATTTTAGGTTTGACCATCTTTCGATGGTCGTGCGGCCTGCTCTTTCTGCTTGCCATCATCGGCGCAATCTCGAGCGCCGAAGGAAATGAAGATCGCATCGTGGCGGCGGTTTTTTCCCTCGATCGCAGCATGCGCCTGATGGAAGTCGGGCTTTTCCTGCTCTTGATGCTGCTTTGCCGGCTTCTCAAGAATTGCTGGCGACAACCGGTGTTCGGCATCGCGCTGGGGTTCGGGATCTTCGCCAGCCTGGAGCTGATCCTCGTCAGCTTTGTGATGTTGAAGGGCGACGGACACGCCGGAACGATCAGTCTCGTGAAAAGTGCGGCGTACAACGTGGTCACGCTGGTCTGGATCGCCTATCTCAGGCAACAGCCCGAACTGGTGCCGAGGGTTGAGCCAGCCTTGGGCGCGAATCCGCTGGGCATAGCGTTGGCCCTGCCATCGGGTCCACCGGATCCTGAAGCCAATCTGATGTTGAGGGTAGAGCAAGCTGTGGAGCGGGTCCTGTCGCGCGGCGATTGGCCGAGACCGGCGACCATGGGTTCCCGCATCGTCGGGCGCAAGCCGCATCTGGAAGAGGGCAATTAAACCGAACTCCCAACTTAGTGCGAAACCATGAAGTCCTCGGCAAAGCAACTACACCCTAAAGCAAGCTGGCCTCCGGAAGAAGGCGAGATGATTTCGTTCGCCTCTTCCACCGGGTCCGAAACGGCAGTTCTCAGAGAAGTAAGGTGGGGACTGGTGTGGCGCGATTTCATCCTCGAGGATGGACGGGTGATACCGGAGCACAAGGTGTCAGGCTGTCCGCAGCCCCAGGTCTGGCGCAATATTGCCGAGGTCACCGAAGGAGAGCGGCATGAATGCGAGCAGCGCTTGCTCTCGATGGCTGGGTCCGGCATGGATCCGCGCAAGCGCGACCAGTTGTTCTGGGCGGAACTCAACCAGTATCTGGCATACACGTACCTCAAATATAAGCGGGCTGCCCCGACAACCCCGGATGCAGAGTGACCACGAACCATGCAACGATAGTCCCAAGCGCCATTCAACACGAGGTGTGACGCCGTGAGTCAGTCCGACGAGAAAGCCGAAGATCAGCAAGCCTGGAGAGCGCTCTCGGAAGCCCAACTGATCGAGATCCCACTCGACGCATTTATCGAACGGATCCGAGATGTTAAACGTATTGTCATCGTGCGCCTTCGCGAATTGCTGGACCTGGAGAACCGCATCGAAGAACGCGAATCCGCGGCCTATTCGCTAGGCACTTTAAAAGGGATAGAGTTAAAGCTCATAGCGAATGCACAGGCGACCGAACGGCCGAAGAAATGACGGCTCGCATCGATATCTCTTCCGCGTTCCTGAATCTGAAAGCCGTTCCTTGATCGATTAGCAGTGAGTAAGAACTGGAGAACAGGCTGGCCGACGTGGTGAGTGTCCTGGAGATTCCCGGGCCATCCAAAAGGGTCTCTTATGCTCAACGATGATCTGCAGCAACCCAGGAGAACCTGGGCGGAACTCGTGGCTGCCGCTGAAAACGAAACCGACCCGGAAAAGATCGCCAGCCTTGCGGAAGAAATCTTTGCCGCTCTCGAGGAACGCGAGCGACGTCTGCCCCAGGGGCGTGCCGGAAATTCCTCGCAAATCAAATCTTGATCTGCCCGGCAAAGTTCAATCTTCTCGCTGCCACATCCGCTTGCTTACAAAATGAAAGCCTCGATGTCGGGGTCAATCTCGCTGGTTTGCCGCTAATGAGATAATCTTGATGATTTTTCCCGGAATTATGAAGCGGCACGTGCTCATCTATGGCTTAGTCGGTGGAATTTTGATCGCGGTCCTGCAGTGGACCCAGTATCGCTTTCTCGTTATCGAGCATTCGATCGAGATCTACGGCGGACTGATTGCAGCGATCTTTGCAGTTCTTGGCATCTGGCTCGGTCTCAGGCTGACCCGGCGGCAGCCGAGCGTGGTTGTGAAAGAAGTCCCGTTAGTACAGCCGTTCACGCGGGACGATTCGAAGCGGGAAGACCTCGGCATCACGCCCCGCGAGCTCGAGATCCTGGAACTGATAGCCAAGGGCATGAGCAACCGCGAGATTGCCGATAAGCTTTACGTGAGTGAGAACACGGTCAAGACCCATTCCAGCCGGGTGTTCGACAAATTAGGGGCGCGGCGACGAACCCAGGCGGTGCAACTGGGCAAGGAATTCGGCTTGCTCCCCTGAACCACTCCCCCAAAGGAATGATTTTTCGCTCGACGCACCAAAATCACCCAAAAGAATGATGACAAGAACCGCCATCAGCGCGGTATTGTGCATGTGCAGTTGCGGTTAGCATTACCGGATATTGAAAATTCCTACACACAAGAGGAGCGAAACATGGAGCGACGCGTAATCGGGCTCGGCGGTGTGTTCTTCAAGTCCAAAGACCCCAAGAATCTATACGCCTGGTATGAGCGGCATCTTGGGATCAAGGAGGAGGGAGGGGGGCAGGGCGCGATGTTTCCCTGGCGTCGGGCGGACGATCCGTCCAGCGAGACGTGCACGGTGTGGGCTGTTTTCCCCGAGGCGACGAAATATTTCGATCCGACGACCGCGCCCTTCATGCTCAATTATCAAGTCGAAAATCTGGACGCCCTGCTGGAGGCGCTGCGCGCTGAGGGCGTGACCATAGACCCCAAGCGCGAAGACGCCGATTACGGCCGATTCGCCTGGATCACCGACCCCGAAGGCAGGCGCATCGAGTTGTGGGAGCCACCAAAGAAGAAGTGAACGCGGCAGACGATTCGCCAAAGGAATATCAACCAGGATGTCAATTACTTACGATAAAAAGGAGCGGGACATGGAACTTGGCGCGTTTTCCATCAGCCTGGCGGTAAAAAACCTTGAAGCTTCGAGGGCTTTTTACGAGAAGTTCGGGTTTAAGCCTTTTGCAGGAAATGCGGCTCAGAACTGGCGGATCCTGAAGAACGGTCCTCACGTGATCGGCCTGTTTCAAGGCATGTTCCCAAAGAATACCCTGACCTTCAACCCGGGCTGGGACAGTAATGCCAACAAGCTCGAGAGGTTTACCGACATTCGGGACTTACAGCGCCAATTGAAGGCGCAGGGCGTACAGTTCATGACCGAAGCCGACGAGACATCGACCGGACCGGCGAGTTTTGCGGTGATGGACCCCGATGGCAATCCAATCCTGGTCGATCAGCACGTGTAAAACCTGGGAGAGCACATATGAAAAAGACGATTCTGGTTTTTGGACTGATTTCCGGCGCAATTTCCTCGGTGATGATGATCGCAACTGTGCCCTTCGCGGACAAAATAAGTTTCGACAAGAGCGAGTATCTCGGCTACACCATCATCGTTCTCTCGTTCCTGCTGGTGTTCTTCGGCATCCGCTCCTATCGCGACCATGTCGAGAACGGTCAGATCACGTTCGCCAAGGCCTTTGCCGTCGGAATCTCCATAACGCTGATTTCTTGCGTCTGCTATGTCGCGACCTGGCAAGTTCTGTACTTCAACTTCCTGCGGCACGATTTCATGGACAAATACACGGCATACACGGTGCAGAAGCTCCAGGCTTCCGGGGCGAGTCAGGCAACCATCCAGGCCCAGGTTCAGCAACTGCACAAGTACAAGGAGATGGAGGACAACCCGCTAACCAATGCGGCGATCACGTTCATCGAGCCATTCCCGGTTGGGCTGGTGATCACTCTGCTGTCCGCCGCGGCACTGAGGAAAAGGAAGCAACCTGCGCAAGTGGCAGTTGGGGCTTTGTAGGCGGGCCAGGTGGTTTGGGGTCACACCGATCAGGGGTTGTGCTAGATCCCGGGCTGATCCGCAATTCGTGGTGTCGGTGCCGGCGCTCGTCGGCGCAGGCGCAACCGCAGGCGATCTATGTACAGGTAGACAACGGGGGTGGTGAACAGCGTCAGCATCTGGCTGACGATCAGCCCGCCGACAATCGTGATGCCCAATGGCCGGCGGAGTTCCGAGCCTGTGCCGGTGCCAAGCGCGAGCGGCAAACCTCCCAGCAAGGCCGCCATCGTCGTCATCATGATCGGGCGAAAGCGCATCAGGCATGCTTCGTGGATCGAATCGAGCGATGACTTCCCTTCTTTTCGCTCTACATCGAGCGCGAAATCGACCATCATGATGGCGTTCTTCTTGACGATCCCGATCAGCAAGATAATGCCGATCATGCCCATAACGTTTAGTTCATTGCCCGAGATGAGCAGCGCCAGCAGCGCCCCAACTCCAGCCGAGGGTATCGTGGAAATGATTGTGATTGGGTGCGCCACGCTTTCGTACAGGATTCCGAGTACAAGGTAGACCGTGATCAGCGCGGAAAGAATAAGTATCCACTGATTGGCCAGCGAATCCTGGAACGCCGCCGCCGTGCCCTGGAAATTGGCATGAATTGTCGCCGGAAAATTCATGGCGCGTTCGGCGTTCTCGATGGCCTTGGTGGCTGCTCCCAGCGAGCCTCCGAGAGCGAGATTGAACGAGATCGTCACCGATGGATATTGTCCCTGGTGATTGACAGCCAGTGCCGTGTTCGACGGGCCGAAATGACTGAAGGCGGCCAGCGGCACCGCCGTTCCGTTGCTGCTGCGCACATAAATGTACTGCAGCATTTCAGGATCTTTGGCGAACTGCGGCGCTACCTCCATGACCACGTGATACTGATTAAGCTGCCGGTACATGATCGAGACCTGGCGCTGCCCGAAAGCGTCGTAAAGAGCGTTATCGACATCGGCAGCGGCAACGCCCAGGCGCGCGGCCGTGTCACGATCGACGATCACAGTTTCCTGCAGTCCCTTAACCTGCTGATCGGTGTTGACGTCGCGCAATTCTGGAAGTTTGCGCATGGCGCTCAGCAGACGCGGCGCCACTTCGTTAAGCTCAGCCAGGTTCTCACCCTGTAATGTGTACTGATATTGCGCCTGGCTCATGCGGCCGCCAATGGTGATGTCCTGCGCCGCCTGCATGTAAAGCATCGCCCCTGGAATAACGGCCAGCTTTCCCCGTAGTCGATTAATCACCTCGTCGGCGCTGACCTTGCGCTCCTGCAGCGGCTTGAGCGTGATGAAGAAACGTCCATTGTTCGAGGCGGTATTGCCGCCGGCGAAGGCAAGCACCGTCTGCACCGCCGGATCTTTCATCACGATGTTCACGTATTGCCTCATCTTGGTGCGCATGGCGTCGAAAGAAATATCCTGCGCGCCCTGCACCGAGCCCATGACTCGTCCGGTGTCCTGCTGCGGAAAGAAACCCTTGGGCACGATGATGTACAGGTACACACTCAAACAGGCGGTACCGATGGTGATGAGCAATGTCGCGAACTGATGGCGTAGGACCATATTCAGGCTGCGCCGGTACGCTCCCAGCATGGAATCGAAGATGTACTCAAAAAATCGAAACAGGCGCCCGTGACCTTCTTCCTTGACCGGTCGCAGGAACTTGGCGCACATCATGGGCGTCACGCTCAACGAAACCAGCAGCGACACCCCGATAGCGGCGCTTAAGGTGACTGCGAACTCGCGGAAGAGCCGGCCGACAATTCCGCCCATCAGCAAAATTGGTATGAACACCGCCACCAGCGACGTGCTCATCGAAAGCACGGTGAAGGAAATTTCCCTGGCGCCACGAAATGCCGCTGCCACCGGACCCATTCCCATCTCGATGTAGCGGGTGATGTTCTCCAGCACCACGATTGCGTCGTCAACCACGAATCCAGTCGAGATCGCCAACGCCATCAGCGACAGGTTGTCGAGGCTGTAGCCCGCCAGGTACATCACTCCGAAAGTTCCAATCAGCGACAGCGGAACCGCGACACTCGGAATCACGGTGGCCCGCGTGGTCCTGAGAAACGCGAACACGACCAGAATCACCAGAACCACCGAGATCAGGAGCGTGCGCTCGATATCAGTCACCGAAGCGCGTACGGTGGTGGTGCGGTCCATGCCGACGGTTATGTCAATCGCTGGAGAGATGGCGTTCTTCAGCGTGGGCAGCGCGGCGCGAATACGATCGACGGTAGAGATGATGTTCGCCCCCGGCTGCCGGAAAACGATGATCAGCACAGCCGGTTTCCCGTTCGTCAGCCCCATGGTGCGAATGTCTTCGACCGAATCCTGGACATCGGCTACATCTCCCAGCCGGACGGCCGCGCCATTCTTATAGGTGACAATCAGCTTGCGATATTGATCGGCGGTGTAGATCTGATCGTTGTCGTTGATCTCCCAGGCGTTGACCGCGTCGGAGAATTCGCCCTTCGGGCTGTGCGCATTGGCCAGGCCGAGGGCGGTCCGAACCGTGTCGAGACCGACTCCGAGTTTGTTGAGCAGCGTTGGATTGACTTCGGCCCGAACCGCAGGTCGCGCGCCACCGCCAACGAACGTCTGCCCCACGCCGTCGATCTGCGACAACTTCTGCGAGAGCACCGAATCGGCCGCGTCGTACAACTTCGGCAGCGTGATGGTGTCGGAGGTGAGCGCCAGAATCATGATCGGCGCGTCCGCGGGATTCACCTTGCGATAGGTCGGATTTCTGGGAAGATTAGCAGGCAGTTGACTGCGCGCCGCATTGATCGCAGCCTGCACATCGCGGGCGGCTGCGTCAATGTTGCGGTTCAGATCGAATTGCAGAGCGATCGAGGTCGAGCCGAGTTGGCTCGTCGATGTCATCTGATTAATGCCCGCAATCCGTCCAAACTGGCGCTCCAGCGGGGTCGCCACCGCGGACGCCATGGTTTCTGGACTGGCGCCTGGCAATCCGGCGCCCACCGAGATCACGGGAAACTCAACCTGCGGCAATGGCGCGATGGGCAGGAAGTTGAACGCCAACGCTCCGGCGAGCAACACGGCCATCGCGAGGAGCGAAGTCCCGACCGGCCGCCGAATAAATGGAGATGAAACACTCATCAGTTAACTGCCTAAGGCAAGGTCAGAGGTCAGATTGCAGAAGTAACCCGAGACTCTAAACACAGCACGTTGTTGTTTCACTTCTGCCCTCAGACGTCTGACCTCCTCCTCAATCTCCTGTCGTTGGCTCCGGCCTCTCGATCGGATTTCCGATGCTGTAGCGCGAAAAGCGCTGCGCCAGCCGGTCGAACCACAGGTAAACGACCGGTGTGGTATAAAGCGTCAAAAGCTGGCTGAGCAACAGACCGCCGACAATCGTAATGCCCAGCGGATGCCGCAGTTCTGAACCCGTGCCCATCCCCAAAGCGAGCGGCACTCCGCCGAGTAGCGCCGCCATCGTGGTCATCATGATTGGACGAAAACGTAGCAGGCTGGCCTCATAGATCGCGTCTTCCGGCTTCTTGCCGTGCTCGCGCTCGGCTTCAAGAGCAAAGTCGATCATCATAATCGCGTTCTTCTTGACAATTCCGATCAACAAAATAATCCCGATCAACGCCACCACTCCGAGATCGTTCCCCGTTAGCATCAGGGCGAGAATCGCGCCGACACCGGCCGATGGCAGCGTCGAGAGAATTGTGATCGGATGAATGTAGCTCTCGTACAGCACTCCGAGAACGATGTAGACGGTGATGATCGCCGCCAGAATCAGCCAGGGCTCGCTGGAAAGTGAGTTGTGAAACGCGGCCGCTGTGCCCTGGAAACTCGTATTGATGCTCGGTGGCAGTCCGATCTGGCGCTCGGCTGCATCGATCGCGTCGGTGGCTTCGCCCAGCGAAACTCCTGGCGCCAGATTGAAAGAAAGCGTAACCACCGGGAACTGTCCCAGGTGATTGATCGCCAGTGCCGCGTTGGTCTGCTCGAAATGCGCAAACGACGCCAGCGGAACCTCCGTTCCGTTGGACGCCTTCACATAAATGTCCTTGAGCGTGTCGGGACTCGACTGAAACTGCGGATCCACTTCCAGCACCACGTGGTATTGGTTCAACTGCGTATACATGGTGGAGACTTGCCGCTGGCCGAAGGCGTCGTACAGCGTATCGTCGATTGCCTGTGGCAGAATGCCGAGGCGCGACGCGGTGTCGCGGTCGATCACCAGGTTGGCCTCGAGGCCGTTCATCTGCATGTCACTGGCGACATCGACGAGCTGCGGCACAGATTGCAGCTTCTGCTGCAGGCGCGGCGCCCAGACGCCGAGTTCCTGCGCATCCGCATCTTCCATCGAATACTGGTATTGCGTGCGGCTGACGCGGCTTTCGACCGTCAGGTCCTGCACCGGCTGCATGTAGAGCGTAATGCCTTCGACCTTGGCGAGCGCGGGTTGGAGGTCGCGGATAATTTGCGATGCGGTTTCCTTGCGCTCCTCTCTCGGCTTGAGATTGATCTGGATGCGCCCGCTGTTCGGCGTGGTATTGGTCCCATCGACGCCAATAAACGACGACAGGTTGTCGACATTGGGATTCTGCAGGATCACACGCGCCAGCGCCTGCTGGCTATTCGCCATGGCAGAGAAAGAAACGCTCTGCGGCGCTTCCGAGACGCCGATGATCACGCCCGTGTCCTGCACCGGGAAGAAGCCCTTGGGTACGACCACATAGAGCAGCAGCGTCAGCACCAGGGTGGACACGGTCACCAACAAGGTGAGGGTCTGGTGCTTGAGTACCCACTTCAGCGTTCGGCCGTAAAACGCGATGGTGCGGTTGAAGTAATCTTCCGAGACCCGGTAGAAGCGCGACTGATGTTCCGGATCCTGCGGCTTCAGCAATTTCGCGCACATCATCGGCGTCAGCGAGAGAGACACCGCCGCCGATACAAGGATCGTGACCGCCAGTGTAACGGCAAATTCGCGGAACAGGCGGCCGACGATATCGCCCATGAACAATAGCGGGATCAGCACCGCGATCAGCGACACGGTCAGCGAAACGATGGTGAACCCGATCTGGCCCGCCCCCTCCAGCGCCGCCTTCAACGGCGATTCGCCGTGCTCCAGGTAGCGGTTGATGTTCTCGATCATCACGATGGCGTCGTCAACCACGAAGCCGGTCGAAATGGTCAGCGCCATCAGTGTCAGATTGTTCAGGCTGTAGCCGAGCAGGTACATCACCCCGAACGTTCCCACCATCGACAAAGGAACGGCCACGCTCGGAATGATGGTCGCTGACAGGTTTCTCAGAAAAAGGAAGATCACCATCACCACCAGGGCGACGGTAAGCATCAGTTCGAATTGAACGTCGGCCACCGAGGCGCGGATGGTGTTGGTGCGATCGATCAGTACCTGCACCTTAATTCCGGCGGGCAACGAGGCCTGCAACTGTGGCAAGAGTTTCTTCACCCGGTCGGCGACGCTGATGATGTTCGCCCCCGGCTGACGCTGAATGTTCAAGATCACAGCCGGGGTGGTATTCATCCAGGCGGCTTGCTGCACGTTCTCGGCGCTATCGACCGCATTCGCCACATCCGAGAGCCGCACCGGCGCCCCGTTTCGGTAGGCGACGATGACGCTGTTGTATTGCGCGCTCGAGAGCAGCTGATCGTTGGCGCCGATGGTGAACGCCTGGCGTGGGCCGTCGATCACGCCCTTCGCCTGGTCGACGTTGGCGGCCGCGATCGCAGAGCGCACATCCTCCAATCCCAGCCCGTAACTCGCCAGCGCGGTTGGATTGGCCTGCACCCGAACTGCGGGCTTTTGTCCGCCGCTGATCGAGACCAGTCCTACGCCGGGCAATTGCGAAATTTTCTGTGCCAGTGCTGTGTCGGCAAGGTCCTCGACCTTCGACAGCGGCATGGTGTCGGAGGTGAGCGCCAGGGTCAGGATTGGCGCGTCGGCAGGATTCACCTTGCTATACACCGGCGGGTTCGGCAGATCGCGCGGCAAATATGTTCCGCCTGCGTTGATTGCTGCCTGGACCTGCTGCTCCTCGACATCGATGTTCTGATCGAGCCCAAACTGCAAAATGATCAGCGAGCTTCCAAATGAGCTGGTGGAAGTCATCTGGTTC
>Ga0335081_10012047_pt1 | contig 14006 bp, 9 predicted proteins | sample Lox_Sample_35_FD_206713 | JGI IMG/M metagenome (GOLD analysis project Ga0335081, IMG submission 206713) | Soil microbial communities from Loxahatchee National Wildlife Refuge, Florida, United States - Lox_Sample_3.5 | ecosystem: Environmental > Terrestrial > Soil > Wetlands | place: USA: Florida... | reverse complement strand
GTGTAGCCGCGCTGCCCCAGTTCCGAATACGTGTCGAACAGGCCCAGAGCGGCATTCGCCACACCCACACCGGTGGTCGGCAGGCCATTGTTCAGCCGCGTATCGGAGAATGCAAACTGCCCATTCTGGTTGTTGGTGCAGCTCGAGCAGCCGCTCACGTTGATCTCGTCGTTGTCGTTCTCGCCGGATCTTTCATAGAGCGCGCCGAACTTCAGCGTATGCGAGCCTTTGACCCAGGTGAGCGTGTCCGAGAAGTCGTAGATCGGGCCCGCCGAATGCGAAGGATACGGGCCGCCGCTCAACTGCGAGAAACTGCTCAGGTTCACCGTTGGGATACGGGTTGGGATCAGCTTGCCTTGAGGGAAGATGTACGGATAATTGATACCGACCGTGGTGCGGTCCAAAAAATGCGCCTGATCCACCGGGATGTAAACGTCGTCCAGGCTGACCGTCGCCAGGGCTTCGTTGACGAGGGTGGGGGCGATGGTCCAGATGTGGTTCAGCGAGTTGGTCTGGTTCGGGCGGTTGAAGTATTTGGGTGTTTCGTTGGTGCCTCCATCCAGCGGCTGATACTCCCAGAAGGCGTAGTTCATGCGCCGGAACTGCAGACGCTGCCGGTCCGTCAGGTTCATATCGACGGAGTAGGTATCCTTGCGCTGATGCTGCGGGTGGTTCAGCGCCAGCGACCAGTTGTTGTTGCCGTTGATAAATCCACCGAGGTTCGGCACCGGATAAGCCTTCAGGATGCCGATCCCGTTCGGGCTTAGCTGGGCGGTGGGAATGATATTTCCAGGGAATGGATTCCCGGTAGTGGGATCCTTGACGGTCACCGTTTTCCCGTAGAACACGTTGGTCGGGCTCAACAATTCGCTGAAATTGCCCTGACGCATCAGGAGAGACGGCACGGTCAGATTGCTGATGTCGGTAAAGCGGTAGCGCACCCACTCCTGTCCGAAATAAAAGAAGAACTTGTTCTTGGAGGTGTTGAACTTATTCGGAATGTAGATCGGGCCGCCGACATTGTACCCGAACTGGTTGTAGTTGATGGGCGCCGTGAATTGCTGCCCCAGCGTGTGGTTTCTTGACCAGGTGTTGGCGTTGAATACATCGTTGCGGATGTAGTCGTATGCGGCGCCATGGAAGGACTGCCCTCCGCTCTTGGTCAAAATGCGGATCTGGCCGCCCGAAGAACGACCGAATTCCGGCGCATACGACGCCGTGAGAATCTGAATTTCCTGAGTCGAATCGACGTCTGCCGCACCAAGGCTGGTGCCGTTCGAACGCGTGCGCACCGCCGGCGCGCCATCGTAGGTGATCAGGCTCTCGGGAGTACGGGCGCCGTTAATGTTGCTGGGGCCCTGGCTGAAGTTGAAGGACAGTCCGGCCAGGTTGCCGCCGCGCGTTCCGGGCACCAGGTTGGCCATGAAGATGGGGTTGCGGCCATTCAATTCCAGGCTGTCGATCTGTTCCCGGGTGACGTCCTTCTGCACGGATGCCGACTCGGTTTGCAGCACGGTCGCGGTGGCGCTGACTTCCACCGTCTCCACGTTCGAGCCGACCGTCATCGTGACATCCACGCTCAACGCAGCGCTGGCGTCCAGCTTATTGGCCGTGCTTTCAAATTTCTTGAAACCTGCCACCTCCACGCTGACGGTGTAGAAGGCCGGCGGAATGTTGGTTACGGTGTAATATCCGGAATCGTTGGTGGTGGCCTGACGCTCCAGCCCCGATTCGTTTCTCACTGTAACCTTGGCTTTCGGAATGACGGCTCCGCTAGGGTCTTTTACAAAGCCCGATATAGAGCCCAGGTCGGTCTGCGCCCATACCATTCCGGCGCAGAGCAGGACGATCAGCGCTAACACGACAGCGCGGGCAGAACACACTTGGTTCATTTCTTCTCCTTTGATAGTCGTGGAAGTCTGTCCAAGGAGTGGACCGCGCAAAGGCAGTATCGGATAGCTTTGCAGTTGACCTGCGATGCGGCCAGTTCCCCGTAACAACCTTCCCCATTACCGCTTCCGGCCGGGAAACCCCCACCTCTACCCCAGTCCGGAGGTTCAACACAAAACCGCCGAATGCGGCGGCTCACCCTACTTGTCCGATAGGATCACTATAAGGCGATGGAGCAGTGGATGCAACAAATAACGAGAGAAATTCACCCGATTATCGCGCTGGGTGCTGAAATGGAGCCGATCTTCCAAATTTGGAAGTCTGGGGCGGCGGATGCGAGCGGCAAATACTGTTTTCCGGAGCTTTAATGCCTTTGAAACAGAGCGGGGCGCGGACACCAATTTCGATGTCCGCGCCCCGAGTTGCTACCCGGCGTTAGAGAGCTTCGCTAGAAGTAGAACCGCAGGGAAAGCTGCAGATTTCGAGCGAGACCCGTCTTACTGGTCACTTTCCCGAACGTGGAGGACGTCGGGTTGAACGAAGCTACACCGCTCCAGTTGGGGTGATTCGGAAAATCGAAAGCCTCCGCGCGGAATTCGAACCCGGTCCGCTCGGTGACTGCGAATTTCTTATAGAGGCCGGCATTCCAGTCCTGGAATCCGGGCTGGTAGATTTCGTCGCGAACACCCGGCTGCAGGTTGAAAGTGCCTGCGGGAGGCGCGGTGAAAATCGGCTGGCCGCTCGAATTGGTGGTGGCGAAGTACTGATTCGGGCTGGCCGCTCCAGCGCCGCCGGCGAACTGTCCGAGGATCGTTGGTGTGCCGTTCTTGACATAGAACTGGCCAGCAGTCTGGCCGCAACCCAGGCTGCCGGTCTCGCCGACGCCCGCGATGTCGCTGCTGCCAAACACGCCGCACGGAGTTCCTGTCTGGAATTGCATGATCGCGCTGAGTTGCCATCCGCCAAGCAACTTGCCGGCCGTATCGGTCTTGCCCTTGAAGAAGGGCAGAGTGTAGACCATGTTGATCACCGCGATGTGGCGCGTATCGAACTCCGACGGCCCCCACATGTTCGTAGTGTTGTAGGTATCCGGCACGATGTCTCGATAGTTGGAGTTGTTGTCCATGCTCTTCGACAGTGTGTAGGAGAAGCCGAAACCGAGGCCGCTGGCGAACCGGCGGTTCCAGTTGATCTGCAGCGAGTTGTACGTGGACGTGGACACATTCTCTTCCATCTGGATGGACGCGAAGCCGGCGTACGGGCGGAGGTAGTTGGTATTGATGCCCGGGTTCGCCTGCAAAGCACCTGCCGTAGGCTGGTTGATGTCGAACACTTCCGGCAATCGCAGCCCGCGGTGTCCCACATATCCAACTTCGAGCGTAGATTTGAAGAAGATTTCCCGCTGCACCGTGAAGTTGTAATTCCATGCTTCCGGCGGCCGGTTGTTGCGCGCCAGAGTGGTAACGGTCAAAGGCGGGGTGGCCGCGCCGCTCAATCCCGCTCCGGGATTATCCACCGACACGTTGGCCACCGTCACAAATGGCTGGAACGGTGAATTCGCGCCAGGGAAGATGTTGTCCAGCAGACCGAAGCGAGTCAGGTAGCGTCCCACACCCGCGCGGACGACCGTCTTCGAATTCAACTGGTAAGCCACTCCGAGTCGCGGCTGGAACTGGTAGTTGATCTGTCCGTAGTAGTCGGGCAGGCCGTGGAAAAGGCTATTGAACGAACTTCCGCACGCTTGCACCACACCGTGGCCGCAAGCATCGCTCGGCCAGCCGCTACCAGGAATCACCATCCCGTCGTAAACGTTCCCTGTGCCGGCGATCACATTGCCGGTCTTGGGATCGATCTTGGGCGCCTGCGACGGATCGTAAAGCTGCGGATCGAAGAAGATCTGGTTGCCCCACAGAGCCTTGTATGGAACGGTGATGGTCTGGCGTACGCCGTAATTCACGGTCAACTTCTGGCTGGCTCGCCACGAATCCTGCGCGAACCATTCGTACAGGTAGCCGCGATAGATCGTGTACGCGCGCTGTCCGATCTCGGTGTAGCTGTCCGCAAGTCCCATCGCGAGATTGGCGATGCCCACACCAGTTGTTGCTCCCAGCCCAGAGCGCGCGTCGGTAAACGTGAAGCTGCCGTTCTGGTTGTTGCTGCCGCCGGGCACGGTGCTGACGTTGATCTGATCGCCATCATTCTCTCCCGACTTTTCGAAGTAGAAGCCAGCCTTGAACGTGTGGCTCTTGTAGACCTTCGTCACGATGTCGCCGGCCGTGTAGATGGGGCCGGTGGAATGCGACGGATAAGGCCCGCCTGCCAGGCTGTAGAAGTTGGGAACGGTGACGGACGGAATCTTGCTCGGAATGTCCTTGTTCTGCGGCAGGAGGTATGGATAGTCGATCCCGAATGCAGTGTTCGCATTGAAGCCGGGGGCGGACCGGATCACCGGGATGTAAACATCGTCCAAACTCACGGTGGCGCGCGCCTCATTGATCAGCGTGGGGCTGATCGTTCGGGTCCAAGCCACCGAACCTGCCTGATTGGGGCGGTTGAAGGCCTTGGGGGTCAGGTTGGTTCCCTGATCGAACGGATCGAGCTCGTAATAGGCCAGGGCGGTACGCCGGAATTGCACGCGGTCCTTCTGGCTGGGAAGGATGTCGGAGTTGATGGTTTCCTTGCGCTGGTTCTCGGGTTGCGAAGCCGCTGCAAGCCAGTTCTGGTTGCCGCTGATCACCGGCGTGTTCACCGCCGGATAGGCGTTGATGATGGCGATGCCATTGTGGCTCAAACGGCTGGTCGGAATGATGTTCCCGGGGAACGGCACACAACTGGCGGCGCCCACCGATGGACAGGTAGTGGGATCGTAGATGATCTTCGGCGTGCTGTAGAAGATGTTGGCGCCGAGCAATTCGCTGAAATTACCCTGCCGCATGAGCGCGGTCGGCACTTCCTGGGTTTGGGTCTGCGCATTGCGGTACCGCGACCACTCCTGACCCACGAAGAAGAACATCTTGTTTTTGGGGATGACGTGCGGAATCAGCACCGGACCGCCGATGTCGAAACCGAAATCGTTATACCGGAAGGGCGATTGGAAGTTAGTCAACACACTCTGATTGCGGCTCCAGGTATTGGCGTTGAGGTCCGAATTCCGGAAATACTCGTACGCCGCGCCATGGAATTCCTGGCTGCCGCCCTTGGTCACGATACGGATCTGGCCTCCGGAAGCGCGTCCATATTCGGCTGCGTAGTCTGCGGTGAGGATCTGCACGTCCTGCGTGGAATCCTGATCCACCACGCCGATGCTGGTTCCGTTGGCGCGGGTGCGGAGCGCGGGCGCGCCGTCGAACAGGATCTGGGTGTCCTGGGAGCGGGCGCCATTGACCGCGTAGCCGCCGCTGGTCAGGCTGAAGCTGAAGTCGCCCATGGTCGAGCCGCTGCGGACCCCCGGAAGCAGGGAGGCCAGGAATAGCGGATCGCGCCCATTCAACTCCAGGGAATCGATTTGCGTTCTGGTGATGTCCTTCTCCACGGAAGCCGACTCGGTCTGCAGAGTGGCCGCGGTCGCGACCACGTCCACGGTCTCGGTTGTGGCGCCCACTGTAAGGGTGGCGTCAAGGGAGAGCGCCGAATCGGGGTCCAGCTTGTTGTGGACGCTGCTGAATTTCTTGAAGCCGGGGGCCTCCGCTGTCACGGTATAGAGGCCGGGCTGCAGGTTGGGTTGCGTGTAGTAGCCTCCCTCGTTGGCTATGATCGAGCGTTCTTCGTTGGTGGCTTCGTTTTTGACCACCACCTTCGCCTTGGGAACGACGCCTCCAGAGGGGTCTTTGACAAAACCGGAAATCGAGCCGTAGTCGGACTGAGCGAGCGCGATACTGGTTGTGAGCAGGACGATCGAAGCGAGTACGATCATCCGAGTGGAACGTACCTGGTTCATTTCTTTGTCTCCTCTAAGTGCAAAGCAACCCCGGAAAGTACATTGCCCCGGGCCCCGCTACTTACCCCTAAATGAGACCTTATGATTAGGCATATCACAGGATTGCGACAGGCTCCTTACACTCTCCGACGGGCAGGCCCGCATCCGTACTGAATCGCACATCTGATGCGGGTTGCGGCCCTGGCAAAGCATCTTGCCTGGGCAGTGTATACTCAGGCTTGTCGAAGGAGGCTTATCGGACCCGATGATCTCACGGCGCGTGTTCACACTTCTGTCATTCGCAGGCGCCTTGCTGGCGCAAGGCAGCGCAGACTGGCACCGGGAATTTCCGGCGTTCCAGATCGCCGGGAATCTTTACTACACGGGCACCGCGGACCTGGCTGTATACCTGGTGCACACGCCGCAGGGGAACATCCTCATCAATTCCGACTTCGAGGAAGACGTGCCGCTCATTCGCGCGAGCATCGGGAAGCTCGGCTTCCAGTACCAGGACACCAAGATCCTCCTGATCAGCCACGCCCACGGCGATCATGATGCGGCCACTGGCCTGATCAAACGCGAGACCGGCGCCAAGCTGATGGTGATGGACGCCGATGTTGCCGAGGAGGAAAGTACGGCTCGCGGACGCCCGGGCGCGCATGTGGACCGGGTGCTGCATGACGGCGATAGAGTCGAACTGGGCGGTGCGGTGCTCACAGCGCGGCTCACTCCGGGACACACCAAAGGCTGCACGACCTGGACGATGCAAGTGCGGGATGGCGGCCGGACCCTGAATGCCGTGATCGTGGGAAGTCCGAACGTGAATCCGGGCTATATTCTGGTGGGGAACAAGAACTACCCACAGATTGCGGATGACTATGTGAAGACTTTTGCGGTGCTGAAGAGCCTGCCGTGCGATCTGTTCTTGGGAGCGCACGGGGCGTACTTCGGAATGAAGGAGAAGTACGGGAAGATGAAGGCCGGCGGAGGAAATCCGTTCATCGATCCGGCCGGATACCAGGCCTACATCGCGGAGCGGGAAGCGACCTTCCGCACGGAATGGGAGCGGCAGAAGAAGAATCCCGGCTCCCCGGCGAAATAAAGAGGCGCGACGTGGCGCTGGCACTCGTGCCGCGTCCCCACTCTTGGGGGCGCTTCTTGCCGCGGCTTGAGCGTCCTTAGAAGCTTTGGTGCGGCCACGCAAAAACGCGCCTCGAATGAGTCGGGGCGCCGCAGACACGAGTGTCCGCGCCACATCGCGCCCGAAGACAGGCGGGTCTTCACTGAACGTCGGGAGGCAGCGATGCTCCAATCGGAGTCTATTGACGATCAGCGGTGTCGGCCTCCGGTCATCCGACACCTCCAACCGTCCCACGAATAACCTCGCGGCTGGCACGTGTTGTGCGGATGTCGCACTGCGCGGAACTAATGCTCGAGTTCCGTCGCGGAGGAATCATGACGCAATCCGATAGTTTCAGTTATCGCAAGCTACCGCTTCGCGACGGAGCAGGCACGGTGCCCGCATTGGGATCGGCACGCTCATTCCCGATGGCCACCGAGACACGAAATGCCACGCGGACAGCGACCCGAGCCGGATTCCGCCATCTCGATTGCGCCGAGCGCTATCGAAACGAAGAGCAGGTGGGACACGCGATTCGCGGGGCCATTCAGGCCGGCTGGATTAACCGCAACGACTTGTTCATCACGACGAAGCTGTGGAACAACAACCATCGCCCGGAGCGGGTCCGGCCTGCGATCGAGGCTAGCCGTGAAAGACTGGAATTGGAATACATCGACCTTTATCTGATGCACACGATGCACACCCCATATGCGTTTCGGTCGGGGACGATCTAGACCCGAGGGATCAAAATGGTAATGTGATTTACGACGAAGGCGCCACTCTGATGGAAACTTGGAGGGCCATGGAGGATCTCGTCTTTCGCGGCATATGCTGGGCGATCGGCTTGTCGGACGTGGGCCTCGACAACCTGCGGGAGGTCTTCGGCCAGGCGAGGGTCAAACCCCCGGTGGTCCAGATCGAGTCCCATCCCTATCTGCCGGAACTGAGATTCTGGAGTTCTGCAAGACCAATGGACGCGTGATGCCCGCCTTTGCGCCGCTGGGGCCCGGTATGAAGCCGGGAGTGCTGCAAGATCCAGTCATCCGGGCAATCGCGCACCGGGTCAACAGGACTCCCGTCCAAGTACTACTCGCGTGGGCGATACAGCGTGGGACTGCGGTGCTGACTTCTCCGAAGACCCCTGACCGCGCAAAGGAAAACTTCGACGTGTCAGCTCTTCCCGATGACGCGATGCAGCAGATCAATGCCATCGAAACCCGGCAGAGGTTGAACCTGGTGGTCGGAACCGGTGTTCCGGGGTTCATTGCAACGGGCAACTGACAGAAGGAGCAACCGGAGCGCGCGCGTGCCTCCCACGCAGTGATCCCGGGCCTCACAGGTCGACGACGACATCGCGAATCGGTTGCGAACAGCAAACGAGGATGTTGCCTTCAGCGGGCTTGTCGAGCGGCTCTGGCCCGTAGGCTACCGCTCCAGAAACCAAACCGCTCTCACAGTTATGACACACACCGGCCCGGCACGACCAACGGACCGGAACGTCGCACGATTCAGCCAATTCCAGAATGCTCTGATACGCCGATGCGTTCCAGTGTGCGGCGATGCCGCTTCGCGCGAACGACACCAACGGCCCGGTGGGGGCGTCGCGTTCGGGTGGATGCGGACTTCGGGTGACCGATCCCACCACACCAGGAGTCACCGGCTCGCTGCCGTTGAAGATCTCGATGTGAATCTGCCCCGGCGAGATGCCATAGGCCGCAAGTGCCGCCTTCATATCTGCCATGAAGGGGGCTGGTCCGCAAAGGTAAACGTCCGATTCTCGTGGGATGGCGGCCTTTTCGAACACCGGTCGCGACAAATGGCCGGCGGCGTCGAAATCCTCGCCCAACTTGTCTGACGTGGCCGGTCTGCTGTAACAGACATAGCTTCGGCCATGCGGGAGCGCCAGCATGAGGCGGTGGATTTCTGCTGCAAACGGATGATGTTCGCGATCGCGAGCCGCGTGGAGCCATAAGATTTGCCGCGGGGACCGAGCCGCCGCCAACGTGTGCAGCATCGCCAGGACCGGTGTCGCCCCGATGCCGGCGCTGAGCAGGACCACCGGCCGCTCTCCGATTTGCAGAATGAAGCTGCCGCGAGGCGAACTCACGTCGAGAGTGTCGCCCACTCGTACACGATCCCGGAGCCACGTTCCCGCCACACCGTTCTGCTCGATCTTCACGCTGATTCGATAACGCTCGCCTGAGGGAGGACCCGAGAGCGAGTAACTGCGAAAAACCGGGGCCCCTCCAGCGCCCGGCTGAAGCCGAAGAACGACGTACTGGCCCGGGCGAGCCGACGGCAGCGGCTGACCGTCCGGACTATGCATCGTCACCGAGAGGACATCGGCAGACTCACGATCGACCGACGTCACCGGGAGGCGGTGAAATCCGGGTGCGGCTGGATGCGCGGCGGCTTCCGGCATGAGACCGGCGTTTCCACTTGCTGAGCTCCGCAGCAATGCCTCGAACGACCGGCGCCACCCCGGCGAAAGGGCGTCGATTCGCAACGCGCGCTCCAACAAATCCCGAGGATGATTCGGCGAATAGAGAAGCGCATTGATCTCAGCGACCGTCATTCGCTCCTTTGCCTCTTCCACCTTTACCATTTCGTCGCTCGCGCCCACTTCACCTTCCTTGAGAACGCGGAAGTAGAATCCAGGACGTCCACTGGAGGTCAGCAGCGCCGGCATTCGCGGCTCGTTCATCCGAATCCCAACGCGATAGCACGTAACCCGAGGTTGGGTGACCTCGAAGAGCGCGCTCCCGATCCGATAGCGGTCGCCGATGCACACCGCATCATCGGGCAACCCTTCGATTGTGAAATTCTCGCCGAATTGTCCGTAGGACACCAGACCGCCCAGATCGGCCCTCTTCAGTTGCGCAGCCCAATGGCGATACGACTCGATCTGGTACACAAAGACGGCCCGCTGCTCACCGCCATGACCGGCGAGATCGCCCTGACCGTCTCCTTCCAGGTTCAGCCGGCCGGCCCGACAGCGGCCGGGCACGGGATTTTTCCAAATTGCGGTGCGCACGGTGCGGCCGCTCCACTCGATGTCGCGTGGGAGGCCCACATTGACTGACAGTAGCCGGGGCATATCGATGCTGCTGAGCTATTTTGACCTGCACACCTGATTCCAGATGGTTATCTCGGGCATCTGAAAGACGTCAGAGGCATGACGAACGAGTCGGCCGCCGTGGCGTGTCGAAGCTTCGACAATCGACGTGCGTGATGTCAATCACCTCACACCTTATGTTGCCGGGAGCGGTTCCCTGCGGGTTCCCATCGCATCGATCGGTTGAGTCGAGCCCGGGAACACCGGTTGATGGTATGGCGTCTGGCACGGCCCTTCTTCTCACAGTCACGGTGACGGCATGAAACGTGCATTGATAGGTCGCGCGTCACGTTCGTGCTGCATACTTCCGGCATGGAGGCCGTCCAAACATGCGCTCCGACCTGGTACCCGGCGCCGTTTTTCCGGACTATCAATTGCCCGATCACACGAGGACACTTCGCAGGCTCAGCGAACTCCAGGGTGACGACCCCCTGATTCTGACCCTGTCCCGTGGCCACTACTGCCCGAAAGAACACCAGCAGCATCTGGAACTCGCCGCATTCTACCCGAAGATCGCGGTAGGATACACCCAGATTGCCACTGTATCCACCGATGAACACCACACTCTTCAGGAGTTTCGAGCATCGGTCGGTGCTCAATGGACCTTCCTCTCCGACCCCGACAGAACGGTTCAGAAGGACCTCGACATCGTGGAGTACACCGACCCGGAGCACAATCCGATGGTTCCGCACACACTTGTGCTGAAGCCGGGACTCGTAATCCACCGCATCTACAACGGCTATTGGTTCTGGGGGCGGCCTTCTGCCGCCGACCTCTGGCACGACCTTCGGGCGGTGACGAGCGAGATCCGCCCCGACTGGGATCTGTCGAGGCCCGGACTCCGCGAGGCTTGGAACGCGGGCGAACTGTCGGCCTTCCATGGATGGAACAAGGGTCCAAAAGCCATCCCGGCTGAACAAAAGTAGCAACAATCCTGGCTTTGGAATCGGTACACCGGCCCCTCCCATTCGCGCAGCGGTTTCCTTACCTCCACCACCACAGCCCATCATTCCCCGGCAATACCCACTACGGAAGGGCATCCCAATTCGAGAGATCCAACGTCCAGCATCCCCGGCAATCTGGCCTTGCTACGGATTGCTGACGAGATCTTGGAACTGCTACTGCCTTCCCCACAACCCGGGTCGCGGATCCGCCGGTGCGGAGCTGCCAAATCGTGAGCTGACGACCTTTTGGGTCATACGATTGCGGGCGGCCCATCAGAGTGGCGCGTGGACGCCGTCTGGGGCACTCGCCGGCCGGACTTACCGATCCGGCTGAATGCTCAATCCGGGAGGGGCTTTCCGAGCGTCTCGCGCGTGAAGGGAATCACCAGCAGGCCAAGCGCAAACGCGGCAGACGTCAGCGCGACGGGAATCCCGATACTGCCGAAGTGCGCGATGCCCATCCCTACGAGGAACGTGGCGCCGGCGGCCACGAATCGCCCGATGCAGCTGGCGAACGCCAGCGCGCTGCCCCGGCACTCCGTGTGATACTGCTCGGGCATCCAGACCCAGTACACGCTGAAGCTGCCGCCCCCCACGCCCACCAGGAACAGGCACGGCAGAAATGCCTGCAGCGCCCGGTGCGGAAGGTAGAACGCGTAGCCGAAGCCGGATGAAATGGAGATCGTCATGAGCACGAAATAGAAGGCGACAGCGCCGCGCCGGCCGATCCGGGTCGCGAACAGCGGCATGCACAGGCAGCCGATGATTGTGCCGGTGGCCAGCAGCATGGTTGCCCAGGAGGCGATGCGCGTTGCGTCCGCGGCCGAGTATCCGTCGCGCAAGGCGACCTGGGTCACGGCTCCCGGCGCATAAACCGATCCTGCCCACAAGCCGATCATCGAGACCATCAGCAGCACGCAATTCAAGACGGTGATCCGGCGGTACTGCTTGGAAAACAACGCAAGGAACGAATCCCGCGCCGTCCAGCCGCCGGTCTGCTTCCTGCGCATTTGCCAGCGCTCGGGTTCCTTGACATTGGACCGGATCCATGCGATCACGAGCGCCGGCAGGCCGCCCATGGCGAACATGGCGCGCCAACCGTAGCGCGCGCCGATCGTGTAGTTCAAGCCGGCCGCCACGAACGTTCCCACGTAATAGGCGCTGTTGAATACGCCGGCGCCCAAGACCCGCAGTTCCTCAGGGAGTTCCTCCGCGACGAACGTGGCGGCGCCCACGAACTCGCCGCCTACACCGAATCCCGCCAGCAGCCGGAAGAAGCCCAGTTCCCAGATATTGTGAGACGCGCACCCGAGAAACGTGAAGAGTGAGTAGCAAAGCACCGCCAGCATCAGGGCGCGGACGCGGCCGAATCGGTCGGCCAGCGGTCCCCATAGAAAAGCCATGCCCCAGCCGATCAGAAACATGGAAAACAGAGTGCTGCCGTAATAACCCAGGTTCCCGGCGGTGGGTTCGGTCCCGGACTGCGGAAGAATCTCTTTCATCGCCGGCACCAGCACCAAGGCGTAGAGGAAAGAATCTACGCCGTCGAGCATAACGCCCGTCCAGGAGGCGACAAAGCCGCGAATCTGATTTTCCGACAGGGGTCGGGTCCTGATTTGGATCACCCCAAATCATACCTTCAACGCGACCCGATCTGGTCAAGTGGCCATTGACGGGGTGATCTCTACTTCGCCTGAATGGATTGCAGGTACGCGACGAGATTGGAAATCCGAAGCTGGACGAGATCGTTTCGGTTCGGCTTGAGGTGATTGAACAGGTCGCCCCAAATCGGCATTTCCGCGGAGCCATGCGCGTCGATTGCGTCGCCCGACGTCAGAACGGCGGCGACCCGATCGTCCGGGAATTTGCCGTTGTTGCGGACGGTGAGCCTGGTGAGGTCGGCCGGGGCTTTCTTGAGGGCGGTGTGAGCCGGACCGTCGCCCCGGCCGCTTTTGCCGTGGCACGCCGAGCAGTAGGCTTCGAACATCTCCTGCCCCGAGGATGGTGAGGTCTGCGGCAGCGGGACCTTCTTAATCGTAGGTTGGTTCTGTGCCGCCAAAGCGCCAATGGCGATGGAGGCGGCGAATAGGACAGTCGTGCGGACGGACATGTGAGTCTCCTTTGTTCAACGGTCTGATCGCTTTGCGCTGCACGCCGGATGCCGTACTTCACCTGATGAGGTATTAAGACCTTAAATATCTAAATCGAGAGGATGTGGTGTTTGCCAACACCCAGTGCGGGTTTTCACCCAGTTATCGGGCACCGCAGCCAGACCGGGACTGCCACCGGGAAGCAGAAGCCCGAGCCCACGCGGCATTGGATCGGACCGGCAACTTCCACTTCGCCAAAAGCCTCGACCAACGCCCGGGTCGCAACCGAGGCCGCCATGCGGATCAACGGGCCGCCAACGCAGGAGTTCCGACCCATACCGAGCGAGACATGTGTGGCGATCGGCCGCGAAATATCCAGGCGGTTGGGATCGGGAAACTGCTCCGGGTCACGGTTTGCCGACGCCAGCATGAGCAGCACGCGATCGCCTTTGGCGATTTTCACGCCGCCCAGGTCGAGGTCCTCGGCGGCGATGCGGAAGACGCGGCGCACAATACCGCCGAAGCGCAGCAGCTCTTCGACAGCCTCGGCCATCCATTCCGGGTGAGCCCGCAGCCTGGCATACTCGGCGGGATGGCGGAAGAGGCCAAGCCATGAGTTCGACAACAGCCGGGCGGACGTTTGCGAGACCGCGATGAAAGTCGGCTCACCCATGGGAACACCGGTCTGTTCGAAGATGCGCTCCAGTTCGGCTGTGGCCGCGGCGGCATTGGCCCTGAGCGGAGACCCGTCCGGCTCGCCGGTGCCGGCGAATACAGTGTTGCTTAGGTGGGAGAGACGTTCCCTCTCGATTTCCTCCGCACCGGTCACCAGGACCGCAAGGTCGAGGAACCAGGGTTTGGCGAACTCGGCGAGGAGATCGGCAGGCCGGCCGGTGTGCAAAGCGCGGATGGCGGAACGCGTGGGCATCTC
>Ga0335081_10012043_pt1 | contig 14012 bp, 15 predicted proteins | sample Lox_Sample_35_FD_206713 | JGI IMG/M metagenome (GOLD analysis project Ga0335081, IMG submission 206713) | Soil microbial communities from Loxahatchee National Wildlife Refuge, Florida, United States - Lox_Sample_3.5 | ecosystem: Environmental > Terrestrial > Soil > Wetlands | place: USA... | reverse complement strand
CATCGGGTTCAATACAGGTCTGACCGAGGCACAGATGAGGAGCCTGATATCGGTTCTCGAAGGCCAGGTTGGCAAGAAAGAAGCCGATAATGCCTATGATGTATTAGGTACGGTTTTAAGCAGCAGAGCAAAATAGGGCTTACCGCGGCTGTATGACCATGAAACACGACCGCGCGGTAAACATGCAACGTGATGGCAGCAATTTATAGTTCATGCACCGGCCCTAGTTCTCCCAGAAGGCGGCTTCAAGAACTTCATTGCGCATATATATATGACGGACCGACTGATTCGCGACAACTCTGAACGAAAATATGAGGTCACTCCGTTGGAGCTATTCTTCGACCTCGTGTTCGCCTTCGCAGTATCGCAGCTCTCCCAACATCTGTTCACGCGCCTTTCATGGCGGGGCGGGGCCGAGACGCTGGTGATGTTGCTGGCCATCTTCGCCGCGTGGTTTACCACAAGCTGGTCGGCCACCCTGATCCGGGCGGAGCAATCCCGGACCCGATGGCTGATGCTGACCGTGATGCTGCTTGGCCTGTTCATGAACGCTTCCGTGACCAGGGCTTTCTCGACCAACGGCTGGGCATTCGTCATTCCTTTACTTCTGATCCAACTGGGGCGTACCTTCTGGACACTTGTCAATTCAACTAATCCGGTGCTCCGAGAGCACTACTTCCGTACGCTTCTCTGGTTGATCGTCACGACACCTCTATGGATAGGCGGCGCTGCCGTAAATGCGGAAGCCCGCTTGCTATGGTGGGCGCTTGCTGTAGGGATAGACGAGGTCGGCAGGTGGTTGGCACATCCTATTCCCGGTCGTCGGCTGCATTCGGAGAATGTCGAATTCGATGCAGATCACATGCTGGAACGTTGCCGCCTGTTTCTGCTGATTGCGTTGGGAGAAACGGTGCTCACTACGGGGACAGCCATCTCCGGGTCCTCGATGACGCTCATGACGTTGGCCACAGGATCGATCGCGCTTATGGGAACAATCGGCCTGTGGGCGCTCAGCTTCGGGCGATCCCACCGATTCATCTCTCGGCATGTCAAAGAGACAAGCGACCCTATTCGCGCTAGTCGCCGTGCGGTAAACGCGCTGATGCTTATGGTCGCGGGACTCATCTCGGCGGCGGTCGCGAATAGAGAGGTAATTGCGCACCCGGAGGGAAATACGGTTTCCGGGCTGAGCCTGCTGCTAGCCGGAGGTCCCATCCTTTTTCTGGCTGCCCAAGGCTGGTATCTCTGGGCAGTACCCAACATTCGATCTCAACTGCATCTGGTCGGTGCGATTGCGCTGCTGCTCGTCGGCTTTATCACGCTGGTTGTTCCAGCCTATGTAGCATTGCTTCTTGTCAGCGCGTGTATCTCAACCATCGCGATACTTGACCGATAATGTTTGACGAAAGGAAATCGTAGCTCTATGAACAATAACATAAAAGGAAAAGTGGTCGTCATCACAGGTGCGAGCAGCGGTCTGGGCGAGGCGACCGCCCGGCATCTGTCAGCAGAAGGGGCAATAGTGGTGCTGGGCGCGAGACGGGTTGACCGTATCAAGGCTCTGGCAGATCAGCTATCGGGGAAGGGCGGCAAGGCACTCGCTGTTCAGACGGACGTCACCCAGGTGGATCAGGTGAAGCAACTGGTCGATGAAGCGGTGAAGACCTACGGTCGGATCGATGTCATGATCAATAACGCCGGTTTAATGCCTCACTCGCCGCTCGAACGCCTCAAGATCAACGACTGGGAGCGGATGATCGACGTGAATTTGAAGGGCGTGCTCTACGGGATTGCCGCAGCGCTGCCGTACATGAAACAGCAGAGATCGGGGCACATCATCAATGTCTCGTCCGTGGCAGGTCACAAGGTGCGTCCAGGAAGCGCCGTGTACGCGGCAACCAAAGCCGCTGTCCGAGTCATCTCTGAAGGTCTTCGGCAGGAGGTGAAGCCCTACAATATCCGCACAACAGTGATCTCACCGGGTGCACTTGCAACGGAATTGCCGAACAGCATTACAGAGCCAGACATCGCCGATAACATCCGCAAGTTCGTCTCGGATATAGCTCTTCCTGCCGAATCGTTCGCGCGGGCAGTCGCATTTGCCGTGAGCCAGCCAGAAGATATGGACGTGAACGAGATCCTGTTCCGGCCCACGCGTCAGGAGCTATAAAGACTGACCATATTGAGTAAGGGGTATTTCAATTATGAAGACTAACAAAAAATGTCTGATCGCCTATTTTTCTCGGAAGGGACTAAATTATAGCAGCGGCGGGATCGTCGATCTAAAGGTAGGCAACACCGAAGTTGTCGCAAAGATCATCCAGAAAATAACGGGAGGCGATATGTTTCATATTGAATCCGTCACTACCTATCCCAAAGATTATACGGAAACCACGGAAGTTGCCAAGAATGAACTGCGTGCCAAAGCAAGGCCGAAGCTGACGGAACAAGTTAAAAACATGGGGGCGTACGATGTTATTTTCCTGGGTTATCCGATTTGGTGGGGAACGCCGCCTATGCCAGTGTTCACTTTCCTGGAAAGTTATGACTTCTCCGGAAAAATAATTGTACCATTCTGTACACATGAGGGCAGCGGACTGGGCCATAGCGAAAAGGATATTGTCAAAGCATGCCCCGAAGCTACCGTACTGGAAGGAATCGCCATTCGGGGAACAAGTGCAAGTTCGGCACATGCAATAGTGTCGAGTTGGATCGACAAACTGGGTATTCCTTGATTTAAGACAATTGCGTCGATTGACGACTATTAACAGTTTCGATATGAAGCCTTCATTGTTGCGAGGACTTGAAACACCAAAACTTCAGGAAGGAGTCGTTGACACAAAATATTATTCCAAAATACAATGATACAAAATGAATTTTGTACATTCTCTAATATTATACGAAACTCAACTTCACCTACTAGCTTGCAGTGGCGTTGATTAAAATTCAATGCATAATACAACATGAAAAATGCATTTGAACACGCAGTTGAGACGCGTCGCTTCTGTGCGACGTTCTCGCTCTGCAGGTTGGATTGTTTCTCGTTGCGCATATACGGCTGCACCAGCCGCCAAGCGACGCACTATGCGTGATAGGGTGTCGATATGCCGGCCTGTGCAATGAATGGGCTCGCCATGCCGCGGCCCGCCATGTCGAAATTGAGGCCGTCGTTTCCCCCACGATAGCGAGGAAAGGTAAGTAGCAGATGGTCGGTAGCGCGAGAGAGCGCAACGAAAAAGAGGCGTCTCTTCTCAGCCAGTTCATCGCCCACAGCGTCGCCTGGCAAAAAAGCCTCTTCAAGTCCAGGGATAACGACCGTTCGCTTCGTTAGGCCCTTTGACCCATGCATTGTAAGGAAGAGTACGGCGCGAGGATCATCGGGCGGTGCGGCGGAGTCCGGAATTAGTGTGTCGCAGATTGTGTCTATCAAGTCATTCGAGCCGGATGGGTCGGCGTCGAGCAGCGCGTCCATCTGGGCGAATGCGTTTTCGGCTGGCACGTTGAGCGCCATTGAAAGGAACTGCGCGACGTGGGTCAGATCGCGTTCGAAGATCGCCGCACAAAGAGCGGCGAATGTCTGCGCAGCGGCCAGCGCCGCTTTCGTGAGAGACTTATCTTGAATTAGCGACTCACAGGCCTTAGACGGAGACATATCTCGCTCCAGCACGCGCTCGACGATCAATTTTCGGTGACGTGGCTTTACATCGTCATATTCATTAAGCAATAGGCGTTCCATGAAACGCTGACCAGGTTTAAGGAGCATTTGCAGCACAACGTAGAGCAAAACGCGTGTAGGAGAAGTGTCGGACTTGCGCCGAGTGCACGCAATATAGGGCGAGAGCATATCGAAGTAGGCCGACAGTACCCGCTTGCTGGGGAAAAGGCATACGATTCCGTCCTTGGGCTTTGGGTCTGCAGGAAGAGCTGCGATTCGCGCTCGTAGGTATTCTACTAGGAACGAGACCTCGGCTTTACTGCTCTTGAATCGATAGGACAAAACCTCACCACCTGCTCTTGAAGCGATCATGGGCCTCGGATGGTTGCTCATGGCTCTCTGAAAGGTGTTGGTTGGGGTCACAATGTTACTGGGACATCGATAACACTTGGCGAGAGAGACGCGATCGTTCTGCGGATCGGCGTAGATGGTTCGAATACCTTCAGGTGATCCACCACGTCCGCTGTAGAGACTCTGGTCGTCGTCGCCGACTACCACTATCGACTCTGCGCGACCCGCGAGAAACCCGATGACAGCCTGCTCGGCGCGATTGAAGTCCTGATACTCGTCTACGAAGTAATGCCTGATTCGCGTTATCCACTCAGGCAGATCGTCAATGGTGGTCAGGAGTGAGTGCGCTGCGGGGATTGTTTGATCCCAGTCGACTAGCCGATAGCAGCGTAGAAGTGCGAGAGTGGTATCAGAATCGCAGATTGCGGCTCGGGCAATGTAGTAGGTTCAATACAATCGCGCCAGGCCTTCTTGATTGCTTTCACGTGCTCCCGCAGCTGCGGAACCGTTCTACAACCGTCTCTACTGACAAGAGGAAGAAGATCTTCCAAGAAAGACTGGCTGGCCTCATCCACCTCCGCAACGCTGGCAAAGTACAGGTCACCTGCGTAGCCGATGCGGAATCCCTGGTTCCGAAGCACCCGACAGGCAAAGCTGTGTAGCGTTGTAATACGCGGCGCGTTCGCGCACGCCTCATCGCCGAAGCGCTGAATATAGTCATCTACGAAAGCGTTACTAATCTCCTTGATGAATGTCAGGTAGCAGATTGTCTCTGGAGTGTACGAGCGTGCCGTAAGAGCGGCAGTTCTCGCAAGGAGCGAATACGTCTTGCCCGTTCCGGGCCCCGCCAAGCACACGAGCAATCCGCGTTTGTGCCGTTCGAACGCTTGGGTTCTGTTGTCGATGTCATAGATTTCATCAAGATTGGGCATGGCTTTGTTGGTGAAGTTCAACAAGATATTATCGGTTCGAAATAAAGTAACATAGATTGCCGGAGTGGTCAATGAATTTAAGAAAAAACATGATGTATCCAACTGAATTCATGAGTATTTGATCAAAAGTCTAATATTCATTAATGGAATAGTCGCCAAAATAAATTAATATGCAGATACGGGATAGCTTTTCAGGGAGGAGCTACCGATGGAACCTATTCCGGATGATATTCTGAGGCAGTTTACTGCGGTTTTGGAACGGACAAAATAGCCTGTGTTTGTCAATTTCAACATGAAGTATGCAATTTCTATGAGGTGCAACTTTTGAAGAGTCCAGGAAGAAAGGCGCACTGCATACTTCAATGTCAATTCTTTACCTCTGCTAATATTATGCGAAACTCAACATCACCTACAATTGTGCACCGCCAATTTTGTGACAATGGTAAAGAATGCTGCTTGAAGTATACAATTCGTAAACCCAGAAAATCTGCTTAATTTGAATGGCAGTTCGAGTCTGCCCTGGCTTCCCAAGGATGATAAAGCAGGGCAAGGGAAGAACTTATATCACTATAATGATAAGCTAACCGACGCTGCGCGGTTTTATCGCGCAGCGTCCGGTTGAGCGGCTTGTTAGATGCTCTGGGTGGTTAGCAAGCTACGATGACCACTTGTCGTAACCGGCTATACCCCAGCCGTCTTTATTCCCACAGAGCCTATCCCAAGAATAGTCTAAGGCAGTCGCTTTATCTTGCCCTAATTCAGCCAAAATACAATACCAAGCACAAAGCATGAGGATGACGTTGCCGCCTGAAAGTCTTAGGAGCTCAGACCCTATTTCACGGGCTCTCGGATTGCCCCCGCCGCCATCTTGGAGATAACCGTCACCCTTTCCCATACGCAACAACTCATCAATCAGCGCGTCGACCTTGACACCGTAACTTGCTCCCGAAAGTGCGTAATTGCGTAAAAACATCTTTTGAAAAAACGACAACTGCTTCATATCAAGGCGACGAAACCATTGATCGACTTCTGGCGCGGCGCAGATTTCTGGTGTCAACGGTCCGTTCCGAAGACTTTGGGGCACGGCGAGAGAAATGACTGGCCCGTTAATCATGAAGGAGAACGCATCTCCGCACTTTTCACATCGGTGTAGAAAATGGCTGGTCGGATTCATCTTCGGCGTTGTTTGATACGAGTAACCACAAGAGGGGCATGCGACCAATGGTCGCGACTTCTTGGTAAATGGCCACATGGTGTCAGTCCTCCGGCTGCTTGCTGTCAAGGTAATAACGATAATGGATAGATAGTAACGGATTTTGGCGAATATCATAATTTTAAAGACGGAAACCGTCACTACTATTCCGGAAATCCAGTGGAAGGCCCCCTTATCCACCGAGGCCATCGGCGTAGCTGTTGCCTGCACAGCATCTTCATGCTGTGCTAACATGCCCCGCGTCTTGACGCGGGGTTCTTGACTAGTTCCTCCTTTTGTTTGTTTCTTGATTTGTTGTGTACGAGCAAAGGCGCCAACAACGAAAGCTGAGAAACTGTCGACCTACGACGTGAACCGCGATAGCGAACTGATAGTGTCAACGGCGGTTGGCTCCGGCGACTTGTTAGGCAGCACGATCACAATGTCTCAAGCGTCGAATATCCCCATCCAGTCCTTAACCCATCGGCCATCTGGAGCCTCGACGGCCACATAAAACATCTGTTCAATAATATTTTGTTTGTTGAGAAAATCTAGCGCTGCCGCCTTGCTTGGTGCCTTGTAATAACGATAAGTGGCAGACGCGCCCTCAATCAGTCTGGTCTCTTCCCGCAAGAAAGTGACCTCTCCACCTTCAACTAGCTTTTCATTCTTCCGCATGATTACTGCCTTACCATCTCTCATGACAATGCTGTCGCCCGGCCTGATCGATTCGATCTCGTCTACGGTCAAATCGAAGCCCGCCGCTGCAAGAAAGTGTCGGGCGTATCGTGGCCCCTCTCCGACATAACCCAAGGACAGAAAGTGAATGTCGTAGTGGCCAGTGCGCTCACCTGAGTAAACCCTCATGATGTTGTCCTTGTAGCAGAACCAAATCTCGAACTTGGGAAAGTGACTCTTGCAGTCAACACTAACGAGCGGGCCATACTTCGCAATCAATGCTTTCGACATGCGCGCGTAAAAGCCCTCGACTGAACCACCATCGTAACGCCACATCGCTGGATTCTCCTTTAGTGCTGACGCTGACGGTTGCGACGGTTTCGAGCCGCCAACGAAAAGTTTTTTCCAGATGCTCATAATTGTCCTTTCGTGTTAAAATAAAAAAGCCACGCTCACTACAGGCATCATCCTTCAGCAACTCTGCCATCTTGTTCTTCTAAGACCCATGGCTTTCCATCCTCGCCTCACGGCGAGTTTAGCTTTCTCGAAAACTATTTATATGCAAGCACCGATATGAAGATTTGTCAATGTTTATGATGGGGTTATTTAAGGGTATACGCTTTTGAATTCTGCTTAATAATTCAAGTATTGCCAAGAATGGAAACTATAATACAAAAGGAAGGCTTTTGAGGTATGCGACAACAACTTCTAGTAAACTGCAATTTCAATAAAATGAAACTGTCGTGAGCTAAAGGAATAACAGTGGATTAAAAACTTCAAACGGAATTATTCATTTTCTTTGTGGTCCTGGATCTCCGGGCTCCACCTACAATCTCGTACTGCCAATTTTGTGACAGGGGTGTAAAGCATTGGTTGTAAATTACACTTAGGCCAGAACCGCTATAACCCGGTGCCCCAACAGTTGTTGCGTGACCCTGTGTGATGCTGGTTGGCAAAAAAAGTTCCCTGTAGGACTAAAACGGCTCTTTAATAGCACTACACAGTTTACGCAAATGATTTAGGGCTTTGGCCAATCTTTCAGCCAAGCGAACACCAACATAAAAAAACCAATGAGAATGTAGAAAATAGAAATAACATTATTCGGTTTAATATCATTATTGATATAATATTCAATCCTGCTATAATTTCTGCTAATAATTTTGTATCCTTTGATTGTTTGAGCCTAATCTGTGCGGAGCCAACCCAAGGTTGGATCGCAATTTGCAGATTTGCGTTTATCGCCGTGAGCTTAATGGCAGACAGCTTTTCCTCGAATGGTTGGTTAATTCTTTTAAGAGAAAAGTGAATTGCATCCCTAAAAGAATCATCTGAAACTCCAATAGCCATGTATCCCTTCATTAGGATCCAGAAAAAAACCAAAAGACAAACGAATAGAATGTGGCTTATCAAGAAGATTAGTCCTATCTTGCCTGGCAGATCCTTTAGAAAAATATCCACCATGGTTACGAATTGCGGAGAGAATGCAAGCACTATAAGGGCAAAAAAATATCTTGATGGCATAAACAAGGGTCTTTTTGAAATTACAACCTTGATACCAATAAAAAGAAAAAAGAATGCCATGCAAGCAAATACCAATGGAAAATATATTTTCATCTCGCTTCTCCCTCACTGAAAGCACCGATGGCGGTTGGCTCTGGCGACTTGTTAGGCCTCGCCGAATTATTTTAAAGCAATTCGAGTGCTTTAAGCTCTGAATCCATGCTGTCTAAAAATATTGTTGCACTCTTGGATAAATGGAACCGCATCAGAATCCCGAGCGAATCGGATACTCATGATAATAGAAGCGCTGTTGTCACTGGTGGACACAACCACCTCGGCTCGCCTGGTCAACATACCGGGAAACCGGCTACGGTCACTACATAAACCTAGCATCGCTGAATATACGCTCTCTAACACCTTCTGTCTAATTTCAGGAGGTCGGCCTTGCTCGTCGTAGCAACGCAGGACTAAATGAAACTGTTTTCCAATCTCGCCTCTTTTCAGCAACCCAATTAGTTCTTCTTCGGTCAGAGCCTCAAGCGGCTTTGTCTTACCAAAAAGTCTGTGAGGACCTCCGTCAGTAGGACGGTAGTAGACGCTTTCAGGATTCTTGAGTAAGGACGAAATTGGTGGACTCGATGTGGTAATGTGAGCATCGTTAGCGGGAAGCGCCGATTTGCTGCCAAACAGTTCCTTGAACCATTTCATTTTGTCGTTCTCCTTTTTTTTAGTTCTATTATAATTCCTTTCACTTTCTCTGCATGCCCAGCATATTGCGGCGGGGCGTATCTTATAAAGTTCTCAAAGGCCTTAATCGCATCATCTATAAGTCCTTTGTCTTGAAAGGCAAACCCAAGGTTATTGTGGGCTTCCGCATGATCAGGCTTAATCCTTATCGTCTCTTTGAATTCCTTAATCGCATCATCTATAAGTCCTTTGTCTTGAAAGGCACTCCCAAGGTTGTTGTGGGCTTCCGCATAATCAGGCTTAATCCTTATCGCCTCTTTGCATTCCTTAATCGCATCATCTATGAGACCTTTGGCAGTAAGTCGATTCCCAAGGTTGTTGTGGGCGTTCGCATAATCAGGCTTAATCCTTATCGCCTCTTTGAATTCCTTAATCGCATCGTCTATGAGACCTTTGACAGCAAAGGCATACCCAAGCTGGCTGTGGGCCTCCGCAAGATCAGGCTTAATCCTTATCGCCTCTATGTATTCCTTAATCGCATCGTCTATGAGACCTTTGGCAGCAAGGGTAGCCCCAAGGTTGTTGTGGGCGTCCGCATAATCAGGCTTAATCCTTATCGCCTCTTTGTATTCCTCAATCGCATCATCTATGAGACCTTTGGCTTTAAAGGCATTCCCAAGGCTGTAGTGGGCTTCCGCATAATAAGGCTTAATCCTTATCGTCTCTTTGTATTCCTTAATCGCGTCATCTATAAGTCCTTTGTCTTTAAAGGTAAATCCAAGGCTGTAGTGGGCTTCCGCATAATCAGGCTTAATCCTAATCGCCTCTTTGCATTCCTTAATCGCATCATCTATGAGACCTTTGGCAGCAAGGGCATTCCCAAGGTTAATGTGGGCTTCCGCATCGCTACCAGCAAGCGCGGTTTCTAAGCGCTTGTAGAATTCACTCCCCATGATAGTGATAGGATCAATTCCTGTCGGAGCAAGAACTTGATTAGGTGTCGTCTGCTTTTGCGGGGAAGGAGATTGAGTCGGTTTTTCGCTGCCGTGGCGTTTGAATAAGCCAGATAGCCAAGACCTTTTTTGTTGAACTTCCTTATATGATCGGACCCCAGTAGATTTCATGACTGCCTCCTTTATTTTCCATCAATCCGCTCCATTCATCTAAACAACACCTGACGCGTTTCCTATGCAATACGTTTCAGTATTTACATCACTGACTAAAATAAAAAAGCCGAGCTTACCAAAGGCTTCATCCTTCGGCAGCTCGGCTGTCTTGGTCCTCTAAGACCCGTGGCTTTCCGTCACCCTCTCGCGAAGGGTTTGGCTTTATCGAGATCTATTTATATGCAAGCACCGATATGAAGATTTGTCAATGTTTTCGACTGGGTATTTTAGGGGTAGACGATGCAGTATTCGAGTTGAAAATTGATGAGTTGCAATGAATGGAAACTTCAACACCTACAGGAAGGAGGTTGTAATTTCAAAAAGATGCAACTGTCGCTGGCTACAGCTTGTATCTCACAAGATATGATGAATTAAATCAATGCACAGTTTAACTTGCAATTCCCCGTAGCTTGCTACGGGGTCACATTATAGAGGGAAGAGCATGAGAAACCGCAGGTTTCTCATATGATAATTTTCCCCTAGATACCACGCAGCTTGCTGCGTGGAGATTCATTCTGATATTATGTCCTCCGAGGCAATGATATGGACTGTTAAATAGTGCCGTGATCGGTATGCCTAGGGTATCCATCATTGTTAAATCACTGACATCTACAGCCCGCAGTTTGAATATTTCCCAATTCTTAATCCACGTCAAACCTCTAACTCAATCTTCACCATTTCGTTCATTTGCAACAACCCAAATCTCTTTCCCTGCGCTATTTCTTTATCAGTAAAATAAAATATTTATTGGGATTTAGGATGGGGCTTTTTTATGACCACATTATGCTTTTTGAGATGCTCCTTGAGTGCCTCTTCAATGATATGCGATAGGGTAGCTTCTTCTTCAACGGCCAGCAACCTCACTGCCTTCATTACTTGCGGAAGTAATCTTACTGCATAGGTTTTTCTTTCACCCATAACGCCACCCCCATAAGATGATGCTTTTTTATCATATTACATTATATAAGTCAATAAAAAGCAATTGACAGGGTCGCCGGCAAAAGCTATAATTATATAAAGTAATAATTTGGTAAATATGGAGGTGCGGCATTCAAATAATGAGATGTACCAATCGTTAACAGGGGAACGACTTAGCCACGTGCCATTTTTGTGGACTGGCTGACGCACAAAAAAAATGTATCAGGAGGTGCAATGTACATAAAAAAAGAAGATCATCATTACCTTATGGGACTGTTTAACAGTCTCGATGATGTGCGGCAGCAAAGGTTCATCAATCAGCTCATCAAGGTTGGAAGCGAGAAAGTTGGCGCTGATATCACCAAGATAAAGATCTTCGATGACAGCATCTACAATGTTCAGGCTATCGATCCCTCAGAAATGATTACGCGGACCATGATCAAAAAGGTCTATAGGGCGGTCAAGGAGGGGAAATAGGCCATGAAGATCAAAACAAGGTGAAAAGGAGGTACTTTTATGAGTAAAAAAATATCATGTGTGTCGAACAAATTAGCTACGGCTCTCAATGTAGAAAACAGATTAAGATTTTTAATTTATCTCGCAAAAGCAGGAAGAGATCGCGCTAGTCCAAATACAACAACTAGCCACCGATATTGTAGCAACGCTTTCAATTAGTCATTGTACTAATCAGCAAGGCTTTATTTTATATAACGTTCAAGACAACCTATTATTACTATTTTTAATGCGAAAGGAAGACAATGAAAAAAAAGGAGACCATCAAGGCATCGGAGTTTTCTACATGGGAATATTGTCCACGACAATGGTATCTGAGTAAGACGATTGGCAGGAGGATCAACAACAGCTCAAGCAGAAGGGGAGTAGAATTACACAATATTCAATCGAAAGCGGTTAAAACTGTCCAAAACGAACAGTCGCGGTTCATTACTGCTACTACGTTGACGATCGGAGGGATTATATGTATATTGTTCTTCTTGCTGTCGCGATAATCGTGATTTCGTGGTTTTACGGGAAACTCCAGAGGAAAAAGAAAGCTGCCGGCCTGGAAGGCTGGGTGAGAAGTCAGGATCTGGATGGCAAAAGCAGAAGAATTTACCGGAATTACGCAGTCGGGATATCAGCAAAGCCGGACATCGTAGAAGGCGGCGGCAGCGGCAAAGTCACCGAATACAAGAGTGCCGCAATAGGTGATAAGGCAAGAAGAACGGATATTGTACAGCTGACCGCCGAGATGATGGCGACTGGGGCGAAAAAAGCCGAACTCCGATACGGGAATGGCAAGCGGTTCCAGTTCACCAAAGATTCCTCCATTATCAAGTCTTCGATGAAAAGGATAGCCTGGATCTCTGAACAAATGAACTGGCACTTGCAGACAGGGAGCACACCCCGAGGAACACCGAGGCCTAGCAAGTGTGCAAAGTGCTGGTATCGGAAAGAATGTTCTATTGATAATAAAGCAGCGTAATTAACGATTAAAGCCCGGCTGGTGACAGGAACATGTAGCCGGGCTTTTTTATAAGGTAAGGTCAAATGTTCTGATTCACTAACAAAAAAGAAAGTGATTCTAATCCAGAATCGTGTGGCTTTTACTTGAGCATATTGCTCGATGCCAACGGTCTTCAGAATGCCAAAGAAAAAAGGTGAAGGTAGGGCGCCCAGAGCCAACACCCGGGATTGTCGATCGGATCCAGCAAATGAAGAGAGAAGGGGCGAGCGCCAGAACAATTGCTAGAGAAGTGGGAGTATCAGTCGGGGCGTGAGTAGGGTATCAAATCGTTAAAAGCCAGGGGAGGTTGTACATAAACCCCTACCCGAATCTCTCCAAAAAAACCTCAAATTTCTTGAAAATCCACCTACCGAAAAACCGTTCATAAAAGAGTTGTTTTATGAACAGTCTAAAGGTTCTTTTATGAGTAGCCATTGCTGAATTCATGTTGAAAGTTCATAAGTTGCAATAAAAGACAAGCTTCAATAAAACAGAAAGAATTTCGTATGCTGGGTTCTTCCTCCAGCTTTGTGTTTATTATGAGGAGATGTAATATCCGAGATGATATTTCTTGACATAATATCGGTTTTCATTAAACTACAATAAGTATCTATCCTCAAAACAGGAAGGGGACCATGCACAATAGGGCCATAACCGCTTCCTTCATTTTTAATTTTTTTTCCAAATCGTTCCCCCCCTTTCCCCTCAAGGACAAGACATTAACTTGGAATTCAATCCTCATGGCGGAGCAACTGAATCCATTATCGATGCGACAGACGAAGCTAAACAAGAGACCTTCGTCTATGCATACTGCATCACATCGGCGTCGATGTTGCTGAAACTCGAAGTAATGCTCTAAATTGTTATCGAGATTAGCTTTATTAATGAAGTGGTATGGCTCATTTAGAATCAATCCAGCAAAAGATCATCTCATGCCATCAAGAGCCTGACAGGGATCAATTACACGATCCCAGAACTTTGCCTATGGGCTATATAACAAAGAATTCACGAGTAAGTTCTTTTTATCTTTTTTTTCAGACATGCTATATGCTAACTATATGCTAATTGTCGCTTCATCGGAAAGATAATTATTGAAGGACAAAAGATGGATGGCAGCCTACAATCTTGGGATTTGCTTTTTCAGGGTAACTTAAAGGCCATACGGGACGAGGAAAGGCAAAAAGCAGGTGCTTTACTATCCATCATTCCTGAACGTGATGAGTGGGACAAGTTTTTAGAAGCAATAAAAAATGAATGGGAGACTTGGAAAAATGATTTAACTAGATACCCAAATTGTTTAATTGCACTTTACGACGGCTTGGCATTTTACGAGTATGGTGAAAACAGATTTTGGCCACAGTTTGCCAAGGCGATCGGGCGAGAATCAATACCAAACAATCAGAGAAATGATATAAACAATTGCTTTTCT
>Ga0335081_10012042_pt1 | contig 14012 bp, 10 predicted proteins | sample Lox_Sample_35_FD_206713 | JGI IMG/M metagenome (GOLD analysis project Ga0335081, IMG submission 206713) | Soil microbial communities from Loxahatchee National Wildlife Refuge, Florida, United States - Lox_Sample_3.5 | ecosystem: Environmental > Terrestrial > Soil > Wetlands | place: USA... | reverse complement strand
TACAGGCTGGTGATCTGCGGATTGGTCAGTGTCACGATATGGGTGTCCATATCAACGCTCGTCTGCATGCGAATGGTGGCTACGCCGGGGTGCTCTTTGCCGCCGGTCGGAGCGATGGTGAAGGCCATCCGCGAATCAACCACCTGGAAGTTTTTCCAGTCGTCGACCTGCGGCTGATACATGACGAGCACGCCTCCGGCGTTGGTACGCGTTTGCGGCCAGCGTGGCTCCTGTGTCCACAAGCAGCCGCCCCATCCGGTGAGCAGGGCGTAGATCAAGGAAGCGTGAAGCAGTCCGAACAGGCTGCGGCGATGAATTTCTCGACGAAGCATAATCAGCAACCCTCCTCATTGCTCCCGACCACTATCAGGCGATAGTAGTCGAGCGCGGCGGCGAAACCGTGCCGCCGCGTCGAAAATGGCGTTTACATTCCGCCCGCGACGCCCTTATTGAGCAGGAGTTTCACTTCCACGCGGCGGTTCTCCGCCCGTCCGGATGCGCTTTCGTTCGAGGCTGCCGGATTGGTTTCGCCCATCGCGCCCGGCGCGAGAATGCGGCCTACGGGGACGCCGCAGTCCTGAAGCAGGTAGGCGACGACGGCTTGGGCACGCTGCTTGCTGAGGACCTGGTTGGCGGCAGCAGTGCCCGTGGAATCGGCGAATCCCGACACCGAGATCGCCCAGCCTTTACTGTAGGTGAGGCCCTGTTTGGCCAGGTCCGCGAGTTTTTGCCTGGCTTCCTGGGACAAGCTGTAATCGCCGATGGCGAAAAGGAGGTTGTACTGGTCTTTGGTAATGACTTCACCCATCTCGGAGAAGCGCTTTTGGGTGGATTGCGCAACTTCGTCGATACTCGCCTTGTTCGCGTCAATTTCACGCTGCGTTGCGGCGATTTCTTCTTTAGCTTGCGCAATGGCCGCCGCGTTGGCCTCGGTAGCCGCCTGGGTGGCGGCTATAGCCTGTCCATGTCTGGCCTGTTCCTGCACGGTTGGGTTTAAGCCCGCCTGAATCACCTCAGCCAGTGCCAGATCGTCTTCGTCAAAGTCGATCGTCTTCGCGACCACCTGGTTTTCCTGACCGCTGCTTTCACCTTCGAACTTCATCTTCAGCCCGGGAATCAGCACGTCCGGCGTGTCCTGTTTCTTGCGCATGCCGGTGAGCCCCACGGGATGTTGAATTTTCGTGTCGCTGTTGATGGTGACCGTGTAGACGCCTTCCGACGTCTTGACCGTCAATGTGTCTCCGTTGCGGAGAGTTATGACTCCTTTATTCTTTACCTTGTCGCCGCTCGCGAATGCGGGTGCGACGGCCGAGACAAGCAGGCCCAGCAAACAAGCTGCAATCACAATTCTTCTGGTCACGTGATTCACGCCTCCTTCAGGGATTCGCATCAAAGTTATTCCCAGCTGATGGCCAGTGGAACTATCAACTCTGCTTGTAGCGGGCTCAAAACTTGCCAGTGGCTAGCAGATCATCGGGGCGGAAGCGTGCATGTTTTCGACACCAGCTTGACGCTTTTCACTTCGAAGGCGGGAATCTCCGCAACTGTCGAGGCTGCCAGCGTCTTGGTCGCATCAATCGTCTTAACGGTCAGTTTACCGGTGACGTCCACCTGATGCCCGGCAAAGGGGCGAGTTTGCCTGTATTACGGGTGAGAAGATGAGACTTGCCAGACTTATCGACCAGTGTGTCACGACGAGATTTTCATCTGCCGCTTGATGGCGTATTCCAGGAGTTCGGCATTGGTCTTGAGGCCGAGGGTCTGCATCATCCGGTATTTGTGGAACGCAATTGTCCCCGCCTTCAGGTCGAGAATCGCTGCCGCTTCCTTCATGGACTTACCCTCGGCCAGCAACTGCAGGATCTCGCTCTGGCGTGCCGTGATTTCTTTCTCCCTGGTTTCAGCCCTGGCGCGGTCCAGCAGATGAGTCACGGTTTCACGGGTAATGAGGGGCGACAGGTAAGACTCCCCTCGCACCACTTTGCGCAATGCTGTAAGAAGCTCTTCGGCGGCCGATTGCTTCAGCACATACGCCGATGCGCCGCGGCGAAAGGCTTCTGCCGCAATATCGGTAGCCGTATTCATGGTCAGGAATACCAGCTTCACCTTCGGCAGCCTGGCTTTGATCTGCTCGCCCGCATCGAGCCCGTTCAGGTGCGGCATGGCAATATCCAGCAGGACAATATCGGGCTTCAGCGACGTCGCCGCGCGCACCACTGCCCGCCCGTCGGTTGCCACCCCGACCACCTCAAACTCCGGCTCGAGAGTGCCCTTGCAGGTTTCGGCCACCAGCCGATGGTCGTCCGCAATCAACACACGGGCTAATGGCTTGCGGTTCATGGATATCCTTCCTGATACAGCAATTCTATTGCAGCGAGTGGCCTGATTCCGTGATTTTCGTCACCAGCTTCACTGCGGCAATACACCGATTGCAGACCCAGCGCTGACATTATCCGCTGGATTCTTTTTCGCGATGACTAGCAAGAGTGCCAGTTACCTCTCTGTATTCTTACGGGTATGTTTCAGTTGTATTCCGGATCGATTGAGTCGCTCGGCTGCCTCAAGACGGCGGTGGCTCATTGCCGGCAAATCGTCAAGGAGGGCAAATGAAACGAGCAATCGCCGTAACCACAGGCACTGCAGGCCGCTGCCTCGCGCTGGCCGTCGGAGCCTTCATCGGGCTGAGTTTTTCTCTGGCAGTCGCGCAAAACCAGCAGCTCGAAGAGAAAATCATGGCCATCAAGCAGGCGCAGGCTCTGAACAAGCAGAAGCTTTCGCAATATACATGGCAGGAAACCGAGACCATCAGCATCAAGGGGAACGTGAAAGACACCAAGATTTATCAGGTGCAGCTTGGCCCGGATGGCAAGCCGCAGAAGACGGAGATCAGCAACGAAAAGGCACAGTCAGGAGGCGGGCGACAAGGCCGCGTGAGGCAGCGCGTCGTCGAAAAGAAGACGGAAGAATATCAGCAATATGGTCACGAGATTGGCGCCTTGGCCAAGCAGTACACGACTCCGAATCCCGACGCGCTCATGCAGGCCAGGCAGCAGGGCAACATCTCACTACAGTCCGGACAGGGCAGCACGATAAACCTGGTTATCAGGAATTACGTGAAGCCGAACGATTCGGTGACGATGACGATTGATGGGCAGACGAAGTCTCTCGTGCGTCTTAACGTGTCTTCCTACCTGAACGATCCGAAAGACGCGGTGACGATCTCGGCGAAATTCGCACGCCTGGCGGACGGCACGAACCACGTCGCGAACACAACCATCAATGGGGTGAGCAAACAGCTTACGGTGAACGATCAGAATTCCAATTATCAGATGAGATAGCAGCAGTGTGTCTACCGCGAGGGCAGCCACCTCAGGCTGCCTCTTGCTACCAACGATCGCCTGTTCCCGCTGATTGCATCCGCCGCGAAGTCTGACGTCAGCTCGCTGTCCTGGGCGGATACTGCTTGAACATCTTCGCGATAGCTGTGTTCACCTGGTCAATAAGCTTGCCCGGCTTCTGAGACAGATTCTGCTGCGCCATGCCGCGCCAAACCAGCCTCTTGTTGGCCGCGTCGATCAGATCAACAACCAGCTGACTTTGTGAATGGTTACCGTGGAGTTGCCGTATTGACCTGTATTCAGTGGCCCGAAAAAACTCGGATCGAAAGGCGGAATGCCGCCGGTTGCCATGTAAAGAGGATCGTTGGAGTTGACGGTGGAATCCTGATCGATTGAGCCATAGATCTGGATGATCAGTCCCGGGCTCGCATTGAGGGCAACCTGCGTCAATCCGCGACCCTTGAGTTCATCGTCGATGGCCCCTTGAATGTTGGCTGCCAGCATGGGATGCGCAACCGCTCCGTGCTCGGCCCAGGCATAGGACCGGAACTGGGAAAAATCAGCGTGCTTGTCATAGGCCACTTTGATCTTCTGCGCGTGTGCAGCAACACAAACGCCGAGGCCAAGAAACAGGACAAACGCTTCCGCCTTCACAAGAACCTCCGGAAAAGTCTCACCGCAACTGTGCTGACCACCGGCCATCGCCAGACCCGCTGCTGCGCTTCACGGTAACCGAAGATGCCTCGTCCGGTAACTATGAACTTTATCAGACAGGTCGGGAAAAGTTCCCAGGCGGGAGATTCCTCCGGCTTCGCGCGAAATGCCGGCTGCACAGATAAAGCGCCCCGATTTCCGTTTAGCGGGCCGGTCGATCGTGCAAGCGGTCTCTATGGCCTCGACTTCCAGGCGTGAAACGCCGCAAAGAATTTCCATGGTCCCATTAGTAGTTTTGGCAGTCGCTTCGACTCACGCCGCTTCCTAAAATGAGTTCGGTCCCGAAGACCATCGGGCGCGCCCATGCACAAGGAGAGATCATGCGTTCCCATGGAAGAGCTTTTTTCGCGGTCTTAACCCTGGCGATAGTCAACGCGCTGTTCTGCGTCCCTGTCCTCGCTCAGGGTCCGGCAGACTACAGCACGTCGAAAGAGCCGGCGAGTGTGAGTGTCATAGAGCCCGCGTCGGACGCTCCCGATAGCCCCCAGCAACCGTCGACTGCAATCGATGACAGTTGGCACCTCGATCTGTCCCCTTACATCTGGTTCCCCGGGGTTCATGGGACGGTTGGAGTGCGTGGCCACGAGACGGGCGTACATGTCTCGGGCTCCGACGTTTTCTCCAATTTTCAGGGTGGCATCGCCGGGTTGGCTGAAATTCGAAAAGAGCGCATTGTCATTCCACTTGATTTCATCTACGCCAAACTCGCCACCACCAAGGGCATTCCCCTGAACGACGTCGGTCAGACCGCAGTGCGCGCAGAAACATCTCAGGGGATCTTTAATCCGAAAATCGGATACCGCTTCGTAGACGGCGAGCAATTCAAAGTGGACGCTCTGGTCGGGTTGCGCGTGTGGCACGAGGGGCTGTCTCTCACCCTGCGGCCGTCGCAGCGCAACTTCGCCGATTCGGGCAACTGGGCTGACGCGGTTGCCGGAGCCAGGTTCGAGCTATTTCTTAGCCCCAAAGTATGGATCACCGCTTCTGGTGATGCCGGCGGCGGCGCCGCGAGTCTCGATTATCAGGCGCTCGGCACTCTGAATTTCCAGCCCAAGCCTCTGTTGGGGTTCTTCGTCGGCTGGCGCTATCTGGATGTTAATTACGCCAACGGCAATAGAGGCTTTTTCTTCGACGTGGCCCAGACGGGGGGGATTGTGGGACTGAACCTCCAGTTTGGCGGCAAGGCGCCGGTATTGCCGTCCGCCAGCTGCTCGGTTTCGCCCACCGAAGTGTGGGCCGGCGAGCCGGTGGCCGCCAACATCAGCGCGCAGAACTTCAACCCCAGGCACGCGCTGAACTACAACTGGACGAGTAACGGAGCCAAAATCTCCGGCACCGGCACAACCGCCAATGTCGATACCAACGGACTTGCACCCGGCAGCTACAGCATCACCGGTACAGCCACTGATCCCAAAGAGAAGAAGAACAATGTGGCCAGTTGCAATACCTCGTTTACCGTGAAGACGCCACATCCGCCGACGGCGAGTTGTTCGGCCAGTCCCGACTCCGTGAAGGCAGGCGATCCCGCGACCCTCACCGTGAGCGCCAGCAGTCCTGATAACTTCCCGCTGACCTACGCGTGGACCACGAGCGCGGGGCGCATTACTCCCAACGGCAGCAGCGCTGCGCTCGATACCACCAACGCTCCGCAGGGCAGCCCGATCACGGCGACGGCTACGGTCAGCGATTCGCGCGGCCTGAGCACGACCTGCACAGCCAACGTGAACGTGCTGGCGCCACCGGTCGTGGTGAACGAGGTAACGGAAATCGGCGAGTGCAAGTTCAACGACGCGAAGCGGCCGGCTCGTGTAGACAACACCTGCAAGGCGGTGCTCGACGACGTAGCACTGCGAATCCAGCGCGAGCCCAACGGCAAGTTCGTCGTCGTGGGGTACACCGAAGACGAGGAGACCATCAAGGTGACCCAGATTGGAGCGCAGCGCGCGGTCAATGTGAAGTACTACCTGGTCAACGGTGAAGGTGGTAGTCAGATCGATGCGACCCGTCTCGACGTTCGCACCAGCGGAACGATGAAAGAGAAAGGCACCAGGATCTACTTCGTACCTTCCGGCGCAACTTTTGCCGAAGAGACGGTTGCCGTCGATGAGACGCAGGTGAAGGGTCAGGCCCGCAACGCTCCAGCGCCACATAAGAAGGCGAAGAAGGCAGCCACGCAGGCGCCGCCTGCTCACTAGCATGCGTCCACAACGCAGTTAACACTGCCCTTGCGTAATGAGTTTGCGGCTGAGTCAGTTAACGGCATAGCAGCCAGGGGCGCAGAAGCGGCCTCTCCGCCCCAGGGAAGTCAAAGGCCGTGACAGCGAGTGGTGCAGTTCAGCTCCAGGAAAACAGGCAGCTCCCACCGACTGCCGGAGAGGACTTATGAACGTACGATCGACGAAGTTTCGAAAGCCTGCCGCCATGGCGCTAGCCGCCCTGGCTACGCAGATCGCCGCCGGCCAACAGCCGAGCTGTCCTCCGGGATCGCCCTGTGCGACGACGACCATTGACGGCAAGCAACTGCCACCTCCACCGCAGAAGTTTGACGGCACCATCGGGCGTACGGTTGCTGAATCCAGGCCCTTCTGGCCGGCACGCATCGTACCGCCAAAAGGGGCGCCCAACATCCTGCTCATCATGACCGACGATTCTGGCTACGGAGTGCCCAGCACCTTTGGCGGCGTAATTCCCACTCCGACGCTAGACCGCATTGCTGCCATGGGTCTGCGCTATACGCAGTTCTGCTCGACCGCGCTTTCGTCGCCAACGCGCGCCGCGCTCATCACCGGGCGCAACCATCACTCGGTCGGCTTTGGCGTCATCTCCGAGCAGGCGACTGGCTTCCCCGGCTACGACAGCTTCATCACCCGCGACAAAGCGACGATTGGCCGAATCCTGAAGGATAATGGTTACTCCACGTCCTGGTTTGGCAAGGACCACAACACACCGGCTTTTGCCGCCAGTGCGGCCGGCCCCTTCGACCAATGGCCGAACGGAATGGGATTTGAGTACTTTTATGGGTTCGTCGGTGGCGACGCCAACCAGTGGGCGCCTAACCTGTTCCGCAATACGACGGAGATTTACCCATACCTTGGCCACCCAGGCTGGAACCTGACGACAGCCATGGCGGACGATGCCATCGAGTACATGCGCAAGCTCAACGCCGTTGCTCCTGATAAACCCTTCTTCATCTATTACGTCCCGGGCGGCACGCATGCTCCGCATCACCCTACCCCGGAATGGACGAAGAAGATCAGCGACATGCACCTGTTCGACGAGGGCTGGGACAAGTTGCGGGAAACCATCTTCGCCAACCAGAAAAAACTCGGCGTCATTCCACAGGACGCGCAATTGACGCCGTGGCCCCACGACCTGCTCAAGCACTGGGACGAGCTTTCGCCTGACGAAAGGAAGATGTTCGTGCGCCAGGTGGATGTCTTTGCTGCCTACGTTGCCTACACCGACCACGAGATTGGCCGGGTGGTTGACGAGGTCGAGAAGGAGGGCAAGCTCGACAACACCCTCATCATCTACATCAACGGCGACAACGGCACCAGCTCCGAGGGCACGTTAATCGGCACTCCCAACGAAGTCGCGATGTTCAACCAGGTAATGGTCCCGGTCGAGGATCAGTTGAAGTATTTCTACGACGACTGGGGCAACGAGAAGACCTATCCGCACATGGCGGTGCCATGGGCCTGGGCCTTTGACACGCCCTTCACCTGGACGAAGCAAATCGCCTCGCACTGGGGCGGTGTACGCCAGGGCATGGCAGTTGCATGGCCTGGCCACATTACCGATAAAGGCGGCATCCGCAATCAGTTCGCCCACATTATCGATGTGGTGCCGACGATTCTGGAAGCAACGGGAATTCCTGCGCCGGGTGTGGTGGACGGCATCCCGCAGAAACCGATCGAGGGCGTTAGTTTTGCGTACACCTTCGATAAATCCAATGCCAATGTGCCGTCTCGTCATCACACCCAATACTTCGAGATGTTTGGTGACCATGCGATCTATCACGATGGGTGGATCGCGAGCACGAAGGTCATGCGTCCGCCGTGGGTGACGGCCGGCATCGACACCGGCGATCCCGCGAAGTTTCCTCTTGAGCTCTATGACGTAGAGCACGACTGGACACAATTCAACAACGTGGCCGACAAGTATCCCGAGAAAGTAAAGGAGATGGACAAGCTTTTCTGGGAGGAAGCGGCCAGGTACCAGGTGCTGCCTCTGGACACCTCCGTCGTGACCCGACTGATCCAGCCTCGGCCCAGCCTGAGTGCCGGCCGGGCAGTCTTCAATTACTACGGACCGGTGACGGGGACACCGAATGGCGACGCGCCCAGCATTCTCAACACGTCCTACAACTTCAAGGCTGAGGTTGAGGTCCCGCAGGATGGCGGACATGGAATGATCGTCACCCAGGGCGGACGCTTCGGCGGTTATGGATTTTACGTGCTGAAGGGCAAACCGACGTTCACGTGGAATCTCGTCGACGTGAAGCGTGTTAAATGGCAGGGCGCTGATGTTCTCACCGCCGGCAAGCACACGCTTGAGTTTGACTTCAGGTACAACGGCCTCGGCCCGGGCACTTTGGCGTTTGGAAATCCCAGCGGTATAGCCCAGGGCGGTACTGGCGTCCTGAAGGTTGATGGCAAGACAGTGGCCACACAGACCATGGAACACACCTTACCGTTCATCCTGCAATGGGACGAAAACTTCGATATTGGCAGCGACACCGGGACGGGCGTGGATGACCAGGACTATCAAGTCCCGTTCGCCTTCACCGGCACCATCAGCAGATTGACATTGACCATCGATCGCCCGCAGTTAACGCCGGCGGATATCGAGAAATTGAAGATGGCCCAGCGGAATAACAGGGTCAGCGAATAACTGGACTTGAAGCACTGGGGGCAGCTCGCAAGGGCTGCCCTGGTCACATGCGTCACAGCTTTAGCGTTCGGAAGCAAGGTATAAGAAAGCTGCTGAAGCAACAACTGCTTGGTGATGAGTCAGCTTGTTTCCATCTCCGATCTCTCACCCTGGCCGGCGCCGCCGGGCGGCCAGCGCGCTTATCACGCGATGATCAAGCCCGCCGGCGCCATCTGCAACATCGATTGCACCTACTGCTTCTATCTCCACAAAAAGGAGCTGTTAGGCAGCAACAGCAAGTTTCAGATGTCGGAGGAGATCCTCGAAGCACATATCCGACAGTACATCGCGGGCCAGGATGCCGACGAGGTGGTGTTTACCTGGCAAGGCGGCGAGCCGACGCTGCTCGGCCTGGAGTTTTTCGAGAAAGTCGTCGAGCTCGAGCAGAAGTACAAGAAACCCGGGCAGCGCATCGAGAACGATCTCCAGACCAACGGAATCCTGCTCAACGAGGAATGGGGCGCTTTCCTCAAGCGCAACAAGTTCCTGATTGGACTGAGCATCGATGGGCCGGAAGAATTGCACAACGCCTATCGCATCGGCAAGGACGGAAGGCCGACCTTCGCAAAAGTTTTTGCCGCCGTGCAGCTTCTGCATCGCCACGGCGTGCCGTTTAACTCGCTTAGCGTCATCAACCGCATCAATGCCAAGCGGCCGCTGGATGTTTACCGGTTCCTGAAAAACGAAGTGCGTCCCCGCGAGATGCAGTTCATTCCCTGCGTCGAGCCAAAGGACTTCCGCAACGTCGCTCCCCAGAAATGGGATCCGGAAACGTTGCCGGTCTACGACTCCCGCGCGGCGCACCCGGGCAGTCCAGATTCCGTGGTCACCGACTGGTCCGTCGATCCCGACGATTGGGGCTACTTCCTGTGCAAGGTGTGGGACGAGTGGTACCGCCGCGACATCGGCAAGGTCTTCGTCAACCTGTTTGAGACCGCGGTAGCGCAGTGGATGGGCAAAGAAGCCCAGCTGTGCATATATCACGAGTTCTGCGGCAAAGGGGTCGCGCTGGAGCATGATGGCAGCGTGTACTGCTGCGACCACTACGTCTACCCCGAGTACAAACTCGGCAACATCATGCAAACATCAAGCTCGCGGCTGGTCTTCTCGGAGCAACAGAAGCAATTCGGCTTCGCAAAGTTCGGGACGCTGCCCCAGCGCTGCCTGGACTGCAAATACCTTTTCGCCTGCAACGGCGAGTGTCCGAAAAACCGTTTGATCCGCTCTCCGGAAGGCGATGCCGGATTGAATTATCTGTGCAGCGGCCTACTCAAATTCTGGCAACACATTGATGGCGACGCGCAGGAGATCTGCCGCCGCATCGCCACGGGCGAGCCGCTCAAACCCGACTGAACACCTGCCTGGAAGGGAAAGATCAGTGCCATGAAACGGAACGAATTCGGGCGGCTGAGATTTCCAGTTCACGTCTACCCGCGTTCCCGCATTCTCGGCAGCATTATCGTGCTTCTTCTGTGCATTTGCGCTGACGCGCAAAGTGCACAATTTCTGCCTGAAATCGATACATATCTCGAGGTGAATTCTGACGTGCGCCTCTGGTTCGAGGCGAAAGGGACGCGTGAGGGCCGGACGCCGGTGCAATCGGAGATCGGGCCCAGCATCGATTTGTACATCAAGTCGCTTCCCAAACTCATCGACCTTGCGAAGCTCGAGTCGGACAACTCCGAGAGCCGCCTGTTAATTCTTTCCGTCGGCTACCGGTATCTGGCCGCGGCGGGCAATGCGCCTGGGACAAACCGCATCGAACCGGTCACCACCCTGCAGGGCGCCATCCAAGGAGGATTCCGCGTCTGGGATCGAAACCGCTTCGACCTCGACTGGCAGAATGGAGGCTACACCTGGAGGTATCGTAACCGTTTTCAGCTGGAGAGAGGTTTCACGTTTGGACACCATCGCATAACGCCATACGCCAGCGCTGAGGTCTACTACCAAAGCAGATATCAGAAGTGGAGCGAAACTGATCTCTACGCCGGATTGCGATTACCGCTCGGGAAGGTCGTGGCACTCAACGCCTATTATGACCACGAGAACAACACCGGTAAGGCACCCAACCAGCAGGTAAATGCCCTAGGTTTGGCATTAAACCTTTATTTCTCGGCGCACTAAGCGGCATCCCCTGTAGCACCACAGCGACTGGGTACTAACTTCAAAGCTTCGCGAACAGTAGAAAATCGCACCGTTCTGGAGTCATTTGCGCCGAAATGCCAGAGCTGCAAAGCAGATTCCGCCTGCAACTCTCGATACGAAGTGGATCGGGATGTGCAGCCCTCCAGAATTGACGAAGCCCCGGCTGCATCAACTTACATCCGTACTCATGCGCTAGCGTCCATGCCCTGCGATGTTAGGACCTCCCGCCGGCGCAAGGAAGCCACGGTGAAACGGATTTTTGGGCCGCTGGTTTGCGTCCTGTCAAAGCCTGGCATCGCCGGGCTATGCCTTGCTCACGCCCGCAAAACGGTTCAAGTTCGAATCTCTCAGGGCGCGCCATTTCCTTCCCGTGTTCCTGCCGCGTAAAAAAGGAACGTGAGCGCCGGCCGAGGGCCAGACTCACCGAGTACTGCCCTTCCCTGAAGAAAGAGCCACGCGGCACGGAAGCGCCACTCTCGTCCCAAAACAGTACACAAACGCTGATCCGGCGGATTTTCCTGATGCCGCCATTCCCAGAGGTGTCAAAATTCTCCTGATGCCCGCAACTGCCCTGGCCGGCTCGGGCATGCCTTTCAACTGAATTTCTTGAACATGAACGGCGTTTTTCTGGAGGCAATACATGATGGGTCTTCGCCGTGCTTTCGTCCCGCTTGTTAGCGTATTTATTGTATTTATAGCCCTGCAACCTCTGCCCGCCCAAACCGTGATCACCACGTTGTGGACAGGAACCAACCCCACCGCCGTCGCCGTGAATCCGGCGACCAACCTGATCTACGTGCTTAACGTGGATGACCAGAATGTCACCGTCATTGACGGAGCGATGAACAGAGATGTGACCTGGGTGCCGGTCGGCTCCGATCCGCACGCCATCGCCGTCAACCCGGCGACGAACAAGATTTACGTGACGAACACTGGCGATTCCACCGTCACTGTCATCGATGGCTCGACCAATGTCCCCGTGACCATACCCGCGGGCGACGAACCCTGGGGCATTGCCATCGACAGCACCCGGAACAGAATTTATGTAACCAACGACATGGGCCAGGGCACCGTAACCGCAATTGACGGCGCGACCAATCTGATCACCACCATTCCAGCCCGCTCTGATCCGGGGAATCTGGTGGTCAATCCCGTCACGAACAAGATTTACGTGTGCAACGAAGGTGAGAACACCGTCACCCTCATCGACGGCGCAACCCTGACCAACCTCGGCCCTATTCTGGTAGGTCACGAACCTACTGTCATCGCGATCAACACCGTGACCAACAGAATCTATGTCGACAACTATGACGATGCCACCGTATCGGTCATCGATGGAAACCTGAACCAGACCATCGCCACGTTGTCATTTTCTACCTTTCCCGAGGCATTGGCGGTCAACCAGGTAACCAATCGTCTCTACGTCGCCACCGACGATAACAATGTGTCGATATACGGCGGCAACAACCAGCTTCTGGGCACGATCTTCACTGCCCACTATCCCTATGCGATGCTTGTCAATCCTGTAACCAACAAGATTTACGTGGCGGCTTCCAGTAACTATCTGGTGACGATCGATGGCGTCACTAACACCACCCACACCATTCAGGTGGGCTACGGACCTGAGGCATTGGCCGCGAATCTGGGCACCAACCGCCTGTATGTCGTGAATAATGACGACAACACCGTTTCGATTGTCGCCGGCGCCAACGCTTCCGCGCTGCAGTTCAAGGCGCTTGCACCCTGCCGGCTGATGGACACACGACCGCAATACGGCGGCCACGGTGCCATTCAGGGCGGCACCTCGCAGAACTTTGTGGTTCCGCAGCTGGGTAACTGCCAGGTGCCCGCGAATGCCGGGGCCTATGCGCTGAACGTCACCGTGGTACCGCATGGGCCGCTGGGCTATCTGAGCATCTGGCCCACGGGAGAAGACCAGCCGATTGTTTCCACCATGAACTCACTGGACGGGCGCACCAAGGCCAATGCCGCGATTGTCCCCGCCGGCTACCAGGGAGGGGTGAGCGTCTTCGCCAGCAACACCAGTGACGTCATCCTCGATGTCAACGGTTATTTCGTCTCGCCGGGAGCGCAGACCTACCAGTTCTATCCGCTGACGCCCTGCCGCGTGATCGACACGCGCAATCCGGTGGGCCATCTTGGAGGGCCGTCCCTCGTCGGCGGAGTGGAACGCGACTTCCCGGTGCTGGAGAGTTCGTGCCTGGCACAGGCTTCCAACGCCCAGGCGTACTCGTTCAACTTCACCGTGGTGCCCACCCCGCAAAAGCCGCATCAGGCGCTGGGCTATCTTTCCGTGTGGCCGGAGGGGGAATCGCAGCCGACGGTTTCGACCCTGAATAATATGACGGCGACGACGGTGGCCAATGCCGCCATTGTTCCGGCGGGAACGTCGGGAACGAATGGCGGTATTGCGGTATTTCCGTCGAACGATACCGATCTGGTGGTGGACGTGGACGGTTACTTTGCAGCTCCCGCCTCGGGGGGATTGTCGATGTACCCGGTCGCGCCCTGCCGCGTACTGGATACGCGTGGCAACGGCCAGCCCTTCGTAAACGAGATCACGGTCAACGTCGGAGGGAGTCCGTGTGCTCCTCCCAGCAGCGCAAAAGCCTATGTCTTCAATGCGACGGTAGTGCCGCAGACACGGCTGGGCTATCTGACCTTGTGGCCCGACGGGCAGCAGCAACCTGCCGTCTCCACGCTGAATGCGGTGGATGGCTGGATCACCTCGAACATGGCGATCGTGCCGACGACGAACAGCTCCATCGACGCCTTCGCCTCCAACTACACGCACCTGATCCTGGACATCTCGGGATATTTCGCGCCGTAGTAAGGGCGAGTCGCCTGGGAGGGGCGCCGGCC
>Ga0335081_10012041_pt1 | contig 14012 bp, 15 predicted proteins | sample Lox_Sample_35_FD_206713 | JGI IMG/M metagenome (GOLD analysis project Ga0335081, IMG submission 206713) | Soil microbial communities from Loxahatchee National Wildlife Refuge, Florida, United States - Lox_Sample_3.5 | ecosystem: Environmental > Terrestrial > Soil > Wetlands | place: USA... | reverse complement strand
TGTAGGTCAGTTGCGCTGCGAGCAGGTGCGTGTAGAGGCGACGCCACGCGCCAGAGCAGGTCAGCGCCGCCAGCGCGAGCACTCCGATGAGCAGTATGTTCTCGGCCAGAAAGAGAGCGTCGTAATAGACGTTGTAAATGCGTACGTTCAATGTGACGTACTGGTACGGGAAAACGACGAAGGCGTAGAGAAAAGTCCACCAGCCCAACAGCATGAGGAAGTTGATCAGGCTGAGATGAATCCTGGCTTGCTTCTTCGCGATGTCAGGACGCCAGGCTACGGCGGCGACGAGTGGGACAACATGGAAGAAGAGAACGATATCGAAGAAAAAGGGATCGGGAATCTCGCGATGGCGAAATATCTCGAAGTAGCACCACGCCGCCTGATTGGAAACCCAGAGAGATAAGCCGAGGGCCATCAAGGTCCAGAAGCTGCGTTGCGGGCCGGGGCGGGAGACTGCGTTGGAGAGCGAGGCTCCGGCTCCGGCGAGCATCAGGACCAAGCCCGCGAGATCGGCGAAGATGGTGAGTGCGTATCCCTTGTGCGCGAAAAGGGACACTCCAGCGAAAGCCAGAGTGGTTCCGGCCGCTGCGACAAACCAGCGGTGGCGAGAGAGCATACTCATCCGACCTTATTCTATGGGAGTTAATCACAGGTTCATCCGAACCGGGGGAATGTACCTGGTTACTTCAGTCACATGAGTCGTCAACGGTTGCGATTCGGAACCGACTTCGAGAAACACCCCGTCAGGTGCTAAAGTGCAGACGCGCTTCGCCGGACTAGTGTCCCGAGTAAACTCGGACCCTTCCCGGTCTTGCGGACTCAGGGTGTACTACATATAACCGTGCCGATCTATTTAATAGCGCCTCGGCGTAAGTTGGTTGTGGGCTTCTCGGCACGAATAGACGCGCGCCCTGATACGAATCTTAGCTATCCGGCGAGGTGCCCGGCGGCGGAGCCATGCCGCGATTTCCGGCTTCATGGCTGCTAAAATTGATGGCCGGAAGGTCCCGCTTCCGCTTGAGGCACTGTCATGGCATTTCCTGTAACGCGCCTTCGCCGCCTCCGCCGCACGGCGGAATTAAGAAACATGGTCACTGAGACACGGCTGACGCCGGATGCATTTGTGTATCCGATGTTCGTCTGTCCGGGGGAGGGAGTCCGCAAGGAAGTGCGGTCGATGCCGGGCGTGTTCAATCTCTCGGTTGACGAAGCGGTGAAAGAGGCGCGAGAGGTGCATTCGCTGGGCGTGCCATCCGTCATCTTGTTTGGCCTTCCGGATAAGAAGGATGATGTGGCCACGGGTGCATGGGCCGACGGTGGGATCGTGCAGCAAGCGGCGCGAGCAATTCGGCGGGAGGTCCCGGGACTCGTGCTGATGGGCGACGTCTGCCTCTGCGAGTACATGTCGCACGGGCACTGCGGAATTGTGAAGCCGACGCTGCCGCGGTCGCTGGGAGCGGCCGCTGGTGGAACGATCGTCAGTTCTCCTGAAGACAAAGAGAAGGCGTTCGACAAGGTCGTGGAACGGGCGAGGAGGCAGGCAGAGCAGAATTACGAGATCGTGAACGATGCATCCCTGGAGCTGCTGGCACGGACATCGGTCTCGCTGGCGAAGGCGGGGATTGACATCATTGCTCCGTCGGACATGATGGACGGGCGAGTGGCCGCGATTCGAAGGGCACTCGACGAGGCGGGATTTATCAATACGCCGATCCTTTCGTATGCGGCCAAGTTTGCTTCAGGATTTTATGGACCGTTCCGGGAGGCGGCGGACTCAGCTCCGCAATTCGGCGACCGGCGATCCTATCAGATGGATGGCGCGAACCTGCGCGAGGCGATGCGCGAGATTGCGGCGGATGTAGAGGAAGGGGCCGACATGATCATGGTGAAACCCGCAATGCCGTATTTGGATGTGATCGCAGCGGCGCGGGAGCGGTTCGATCTGCCGCTGGCGGCGTATCAGGTGTCTGGGGAATTCGCGATGATTGAAGCTGCCGCACAGAATGGATGGATTGAGCGGGAGCGTGTAATGATGGAGTCGCTGCTCAGCATACGGCGCGCCGGCGCCAGCATTATCCTGACTTACTACGCGAAAGACGCAGCGAAGATTCTCAGCTGAATCGTCTAGCGGAGGATTTTGCGAACTGCGTCGACAATAGCGTCATTCTCGAAGGGCTTTTCGAGGAATGACGTTCCTTTCGGAAGCGGCGCATCTTGGCAGACTTCTTCCAAGGTTCGTCCCGAAATAAAAACAGCCCTCAGCTCGCGGTTTGATTTTTGTAGCTCTTCGAAGAGCCACAGGCCTCCTGCAGCGCCAGGAAGCGTCATGTCCGATATCAAGAGATCGAGTTTCTGCCCAAATCGGTGGACTGCGTCAATGGCGGCTTCCGATGCGGCCGCTTCTAGAACGAGGTAGCCCTCTCTGCGCAGGACCTTGGCGATAATTTCGCGAAGAATTTTCTCGTCGTCCACCAAGAGCAAAGTGCGCTGATGCGTACTTTTTGTCTGGGGTTCGAAGTTCTGTTCTGGGCTTGAAGAACTGGGATCCCGATTGAGAGACATAATGCGTTCACCCCGACTCGTCGTATCTGGATCCCAATAGGCACAGCAGTTAACGGCGATTTAGGCATGTGATTTGCGTCACAGATGGTATCAAATGTAACGGTTAATATCACTGACAATCCTGGCTGTGGCTTGAGAACCTTAATGCCGTGATGGACTCCAAAAGATCGCTGCAAGTGAACGTCCGCCTATCGCCGGATAGCTTGAAAGTAATGCGTCAGGCTGCAGAACGGATATGGCCCGGTCTGCCACTGTCGAATAGTACTCTTCTGCTTACGCTGGCACATCACAAAGCCCTCGAGATATTGGACGGAAAATCGCGCCCTCGGAGAACGAAGAGCTAGACGATCCCGGCGCGGGTTCTCTCCAATCTTGCTGATAAGAATTGTCACGCTTCAAGCAAAGCAACTCTTGCTCACGGTAATTCTGACTCCGAAACTCGAAATCAAGAAGCAAAGACATTGCCACCCTGCAACAGGAGTTTGCATTTGCGCCAAACAACCATCCGCGGCCGTATGGGCATCTACCATTCGCTCGTTCGTACTTAGCTTTTAGCTGTTGGTCCTGGGCACAAGGGGCGAAGTGTTTCCGGTTGTTTCGGGTTCTGGAGGAACCTCGAGAGTGGCCAGAAATGACTTCGGCGAAAACGACGCGCTAAACCTTTCGAGCCTCCCGTCTTTCTTTATCATCGGGCCTCCTCGCACCGGCACGACCTGGCTTCATACGGTCTTAAGCCAATGCGCATGGCTCGCCGATCCCACAAAAGAGACGCGGTTCTTCGACAAGAACTTCGACCGCGGATTGGAGTGGTACCGATCACATTATCGAAAGGCGACCGCTGAGCGTGCGATCGGAGAGATCGCTCCTACCTATTTTTCGTCTCAGCAGGCACGGGAACGAATTGCCCAATTGATTCCTCACGCGAAGATCGTCTGCACTTTTCGGGATCCGGTGGATCGAGTGATCTCTCTCTACAGGCTGAAGCGTGCTTACGGATTTATTCGGTGGACGCTGGAAGAAGCTCTTGAGCGCGACCCTGAGTTGATGGAGTCGAGCCGGTATGCAACTCACTTGAAAGAGTGGAAGCGAGTATTGGGAGAATCCCAGGTACTGGTGATGCTGCATGATGACATTGAGAGGGATGCGCAATTGTTTCTCGATACGGTGGCGGACTTCATCGGAATCTCGCGAGTGAAACTTATCCCAACGCAGCTGCGGCGCGTCCTTTCGTCGGAAGAACTCAGCGAACCCCGAAATTACCACTGGACGAGGGGAGCCATGGTGCTCTCGGAGTGGGCGAAAGCGCAAAAGCTCGATTCCGTCGTGGCCTGGGCGAAACGGGTTGGCGCGGTGAAGTTGTTTGTCGGAGGAGGCGAGGGATTTCAGAAAATCCCATATTGCGAGCGAATGAAATTACGAAAACTGTTCCGGGCCGAGGTCGAGGCACTCGAGGCGATGCTTGGGCGCGATCTTTCCGGGTGGAAGTAAGTTCGGAAAATCCTATTTTGTTCGCGGAGATTCGAATCGTTCCCGCCGCTTCATCCCCATAATACTGGCTACGAGCGCGTCAGGAAACTGGCCGATCCGCAAGTTATAGGCGCGGATGTCGTCATTGAACAGCGTGCGTTGATCGGCGATTTGTGATTGTAAAGCGGCGAGTTGCCTTCGAAACGTGAGATAACTTTCGCCCGACGCAAGGCGTGGGTTCTCGCCGGCCGACTCGAAGAATTCCTGCAGAGTTTCCGTGAGTTGCAGATCGGCTTCTGCTTTTTGGCGGATGCTGGTTGCTCTCGCGACGGCGTAGTTGGCTTCGGTGAGGAGTTTTGGCGGTTCGACGGGCAAGTCGTTATGGACAAGGGCGAGGAGTTCGGGAATCTGCTCATACCGCTGCTTCAGAAGAGCGTCGAGTTTCGCGCCGACGCGATTGTTCTGATCGCGAAGGCGAACGAGGCCCCGACGAAGCACGGCACCGTAGATGACTACAGAGGCTGCGAAGACGAGAAAGACCAAGCCTGATGCTGAAGTGCTGTCCATGGGGCCGAGGGTAGGGTGCCAGTTGAAGGCGAGAGAAGCAAGAGGCTAGAGGCTATACATCGATTCTCAGTCCTCAGTCGCTGCCGAATTCCGGTCCAGGCTCTGACAAAACAATTGGGGACGGCTTTGCAGCTGTCCCCGGAGAAAGATCGTCCCAAGCCAGCGTTAGTCTTTGCTGGGCTTTTTGGGCGTGATGTCGCAGGATTGGCGGACCTGATCGACGTTCAAGCCAGCGGGGCTGAATTCTGCGATCTCGCGTCCGCTGCGCGTAGGAAGGGCGACATTGAAGACCTGCGCACCCATCATGCCGCGGACGGTTCCCTTGTCCATCGAGAGAAAGTGGCCGCGGACCCAGTTCCAGCCGTGATAGGTGTGGAAGCCATCGATGCGGACTTCTACTTCAAGCTGAGGCTGTCCCCAGAAGCCAGGACGATTCGGCGGTGGCAGCCGGACGCCGGGATTGAAGTCGGCAAGCTTGAGCTTGCCGTCCTGACAGTAGAGGTCGACGCGCGGCTTGTAGTTGGGATCTTCCTTGAAATAATTGTTGGCCAGAAGTTCGAAGCGGACCTTCTTGGCGCCCGTCATTTTGTCGACGGACTGATAAGAAACCCAGCCTCCGCCAGCGCTGACGCCATCCTGCTCGCCTTGGTACGGGCTCATGGTATCGCCCTGCGCGAAGGCTGACGCGGAGCACAGCAGAATTGCAGTCATAAAAGCGGCAATGCCGAGAAGCGAAACACGAGTCCCTTTTGAAGAGCGCGGATCGTTCACTATGTCCTCCAGATATGCGTTCCTATTATCTAGAACCCGGATGGAGGCTGAAAAGTTGCATGAAATGGTGCGGGGCGGGGCTCAGCGCGTATTGATGTGAAGGTCCAGATAGACCTGCGACCTGTCATCGAACTGGCTGACCGACTTGGTATCGCTTTTTCGGCCCTTGTACTGGGCATAGACCTCATAGTCAACAGCGGTAGAGAGCGCGGGAAAGCGGTAGGTCCCGTCAGTGCTGACGATATAGGTTTTGACGGCGCGGGTGCGGGTGTTGGTCACGTAGACGACTGCGTCCGGGAGAGGACTATCCTGCGCGTCCAGCACTTTTCCTAACAGCAAACGGCCGACTGTTTTTTCTTTCTTGTCGGCGGCGAGGGCGAACACCGCGCTGAGGGCTATAAGGGCAAGGCACGACAGGGCAAGGGCTCTGACCACCGAGGGGTTGTGATTCATGGTTGCTGTTATTGTCTCACGGAGGTAAAGCCGGGCGTCAGTAGGTGAGATGCACTCCGGTGTCTTCGCGCTCGTCGTTGTAGATGTGGACGGTAACGTCGGGGGCGTGGAGCGGCTTTCCGTCGGGAGATTTCACGTGCTTGAGATCTGCGCTGAGAATGTAGTCGGATTCTCCGGCGGGGACGCGTTGCGCGAACTCGCCGTGATGGTCGGAATAGACTTCCCACTTCGGCTTCTTGTCTTTGGCGCGGCGGATTTTCACGGGGATGCCGTAAACCGGGCGATTGTCGGGTCCCCAGACGGTACCGAAAATCAGAGCATAGGGCTTGTCTTCAGATTTGCCGGCTGCCAGAAGGGGCTTCTGGAAACCGAAGACCGGTAGCATGAGGGCGCAGATTGCCCCTAGTGTGGACAGCCTGGCGAAAAGCTGCTGTGAGCGGAGATTAGGAGTAGTCACCGTCTTCGCTCTCCTCATCCTCGTCTTCGTCTTCTTCTTCGTAGCCTTCCTCGACAGCCTTCAGTTCAAGCGGGCTGGTCGTAACGACTTCGAAATCGGTGCCACACTCAGGACAGGAAATGACTTCCCCTTCGTCCACCTCTTCTTCTTCGACGTCCAGATCGGTCTCGCACTCGGGACAGAGAACCATAAAGCCTCCCATTGCCTATTAGAGCCTCCTGATAATATTTAGATTCTCCCCGGCTATTGGTCAAGGGGAAGGAACAGCAGGGCTTGGTTTCACAGGAAAACGGGAATTGGGGTTCCCCAACAACCTCTTTTGGCCGGGGTTCATCATGACAAACTTGCGAAGATTTGCGCGGGCGTTCGTGCCTGCGATGCTTTTACTCGGTTTTCAGGCGTGGGCGCAGTCGGCGGCTGAGCTAAAGATGACCGCCGATCCTAAGATTGCGGCAGCGCTGAGAGAAATTTCTGCGGAGCGGATTCAGGCGAATATCGACAAACTCGTCAGCTTCGGAACACGGCTGACGCTATCGGCGCAGGATCCGGCGGCGATTGCCGCCGGCCATGGAATCGGGGCGGCGCGGGAGTGGATCAAATCGCAGTTCGAGGAGTATTCCAAAGCGTGCGGAGGCTGCCTGGAGGTGAAGACCGACAGCTTTGTGGAGCAACCGTCAGAGCGGATCCCGAAACCAATCGAAATCACCAATGTTTATGCGGTTCTGAATGGGTCGGACGCAGCGAATGCGAAACGGATCGTGCTGGTGACCGGGCACTACGATTCGCGGAACAGCGACATATTCGATGTGAATGGCGACGCTCCGGGCGCGAACGACGATGGAAGCGGCACGGCGGTGAGTCTGGAGTGCGCGCGGGTGCTGAGCAAAATGAGGTTTCCGGGGACGATCATTTTTCTCACCGTGGCAGGCGAAGAGCAGGGACTGAACGGGAGCAAGCATTTCGCGAAAATGGCAAAAGACGATGGCTGGGACCTGGAAGCGGTGCTGAATAACGATATTGTGGGCGGCGATAAAAGCGGCGAGCAGGATCATTCCGTCGTGCGGGTGTTTTCGGAAGGCGTACCGGTCGCCGCGACCGAGCAGGAGATCAGGAGGATCCGGGGCCTGGGAGGCGAGAGCGATTCGGGGTCACGCGAACTTGCACGTTATATTGCAGACGTCGGCGAAACATATGACGCGGGCGTGAAGCCGATGCTGATTTTCCGGCTGGACCGCTACCTGCGCGGAGGCGATCATTATTCGTTCAACCTGCAGGGATTCTCCGCGGTGCGGATGACGGAGTTCCGCGAGGACTTTCATCATCAGCATCAGAATGTGCGGATGGAGAACGGCATTCAGTATGGCGATCTGCCGAAGTTTGTCGACTTCGATTACGTGGCGCACGTGGCACGGCTGAATGCCGCGACTCTGGCGTCATTGGCGGCGGCTCCAGCGCCTCCGGAGAATGTGCATCTGCTGACGAAAGATCTGGAGAACGATTCGACGCTGACGTGGGACGCGTCGCCAGGCGGCCTGGCATCGGGATATGAGGTGGTGTGGAGGGCGACGACAAGTGCGCAGTGGGAGCACGCGGAAAATGTTGGCAATGTAATGCGCGCCACGATGGAGATGTCGAAAGATAATGTGATCTTCGCGGTGCAGGCGGTAGATAGCGCCGGTCATCGCAGCCTGCCGGTAGTGCCGACGCCGCTGCGCTAGGCCCTCGCGGCTGCCTCGGACGAGTAGAATTGTACGGGAGGAGATCGAGTGGCTCGTTACGGCGAATCGATGACGTTGAGCCTTCCACCGTTCACAAAGGCGGTGACGTGGCTGATCGGAATCAATACAGGCGTTTATCTGCTGCAGCTGGCTCTGGGCCTGGCGGGTATTCCCGCGGGCAGATATCTGGAAGATTACGTTGCATTGACTCCTTGGTGGGTGGTTTATCACGGCTGGATATGGCAGCTACTTACCTACGGCTTTGTTCATCTCGAGTTCTGGCACTGGTTCGGGAACATGTTCGCTCTGTGGATGTTCGGTGCCTCGGTGGAGAACGCATGGGGCGTGCGGCGGTTTGTCGAGCTGTATCTGATCGGCATTGTAGGCGCGGCGGTCACTACGGTCGGGCTCGCCTTTATGCACGTGCTGGCGCGGCCTACGACGACTACTCTGGGCGCGTCGGGCGGTGTCTTCGCGGTATTGATTGCGTTCGGGATTCTGTTTGCGGACAACGAAATCATGCTGATTCCGCTCCCGTTCACGATCAAGGCCAAGTACTTCATTGGAATCCTGATCGTGGTCGAGCTTGCCTTGGCGATGTCGGGCAGCAACGGGGTCGCGTATGTCGCGCACCTTGGCGGCCTGTTCTTTGGCTGGTTGTACGTACGGCGCGGGTCAAAGGGGGCTCTGGTGAACGTTTCCATGGCGGAGCGATATTACGGGGTCCGCAATTCGTATTACCGGTGGAAACGGCGCCGCGCGGCGAAGAAGTTCGAAGTGTATATGCGAACGAAGCATGACCGGGATGTCCACTTCGACGAGCATGGGAACTACATTCCTCCGGATGACGATTCGCGGAAGGGGAATGGCGGCGGGAAGTCGGGGTGGGTGAATTAGGGCAGGTTTCCAACGTTTCAAGGTTTCAAGGTTCAAAGATTATCGGATTCCCGGTTTGTCATCCGAGCGCAGCGAAGGAACTCGGTTTTCGTTGCCGGTTACGCTGGCCTTCCTGGGAATTTTCATTACCTACCGCATCGTGAGAACGCCTTTCGGCGCTTGATATCACTGTCGGGTGATATGGGATCCTTCGCTTTGCTCAGGATGACACGCCCACTAGCGATGTGAATTCGGACAAGATCCGGGTTGGTAACTCATTCTTACTTTCTTTTCCTTTGAATCCCAGATCGTGACCGGCGCCTTCTATAGACATCAGGCTCGTCTTTGCGAGGATCATCTTCATCGCCTTTTGCAATTCTTCGATGGAACCGAAGGTGTCGCGCGTGCCGCTGACGAAAAGTGTTGGCGTGCGCAGGTCGGGTAGATGCTGCGTCCGTTGCTGCCCTGGGCGGCGCGGCGGGTGGAGCGGATAGGACAATAACAGAAGCCCTGCAACCAGACCGGGTTCTTCAGCGCAGAGCATGCTGGCTTGACGACCTCCGTAGGAGTGGCCGCCGAGGCAACATTTTCCTGAGGCGTTTTGCTCGCGAAGCCCACTTCTGGCAACGTCGGCCAGAAGTGGGGCACCCATTACTTTTTGCAGCGCGGATATCGCGTTTCTTAGTCCGGCACGGTCGCGCGCGCCATCGGCCGGGCTGGGAGGGCCGAATGATCTGGCTTGCCGAAAAGGAAGGTTGCAGCGGAGAACGGTATATCCGGCTGCCGCGAATGTGTCGGCTAGCGCTCGAAGGAGCGGGGCTTGCGCGTTGCCTCCGGCGCTGTGTGTGAGGACCAGGCCGTCGCCGTTGGGAGTTTCAGGCGTGTGCAGGAAGCCGACAACGTGGGGATCGACGGAGCGGTCGGCGAATTCGCGAGCAGCGGAGGGCAAGTGCTTATTCTAGTCGCGACATTGCGGGAAATGCGATCCATGGTGCAAAGGTGAAGTTATCTCCCACCGAGCCATTTCGGGAGGCGAATCAGCCGTTTCCACCATGGTTGGCTATTGCAGCTTCTGGGTCGACCCTTGTCCAGGTGGAAAGTGGCGGAGAAGCGTTGCAGTCCGTTTTGCTCTGTAACGAACGTGACCTCGTCAGCCGAGGCCAAGAGTTCTTGCATTTCTTTTGCGCAATTCTCTTCTGCTTCCACCCTTGCCTTTCGATCTTCTTCCGAGAGTTCCAACCTGCGAAAAAGCGCCCAATCTGGAGCAGCTGACTGCAACGCTTCCCAAAATTCGCGGTCGCTGTCCTCGAGAACTTGATGGTCCCAGAGTTTCATCCTGATCGCGAACGCTCGCACTACTTCGTTCCACTCAGGTTCTGCGAACACGCCAAGTGTTCCAAGCTTCGGCAGTTCGTCGTCCCAGTAGATGCTGCCCAGAGGCAAGATAGATATCTGCCGCTTTGAATCAGCACGGTATTTGAGCGTCCTTAAGAAACGCGCGGTTTCTTCATTCAGCATTGCAGGTTTTGCTGGTTAAGAATTAACAATGAACAGCTTGGGCCCGGGGAAGAATGGGCGTCAAAAGCGATGCTTTGAGGTCACAATTTGTGATCTCAAACAGCATCCGTCGGCACTTGGGTAAGCGTTTCGTAGACCTTCACGATCTGAATTTCGTTTCCCAGCTTGGCCCAGCAGCGGAGCATGTTCGGATCTTCCTGCGCGGCGCGGCGAGCTTCTTCGGATTTCCAATAGCGCATGAACACGTAGTGATGATCGCGGTCGCGGTAGAGGAAATCGCGTCCGTAGCCTTTGGCGGCGACGATGGACCTCAGTTCGCGAAAGGTTTCGAGGGCGGCAGCTTCCATCTGGGAGTTCGGCTCCCAGATCGCTACCGAGAGAATCTCTTCGGGCATAAGCGGGAATTATACGGCAGGAGCCGCTGTCAGCATTCAGCCGTCACCTAAATCTCATCTCTTAATGCAGAGTGGCTGAGTGCTGATGTCGGGGTTTTGAATGCAGCTCATTTGGAGCGATGCTTCTTGCCAGGCTCTTTGTGCGGATGGACGATGCTTTCCGCTTCCTGCTCGGTCACGACGTGGAGCCGCATGAGATTCGTGGAACCGGAGGCCTGGCGCGTGCCCGCCACTACGCCGAGGACGTCTCCGGGTTCGAGAATGCCGCGGCGGACTAACTCCTCTTCGGCCATCGTTACCATCTGCTCGGCCGAGCGTGCCTGGCGGCAGCGCACGGGATGGACTCCCCAGTAAAGATTCATCCGCTGCACGACGGGCTCGATGTGAGTGAAGGCGTAGATTGGGACCTTGGGGCGGTATTTGGAAATCATGCGGGCGGTGTTGCCGGTCTCGGTAAAGATCGCGATCGCGCCCATGGGCAGGTCTTCGGCGGCATGCGCGATCGATTCACAGATGGTTTCGGCGACCGAGAGGCTGCGGTGCTCGCGGCGGCGGCGAGATTGGCCCAGATCGTCCATGTTGCATTCGGCTTCGACCACGATGCGCGACATGATGGAGACGGACTCGCGCGGATATTGTCCGCTGGCAGTTTCGGCGGAGAGCATGACGGCGTCTGTGCCATCGAAGATCGCGTTGGCGACGTCACTGGCTTCGGCGCGCGTCGGGCGCGGATTTTCGACCATCGATTCGAGCATCTGCGTGGCAGTGATCACGGGACGCCGCCAGGCTGAGGCTCGGCGGATGACATGCTTCTGGATCACCGGAACTTTTTCGGGAGCCATTTCGACGCCGAGATCGCCGCGCGCGACCATGACTCCGTCGGCGGCTTCGAGGATTTCTTCCAGACGATCGATGGCCTGCGGCTTTTCAAGCTTGGCGATTACAGGAATGTCGCTCTGGTGCGCGGCGATGATCTGCTTCACCATGCCGATGTCGGCGGCGGTGCGGACGAAAGAAAGCGCGACCGCGTCGACGCCGTGATCGAGCCCGAAGGCGAGATCCTCACGGTCTTTTTCGGTGAGAGCCGGAATCGAGAGCGCCACACCAGGAAGATTGATGCCCTTGTGCTCGCCGAGCGTGCCTCCATTGATGACTTCGCATAGAACATCTTCGCCCCGCACCTCGTCCACGCGGAGTTCGATCAGGCCGTCGCTAAGCAGAACGCGGGCGCCCGGCTTCAACTCGCGGGCGAGATCGGGAAACGTGGTGGAGATGCGGGCGGCGTTGCCTGGAACATCGCGCGGTGTGATGGTGACGATCGATCCGGTTCGCAGCAGGACGGGACGGTGACCTTCGAGCGTGCCGGTGCGAATTTTCGGGCCTTGCAGGTCTTGGAGGATGCAGACAGTGCGTCCTTCGCGGGCAGCGGCCCGGCGCAGGCGCTGGATGTTGTGGGAGTGTTCTTCGTGCGAACCGTGGGAGAAGTTGAGGCGGGCGATATCCATGCCGAGGCGGAGGAGATCGCGCATCGCGGCTTCGGTGTTGCAGGCGGGGCCGATCGTCCCGATGATTTTGGCGCGGCGTGGGGAGGATGCAGATACACCTTCAGCGGTGGATGAATTCGTCTGTTTCAACTTGTCTCCGGGCCCAAAGAGGAATGTTGGTAGGTTACAACAAGGCTTGATTCAGCATCTAGCGACGACATCCGCTGATGTGCGTTTCTTTCGCTCCCTCGGAGCTAAATCACGCTTCCCGGCTCACTCACGGCTGCGGCGTGGGCTGCATTCCGGTATTAGGACTTCACCGGTTGATCGCTGTGAGTTCTTTCCCCAAAAAGGCGCGGGGGAACAGCAGTGCATTGAATTCTGCGCCTACGAGGACGACGAGAGAAATCATGTACATCCAGACGAGCAGCGCCATGGCCGCGCCGAGCGATCCGTAGATCGAGCCAAAGTCGCCCCAATGCTGCAGGTAGGCGCGAAATCCGACGGTTACCGAAAACCAGAGCACCGTGGCGAGAATCGAGCCGGGGATCACGCTATGCCAGCGCTGCGTGCGCGGGACGGCGTTGTGATAGATCAGCGCGATCACCGAGATGCTGGTGAGCGTGGCGATCAGCCAGCGAACGATTCCCCAGAGCAGGAGAATATATGGGCTGAAATCGGGATCGATGTACTGCAGAAGGCGCGTCTCGAACTTGCTGCCGACAGCGACTAATAGCGTGGCGAAGGTCATCGGAACGAGGGCGAAGACCACGAGCCCGAAGGAGATCATGCGCTCTTTGACGAGTCCCCAGGTTTTAGGCAGTTCGTAGCAGCGGCGGAAGCCGTCCATCCAGGAAATCATGACTCCGGATGCGGTCCAGAGCGAGACGAGAGAAGTCGTGAGCAGGAATCCGACCGGATGCTTGGCTGCTCCCTTCAGATAGACGAGAGCGGTATTGCTGCCTGCGGGAAGGATGCTGCCGAGGGCATAGGAGATTTCGCGCAAATACGGGCCGCCTTTGCGCCAGCTAGCAAGACTTGAACCGATGATGAGCAGTACAGGGAAAAACGTAAGGATGGAAGAGTAGGCCGAGGCCTTCGCGGTTGCGAAAGCATCGTGCGCGAAAGCACGCCAGAAAGAGTCCCGTAATAGGCGAAGAAGCCGCAACATGCGCGACTTTAGATTAGGTCCTGGAGGCACTGTCCGCAAAGAAGGAAGTGGGACAGGTTCCTCGATACGCAATCGCTGGGGGCTAGCGTGCATTGTTATTAGTTGACGGTTGAAGCAAGTTCGGGGGCGAGGAAAAATATCGCCCCCGATACATACTTTTACTCAGCTGCAGGCAGTTCCGCAGTTAACTCGTCGGTTTCGCCCTCATGGCGCATCATTTCGAGAGCACGCTCGGCTTCCTCATAGGCAGCCGAGACTTCCGCCTGTACCTTGGCCGCAGCCTCTTCCATTTCTGGCGAGAGGCGTACATTGCGGTAGTACTCCATGCCGGTTCCGGCAGGGATGAGGCGTCCAACGATGACGTTCTCTTTCAAGCCGCGCAGGTGGTCGACCTTGCCGTTGATGCTGGCTTCGGTGAGCACGCGCGTGGTCTCCTGGAACGAGGCGGCGGAGATGAAGGAGTCGGTCGAGAGCGAAGCCTTGGTGATCCCGAGGAGCAGTGGCCGTCCAGTGGCCGGCTTGCCGCCCTGAGCAATCACGCGCTCGTTCTCTTCGCGGAAGGCGAACTTG
>Ga0335081_10012040_pt1 | contig 14013 bp, 11 predicted proteins | sample Lox_Sample_35_FD_206713 | JGI IMG/M metagenome (GOLD analysis project Ga0335081, IMG submission 206713) | Soil microbial communities from Loxahatchee National Wildlife Refuge, Florida, United States - Lox_Sample_3.5 | ecosystem: Environmental > Terrestrial > Soil > Wetlands | place: USA... | reverse complement strand
TAGAGGGCATGTTGCGTATCTTCCAGAACGGTCAAGAGGATAAAGATCGACCGGTAAGTGAGGAAAAGAGCGATCACGAAAAAAGACGGAAGGACTCTCCCCAGGGCAGAGAAGATCGAAGGATAAGGCGTGGTGGCCAAGAGAAGAACTACTCCGGTGGAGCCGCAGAGGACCTTTAAGAAGATAAGGAGAATAAAAAAGAGCTGGAATCCCGAAAGAAAAATAAAAAGTACGGCAAAGATGAGAGGATAGAGCGTAAGTGAAAAGATCTTCACAGGAACCTTTGCCGTGAAATAGAAAGTGAGGAGAATGACATAAAGGAGGAAAAGTCCGGGAAGGCTCCTCACCGTGACAATCACGAATAAGACAACGATCATCCCGATAATTTTCAACTTTGGCGAGAGACGATGGAGGAAACTCCTCTTCTCCACAGCGATATAGTCCAAATAGGAAAGCTGAATCATTAGAGTCCTACTCTAAATGCAATAAATCTGGCCTCAGGCGCCGGATGTATCGCGCAATCAATGTGGTGATCACTCCTTCTAAAAGCCACCCAATAAAACCGAGCGGGAGAACGATGGCGATAAACCGTCTCAAATTTACCTTTTCTTCAGCGGGTTGGCCTGGACGATGTTCTTCCTTCTCTTTTCCGAACTCGAACCCGATAATTCCCCTTCCCTTCGCCTGATGTATCAATTCTTCGTAATGGGAGGTGCCTAAGCTGACCACTCCGATCATGGCAAAGGTAGAGAAAAGCAAGGCGATGAAGGTGGCCAAAAAGACGGCGGGGGCCAACCTTTTTAAGACCTTCCAGAAGAGGTGAAAAAGAAAATATCCTAATACCCCTTCGATCGAGAGGATGAGTGTGTTAAGCCCAATGACGGTAATTCCACCATGCCCAAATAAGGCGAGGATGGTATTGACCACGAAAGTGGCCAGAAAGATGAGAGAAGGTCCCAATAAGATTCCGGAAATGACCGTCAGGTTCACATGATAAGCGATGGGGACAATTTCGACGGAAGCACCCAGGACCATGACGGCAGCCATCATCCCCAATAGAGGAAGGCGCTTTGTCAAGGCCTCCTTTTTCATCGATCGCAAAAGGATGGCCCAAATAAGGATCACTACAACGAAACCTGAAGCCCAAAGCCAAATGGGCAACACTCCATCCGGGAGATGAATGTGGGACACTTTTCCCCTCCAAGTCTAATAGTCTCGTAGTCACATAGTCAAAAACGAACGACTGCCAGATTATATTTGTACGGATCTACAGCCTTTGCAAAACCCAAGAAAATTCAATTGATGATCGACTACCTGATAACCCGTGGACTCGGCCACCTTTTTGGACCAATCTGAAATGTCACAAAAATTCAGTTCAACCACCTTCCCGCATGCCTTGCAGATAATATGATGGTGGTGATTCTCCGACTCGCAAAGCTTATATTTGACCGCTGACCCATTGGTGATTTTAAAAACGATTCCTAAGGACTCAAATAGATTAAGGGACCGGTAAATGGAGGTTAGCCCAATCTTTTTTCTTTTTTTGAGAAGGTTTCGATAAATCTCCGAAGAACTCAATGGGCTTAGGGCATTTGAAAGCTCTTGGTAAATCAGAAGCCTGGGATGGCTCAGACTGAGCTTCTTCTCCCTAAAAAGGTTTCTAAAAAGAGTTATGTTCATGATAGGTTAGGAAAAGAATGAAAATATTTTCATAAGAATAAACATTTCATCCCATCTTGTCAAGATTCCCCACATCCTCTCAACCTCAGGCCTGGTTATTGAATTGTTGACGATACGAAATATAATCAATATCATTTTAAATGATAGGTCGTTTACCATGGAATCGCCAGTTTCTTAATCAACTGCTGAGCAATGAATATGAAGCATAAGATAAGCGGGCCTACGGGGCCGCTGCAACACAGTCGAAAAGTGGTGGGTATTGACCTTGCGGGCAATCCGAAGCGCAACACGGGTATTTGTACACTTAAAAAGAACCTCCTTGCTTCTTGCAGGACCCTGCATACAGACCGGGAGATTATCACCTACACAGAGAAAGAGAATCCGGCCATCGTTGCAATAGATGCCCCACTCAACTTGCCGCCCGGACGAAAGTCAATCGAGGACAGGAATGGAGAACATTTTCGTCCCTGTGACCGTGAATTGCTGAGGCGGGGCATCCGCTTTTTCCCCATCACGCTCGGCCCGATGAGACTACTTACTAAACGAGGTATCCATCTAAAAAAAGTTCTCACCCGACGCGGCTACGCAGTTATCGAGGTCTATCCCGGAGCTGCCCAAGATATATGGCGTACGGGTAGGAAACAAGATGGGCTGTCGAAGCTTCGCAAAGGGCTTGAAGAACTCGGAATCAAAGGGTTATATCAAAAGATAAACGGGGATGAACTGGATGCCGTTACGGCCGCCCTTGTGGGGCAGCTTTTTTTGCGTGGGAAGGCAGAAGTTCTCGGTAATTTCAAACAGGGCACCATTGTCATTCCGTACGCCAAAGAGAGGACCTAATTCTCGCTCCGGCTGATCCTGCAAAACGGTTGGGCTGCTGAGCGATTCGATCGGTTGCAAGAAAGAAGGACCATGATCAAGCGAATTTGTTCGGGCTTCCTGGATGTGAAGCATGCGAAGCGGATCGCTGTCATCAGTATTTTCGCATTGATTTTGCTCAACACTGCTTCCGAGGCTAAAACAGCTCCAATCAGTCGCCCCTCCCACTGGGCCAAACCAATTCAGATGGAAGGCCTTCCCAATCTGCATAAAGTCTCAGAGACGCTCTACCGAAGCGCGCAACCGTCTGCGGCGGGCATAAGAAACCTTAAAGCCGCCGGAATTGGAACCATTGTGGATCTTCGTTCGTTCCATTCAGATCGTGATGAGATTGGCGAGACCGGATTGGCCTATGAACACATTGCTATCAAGGCATGGCATCCGGAGGAAGAGGATGCCGTGAGATTTTTACAAATCGTCACAAACCCAAAACGCAGCCCTATTCTCGTCCACTGCCAGCATGGGGCAGATCGCACCGGGTCCATGTGCGCGCTCTACCGTGTCGCGGTGCAAGGCTGGAGTAAGGAGGAGGCCCTAAGAGAAATGACACAAGGAGGATTCGGGTTCCACGGAATATGGGAAAATCTCATCCAGTGGATGAATGGGCTGGATATCGATGGAATCAAGAAGAAAGCGGGAATCAGATAAGGCATCGAATCATAGCCCGATTCCTATCTTTCCAATATCTTCTTTAACTCTTCTTCGTTTCTTACGGACGGCAGGCAGGTAAATCCTTTGCAAACGAAAGCGGTAGGAACCTCCGGAATTTCTTTCTCCGTAAGAAATGCAAGCCATTTCCCTTTGATAGATTCCTGGGGATCCCTCAGACTGAGGATTTTGTTAGGAAGGTAGGCATGGTAGATTTCTTTCAGCATGGCTCTTGTCTTAGGATCGTTCCTTGGGCCAATCACCCCGATCTCCTGCGGATTCAAGAAGAATGAGAGGCCGGATAACATCTGGCTAAATCCGGTAGGATGCTGGTCGAGAAAGTTATGAAAAAGATGAAGGATCTGTTCGGCTTTCGATTTGAAAGACTCTTCTCCGGTGAGATAAGCCAGCCTGATCAAATTGAATACGGCGACGGAATTCGCCGAAGGGATAGCATTGTCATAAGGGTTTTTCGATCGGGCTATCAAAGGTTCGTTCTGCTTTCCCGCAAAGAAGAAACCTCCGTTTTTCTCATCCCAGAATTGACCAATCATGCTCCAGTTGAGGGCCTCCGCCTCTTTCAACCATTCCAGCTCAAACGTAGCTTCATAAAGGTCGATGAGGGCCTGGATAAAAAAGCCATAGTCTTCTGAATAGCCCTTCACCCGCGACTCTCCTCCATGAAACACCCTCATCAAGTCGCCATCCCTCCTCATCTCCCGGAGGATGAAATGCGCTGCTTCTTTTCCCCCGTCGAGATATCTTTCATTTCCGCTGACTTTAAATCCATCGGCAAAACCAGAGATCATCAACCCGTTCCAGGAGGATAGAATCTTCTCGTCCCGGCCGGGTTGCACTCTTTTTTCTCTTTCAGCATAGAGTCTCTGCCTCCCCTCCGCCAATACCTTTTTCAACTCCCCAACGGGCATTCCATATAATTGAGAAACCTTCTCTAAACTGGAAGCAATGTTGAGAACGCTTCTCTCCCCTTCAAAATTTCCCCCGGTGCCTACACCATAATAAGCGCAAAAAGGAGCCCCCTTCTCTTTGCCCAATGCTTTTATGATCTCGCCTCTCGTCCAGACATAAAACTTTCCTTCCTCACCCTCGCTATCCGCATCTTGCGTGGAGTAGAATCCTCCTCCGGGGCTCTTCATTTCACGGAGAACGTAATTGAGGATTTCTTCGCCTACATCACGATACAATTCCTTCCCGGTCGCCTGATAGGCTTCAAAATAGGTCCGCGAGAGCAGGGCGTTGTCATAGAGCATCTTTTCAAAATGGGGAATGAGCCATCGTTCATCCACGGAATAACGATGGAATCCCCCTCCTAAATGGTCGTAGATTCCGCCATTGGCCATCTTCTCCAAAGACTTTTCCACCATCTCCAACGCTTTTACTGGCCCCGCACCCTTCCAGTACCGGAGGAGAAAGGAGAGAGCCGTGCTGCTCGGGAATTTGGGAGCGTTCCCGAATCCTCCATAAACTGGATCGAATTGACTCTCCAGAACACTAAAAGCCTTTGGCAGGACTTTATCGTCCACAGTTTCCTGAGAAGGAACCATTTGAGTCATCTGATGGAGAGCGTTTTTCAGTTGTCCCTCCATCTTTTCCACTTCTCCTCGATGAGAGCGATAATAATCAGAAACGACCACCAGAACTTTTGAGAACCCGGGCATTCCCCCTCGGTCTTCAGGGGGGAAATAAGTTCCCGCGTGAAAGGGGATAAGATCAGGAGTCAAGAAGACGGTCATCGGCCATCCCCCGGATCCGGTCATGACCTGAACAGCATTCATATAAAGCTCATCAAGATCCGGTCGTTCTTCCCGGTCGACTTTAATATTAATAAAACGCGGGTTCATGATTCCTGCAATCGCCTCATTTTCGAAAGATTCCTTTTCCATCACATGGCACCAATGGCATGAGGAGTAGCCAATGCTGAGAAGAATGGGTTTGTCTTCTTGCTTGGCGCGCCTCAGGGCCTCCTCTCCCCATGGGTACCAGTCTACTGGATTATGGGCATGTTGTAACAGGTAACGGCTGGTTTCGTGGACCAGCCGGTTTGTATATTCGCGCTCCATCTTTGGCCCTTTGGGGTATTTATAACCATTAGGATGGCGAATGACAAGAAAAATCAACTTGACTTTTCAGGAGACCTAAGTAGTATCATTAGCCAGGAGCAAGTATCCCGAAAATCCGAAAGAACTGCAAACTCTTTGTTTAGGTTTGTATCCCGATGAAAAGAGATCTCATATTTGAATTGGGTTTATATGCGGTCTGTATCCTGCTGGTGGGCTTCCTCTGGCATAAGCCGGTCATTCTAACCATTTGTTATATGGCACTCAGCGGTGTTGCACTCACCAAATGGCATACCAAGAGCGATCTACTCTTCTATTTCGTGACCTTTGTCCTTGGCCCTATAGGAGAACTTGTAGCGGTTTACCTTGGAGCCTGGAAGTATTCGGAGCCTTTTTTCTTGATTCCCGTGTGGTTGCCTTTCTTATGGGGCATTTGCGCTCTATTCATGAAAAATATTTCCGAGAGCCTCCTGGAAGGGACGAGAAAACCGTAGCCTGATTACTTAAGAAACGCACAAGGGTTCGTCTTTTTCTCTTCGATTTCGGACCCATTTATTCCGTTTAATTCCCGCGATCTATCCGCCGCATTGAACCAGAAAGACCGGTTTCTGCGTATGGCGTATGATTTTTTCGGTCAAGCATCCCTGGAAAAAGTGTCTGATTCCTCTATGGCGGCGAGTAGACATGGCAATGAGATCAATCTCTTCCTGGGCCGCATGATCGAGTATCTCCTCCGCCTCGTTCCCATAACGGACATGGGTATCTACGTCAAACCCTTTGGCCTTCAGACGGTCCTCCAACCCACGAAGATATTCTTCTGCCTCACGGACGACCTCCATCTGGGCCTCTGTTTGATCCACGCCTGGAAACGTATGGGCTAAGGCAACTCGCAAAAGGCAGATCCCTTCCCTCTTGCTTTCCGCTAACTCTTCGACCCTCGGGATAACGTATTCCGCGCACTCGGACCCATCCAGGGGAACAAGAATCCTTTCGTTCTTTTCCATAGAAAGCCTCCTTTTCGCTCCCTGACTTAAACTTAATAATCGCTATCTCGTCTGTCAAACGAACCTGGGCCTTTTATTCGATTCGAGGACCTTTTTTCTGATGCGCACAGCGTGTGGGGTCACCTCTACCAGCTCATCCTCCCTGATGAACTCGACAGCCTGCTCGAGGCTTAGAATTTTGGGCGGGACAAGCTGCAAGGCTTCGTCCGACCCGGCGGCCCTCATATTGGTGAGTTTCTTCTCCTTGGTCGCGTTGACATTCAGATCGTTCTCTCTCGAATTCTCACCAATCACCATGCCTTCATAAACGGACGTGTTCTCTCTTACAAAGAGCGTCCCTCGGGGCTGAAGGTGGTAAAGTGCATACACGGTGGTTTTCCCGGGTCGGTCTGCAATCAGAGCGCCTGTAGAGCGCTTGGCGATAGGGCCATGCCATGGTTCATAACCGTCGAAAATATGGTTGAAGAGGCCTGTCCCTCGTGTATCCGTCAAGAACTGGGAACGGAACCCGATCAGCCCTCTGGATGGAATTCTGAATTCGAGACGAACCCTGCCATGGCCGTTGTTGTTCATCTTCTGCATTCTGCCCTTCCGGATCCCTATCTGCTGTGTCACAATTCCTATGAATTCCTCCGGAACGTCGATGACCAGAAGCTCCATAGGCTCGTGAAGAACGCCGCCCAGGTTTTTTGTGATGCTCTCCGGCATGGACACAGAAAGCTCATAGCCTTCCCTCCGGATCATCTCAACGAGGATCGCCAGCTGCAGCTCTCCTCGTCCCATCACTTTGAAAGAATCCGTGGAATCAAAATCCACCTTGATCGACACATTATACAAGAGCTCCTTTTCAAGCCTCTCCCTCAAGTTTCTCGATGTGACATACCTTCCTTCCTGGCCCGCGAAAGGAGAGGTATTCACGGAAAAAACCATGGAGATGGTTGGCTCATCTACCGCAATTCTCGGAAGAGGCGCCGTATTTTCAATATCGGAGATGGTGTCACCGATATTAATCCCTTCAATACCGGCCAGGGCGACAATATCCCCCGCCCGAGCCTCTTTGATTTCCACCCTTTCGAGTCCCTGAAACCCGCAGAGAGAAGTCACCTTCGTCTTTGTTGGCTCCCTTTCGCCGTCGATCCTGGCCACCCAATCTCCAACCTTCACCGAGCCTGAGAAAATCCTCCCTATGGCGAGCCTGCCCACATAATCGTTATAGTCGATGTTGGTGACCAAAAGCTTCAGCGGCCCCTTCTCATCTCCTTCCGGTGGCGGAACGGCGCCGAGGATAAGGTCAAACAGACATTGAAGGTCTTTCGTATTCTCATCGGGTCGTCGTTTCGCAATCCCGAGCTTTGCATTGGTATAGACGATCGGAAATTCGAGCTGGCTCTCCGTGGCTTCGAGGTCAATAAATAGGTCGTAGACCTCATTCAACACCTCTTGGATTCTCGCGTCCGTACGGTCTATTTTGTTGATCACCAGGATGGGAGGAAGGTTGAACTCGAGGGCCTTTTTCAGAACGAACCTGGTCTGGGGCAACGGGCCCTCGGAGGCATCGACGAGGAGCAGCACGCCATCCACCATCTTGAGCGTCCTTTCCACCTCCCCGCCAAAGTCGGCATGGCCTGGCGTATCGACGATATTGATTTTAACCCCTTTATACTCGATCGCCGTATTCTTTGCCATGATCGTAATGCCCCGCTCCCGTTCCAAGTCTATATTGTCCATCACCCTGTCCTGGACCTTTTCGTTTAAACGGAAAGTGCCCGACTGCCTGAGCAGGCCGTCGACAATCGTTGTCTTTCCATGGTCCACATGGGCAATCAGAGCAATGTTTCTCAAATCCTCGCGTTTCATAACTCAACCTTGGTGTTGCATTGGATTGGCCGCGGCGTATGCTTCCAACTTAAGCGTTCATGGGGTCAAGGAGGCAGGACGTCGGGGGTAAAAAGCGGAGGGTGGGACAGAGGTTCGGTGCCCATGGGAGCCTTTCCGTCCGACGTTTCGGAGGTCAGGGACGTTGCCGTGCCACACAGGATCAATTCGATTTGTACGAAGCAGAGATTTCAAGTCTCCCAACTCCTGACGAGTCACAAAAGTCATGGCAATGCCAGCCCGCCCCATTCTCCCGGTCCTCCCTGTCCTGTGGGTGTACGATTCCGGCCGATACGGGTAATCGTAATTAATCACGTGGCTGACGCGGCTAAAATCAAGTCCACGACCGGCAACATCGGTGGCAACCAAGAAGGCAACCTCGTTTCGGCGGAAGCGCTCGAAGACGGACGTTCGCCTCGGTTGTTCCAAACCACCGTGGATATACGCGATCGATTCGAGTTTTCCTTCCAACTCCTTCGTTAGTTTTTCCCCGTGATGCCTCGAGTTGCAAAAAATGATGGCCTGGCAGATCTTCTCCTTTCTTACGTATTCGATCAACGCCTTGAGACGATCTTGTGGCCCCGTCAGCTGAAAATGGTGGGCAAGACTCTGAGGAGCCACCTGTTCCTTATTCAATTCCACCCTGACGGGTTTTATCAGATAGGTCCTGGCCAGTCGATCGATCTCTTCGGGCATCGTTGCCGCAAAAAACAGCGTCTGGTGTTCATGAATCAGGCAGGACAGGATAAAGTCGATATCTTCGATAAATCCCATCTTCAGCATCTCGTCCGCCTCATCCAGAACCAGCGTGCGAACAGAGGAGAGGTCAATCGATGCCGTATGGTACAGGAAATCGATCAACCGGCCGGGTGTCGCGACAACGACATGGACCCCGTCTCTTAATTTCCCTTCCTGTATCTCCATCGGGAATCCGCCAAAGATGGCAAAAGGGGCAACGTTCGTCAACCTCGAAATTCTGCTGATTTCCTCTACATACTGAAGGGCCAGTTCACGCGTAGGAACCAAGATGAGGGCCTGGATCGCGTTGAGCGAGGGATCGATCCTCTGAATCAGCGGAATACCGCAGGCGGCTGTTTTCCCGGAACCTGTCTCTGCCCGGCCCAAGAGATCCCTCCCACTCAGGATAGGAAAGAAGGTTTCCTCCTGAATGGGTGTCAACTCCTTGTACCCCATGTCCGTCAGAGCTGACAGAATCTCGGGCTTCAAATCCAATTCTGAAAATTTCATCACCAATCCTCAATCGACCGAGTCGATGCTGAAACGGCCGTCGTTTTCCCCTATTTCCTCAAACCAACAATTTCCACGATTTCATGCGGCGTGCAGGTAACCAATGGCTACATCATGCAGAAATGAGTTGGAGGAATCCGCAGGGCTAACAAAAAACCCTTAAAAAAGGTCAAGCCTTTTTTAGGGTCTCTTTCCAATGTCTCTTAAAGCTTTTTCAATTTAACTAACTATACACTACTTTCAGTCCAAAAGCAACAAAATCGGTCGTCTCGGAAAAATAAATTGAGCCACGATCTTAAAAAATCTTAACCCTCTTCTAATCCTCTTCTAATGTTTTCATGATACCTTGGTTTACAAGGAGCCAGTACATCAAAAGCCCCTTGTTTCGCCCCCCATTGATGTACTGGTGGGGATCAGTTATCGCCCTCCTCTAACTGATCCCTTTTTTTTGTTCAGAGACAATTCGAAAATGGGTTATATGGTAGACACGTGCTGGTAAGTGTGCGCAGAGAAAAAATTTGTTCAGGGCTTGGGATAGCACGAATACAAAACCTTTTCTCTTTCCCGTTCCTCTACCTTGTCATAAAGTATTTCCAGACATTCCCTGTTTCCAAGCCACATTTTATTAGGTACGCTTTCGGCTTCCAAAAGAACGATCTGCTCTTTGATCTTCTTTACCTTGTAGAATTCTCCGGTGGATCTGCTCCTCAATACGCCACCTGTGACTGGCTTCATCGATTATCTCCTCCTAAAATTTCTTCTCTTCCTCCCTCTCCTGCGTCCTTTGACCACAAATTAAAAACCGGATCACCTGTCAAAAAAGCCGCGGCAATCCGGTTCTTTCATCCTTCGGCAACCCGGCTGTCCCTTTGGGACCCGCGGCTTTCCGTCCCACGATTGCTCGTGGTTTGGCTTTATCGATGGTCTCTTTTGGGAAATTCTATTACGTTTTATTACGCGTTTTACGTGCCAATAGACCTCTTTCGCCGTAACCTACTGATTATTAATATAATAATTAAATAGTCTTACCTTTATTCCAGGCAAGAGAAGCGACACTTCTTGTTAGAAGCGGACAAAAATAGTGAAGCGACCTAAGGGGTATGGGCGTTCGGCTGTTCTGCCGCCAGGGGTTTGCTCTCCGTTGACTGTGATTGTTTAGGGTCTTTGCGACCGAGGTCTTTGGCCGAGGGCAAAGCGGAAACATCCCAGCCGCCGCCCAGTGCTTTGACAAGAAGGACGCTGGCAGCCATCCGGCGGCTGGCAATGCCGAGTGCGGTTATTTCGTTGTTCAGCGCTATCGTTTGAGCAACCAAAACGTTGAGATAGCTAACCGTCCCCGCCTTGTATTGGTTCGTCGTGAAGTCGACGGCTTGCCGGGCCGCCTTCACCGCCTCCTCCTGCACCTTAGCTTCCTCCTCCAGGATGCGTAACGCGGCCAGGTTGTCTTCTACCTCCTGAAATCCCGTGAGTACGGTCTGACGATAAGATGCCACCGTTCCGTCGTAGGCTGCCCGCGCCGCAGCGGTCTGAGCCCGCCTCAAGCCCCCGTCAAACACGGTCTCCGAGATCCCGGGCCCAACCGACCAGAAGCGACTTGGCCACGTAAGCCACTTGGATAGACTCGTGCTTTCAAAGCCACCCGATGCGCTCAGCGTAACAGTTGGATAATAGGCGGCCACGGCCACTCCGATCTGGGCATTCGCCGCTGCAACGAGCCGCTCGGCGCCAGCGATATCCGGCCTGCGTTCGAGAAGCTCGGAAGGCACGCCGACAGGCACGGCAGGGGGAACCGTAGCCAGCGGTGCAACAGGGATGGAAAACAGAGATGCGGGTTTCCCAACGAGTACTGCAATAGCATGTTCCAGCTGCGCGCGCTGTACGCCAACATCGATCGCCTGGGCCTCGGTGGTCTTCAGCTGAGTTTCCGCCGAAAGCACATCTGCCCTGGAGGCCACGCCACTCGCATATTGGTTTTTTGTCAGTTCGAGGGTCTTTTGGTAGGCGATGACCGTTGCGTCCAGGAACTGCTTCTGCCCATCGAGGACACGCAGTTGAAAATAGTCCTGGGCAAGTTCGGCCTGAACCAGCAAGCGCGTCGATTCGAGGTCTGCCGCGGTCGCCTGGGCGCTTGCCTTGCTGCCCTCTACGGTGCGGCGGACCCGGCCCCAGAGGTCCGGTTCCCAGGACGCGTCGGCGACAAGCATGTAATTAGAGGTGGCCGTGGAAGAGACTCCGGTCGTTCCCGTCCTGCTTGAGCGCGTAGGAGACGCCCCGACCGTGACCGTCGGAAAGTAGGCTGCTCGAGCAGCTTGAACCAGCGCTCGGGCCTGCCGAAACTGCGCCTCCGCCACCATCACGCTCTGGTTGGAGACATTGGCCTGCTCTTCGAGCGTATTGAGCTCAGGATCATTGAAGATCTCCCACCACGTCCCCCGGATAAGATGGTCCTTGGGCTGCACCACCTTCCATCCCTCCATCTCCTTGTAAACCCCTGGTATCTCGGTTGCTGGCCTCACGTAGTTCGGGCCAACCGTACAGGCGGCAAAAAGAGCAAGCATTCCTGTGAGTATTAGAACAATGGGATCTAAAGGCCATGTCCATGCGCGAGAAGCAGTTGTTAAACGACTCATTGATTCCCCTTTAAAATTCTTCTCCGGTGGCTGTCACAAACTCGTCCAAAAGATATATCATACGGAGTAGGCAAGAATTTACCCCCCTGAAAATGAACATCTAATCCCCTTTCATCCCCCTTTGTCAAAAGGGGGAAACCTTTCTCTCCTCCCTTTGGCAAAGGGAGGTTGGGAGGGATTTTACAAAACGATTTCAAACGACTAAATTGATACCAGTGCGGCTTCGCAGTCACTTCAATGTCTCACGGATTCACGGGACCCGGCGTCCCTTTGTGCGTTTCCCGTCTGCCTTTAAGCCAAAGTCTGAAACGATCAAGGTAGAGATAAATCACCGGCGTGGTATAGAGAGTGAGCATCTGGCTGAAAATGAGACCTCCAGCGATAGAGATGCCGAGCGGTCGGCGAAACTCGGAACCCACCCCACCGCCCAACGCCAGTGGAAGTGCCCCAAGCAGTGCCGCCATTGTTGTCATCATGATCGGCCGAAACCGCAAGAGGCTGGCCTGGTAGATCGCTTCAACAGGGCTTTTGCCCTCCTTACGCTCAGCTTCCAATGCAAAATCGACCATCATGATACCGTTCTTCTTCACGATACCAATCAAAAGAATGATGCCGATCACAGCAATGACGGTGAGATCTATGCGACTGATCAAGAGTGCGAGCACTGCTCCTACACCCGCCGAGGGCAGCGTGGACAGAATGGTGATCGGGTGGACGTAGCTCTCATAGAGGACCCCCAGCACGATATAAACCGTCACGAGGGCGGCCAGGATCAAAAGCGGTTCACTGGCCAGCGATGCCTGGAAAGCCTGGGCCGTACCTGCGAAGCTTGACCGGATACTTGAGGGCAGCTCCATCTCCTGCGTGGCCGTCTGGATTGACGTTACAGCATCCCCGAGCGCGACTCCTGGCAGTAAATTGAACGAGATCGTCACCGACGGAAACTGACTCTGGTGATTCACTGCGAGTGACGTCGAAGTCCGTTCGAAACGAGCGAATGCGCTAAGCGGGACCATGGCTCCGGCAGGAGGTCTCACGTAAATGTCCCTCAACGTTTCGGGGCGTTGCCAAAACTTCGGCTCAACCTCCATGACCACATGGTACTGGTTTAAGAGCGTGTAAGTGATCAACACCTGCCGCTGGCCGAAGGCATCGTACAGGGTGTCATCAATGAGCTGCGGCGTGACACCCAGCCGAGAGGCAGTGCTGCGGTCGATCACTACCGAGGTTTGAAGGCCTTTATCCTGTTGATCACTGCTCACATCGACGAGTTCACGCAATTTGCGCATCCGCTGAAGCACACGCGGACCCCATTTGTTGAGCTCTGTCAGGTTGTCTCCCTGAAGCGTGTATTGATAGAGTGCTGCGCCTATCCTCCCTCCGATGCGCAAATCCTGAACCGCCTGAAAATAGGTCGGGGCGCCAGCTACCTGGCCGAGCTTTTTGCGCAGCCGGCTGATCACCTCTCCGGCGGTGGCTTTCCGGTGCTCAAATGCTTTTAGCGAAATGAACATTCGTCCGATATTCGTGCCGGTGCCTGCACCCGTGTAGGCCGTTACATAGTCGACATCAGGATCGCTCCTAATAATGTCCACCACTTCCGTAAGCTTATCTTTCATAGCCTGAAACGATATATCCTGCTCCGCCTGAATGGTAGCGCTGAGGCGTCCGGTGTCTTGCTCCGGGAAAAAGCCTTTCGGAATGACGATGAAGAGACCCACATTGATCCCTACCGTGATGAGTGTCAGGGTGAGCATAAACCGAGAGTGGCTCAGCGCCCAGCGGAGAGTGACATCATAGAGGTGATGCATCCCGTTGAAAATCCGCTCACTCGATTTATACAGGGGCCCGTGTCCTCCCATTTTCTCAGGCTTAAGGAACCTGGCGCACATCATAGGGGTTGTCGTGAGCGACAAAATGAGCGAGATAGCCACTGCCACAGAGAGTGTCACGGCAAACTCGTGAAACAAA
>Ga0335081_10012039_pt1 | contig 14013 bp, 10 predicted proteins | sample Lox_Sample_35_FD_206713 | JGI IMG/M metagenome (GOLD analysis project Ga0335081, IMG submission 206713) | Soil microbial communities from Loxahatchee National Wildlife Refuge, Florida, United States - Lox_Sample_3.5 | ecosystem: Environmental > Terrestrial > Soil > Wetlands | place: USA... | reverse complement strand
AGGAACGAGATCGGGAAACAGGTCGGTCGTAATGATGGTGAGTCGGTCGAGAATGCCGGCGTCGGAAGCCGCTTGCAGTACCGGTATAGAAGCTTCAGTGGTGATGTAGATGCCGCCGAGGTCTTCGCGCTCCGCAAATAGCTTGCGGCACTTGCGGTACGCTTCTTTCTCGACGTCGTGATCTTCAACCGGCTTGAGGACCTGCAGGTTCGGGTAAAAGGACTGCATGGTCGATTCGAAAGCCGAGTATTTTTCCGCGTGCTCGGTGATAGCCATATCGAACACGGTGATTGCAACTGATTTCTCCTGGGGACCGATGAATCGGCCCATGAGATCGGCGGCGATCGATCCGCTGGCGAGGGTGTCTACAGCGACAATGCCCAAGCGACCGCTATTCGAGGCATCAGTGGCAACACACACCACCGGAATGTGGGCGCGGGAAGCGCGGCGAATCCACGGTCGCAGGCTTTGCGGACGAGTCGGGAAGATGATGATTCCGTCGACCTTGTCGGTGATCGCGGACTCCAAGGCCTCTTCTTCACCTTCGCCGACGAGCGAACCGGTACGGAACTGGATTTCGACATTCTCCAGCAGAATCGAGTCGGCTTCCTCGCGGATGCCGGAGCGGACTTCGTCCCAGAACGAAGTGGTTCCTTGGGGAGTATTGACCGAGATGCGAAGCGTTTTTCTTGACGATAGGTAACGCGCCGCGAGATTGGGACGGTAGCCGAGAGTTCGCGCCATCTGCAAAACCCTGGATTTCGTCTCGGGGCTTACACCCGGGTTGTCATGCAGGGCACGGTGGACGGTGCCTATAGAGGTGCCTAGTGATTTGGCGATGTCCCGGAGGGTGGTCGGAGGTTGACCCATTCTATTGGCCCGCATCGCGGCCGGCCATCTACAGCCAGCACTGCCTTTGATCCGGCGAAAGTCAATCCCCACCGGAACCGTAAACGTTAACGGAACTTGGGAAAATGCGCAAGCGGGGATCCATCAAGGCAGATTTTACGGCGTCAGGTTAGGGCCGTTCGAGTGTGGCGGCAGGGCGACGCCACGCCCGGCGGCGCTACTTTTTCGGCTACTTCTTCCCGACGCGGCCCTTCTGATCTGGGATTCCCGAAAGCTGGTAGATCCAGTTGCAGATCGTGTCGCGCCAGACGATGGCTTCCTTGGCTTGATATTCGAAGCGAGGCAGGATGTCGTCATACCGCGGGTCGTCAATGTGGCCTTTCAACCTCTCCCATTGTGTGATGTAATCCGCGGCCTGTTCGGCGCCTTCGTAATGGGAATCGTAGATGTGCTGGATCACAGTTTTTCCGGAGTGCAGCACATACGTATACGGCACGTGATGAAAGAACAGGAGCAGGTTGTCGGGGCAACTCGCGAGCGATTCGTAGAGCTTTTGCACTTCGGGCGGATATTGGCCAATGAAGCCGGTTCCGGTGGCGATCGTACGGTCCATGCCGATGCCGTCATGATCGGCGCGATGCCACTGTCCCCAACCGTTGCGCTCTGAGGATTCAGGAGCGGGATCGTAATGATTGCCGGTGATGTTGGTTAGCGTGCCCGCACCCAGCGGTCCTGTGTAGTTTTCGTACACGTGCCAGGAATTCAGTTGGAGATCGTCGATCGTCTTGACGACGAGCGGATCGCTGCCGAAGGTGAGACGCGTCCATTCGTCGACGATTTGCTCAGAGGTGAGATCGGGATTCCATGCGAGGCGCCCAAAGCCGTAGAGATTGGCCATAGCGAGCGGACTACCAAGCCAGTTCTCGTCGAGGCCGACGTTAGCGACGCCGGCGAATCCGCCGATGGGACGATGAAAGACGCGGCCCGAAACCATATCCTTGACCGGCGTGGAGCGTCCGCCGACACGCATATCGAAGTCGAGAACTTCTTTCCACATGGGTACGAGAAAACAGAGTTGCTTCTGCTGGCCTGTGTATTCCTGCGTGATCTGCAACTCGATCGCTTCATTGGTGTGCGGCAATCCGGCGAAGAGCGGCGAAGCAGGCTCGCGGACTTGGAAATCGATCGGGCCGTTCTTGATCTGAACGACAACGTTGTCGTCGAAGTCTCCATCGAGCGGATGGAAGTTGTCATAGGCTGCTTTCGCACGATCGTTTTTCACATTGTGCCAGTCGAGGTGATGGTTGTAGACGAAGGCGCGGTAGAAAACGTAGCCGCCATGCGGCGTAAGCGCGCGACCGAAGACGTTGGCGGCATCAGCGATAGAGCGTCCGTAGGCGGAAGGGCCGCTCTGCCCTTCGGAATCGGCTTTGACGAGGAATCCGCCGAAGTCAGGGATCTGGCGATAGATCGCGTCAGCTTTGTTGCGCCACCACTCCACAACCTTGGGGTCGAGCGGATCAAAAGTATCCAGGCCGCCCATCGACTTGGGACTGCTGAAGTCGACCGAGAGCGAGAGCTGAACTCCCCAAGGACGGAATGCGTCGGCAATGCGCGCCAGCTGTGCGATGAAGCTGTCTTCGAGAACGGTAGGGGCAGCGTTGACGTTGTTGACAGTGCAGCCGTTGATGCCGATAGAGGCCAGCAGACGAGCATATTCTGCGGCGCGAGTGAGATCGTCTCGAACTTTGCCGTTGTCAAAGAAGATCGAGCGACCGCCATAGCCGCGCTCGATGCGTCCGTCAAGATTGTCCCATTGATTGATCCAGCGGACGGGAGCGTACGGTTGCTGGACGTCGTTAACGTGGGCGAGGCTCTGGCCGCGCGCAATCTTGCTAAGGATGTCAAAGACTCCGTAGAGCACGCCGCGATCATTTGCGGCCGTGATGACAAGGCATTCTGAGCCGTGAATCTTGGCGTGCGCGATCCAGAAGGCGTCGGGCTTGAGCTCTTCGGGAGGACTTAGTTCCGGCGAGAGGGCGTGGAGTTGGGAGATCGTCGCAAGGACGATTGAGCTACCTTCTGGACCGCTCGCGGAAGTCAACGTGCGCCCGAGCATGTGAGAGATGCCGCGAGTCAATTCCTGCTGCGCCGTTTTGAGGACGAGTGAGTCGCTTACGACTACCGTTCGCGGCGGTAGCTGGTTGTAGAGCTTGGCGGTTTTTTTATCGAGAGGCGCGTAGCGGAGCCAGGCGGCGGCTTCGATTGCCGGCGCCTCGGCGAACGTTGCGGAACTGACGATTGCGACGACTGCTAGAAGAAGCAGGAAGCGAGCGGCGAGTTTGAGAAAACGGAATCGCATCATAAGGCAAGGCAGAAGGCAACGATTGTATCTCCGGCTCGGCCGGTTCCGTTTTCTACTTTCTTGAGAAGCTCAGATTCGAGGTTGTCCGGATCTGGAATCATTTCGCGAGCGGCGATCTCGGCGTCGGTGGCTCCCTGAAAGCAGAGTTCGCACGTTCCAACGCCATCTTCGGAACGGACGGGCGGCCCGAAGACGCGGCAAGTCATCGGGCGGGCATCGTAGAGTTCACACAGGCCGGTCTGCGGATCGAGCGCCGGGCAGGGTTCATCGTCGGCGAAGGTTTCGAAGCGCTGGTGAGCTTCTTCAGTCTGGTGCAAGAGGCCAGTCTCAGGATCGCCGGGAAAATCTGCGGACAGGCGACTTGCGGCTTCGCGGGCGCGCTTTCTAATTTCCGCGGCGCGCTGGGGATCGTACGACTCAAGATGACTGAGTCCCCGCTGTAGTCGGATCGCGTCAAGCTGATTGATGGCGAATACTCCGATGCAGCACTGCGTGCATCCGGGGCGACAAGCCAGCCACTCGCCGCTTTTCTCGGCGGCTTCGGCCAGAGCCGAGTCGACAATTTGGATCAGCTTTCGATCGCCGGATACTGGAAAACGACAAGGCACGCTCTGAGGATAACGCACGCGAAGCATAGGCAGCGCCGCGTATTGCGCCCAACTGCGGCACCGATCTTTCCGATGGAATTTTTGCGTTGGACTATCTGGCGCGCTTGCTCCAGAGTGTTTGTACTCCTTCTGCAAAGTTGCAGAGTGCTGCCAAACTCTTCTGCTTGGCTTCCCCACGATTGGGTTCTCAGCGGATCTGACCGCGTCGTCTTCAGAAGTTAAGTGCTGCGTCTGCCGAAGTGGCTGTGGCGGATGCAGAGTCATTTTCCATATCAGAGGGAGCGATGACGAACAAGAATAATGCGGTGAATCTTCGTACAGTTGCCGAGCGAGTGGGGCTGGCTCCGTGTTCGGTTTCGGCTATCCTGAATAATACGCCTGCGTCGCAGGCGATTCCGCAGACGACCAAGAATCGCGTGTTTCGTGCGGCAGCGGAACTGAATTATCGCCCGAGTCTTTGGGCGCGGTCTTTGCGAACGAAGAGAACGCGCATGGTGGCCGCAGTCGCGTCAGACTTCGGGCGCGGGGAGATCGCTCGCGTCGTAGCCGGCGTGCAAAGTCGATTGCACGAAAAAGGATATCTGCTCGCGCTCGCCACTCCAGATTTGGCTCAAGGAGATCATCTCCAGGCGCAGTTTCAACAGCGCGGCATTGAAGGACTGATTGCGATCGACGCGTTCATTCCAGGGCAGATGGCATTGCCGGTTGCGTCGGTGGAACTGGGGTATCCGACGTCTTCGGAGGTGCCGACGGACGATCGGCGGAGTTGGCTTGTGGCTCTGGGCGAAACTGCCGCGGAAACCATTATTCAGCAGATTGAGCAAGAAGGCATGCCGCGGAGAGTTCAGGTGGAAGCGAAACTTCCGCCGGTGTATCTGCACATTCCGAGCGCGATGCTGGAAAGTGGCGCGAGAGAAACCGCTTAAATCCGGCAGCTTCAGACAAACAGATCCCTCCACGCGCAACAGGATCGGCTTCGCCGATCCTGTTGCTTGGTCGGAACGCAAATCTGGAAAAGCTTCCGAAGTGATTTGTGAACAGCCTACGCTGCTGGCTTCCGCCCTTTGGCCTCCTCTAGAATGCGGAAGAGCAGCAGCCAGCGCTTGACATTCGTTGTCATCAGGAAATTTTCTTTCACGTGCTCGCGACCGGCGATGCCGATGCTGCGCGCGAACTCGGGATGCGTCAGCAAATACCGGATCTGAAACGCACAGCCCTCCACCGAGTGCACGAGAACTCCCGTCAGTTTGTGGATGATCTGATTCGGGATGCCCCCGACTGCGCCCGCGATGGTCGGCTTGCCTTTCCATAAAGCCTCGGTCACGGTGAGGCCAAATCCTTCTTTCAACGACTTCTGCACGATGATCGTGGAGGCGCGCTGAATCGCGTTGATTTCGCGCGCGCACCAGGGCGGGAGATCGAGAATGATGATGTCGGGATCTTCTCCAGCGACCTCTTTGACTTCTTTGAGAACGACGGCGCCTTCGGGATCGTCGGTGGCCCCTCCGCCGGCCAGAACGAGCTGGCAATCCACATACTTCTTGGCGAGCTTGTAGGCCTGCACCACGCCAACGGGATCTTTTAAGCGATCGAAGCGGGAAACCTGCGTGACGATGGGGCGCGATCGGTCAATGCCGAATTCGTCGCAGATCTTCTGAACTTCGGATTCCGGCAGCTCTTTGTTCTTTTCCGAGAGCGGGTCGATACAGGGATAAAAGAGATATTGCGGTATCGGAAGCTGACGGGCGAAGGACTGAGACGAGAAAATCGCCGCGTCATACTGCTCGATGAATAGACGGAGGAACTCCCACACTTTTGCGTCGGGATTCGAAAGGTCGATGTGACAGCGCCAGACCCAATGCGAAGAGCTCTTCGGTTTGGAGCGGATGAGGCCGGCGGGCTGGGGGTCGTGGATAACGACCATCTCCTCGTCGAAGTGCATGCGCTCACGGTTCTGCTCGTTGTACATCAGGAAGATATCCTGAGCAGCCTTGGTGAGATCGTAGGAACTTCCATGGAGCGCATTGTGGAACGCCTTCGTGACCTCGAAGAAGTCGTTGCCGCCGGTGATCACGTCCCAGTGCGTCGCGACTTCGAGCTCGGAGAGCAGCGGCACGAGTCGATTGAGCATCTCGGCGACACCGCCGCCAACGGCAGTGGAGTTCACCATCTTGATCGATTTGCCCTTCAGTTCTTTCGCGAGGAAACGCAACGTATCGAGATGGGGCTGTCCAACGATATTGGCGTAGTCATCGAGGTGCGGCGGCGGCGGCGGCGCGGGTGGAGTAAAGATGCTGGCCGGAAGGCGCCGATCGCTGGCACGGCGGCCGGGCGAAGGGCCGGGCGCACCGCTCCGGCGATCGATCCGTGAAACTGGAGCGGGAGTCGTCTGAGTTGGAGACTCAACTACGGGACTGGCAGAGATGGCGCTGCGATCGTTTGAATTCATTCTCCTGTCCTAATTGTTCATTGCCTGGGAGACGATGCGGGCGATTTGCATCCGCACGCCTTCCATGGTGCTGGTGTAAATATCGATCCGCTCCACCGCCTCGGCCGCCTCGGTAAGGCCAACTTCCTGTTCCAACCAGTTCGAGAAATCGTTTGACATGCGATGCAGTCGCAGGCGAGCTTCAATGAAGTGATGGTGAATCGAGTGCACGCTGACCTGATTGATACCGTCGAGAAATCCCGGCAGAGTGTCCGGAGCGAACGGAGTGGGAAGCACGACAATATCAGAGGCGCAGAAATAAAAGGGCTCGAACGCCGGACGTGAGCCGGAACGGGGACGCTCCTGCAGAAACTGGTCGACTATCTCGATCATCCGCCTGCGCAGACCTTCGATAGCCGTGAATTCGCGCACGTCGACGCTGGCCAACTGCTCGGCCAAGGCGGGTTCGTTGCAGGCGGCGAGGCTCCAGTGGCCGAAATCATTTGAAAAGCCCTGTCGGATGAAGTGGTGTTCCTGCAAAGTCCGGAACGTATGCTGAAAAATCGAATCGTCGGGGCAAGTTTGCAGCGCCTGCAAGAGCTCGGAAAGATTGCAGGCCCTTTGCCGGCCGATCCGGAGCAAATGTTCCGAGGTATTAAAGTAAAACGGCTTGTTGGGTTTGCGTACCGGGGACTTTTCTGCGTCAGGCATTGTCTTTAGTAGATAGCAATCATTGGCTGAGGGTTGTCTATGCAAATCAGGAAGATGCATGAGAAAGAACGTGATTTTTCCGAGGACTTGTAAGCTTTTTCGAATTTCATTTCAATTCACGCCGCGTCCGTCGCGTCACCTGTGTAAAGAGCCGGATTGATATTTGGCCCGGAGAATCCTGGAACATCGAGGCGAACATCGCACAGCGCGCCTACGAGTGTGCCGGCCCAACGAAAGACATTATTTTCACGCACGAGTTTGCGCATACGCTGCATGCGGAGCTGCTTTTCTTCGGGAGTCATCTCGAGAGCGGCGCGAATGGCCTCGGCCGTCTGGTCGATATCGTACGGATTCACTTGCAGAGCGTCCACGAGTTCGCGGGCTGCACCCGTGAAACAACTTAGAATGAGCACGCCGCGATCGTCCTGCCGGGCCGAGACGAATTCTTTCGCGACAAGATTCATTCCGTCATGCAATGACGTCACCAGGCAAAGGTCGGCGCCCCGGTAATAGGTCTGGACCTCCTTATGGGTGTGCTGGCGATTAAGAAGAACGATAGGCTTCCACTGATCGGCCTGGAAGCGCCAGTTAATACGGTCGGCCTCGGCTTCAACCTCCGCCTGCAAGTCGTGATATCGCTTGATGTGGGTGCGGCTAGGCGCCCCAATCTGAACGAAGGTGAAAACTCCCTGGTAGCGGGGATATTTTTCGAGAAATCTTTCAATTGCGAGGAACCGTTCGAGAATTCCTTTGGTGTAGTCGAGACGGTCGACTCCGACCCCCATCAGCGCGGCTTCGACGCCGAGAGCCTTGAGGAGTGATGCGCGTTCTTCGTAGGCGGATTCGGGTGGGAACTCGGAGCGCAACGACGAAAATTCCACGCTGATTGGAAATGGGCGAACCGCGGTGCGGTGGTCGAGACGCTGCACCGTAGATTGATTCCAGTCGATACGGGATTCGACGATGCGATCAACTGTTTGCAGGAAATTGGAACAGTGTGCCTGAATGTGGAACCCGATCAGGTCTGCGCCAAGCAGACCATTGACGAGCTCGCGCTGCCAGGGGCAGATGCCGAAGGCTTCCGGATTCGGCCATGGGATGTGCCAGAAAATCGCAACGCGGGCATCGGGCCGCTTTTGCTTGATCATGCGCGGCAGAAGCGCGAAGTGGTAGTCCTGCAGCAGGACCACCGGGCGGCTGACGTTCTCCATCTCTTCGACCAGGGCGTCGGCGAATTTCCGATTGACGTTCTGATAGTGCTGCCAGTCGCTGGCGCGGAACAGCGGACGCGTGTGCGCGATGTGGCAGAGCGGCCACAGACCCTCGTTGGCGAATCCGTAGTAGTAACCTTGCTCTTCTTCTTTCGAGAGCCAGACGCGCCGCAAGACGTAATGAGGATCGTCGGGCGGAACAAGCAGGCGGTCATGAGCATCCACGGCTTCGATGTCGGCGTCGCCCGAGCCGTGGGCAACCCAAGTCCCGCCGCAGGCGCGCAGGACCGGTTCGATAGCGGTGACGAGGCCGCTCGCAGGTTCGCTGACCTCAATCGATTTACCCCGGCGAGTGTGAATATAAGGCTCTCGGTTCGAGACCACGAACAGCTTGCCATCTTCGAGTCGAGAGCGAACGTGGATGGCGAGGCGGTCGGCCGTCCACAAAGACTCTCCGCTAGCCCGCAGTCTTGCTTCCAACTCGGCCGCGGAGCGGGCGGTGTTCAGGCTCTCAGCAAACGTGGCGACTTCGCGGGCTAGCGGGCGGAACAGTTCCAGGTCCGGTACCTTAATGCGCGCGGACATCGCACGGCCGGTGCGCAAGGCTCGCATCCAGCGGGCTGTGCGAGCGATGGGTCCGGCAATGCTCCAGCGAACGATGAGCAGCGTGATCAGGACGATGAGAACAACGTGCACCAGCGCGCTTAGAAATGTTTCGCGCCAGATGCGCAGACTCTCGGCCTTGATATAGCCGGAATCGTGAACGATGGCGAGACTACCAATGAGCTTATCCCCGTTATGGAGAGGAAGCGCATAGATGTGGATGGAGGCGATGCCCATCCGGAGGAAAGCGCCGGTGTCGTGATCGGTCTGCAGGGACTGACGGACAACCGCCGGGGTATTCGCGATCAGCGACTGAAGATCTGTGGACATCGCGACCGTGTGGCCCGACGGATCGTAGACGGCGAGGCCCGCAAGGTGCTCTCGATTGGCAAACTGCTCAACCGTACGCTGGAGGGTATGTTCGGCGTTGCGATCGAGATCGTGTTCAACGTTGCCGGAAAGACTTTCTCCCAGCAATTGGGCCCGGCGCTCGAGATCGCGCCGCATGCCGCCTGTCAGCACCGCAACCTGATAATAGGAAAAGAGTAGCGACACGACCGTGATGCCAATCGCGAGCGAAACAATCAGGCGGGCGCTAAGAATTCGCATTCACAAGTCCAAGAAAAGAGTCGATTCAGCGTGTGATATTCGGCCTGAAATGAAGACCGCAGTTTCGAAACCTTTGGAGCGATGCCGAAAGGTTCGCGTTAGGAAACGAGAAGACGCTTGGACGAATGGCAATCTCCGTCTTTACTCAAAGGTTCGCAAACCGTCTATGAAAACGGCGACGAGCGCTGTTTAGGTGACGGGACCGGAAGAAAGGTTGCACAGAGCTTGCCAAACGGCCATCTGCAATATTTACAGTGAGTTCGTCGCGAGTGGTGAAACGCCGTGTGTAATTATTTCCCAGCCGCGCTGGGCTCTCTTTGATCAACTCCATGTGAGGGTGGTGACCGATTTCGGTGCGAGCGTCAAATCCACCATTTTGCCCGCCTGCTGCAACTTCGCGTTTTGCGCATCTCCCGAATTTGTCAGCACCAGCACTTTTTCTCCGCCGGGATTTTCGAAAGCAACATGCTCGACACCGGGGACATTGCCGGTGGAGTCGACGCGCGCGGCCCCGCGGCGGATGTTGCGCGAGAAGTGCGCGAACGCCCAATACTGTCCGCTGCGCGTGATTTCTTTCGTCTGAGAGTGAATAGTGACAAGCCCGCCGCAGTAGAACGGGCCGATATTTGGGCGACCTTTTTCGTCAAGCGCGAGATTCCATCCGGTAATCGAGCGGCACCAGTTGCGAAGCACTCCGGTGAATGTTTTTCCCCAGTCCGCCCAGTCGGTGGCATAGTTCGGATCGGTGTAATCCGGGCCGCCTTCGGTCCAGTAGATCTTGGCCTCGGGATGCGCGTCGTGAACCTTGGTCATCATGTCGGGCGTGCCGACGTATCCATGGAAGGCAACGGAATCGCAATATTTATGCAGGCCGGGATCGTCGAGTTCGGCGACGGCGCGCCCCCAGAGATTGTAGTTGTGATCGAGAATCCAGATCTGGGTTGAGAGTCCGTTTTGCTGAAGCACTGGACCGAGGTGACCCTTGACGAATCCGATCTCGTACTCCTGCGGCCAGGAGCAGGCGGGCATGCGGCCATCCTGATCGGTATCGACTTCGTTCTGCACGGTAACCGCCTGAACAGGAACGCCGGCGGCCGCATAGGCCTGAAGGAACTTAAGGAAATATAGAGCGTAGGGGGCGTAGGAATGCTGTCGCATGGAGCCACCGAGCATTGAGCCTCCGGCTTTCATCCATCCGGGAGGACTCCAGGGAGATGAGAACAGGAAAAGGTCCGGATTGATCTTGCGGGCTTCGCGCAACATGGGAAGAACGTAGGGTTCATCGTGCGCGATGGAGAAGCGCTTCATGTCAGGATCGGGTTCGCCTTCGTCATAGCCGAAGACTTCAGTCGAATAATCGCTGGAGCCGATGCAGGTTCGGCAAACGTTCAGGCCCATTTCCGATGGATGGAAGAGATCGTGAAACAGCGGTTCGCGCTCAGAGGGCGACAGACGATTGAAGGTGTAGCAAGCTCCGTCGGTAAATGCGGCACCGAAGCCAAGAATCTCCTGAAACTTCTTATCAGGATTGATGACGATCGCATTCTGGGCGGAACGCGCGGACGCTTTCCAGACGAGCGCGGATGCGGGGGCATAGCGAAGATCTCCGCCGGTCACGCGAACTGTGATCTGGCCAGCGGTCGGTGCACTCTGGGAAGATAAGGCGGAAGCAAATTCGCCAGTTGCGGCAGCGGTGACTCCGACTGCGGATAATTTCAGAAAAGTTCGTCTCGTCTGTTCGCTCGACACGCGGTTCTCCTGGCACGACATAGCCGTTGTGAGTATAGTGCGAACGGTTACGGATTTCATTGGAGGCTTGATGAAAAACAGCAAGCACCATCCGAAGTGGGAGGTAATTATTTTTTGTTTTGCAGTGATGTTGGTCACGTCGAAGTGCGCCGTTGGCCAGGCGGCGCCTGCCGCCACTCCAGCAGGATGGACGCTGGTTTGGAGCGATGAGTTTAACGGTTCTGATGGTTCTCCGGTGGACTCGTCGAAGTGGATGAGTGAGATTGGAGGCGGCGGATGGGGCAATCAGGAGCTTGAGTACTACGCGGCGCGTCCGCAAAATGCGTTTTTGCAGGGCGGGAATCTTGTGATCAAAGTGCTACAGGAGAAATACACCGGTGCGGACGGCGTGACTCGAAATTACACGTCGGCCCGGCTGAAGACGCAGGGAAAGTTTTCGCAGAAATATGGAAGGTTCGAGGCGCGCATAAAGATCCCGCGCGGGCAGGGGATCTGGCCGGCATTCTGGATGCTCGGCGATGACATCGAGAAAGTGCAATGGCCGACCTGCGGCGAGATCGACATCATGGAGAACATCGGGAAAGAGCCCTCGGTGGTTCACGGAACAATTCACGGTCCCGGATACAACGGAGAAAACGGCATCGGATCTTCGTATGCGTTGCCGCGTGACCAGCGGTTCGCGGATGATTTCCATATCTATGCGGTGGAGTGGGAACCGAAAGCGATCCGGTTCTATGTGGACGATCATCTTTATGCGACGCGCAGTCCGGCAGAATTGCCGAAGGCAACAAAATGGGTTTACGACCACCCATTTTTCATCCTGCTGAATGTCGCGGTCGGCGGGCCTTGGCCCGGGAGTCCGGATGCGACTTCGACTTTCCCGCAAATCATGCTGGTCGATTATGTGCGGGTGTACCGTTCCACGAAAGCGCCGGCACAATAACAAAAAACATTTACCACAAAGTACACGAAGATCCATGAATGCGGATTAGAGAAAACCTTCCAGGACAGGGCTTGTCCTCAAATCGAGGATTGACTCGCAGCGGGCTCGCACACGATAAAATCGTATAAAATCGATTCCTCGAAAACTGAAATTCAACGTGGGGTTCACTTATGAGTAAGGTTCGGGTTCTGGTCGGCACGCGCAAAGGCGCGTTCATTCTTAACTCTGATGGAAAGCGCGAAAAGTGGGATGTCAGCGGCCCGCACTTTGCGGGATGGGAACTCTATCATCTGAAGGGATCGCCCGCGGATCCCAATCGAATTTATGCGTCGCAGACCAGCGGATGGTTCGGGCAGGTTATTCAGCGCTCCGACGACGGCGGCAAGACGTGGCATCAGCCCGGAACGCCTGCGGGCGAGACAGCCGCACCCGGCGGGATGCCGAAAGGCGAGAGTAATAAATTTGTCTACGATGTGTCGCCCGAAACGGGCAAGCCGCTCACCACCCATCAGTTCTACGACGGCACGCAGCATCCATGGGAGTTCAAACGGGTGTGGCATTTGGAGCCGTCTCTCACGGATCCCGACACGGTGTACGCAGGGATTGAAGATGCCGCTTTGTTCAAGTCAACTGATGGCGGGAAGAACTGGAAAGAACTCTCCGGGTTGCGCGGACACGGAACCGGACCGAAGTGGCAGCCGGGTGCGGGCGGAATGTGCCTGCACACGGTCATTCTTGATCCGAGCAATCCGGATCGGATTTACATCGCGATCTCGGCAGCGGGAGCGTTCCGCACCGATGACGGCGGCAAGACCTGGAAGCCGATCAACAAAGGACTCTACTCGAAGTACATTCCCAATCCGACGGCGGAAGTTGGACACTGCGTGCACCATATCGCGATGAATCCGAAGCGCCCGGGCGTGCTGTTTATGCAGAAGCATTGGGACGTGATGCGCTCGGACGATGCCGGAGATCAGTGGACCAAGATCAGCGGCAATCTGCCGACAGACTTCGGATTCGTGATCGATATTCACTCGCATGAGCCAGAGACGGTTTACGTCATTCCGATCAAGAGCGACGGCGAACACTACGTGCACGAGGGTAAACTGCGCGTTTTCCGCAGCAAGACAGGCGGCAATGAGTGGGAAGCTCTGACGAAGGGCCTGCCGCAGAGCAACTGCTACGTCAACGTTCTGCGCGATGCGATGGCGGTCGATTCGCTCGACAAGTGCGGCATCTATTTCGGGACGACCGGCGGGCAGGTGTACGTGTCGCCCGACGCCGGAGATTCGTGGCAGGCTATCGTGCACGACCTGCCGGCGGTGCTGTCGGTGGAAGTGCAGACGCTGAAATAATCCAAAAACACAGGGACCGGTCTTTTCGCACGGCAACACGACGGACACTCTAATTATGCGTGCGCGGTGCTCATGTGTGTGCGTCGCTGATCCTTCTGTAAGGCCCCTCAGTAGGGAGAGTGAAATGAAAAATATCGCAGTCATCATTGCCTTTCTGCTGTCGTTCGCGATCTTGACTACTTCAAAGATGACAGGACAATCGAGCCCCGAAAAGAGCAGCGCGGCTGCAGCCGAAAGCCAAGTCCGAAAACTTTGGCAGGCCTTCAAGAACAAAGATAAAGCGACCCTCGCCTCATTGCTCGACGACAAATTCCGCATGTTTGAAGAAGGCCTTAGCACCTTTGGCGACAAGAAAGGCGAGGTTAACGGTCCTGATGAGTACGAACTGCTCAATTACACGTTGAGCGACTTCAGCGTGAAACCGGTAGGTCCGAACTCGGCGCTCGTGACCTACATCGCGCAGTATGAAGGCAAGTCCGGCGGCGAAACCCAGAAAGCGAAGAGCCTGTTTGGAGAAGTCTGGACCGGGGCGGGTGATCACTGGAAACTCCTCTATTTGCAGGAAACGTATATCAAGTGACG
>Ga0335081_10012038_pt1 | contig 14013 bp, 9 predicted proteins | sample Lox_Sample_35_FD_206713 | JGI IMG/M metagenome (GOLD analysis project Ga0335081, IMG submission 206713) | Soil microbial communities from Loxahatchee National Wildlife Refuge, Florida, United States - Lox_Sample_3.5 | ecosystem: Environmental > Terrestrial > Soil > Wetlands | place: USA: Florida... | reverse complement strand
CAACTAGCACCGGGGCAACTAGCACCGGGGCAACCAGCACACCGGGAGCGGGCGGGTTGGAGGTTCCGCAGGACAGCGTGTTGGCTGCTCACATTCAACCTGGTCTGCCTCGCGTGGGTCTTTTTCCGCGCGCCCGACCTCCGCACGGCGTTCACCCTGCTAGGCCGGCTGGCCGCCCTGGGCCCCGCGCCTTCGGTCACACCCGGTGTAATCATCATGATCGGCATCGGCCTGGCCACGCAGATGCCGCGACCGGGTGCCTGGCGCCAGGTCAGGGACCGGTTCGTGCTGCTTCCACCGGCCGCTCAGGGCGTGATGCTCGGCATCTTCCTGGTCGTTATCACCGCGATCGTGGACCAGCAGAGCGTGGCCCCGTTCATCTATTTCAGGTTCTAGGCTGACGGCGACGCTCTGATCATGGACGAGATGAAGATCACGATCAAGGGTAAGGCGGCGGAGACGCCAGACAATTCGGCCACCACTGCGACGCTCACGACGCATGGCCACACGGCCACCGCCGGGGTGGGCACACCGCTGGGCGACACGGGTGCGGTCGCAACCGTCGCCGCGCCGGGCTGCGGGATGGTCGCCGCGCGGCCTCCGGCCGCGCGGCGACGGGCGGCGTCGGGTACGAGCACCGCGCGGCAGCTCCGTAAGGTCATCTTGGTTACCCTGCTGACCGCACTGGTGCTCGACTCGTCTGGTTTCGTCCGGACCGGGCAGGGCACACCGCCTGGCCTCAGCCGAATGCTCATCCTGGCGGTGGGAACGCCTGTGGATGCTGTCGCCCGCGCGTTGCACCTCGGCGGCCCGAAGCACTGGCTCGACGCCGCCCTCGGCCATCCGGACTTCACGGCAGGAGGCGGCGGCATGGAAAACGGGCCCGCTCTCCCGACCTGGGGCCCACCCGCCGCGCCGGCCCTCGCCCGGCGAGATGGCCTGGGCCAGCGGGGCGTGGCCAGCGACGGGAGGGGCAGGGAAGCCGAGGCCACCGTTGGGCATGTTCGCCGCACGTCCCCCCGGCTGCGTCACCCGACAAAGGGTGATCCGCTGCGCGTGCTTGTCACGGGAGACTCCTTGTCCAGTTACATCGGCCTGCAGCTATCGGCGATCACCGCCAGGTCCGGCCTGGTCGATGTGACGACGGTGACGCGAGATGGCACCGGGCTGACCAGCCCGGGCTTGTTCAACTGGGAGATCGGCGCACGCCAGGAGGTCACCGGACAGCACTACGACGCGGTCGTCATGGTGATCGGGGCTAACGACGGCTGGCCGATGCGGGTCAACGGTCTGGAGATCACGTCAGTCGGGTCGAGCGCGTGGGTGCGCGAGTACGCGCGGCGCATCGTGACCGTCGAGAGGGCCTTCACCGCGGGTGGCCAGGGCCGCAAGGTGCTGTGGGTCGGGCCGCCGGTCCCCCGCAGCACGACTTGGGCCCACATCTTCGCCAGGTTGAACAGCGCGGCCGGGTTCGCAGCGCCGTTCGCACCCGGCGGGCAGTATGTCAACATAGCGGGCCCGACTAGTATCCATGGCCGTTACACCGACTACCTGAGCCGTTCGGGCGGCCGGCCGGTGCTGGCACGCCAGCCAGACGGCGTACACTTTACCTACCAGGGAGCGGTTTTTCCTGCCTTGGTCATTCTGGGCGAACTCCAGCGAGACTTCGGCAGGCTCAGATAGCGTTCAGGCAGCAAGGGAATTCCCAATTTTCGCGTCTCCGACTTTGCCATTGCCGATTTCTCAATACACCGCCGGACGCCACACAATGGCGGCATGACCAGACCGATCCCGATTGTGCGGACTCTGCCCACCGACGACGGAGTTCCGATCGACGCGGTCTACCTCCCGCCCCGTATCACCGGCCCGGAGATGGCGGACCTCGCCGTCGTGGTCGCGCACGGGTTCACCGGATCCTGGCAGCGGCCCTCGGTCTGGCGGATCGCGAACCGGTTGACCAAGTTCGGCGGTGTCGTGTGCTTCGACTTCCGTGGCCATGGGCGTTCTGGCGGCAAATCAACGATGGGTGACCGCGAGATCCGTGACCTGGCGGTCGCCGTGGCTTGGGTCCGCGAACTCGGCTACGAACGCGTCGCGGCGGTCGGCTTCTCCATGGGCGCCTCGATTGTGCTCCGCTACGCGGGGCTGACTGAGGGCGCCGGCGGGCTGTCCGCAGTCGTTTCGGTGAGCGGCCCGGGCCGCTGGCACTACCGGGGGACGAGGGCGATGCGGCGGGTCCACTGGGCGGTCGAATATCGCGTCGGCCGGCTTGTGACCAGGATCTTGCTTGATACCCGGGTAAACTCGGTCCGCTGGGACCCGGTGCCAGTGCCACCCTCCGAGGCGGCTGCCAAGATCGCACCGGTACCGCTCCTTGTCGTGCACGGTGACCGTGATCTGTTCTTCCCTGTGGACCACGCGCACCAGATCTTCGAGGCGGCGGGAGAGCCGAAAGAACTGTGGATCGAGCACGGTTACGGGCACGCCGAGTCCGCGACCTCCAACGGGCTCATCGACCGCATCGGCCAGTGGGTGGCGAAGGTCAGCGACCTTGCGCCGCCCCCCGCATTACCACGTGTCCCGCCTACCTGAGGGGCCGGGGTCACGTGCTGTGTGCGGGCGCGTGCGAAGCGGGCGACGGATTCGGCATGTGCGAAGGTTCGAGCAGGTCGACCCTGGGCTGGTACCCCGCTGGTACCCCTGGGCTGGTACCCCTGGGCTGGCACCGCCTTGAGGGCTGCGCGAAGTAACGTACCCGGCACGCGCCGTTCCTTCGACACGGTCCTTCGTGGCAGAGCGCGTCACGCGGCAGCCGTTCGGCTGGCAGGGTATCGCCCACTCCGGTTGCTCCGGGGATGACCAGCTCACCAGCTTGTCGCCTGCGGCATGCCCTCGGAGTATCCGGCCGCGCTCTGCACCCCGACGACCGCGCGCTCGTGCAGTTCGTCCAGGCTGCGGGCGCCCGCGTAGGTACAGGCGCTGCGGAGCCCGGCGGTGATCGCGTCAAGCTGGTCCTCGACGCTCGGCCGCTGCGGGTCAAGGTACATCCGTGCGGTCGAAATGCCCTCCTCGAACAGCTGCTTGCGGGCCCGCTCGAACGGCGTGTCGTCGGCCGTGCGCAGCCTGACCGCCCGTGCGGAAGCCATGCCGAAACTTTCCTTGTACAGCCGTCCGCCCGGGTCGCGGAAGACATCACCAGGAGACTCATAGGTGCCGGCGAACCACGAACCGATCACCACGTTCGATGCGCCCGCGGCCAGGGCGAGCGCGACATCGCGTGGGTACCGTACCCCACCGTCCGCCCAGACGTGCCGCCCGAGCCGCCGTGCCTCGGTGGAGCACTCGAGCACCGCGCTGAACTGCGGGCGGCCGACACCGGTCATCATCCGGGTGGTGCACATGGCGCCGGGCCCGACGCCGACCTTGACGACGTCCGCCCCCGCCTCGACGAGGTCGCGCACGCCTTCCCTGGTCACCACGTTCCCGGCGACAAGCGGCACGGTGGGGTCCGTCGCCCGGATGGCCGCGAGCGCCGAGATCATCTTCTCCTGATGGCCGTGCGCGGTATCGATCACGATAAGGTCGACACCGGCCTCGGCGAGCGCCTTCGCCTTGCGGGTAACGTCGCCGTTCACGCCCGCCGCGGCGGCGATCCGTAGCCGGCCACGCGCGTCGGTGGCGGGCTCGTACAGTGTGGCCCGCAGTGCGCCGGTGCGCGTGAGGATGCCGGTGAGCCTGCCCGCGCCGTCCACCACAGGTGCTAGGCGGTGACGGCCCTCGTGCAGCCGTACGAACGCCTTCTCCGGCTCGATGTCGGCGGGCAGGGTCAGCAACTCGGCCGACATGACGTGGCGGAGCTGGGTGAAGCGGTCCACGTCCTGGCAATCCGCCTCCGTCACGACCCCGACCGGCCTGCCGTCCGACACGACGATCACGGCGCCGTGAGCTCGCTTGGGCAGCAGGTTGAGCGCCTCACCTGTGGTGTCGCCGGGGCCGAGCGTGATCGGGGTGTCGTGCACGAGGTGCCGCCGCTTCACCCACGCGACGACGTCGGCGACCACCTCCACAGGGATGTCTTGCGGCAGGACCGCGATGCCGCCGCGTCGGGCGATAGTCTCGGCCATCCGCCGCCCGGCGACCGCCGTCATGTTGGCGGCCACGACCGGAATCGTGGTGCCGCTGCCATCCCGCGTGCTCAGATCCACGTCGAGCCTGGATGCGATCGCGCCGCGGCTCGGCACCATGAAGACGTCGCTATAGGTCAGGTCCACCGCATAGGTCAGGTCCACCGCCCGCGGCACGCCACCCAGGAATCGCACGATGCTCACCCCGGCCAGTTAGGTTACCTGCATAACGGCTGTGCTGGTCATGATTGCCCGGCTTACCTGATTGTTCCCCGCCTGACCGCGGTGAGCGCGGGCCGGGGCGTGCGCAGGCGCAGGTGAGCGCAGGCCGTGAGCGCAGCTAGGCCCACCGTAGCTGCCCGGCGCGGGCGAGATTCAGCGGACGAAATTCGAAGTTGCGCGGGCTGTCGTACGCGGCCCTGCCCGCCGCCGCAATATGTGCGTCAATATGCGCGCTGGTTGCCATGATGGATGCCATCCTCTGTGCAGAAGGCTGCGGCATTGCCGCACTGAGACGACAGGGCGGCAGGCGTGAGTTCTCCAGGCGGTCCCCCCGGCACCAAAGGAGTCCTCCGGCTTGGCAGCCGTGAGTTTCCACCGGAGTCGTTCGCGATTATGGCCGTCGTCAACCGGACGCCAGACTCCTTCTTCGATCGGGGCGCGACCTACGCCTTCGGTGCCGCGCTCGAGGCCGTAGACCGTGCGGTGGCCGAGGGTGCCGACATCGTGGATATCGGCGGCGTGAAGGCCGGCCCGGGGGAGGGGGTGGACGCGGCCGAGGAGATCCGGCGTGTGGCCGGCCTGGTCACGGCAGTCCGTGAGCGGCATCCCGGCATCGTCATCGGCGTGGATACGTGGCGCTCCGAGGTCGGGGAAGTCGTGGCCCGGGCAGGTGCCGACCTGCTCAACGACACCTGGGGCGCCGTTGATCCCCGCCTTGCGACGGTCGCGGCCAGCCGCCGGATCGGGCTGGTGTGCGCGCACGCGGGCGGGCTCAGGCCGCGCACCCGGCCGCATCGCGTCGCCTACGCCGATGTCACAGCGACCGTAATCAGCCATATCACCTGGCTCGCGGAGCGGGCGGTCGTAGCCGGGGTCCGTCGGGACGCCATCATGGTCGACCCGGCCCATGACTTCGGCAAGAACACCTGGCACTCACTCCAGCTGACCAGGCGGCTCGGGGAACTTGTGGCCACCGGATGGCCGGTTCTTGTCTCGGTGTCCAACAAGGATTTCGTCGGCGAGACGCTGGGCCAGCCGGTCGAGGCGCGCGGGGAAGGGACGATCGCCACCCTCGCCGTATCCGCCTGGCAGGGCGCGCGGGTGCTCCGGGTACACGACGTGCAAGGAACGCGGCACGCGCTCGCCGCGGTCGCCGCGCTTCGGGACGCGGTCGGCACCGCCTCGGCGCGGGATCTATCAGGTGCTCACCGGGGCCCCGCCACTTGAGGGAAGCTTGGGCCATGGCCGACCACGCAAGCGATGTGCCCCCACAGGCGCCGCTGGTCATCGGCGGAAGCGTGTTCATGAGGCGGATCGCGCCCGCCGCGTTAGCCGGCGCTCTGCTGCTCGCGGTGCAGGTGACCGCCATCGGGACAGCTAGCAAGGCACTCGCCGCGTTGTCGTCGCGATCCGCCGGTCCGGGCGGTCCGGCGGGTCCGGCGGGTCCGGCGGGTCCGGCAGGCAAGCTAAACCCATTACCGCGACAGCGGCAACAGCCCGCTGAGACCTGCGCTCAACAGGATGGTGACCTGTCGTCGCCAGGTACCACCGCGCCGTGGGCGCAGCAGGTGCTTGGCTTCCAGAATGCCTGGCAGTTTACCGAGGGCCAAGGCGAGAAAGTCGCGGTGGTCGACAGCGGTGTATCAGCAGCCAAGCAACTTGGCGGGCGCGTGATCCACGAGCAGTCGCTCACCGGCACAAGCGCCGGGCTGGATTGCGTGGACCACGGCACCGGGGTAGCGGGCATCATCGCCGCGGCGGTGAAGCCGCGCTTGACGTTCTCCGGCGTCGCGCCGGAGGCCGACATCCTGTCGATCAAGGTTACGGATCAAGAGGGCGTCAATGCCGGCACCCTCGCCCGGGGCATAGTCGACGCGGTCAACGACCACGCCCAGATCATCAACGTCTCGGATCAGGTAGGTAATACGCCGCAGCTGAGCGATGCGGTCCTTTACGCGGCGAGACGGAACGCCGTGATCGTGGCGGCAGCGGGAAATCTCGACCAGCAAACCGGCAACCCAGGACCATTTTTTCCGGCCGGGTACGCTGGCGCTCCTGCGATCTATCCCAATGTCTTGTCGGTGGGTGCCGTCGACGCGACGGGTGCCGTGCCGGATTTCTCGAGCCCGGTACAGACGGACGTCTCCGTGGTCGCCCCGGGCGCCGGCGTCCTTACCGTCGCGCCGGGTGCCACCTTCAAACAGCAGGACGGCACGAGCTTCGCTGCTCCATTCGTCGCGGGGGTGGCCGCCCTGGTGCGGGCATCACATCAGCGGCTGTCTGCGGCCGGGGTGGTGAGCCGCATCGTCGCCACGGCGGATGGCGGGACGGGCGCCGGGGCCGGGAGAACGGGCGGCGGCATGGTGGATCCGCTGCAGGCCGTCACGGCCGTGCTGCCTGCCACTGGTCAGCGGGCAGCGATGCCTTCGCCCGCGCCGGTTTCCATACCACGGCTGCGGCCGCCGGACGGCTTCACCCGCATGCTGGCCGTCTCCGTCACCGGCGGCGCGCTCGGCGCCGCAGGGCTTGTAGTGGTCGGCGCTGTCGTGATCCCTGCGGGCCGCCGCCGCGCATCAGGGAGCGCAGCAGGGCCGCGGCAGGCGCAACAGCGGTCTGGCGACGGCGGCTGACCGCGTCAGCTGCATTCACCGAACAGGGCGGTCTGCACGAGCCGTACGCCTGAGCGCCGCACGGCGAGGTGACCGCGGCCCGCCGGCAGCTGCTGTGGCTTGACGCCGCCGAGCAGGGTTCCCTCGTCCTTGCTGCCGGACATGATCAGGCCGGGCGAGCCCATCTCACGGATCCGCTGGATCACCGGGTCAAACATCGAGCGGCCGGCGCCACCTGCCGAGCGGGCCAGGATCACATGCAGGCCGATGTCGCCGGCCTGCGGCAGCAGTTCGACAATGGGCAGCAACGGGTTGCTTGAGGTTGCGACGACGTCGTAGTCGTCGATGATCACGAACAGGTCCGATCCGCTCCACCACGAGCGACTGCGCAGCTGATCAGGGGTGAGGTCCGGCGCCGGCAGCCGCTTGGTCAGCGCCTCGCGCACATGGTTCAGCAGCGGGCCGGCGGCGGCGGACGAGGCGGCGTAGCCGATGTTGTGCTCGGTCCCCGCAGCGTCGAGCAGCGACCGCCGGTAGTCGATGAAGATCAGCCGCACCTCGTCGGGTGTGTAGCGGGCGGTGACGCCATCGCTGATCAGGCGCAGCAGGTTGGACTTGCCGCATTCGGTGTCGCCGAAGATCAGGAAGTGAGCGTCGGCCCTGAAGTCGAGGTAGACAGGAGAAAGGGTGTCCTCGCTGATGCCGAACGGCACCCGCGGGCCGGTCTCGGTGACCGGCGGCAGCGCGGCCGCGGGAAGCACGTCCGGCAGCAGGCGCACCTGTGCCGCCCGCTTCCCTGTCCATCCGACGGAGACTGTGTCGACGAACTTCTTCACGCCGCCGGTGAGGTCGTCGACACCGTTTCCCATGGCCCGGCCGTCGATGCGGGGCAGCGCCGTGAGGAAGTGCAGGCCCTCGCGGGTCAGTCCGCGGCCGGGTGAGTTCTCCGGCACATTGGCGGCGAGCTTACGGTCGATCTCGGATTCGTACGGGTCACCGAGCCGCAGTTCCAGCCGGGTGCCGAACAGGTCCCTGATACTGGCACGGAACTCCGACCACTTGTTGGTCGAGGCGATCACGTGGATGCCGAATCCAAGACCGCGCGCTGCCAGCGTGGTGATGGCCGTCTCGAGCACCTCGTAGTCCTGGCGCACGGTGAGCCAGCCATCGACGACGAGGAACACGTCGCCGAACCCGTCGCTGGCCACTTCACCGGAGGCCCGCATTCGCCGGTAGCCCGCCACCGAGTCGATACCAAGGTCGGCGAACATCCGCTCCCGCTGTTCGAGCAGATCGGTCACCTCGGCGACGGTGCGCCGGACCCGGTCGGTGGCCAGCCGGGTGGCGGTGCCGCCAACGTGCGGCAGGCCTGCCAGCGACGTCAACGTGCCACCACCGAAGTCCAGGAAGTAGAACTGGACCTCCTCGGGCGTGTGCAGCAGCGCGAGCGAGCCGATCAGGCTGCGCAGTAGCGTGGACTTACCGCTCTGCGGCGCGCCAACCGCACCGACATTGCCCGCCGCGCCGGACAAGTCCACCCACAATGGGTCGCGGCGCTGGTCGAACGGCCGGTCCACGATTCCAGCGACCGCTTGCAGCCGACCGCGCCACTGGCAGCCGGCCGCCGTGAAGCCGTGCTCGGGAGTGGCCGAAAGTCCAGGCAGCAGCTCGTCGAGCGTCGGTGGCAGGTCAAGCGGCGGCAGCCAGATCTGGTGCGCCGGCGGGCCTTGGCCCTTGAGCTGACTGACCACGATGTCGAGCAGGCTGCTGTCGGTCGTCTGCTGGTCGTCCTGGTCTTGGTGCGAAGACGCGGGGTCCTCGATGATCTGTGGGGGGATGTAACTGGCGCTGTACGGCACGATCTGGTGGCGCACCCGCCCGCGCCGCCCGATCGTCTTGGCATCGCCGGAAACGGGCCCGGACACCTGCGCGGCCTTGAACCTGGTCATGCCGGTCGTGTCGAACTTGAGGTAGCCGTTACCGGGCTGGGACGGCAGCTCGTAGGCGTCGGGGACGCCTAGCACGACACGCGACTCCATAGCGGAGAAGGTCCGCAGCCCCACCCGGTACGACAAGTGGGTGTCGAGGCCGCGAAGCTTGCCCTCCTCGAGGCGCTGGGAGGCGAGCAGCAGGTGCACGCCGAGCGACCGGCCGAGCCGGCCGATCATGACGAACAAGTCGATGAAGTCAGGCTTGGCGGAGAGCAGTTCGGAGAATTCGTCGAGCACGACCAACAGCGTCGGCATCGGCTTGAGCTTGGCACCACGCTCGCGGTCACGCTCGTAGTCGCGCAGGGAGGCGTAGTTGCCTGCCGCCCGGAGCAGTTCCTGGCGGCGCACGATCTCACCGTGCAGCGCGTCGTGCATCCGGTCCACGAGCGGCAGTTCGTCTTCGAGGTTGGTGATCACCGCTGACACATGGCTCAGGCCGTCGAGGCCGAGGAAGGTCGCACCGCCCTTGAAGTCGACGAGCACGAAGTTGAGCGCCTCGGAAGAATGCCCGAGCGCGAGGCCAAGGACGATGGTTTCGAGCAGTTCGGACTTGCCGGACCCGGTCGCGCCGATGCAAAGGCCGTGCGGGCCCATGCCGCCCTGCGCGGACTCCTTGACATCGATTTCGACCGGCCGGCCATCGGCGTCGACGCCGATGGGTACCCGGAGCCGGTGCCTGGGCGCCCGCGGCCGCCAGAGCTTGGACAGGTCCAGCTCGTGCGGGTTCTCGATACCGAGCAGCGAGCTGAGCGTCATGTTGGCCTCGAGCGCGTCCTCCGCGGGCCGGGTTGCCGCGCCTGGCCGCAGCGGTGCGAGCTGGCGGGCGAGAGCGTCCGCCTGGGCGAGCGAGAAGGAGTCCGGGGTGCCGATCCTGGTCGCCACGTCCTTGCCGATGTGGTCCCGGGTGATGAGGTCCACCTGCTGCCTGGCTACCTTCAGCCGGAGCGTGGTCGCGTCGGAGGTGGGTGTTACGGTGCCGGTCAGGTCGATGACAGCTACGCCGTGGATGCCGTCCGCGGCGATCTGGGACTCGAAGGAAGCCTCACCGTCATCCACGATCACGACGTGGTAGGGCAGGTCGCTGCTTGATACGCCGGGAGAAAACGGTGACCGGTCCTTGATTTCCGCGCCGAGCATGATTTCGAGATCGCGCAGGCTCTGGTTCGTCAGGCGCATCGGGCCGGCCGCGTCCCGCTCGCTTGGGTGCAGGTTGTGCGGCAGCCACTTGATCCACTGCCACCACGGCAGCCGCTCCGCTGATGCGCACAAGGAAATACGAACGTCGTCCGGCGAGTGGGAGGTGACAAGCTGAGCGATCATGGCACGCACCAGCCCATAGACGGCCTGCGGATCGCCGGTCGGTAAGACCCGCGCGAACGAGGGCAGGGAGATTGCGACCGGCAGGTCGGGCACGTTGCCGTGGGTGCGGACGAAACGGCGCAGCGCTCCCGCGCTCAGCGGGTCGAGGTCCTCGACCGGTTTGGTCTCGGGAGGCACGAGCTTGACCGCGAGCCGCTGCTGCCCGGTGCCGATCCGGACGTTTCCGAAGTCGCAGTCAGCGGGACGGCGCTCCCACAGCCGCGAGTTCCTCGTCATCGACCAGAGCGATGCCGGGTCCGGGCCGTTCCATTCGAGAGCCTCGCGTTGCTGTGCGGCGGCCCGGCGGGCTTTCCCCCGTACCTCGCCCAGGTAGCGCATGTAATCACGCCGGGCACCGTTCAGTCTGATCTTGCGGTCGCCCTTGCCGCGACCGAACTGGCCCATCATCATGCCGCCCATGCCAAGGGCCATGGCGCCGCCGCCGATGTACTGCTGGGTGCCGGCCCCGCTGCCGCCGATCATCGCGACCGCCATCCCGCCTGCCATGGCGACCATGGGCAGGTACATCAGCATCTGCTGGAAGCCATCCGCCGGCACGTCGGGGAGCTCAGGGGGCGACTGAAGCAGGATCTCACCACGCGGCATCTCCGGTCCCTTGCGGCGTTCACCGCGCCGTACTATCACGGTGGTCACTGCGGTACCTTCCCGTGCCTTGTCTGTGTGGCCCTCACGCGGCCGCGATCTTGCGTAGTGTTGAACCGATTGCACACACTGATACGAATCACTCGCATCCTAAGAGTTCTGCGGCCTTCATGAGCCGGCAACGGGCGCCGGGGTACCCGGTGCCGTTGGCCGGCAGTGACGTCGTAAGGGAGCCAGATGAGCCCGAGCAGTGTCGGCGACCTTTGCCGTGTCACCGTCGTCGGACCTCACCGGCGGGTGGACATCGTGCTTCCGGCTTATGTGCCATTCGCCGAACTGTTTCCCACCGTGCTGCGCTACGCGGGAACAGATCTGGTCAACGTCGGCCTCGCCTCCGGCGGGTGGGTGCTTCAGCGACTCGGCCAGGCGCCGTTTCACCCGGGGATGACGCCTCAGCAGGTGGGCCTGCGCGATGGCGAGATGGTCTACTTGCGGCCACGTGTGTCGCAACTTCCCGAACTCGCCTTCGATGACGTGGCCGACGTGATCGCGACCGGCGTGGCCGAGCAGCCGGATCGATGGGGTGCCAGGGCCGCGCGGGGGGTGGCGCTAGCCGCGGGGGCCGGGGCCCTGCTCGCGGCGGCGGCCGCGCTCCTGCTGTCGGGCCCGCCGTGGGCGCTGCCTTCGATCGCCGCCGCGGCGGTCGCGATGTTACTTCTTGTCGCCGCTGTCGCGGTGTCGCGGGCTGGCGGCGATCCTGGCGCCGGCGCGGTGATCGGTTACCTGGCGCTGCCGTACGGGTTCCTGGCCGGGCTGCTCGGGCCGTCGCGCCTTTCGCAGCTCACGCACGTCGGCTCGCAGCAGTTGCTGGCCGGATTCGCGGCGCTCGTGTTCGTCACGGCCATCGCTGGAGTGGCCATCGCCGATGGATTACCCGTCTTCTTCGGCGTCGGCGGGGCCGCGCTTCTTGGTGCGATCGCGACCAGTGTCCCGGTCAGCTTTGGTGCCCACCATGGCGCTGCTGGCCCGGCCGTGATGACCGTCGCGGTCGCGCTCGCGCTGACCCCGCTGATCCCGGCGGTCAGCTTCCGGATGGCGCGCGTTACCTTGCCCCCCGTCCCACGCAGCGCCGACGAACTGCGGCGTGACAGCCTGATGGTGGACGGCAAGAACGTGCTCGCCCGGACCGCCGTCGCGGACCGGTTCGTCACCGGCGCGGTCTCAGGGATCGGCCTCGTGGCGATCTGCGCCGAGGTCGCGCTGGCATTTGGCACCGGCTTGCTCACCCACCTGGCGTGTGCGGTCGTCGCCTGCGTGCTGCTGCTGCGCGCGCGGCTGTTCCGCGGCCGCGCGCAACGGCTGTGGCTGATGGTTCCCGGGTTCGCCGGTCTGGTACTGCTGCCGCTCGTGGCGTCCGTGCACGTGAACCAGCCGCAAGTGCTGGCCATTGCGCTTGGGCCGCTGCTTACGGGTGCCGCGATCGTGGTGGGCGTGGGCCTATGGTTACCCGGTCACCAGCCCTCGCCGTTCTGGGGCCGGGCGGCCGACGTCATCGACATGCTGCTCATCGTCAGCCTTATTCCGCTCGCACTCGCCGTGGCAGGCGTTTTTGGCTACGTGCGCGGGCTGGCGGGCTGAGCTCGGGGGCGAACCGCGAATGCAGAACCGTAAGGATCTCCTCCAGGCGCACCGGCTGATGACACAGCGGGCAGGGCTCGCGCTGCTGCAGGGCGAGCCGGACACGGCCGAGCGGCCCCTGCGCAGGATGAACATGGCGACCTTCGCTGGCGCCATGATCGCGGCGTTCGCCGTCGCGATCTTCTGGATTCTCGGCATCCTCACCCACTCCGGTGCGTCGGGATTCCCGAGCGCCGGCCACGTCGTCATCGACGAGAACGGGAATTCTTACGTGCGCTGCCAGCAGGGCGGCCGCGCTCTGCTGTGCCCAGCGATCAACAATGCCTCGGCGCGGCTCGCTGCCGGCGTCGCCGCTGGTCCAGGTGCCGTCGCCGTGCAAAGGGCGTCGCTGGCGTCGCTGGCGAGTGTCCCACGCGGACCGGTGATCGGGATTTCCGGACTGCCGCCGCTGCCCTCGCCCGCCGCCCTGGTACACGGACCATGGTCAGTGTGCGTCCGGACTGTCAGTAATCCCCCGATCGGCCAGCAGCAGATTTCCACCCTCGTCGCGGGCCGCTCTGTCGGCGGGCAGCAGGTTGGCAGCAACGGGGCGGTCCTCGTCCAAGCGCAGAGTCAGGAATGGCTGGTCTGGAACGACAAGCGCCTGGCCATCACCAATGCTGTCGCAGCCTTGCTGCCCGGCGGCGCCCAGGGACCGGTACAGGTGCCGTTCCAGTGGGTGAACGCGCTGATCCGAGGGCCGGCGTTCGCCCCGCTCGTCCCACCGGGATTCGGTACCCCGGCGACGAACAGCCCGGGGGGGTCCGAAACCATCGGTCACGTGTACACGGTAGACAGCGCCAGTGGAACGCTGTGGTACGTACAGCTACGCGACGGCCTGGCGCAGATCAGCCAGACCGAGTTCGAGCTGCTCCAAACGGATCAGCAGGCGCGGCAGACGTCCCTGGGCCTGTCGGATGTGGGAAGCCACCTATCGAAGACCACGGAATTTTCGCCGCGGGACCTTCCGGCCGTACTGCCGCATGTTGTTTCCGGCGATCCCGCCATGCCGTTGTGTGCCGTGTACGACCTCACCGGACAGCGGCCGGACAGCGGTGAGGTCACGGTGGGTGGTGCCATTCCGTCGGGCGCCCAGCCGGTTCCAGCGGCCAGCTCGCTGACCGCGCAGGCGGACCCGCCCGTGAACCAGGTGTGGCTGCCGCCGGGCGCCGGGGCGCTGGTTAGCGTCGTCCAGACACCCAGTCAGCCGACGGCATATGTCCTGGTCGCGGGGGCAAGAAAAGATGCGCTCGCATCGCCGGCCATCGCGGGCGCACTGGGTTACACCATGGGTTTGCCGTGCACGGGGCAATGCACGGTGGTGCCGGCGACCATCATGAACCTCATCCCGTCGGGACCCGCATTTGATCCGAACCAGGCGACCCATCAGGTCACCGGCTAGGGCGTGTCCCGTGGATCTTTGACGGC
>Ga0335081_10012037_pt1 | contig 14014 bp, 14 predicted proteins | sample Lox_Sample_35_FD_206713 | JGI IMG/M metagenome (GOLD analysis project Ga0335081, IMG submission 206713) | Soil microbial communities from Loxahatchee National Wildlife Refuge, Florida, United States - Lox_Sample_3.5 | ecosystem: Environmental > Terrestrial > Soil > Wetlands | place: USA... | reverse complement strand
GGATGCGCTCCTGGGTCAGCGTATCTCGCACGACCACACCCCTTTTTGGAATAAACGCAAAGTAGGGATGCAGGTTGTAGAATTCTCTCATGACCCTAATATTGTACGGCATCGGGTTGCCGATCCGTGTGGGGCGAGGAGTCGGCGTTTGAGACCCCTTGCCCCGCCCAGCACTGCAGAGACCCCGTGGGCGCTGTAGTTTTCGTGCAGCCTCCCCATGGGTTCGGCTGCGACGCTTTTTCCGCATCCTACCGCTTCAGCCAACCGCGCGGTACGGTTCGCAGAAGCGGCTATACCGATATCCCTCCGGGTGCTGGTTGCGATACTCCTCCCACGGCAATTGCAGAGTGACGTACTTATTGGTTTGCAGTTCGTGGCGGAGGGCGGCATAGTCCGGGTCCGGCGACTGCTTCCGGTGGGTGGGGTTTTCCGGAACGGAGCCACTGCTTGCCACACACGGCCGTCGTCCCAATCGGCGAGCTCGGGCCATTTCAGGGGATAGAGATCGTCCTTCCTGGGCTTCTCCGGCTCGGGAGTAAAGGTCTTCCTGCGGCTGCGCCGGATCAGCCATGCCGCCACCGCGCCTATTACCAAGGCCGCCAGAAACCAGATCGGAATCACAGGGCTTGCTCCAGTAGACGGATTACGCAATCGCGGAGCAGGTCGTTGCCGAGTTGATTATAGTGGCAGCAGTTATCCGAGTAGACCGGCTCTCGCACGCCATCAAACAGTGTGGAGCCATCGTGGCAGCTTGCTCCGGCCGCCCGGATGGCGGGAATAGCCTTAACCATGAGGGGATAGATTGCTTTTACGGGTTCGCGATAGGGAGTTGTCTCGCTGAGCGCGAACTCTCGCTCTTCGGGGCTGAATTCCCGGCGAGAGTAATACTGATTGGGTTGCAGCAGGTGCACAAATGGGATATGTTGGTTCCCGCAAGATCTAGACATCCGGATCGACATTCGCGCCCAATAGTCCGCGATCTGGTGGCCGATCTTTTCCCGAGTGACCGAAGACGCATCCAGGGAAACATTGGCTACGCAGGGGATATCAGGAAACATCTGCATTAGCACGATGTGTGGGAACGTGTGGTCTACGCCACCCTGCCAATTCTTCCACGACAGCGCAGCTTCGTTGAACCCGTCAATGAGAAGGACCGCATCCAACTTCTGCGGCAGGGAACAAAAGTACTCCAGGCAAAAAAAGGATTGTGGTTGTTTAAAGCCGCTGGAAGCAAAGTTGAGGACGATGGCTCTTCTGCCCCGCAATTGCGCTAGAGCCTGCAGGCGTGCCACCAGCGCCTCTTCTTCCAGAAGAGTAAACCAGTTGGCGACCGACCCCCCGAAGACGCCAAGAATGAAGGTATCGTCCGAGCGCTGCGGAACAAAGGGGTAGTCATGGCGGCAAAAGAACCCGTGATTGTTGGCGGTGACGTCGAGCCACCCGGCCGGCACACGATCTGACTGAGGACTGCGTAGTCTGTGGATGCGCTCCTGGGACAGCCTATCTCGCACGACCACACCGCTTTTCGGAATAAACGCAAAGTAGGGATGCAGGTTGTAGAATTCTCTCATGACCCTAATATTGTACGGCATCGGGTTGCCGATCCGATTGGAATCGAATTCGTGCGGCATCGATCAGCCTGTATAGCAGCTAGTGCCCACCTCACGGCTCCCGGCCCCCCCCCACTTCTCCCCAAGCCAATCTCGCCGGTCTACTCGATGCCTTTGCATGTTGCCCGCCACGTTCTGGAAATGTTCCGCCCCAAGCTTCCCCAAGGACGCCAACGCCGCCTCCTCGGCCGCCTCGCCAATCGACTCACCAAAATCGCAGCAGAAATACGAAAACTCGGGTAAGGGTAGAAGTCGGCACACATTAGCCAGTCAACGCGACACAACGCTGTCGCCTCGCCGGGCCGAAATAGGCGCGCTTACGAAACAGCATTTTGGGGCCTCTTTTCGGGTGCCCCCTAGGGAGGTCCGCCGGTTTTCGCCATACGGCAAGTCGTAGATCTTGTGAGAAAGCTAGTCGATCTCCGCTGGTTGTCCCGAAACGCTGTTCTCCCTTGAGGTTTGCGAACTATCGGATAAACGGGGCACTCTCGAAAAATGGTGCGCCAGGCGCCGGCTGCCAACTTTGCAGATCTTGAATGCGGGTGCCTCTAACGCGGTGCCAATACCTACCCACAAGCCCGGACCCGGTCCCTGTTCCTTCGCACGTGCACCACTATCTCGCCGGCTTCCCTTAGCCGGAAGCCGACCATGTAGGTCGTCATCCGCCAGAGTTACTCCTGCGCGGTTGCCCCACTCTTCCAGTTGGATGACCCAGTTTTGAGGGTCGCGGGCGCCAACGATGGAGAAATTTGCCCAGCCTCAGAATAGCCAGCACAGCTAGCACAGCAAGGGTTTCCAGGCTCAGTCCAGACTGGCGTGCCCTTGACGAGATTCAACCCGGTTTGTTAAGTCGCGTGGTTCGCTACGGGCGTACCGGTATGATACGTTGGCCGGCGCCGCGGCGACAGAGAGCAGAGCAAGTGTGCCGATTCGGAACAGAAGCTAGGCCATCGCCAGGACAAGATGCACGCGGCGGGTCAGCAAGGCGAGCGCGGAGCCGTGGGCGGATTGCCCGCCGACCGCGGCATCGCGCTCGATCCTACACGTTCTAAGACCGCATCGCGGACTCCGAGGCACTGAGCTGTGTCTCGTTACCGTCTGCCGAAACACTGCTGAGGGCTCCGACTCCCCCGCGCCATCTCACGGTAATCCTTTAGCGGAATATTGAACCGCTGCATGATCCATTCGGGCTTCCATCCCGATGGGTATGCGGCGGCCTTTCCATTCTCCGGCCAGTAACGAGTACGGGCCCTAGTGAATGAACATGCCAAACTTGTCATTGCGGAACCATCGGATGCGCTCTTCGTCACCGACGTAATGGACCGCTGTTTGAGCCTGGCCCGCCTGGTCCCCCCGCGGCCCATTCCACGCCCTGCGCAAAGAGTTTCCTGAATTCCCGGCTTGCAAGATTCGGGTTGGGCTCGTCCTTCCAGGTGTGGCCTAGCAGAGTCGTGTACACCCTACCCTTGCCATAGTCGCGCACCCAGTCTAATGGCTCGTTCTGGTGAGAAATCTCAGAGTGTGCGTAGGTCAGAACAGTCAGCCCTTCGGCGGGCCCGTGTTGTCCATGCGTGAGTTGTTCGAAGGGCTGCAGCCAACTCCGGGGTAGTCCGCGCGTGATGGGATGCTGCGTGTTCAGCACATGTACCTCGAAACTGTGCCGCGGCCCGTGCCCTGGATCGAGCCCCGTTCCTTGCGGAATTCGCACCACTTGCCCTTCGGCTGTGACCATCAGTCCCGGCCCAAAGCTCTTGTCGCGCCACCCTAGACCAATCATGTCGTTATAAGCGCGCCACTCTAGGAAAGCATTGTTCGCCGCGTGGTAGACCACCAGCCCACCGCCCCTGCTTACGTATTCTTCGAGGGCTTGCTCGACCCGCTGTGGCCAGCGAATCCCGGCGGGAGTGTGCCCTCCGTTGAAGTTGTTGACGACCACGCGATACCGGGCGAAGTTCGGATTCCAGGTGTTCCATGCCGAGAAATGCGCATCCGCCGGCGGGCTGGTCGAGACATCCACCGTGAAGCGCCCGCTCTCCAGGAGCAGGGCGCGCAACTCCCGGGTCGCAGTCTGCCAGTCGTGGTTGTTGATCCCGTCCACAATCAGGACCGGGAGCCTGTCCTGACCCCGGGCCAAGGCAGCCCAAAGCAGCAGCGCCATGAGCAAAGCCGAACGCATTTATACATCTTACGCTGAAATACTCGCAGCCTCGTCACTTTGTTAGCTGAACCGCACGGTGTTAATCGGCAGAGATCAGCCGGGGTCTGGGAATTGAGACCAGCCTCGGCATCGATTCTCTGCCGCGAGGCGCGCGGTCGGGTTCTTTCGCTTGCTGTTCTCACCGTGGAGAGGTAAGGTCGTCATGGCTTCCGATAACGCCCATTAAGAGGTGTGGAATGAACGACTTAACCGTAGTTGACAGAGCGTCGGAATGGCGGCGGATCAAGAGCCTTGTGCTTGATTCTGTTTCGTCGCCGATCACGAAACGGGTCTACAACATGGCCCTGGACGAATTCTTCGCCAGGTACGCGCAAGAGCCGCGGCCGGTTTCACCAAAGCCACCGTGAGCGCCTGGCGCGCAACGCTGGAGGAACGTGGGCTGGGGTCGTCCTCCATCATCGTCAGAATGTCGGCCATCCGCACGCTGGCGGTGGAGGCGACCGACAACGGGCTGCTGGCGCCCGAACTTGCCACCGGCATCCAGCGCGTGAAGAGCGCCAAGTCCATCGGCGTGCGCATGGGGAACGGGCTGTCCCAGAAGCAGGCGCTGCTTGATACGCCGGATGTCACGACGCTGAAGGGCTTGCGCGACCGCGCGATCATTGCCGTGCTGCTGGGCTGCGGACTGCGCCGGTCGGAGGTGGGGGCACTTACGGTGGCGCACGTGCAGCAACGCGATGGCCGCTGGGTGATCCTCGATCTGGTCTCGAAGCACAAACGCGTCCGAACAGTCCCAATGCCGACGTGGACGAAGGTGGTCATCGACGCCTGGACGGGCCGCGCCGGCGTAACGGAAGGCTACGTGCTCCGGCCCGTGCACCGCGGCGACGAGTTGCAGGGCGACCGGCTATCGGAAAAAGTGGTTTGGCAACTCCTGCGGCCGTACGCCACGGTGGCTGGTGTCGCCGGCATTGCGCCCCATGCCCCATGATCTACGGCGCACGACGGTTAAGCTGTGCCGTGCGGCTGGTGGCGAGCTTGAGCAGATCCAGTTGCTGCTCGGCCACGCGAGTGTCCAGACAACGGAGCGGTACTTGGGCACGAAGCAGGACCTCGTTCATGCCCCGAACGATGGGATCAAGTTGAGAGTGGCCCCATAGTTTTCTGCCCCACCCGACCCAACCGGCGGCCACTCCGTCTTCGCCCACATCCACTACGGCCCGATATCTCGTTTGGCAACGGTATTGAAGGTCCCAAGCGGCCGAGCGGCAAAGGCACTATGATAGTGAGTTTTCGGGAAGGCTGCGTACGTCAGCTTAATAAGGTAGGATTCGTCTGCTGTTGGGGTGCGTTCAATGCGCGGATTCGTCGGGCTCATCCGTATGGGATTCCAGGGCGTCCGCGACCCGACTGTATAACTGGCGAAGCTCCTTCTCGAGTTTCTTGACTTTTGCGTGGTTTGCTTCTGCCGCTACGTAGCCCGCCAGGTCATCCAGATCGTCCAGGGTGAAACGATAAAACGCACGCTGGCCGGGGCTGGGCACGACACGCAAACGGTCCGTAAGGTTGTTGCCGGCAAAGGCATGTTTCATGATCAGGTCACGCTCTCGCTCGGTCAGTTCGAGAGGGACCTTTTCGCCGACGGCGATTTGCTTACGCTGCTTCACCGGAACCGCAAAGACGCCCTTTTGGGCCATTCCCTCGCCTTTCCCGGCGCCAAGATACGGCGAACAGAGGTGCGGCGGATCTGCAGCCGACGGGCGATTTCGGCCTTGCTGATGCCGGCGCGGTGCAGTTCGCGAACTTCGCTGGCTTTGGTCGCCGCTGTGAGGGCCGGCCCAGTCGTTTGCCGTTCTGCCGGGCGTGGGCCAGGCCAGCCCGCGTTCGGTCCCGCAGAATCTCCCTTTCAAACTCCGCGAATATAGCCAGCAAGCCGGCCATCGCTCAACCGGCTGGCGTGGTCAGATCCAGCGCCTCAGTCAGCGAGACAAACCCGACGCCAAGATGTTCCAGTTCCTGGAGAGTCGCCAGCAGATCCGTAGCGGTCCAGTCGCCAGACCAGCACCACTTCGATCTCGCGGCGGCGGGAGGCTTCCAGTAGCTTCGCGCGAGCTTCCCGTCGCGCCGCACCGGAGTTAACCTCGCGGACCTGAAGGGCAATCGTCCAGCCACGCCGGGCGGCATACTCCCGCATCGCCCGGCTCTGCATCGGAAGTGTCTGCTGATCGTTGGTGGACACACGGGCATACAGCCCCGCACGAAACATTTTCGACGGCTTGCGTCGCTGGCCAAAAACGTTATCAGATTTTGCCTTTGGAAATACCCGTTTTTCGGCCATTTTAGAGTGACGCTCCCGCCTGGCCGCAGACGATCCTTTCCGGCCAGGCAGGATTCATCATATTACGCGGCGGCGGGCGTGGCGAGCCGCGCCAGCGTGTCGCGATAGTTCCAGGGCATCCACTCCCACGGACGCTGCTTCAGTTCCGCGGAGAGGCGATCTGATTATGCCGCGACGGCCATCATGTCAAGGCAATGAGGGACCTCCTGAATCCCGTGCACGCGGCATAATCCGGGAGTCGGCATAATATCGTAAAGTTTGGCCGGCGGCTATAGCGGCGCTGGCCAACATTAGAGCGGATAGCACGGTGTAGTTTGCCATAACAATAGCTGATCTCCATGCGGGCCGCATGGCAAGGGAGCAGATGCAAAATCTCCGGCCGGCGTGTCAAGGCAAAGTAGAAATGTCCTATTCTCTGCAAAGTAGAAATGTCCTGTTTTGCCGAGGCTGGGATGGGGTGCGTGTTATTCTGGCCATGCCGGTGAAGCGGAGACGGGCAATGCTGGCGAGCAACCTGATCGAGGAATAGCCGGCCGGAACTCATCGTGGACGATGGGTAGGGCGCGCTCCTTCCGGCGCGTCCTTGGACTGGGGCTCGGGGGCCGACCAACGGAAGGCGGCACCCCGCCCTCAGGTTTGCGTGGTTTTGGTTTTGAGACCATATCGGACCGCTAGATTCCGCCATGCCTGAAAAACGCATGCTGGGAATCCCCTCGATTCTCCGAAGCCGCCGTGACGGAGCAGCGGGGAAGGCATCGGCGCAAACTCTCTGGGGACGATTACAATCCGGCCCACGTGGAAGCCGGTCGTTTGGAGAGTTTCCCTGTACGGGGCGCCATTGCACTTCTCGCCACCTCCGTGGCGGTCCCGTCCTTGCCGTCATAAAGATTCCTCCGGCCGGGCACCGGAAGCCTGGCCGGCCTGCCAGATCTTGGGTGCCTTCTTCAGGTCGAAGTTTTTGTTCCACTCGCTCCGCTTGACCGGCTTGGCCTGCGCTTTCGTTTTGGCCGGCTTGGTGGACGCCACTTTGGGCCGCTGGGGACATTCGGTAATGCCCAGGTACCGATCCCGAAATCGTGCGGCGACAGAGCCGTCCCGCCGTTTCTCGATCCGTACCAAGGCGCCTCGCAATCCGGCGCAGACATCCTTGCGCGCAATCTGGTAGATCTTCGTATCCAACGGGAACGTGGAGTCGTTGGTCACCCGGCGGCTCTCCACATGGCTCAGAATCGCAGCCAAATCGTGATGCTTCTCCAGCGGCCGATGGGCATCGTCCGGGTTGGCTGGCGCCACTACCAGCGTGCTGTTCACCCAGGGCAGAAACTCGGTTTCCAGGTAGTGGTTGGCTTGCTCCAAGGTCTTCACTCCAGCCACCCGCATGCCCTTCACCAGCCGGTCCTGAGCGGTCAAAAATCCGCGCTCCACCCTTCCTTTCGCTTGCGGACTGTGCGCCGGTATCCAGGGGATGCCTAACTCCTGCAGCGCCCGGCCGATCTGCGTCGGCGGCAACTCCTCCCGATTTTTTCCCATGCGACTCCCATCCCGTTTCGTTTTCTCCGCAGTCGGAAACAGGGCCGCCTTGTCGGTGTAGTAACCCAGCGGCCTCCCATACTTCTTCACGTACCTCTCCAGCAAGTTCATGTTCTCCACCGTAGAGTCACTGGCCACAAAGCGCGCATACCACCGGCTGGTCGCATCGTCGATCATATTGATCAGCAGGATCTCCTCCCCACGTCCTTCCAGCCAGTCATGCTTACTCGTGTCCCACTGCACCAGTTCGCCCACCCGGCTACGCCGCGGTCGCCATGCATGGATCTCCGCGACCTGCTGCTTCCGTCCCCGCCACAACTTGGCCTCCATCATCCATCCCCGCACCGTCTCCCGGCTCGCTTCGATGTCGTGTTTCTTGGCCAGGTACTCCGCCGCCAGCGTCGGCCCAAATCCCCGGTACACCGGCCGTGACAGGATCGCCACCGCCTCCCGTTCGGTGTCCGCACTGATCTTGCGGTTGGAGGGAAGTCCCCGCAGGCCGTGCGCCACCACTTGGTCGCCACGCCGCTTCAGTTCCCGCAGCAGACGCCGCACGTGCCTTTCCGTGATCCCCAGCTCCTCGGCGGCCTCCTTCTGGGTGATCAGCTTCTGCTGCGCCTTCTTCAGGGCCACCAGGCGGTCCCGTTCGGCTTGTGTCATCAGTAGTAGTCCTTGTTCCATCCCTCCAGCCTGGATGGCGTCAACAGGACATTTCTACTTTGCGCAAATAGGACATTATCATTTTGCGCTGACAAAATCTCCGGCCGGCGGCGCCACGGCACGTGACCAGTGATACAATCGTCCCCCATGCAGAGCATGCTCAGCCGCCGCCGTCTGGTAACCGCCCTGGCCACCGCGCCTTTCGTGAGCCGCCTTCCGCGCGCCCGGGGGGCCGCGGACTTCGACCCGGATTTCGGCAGCGCCACCGAAGCGGCGCGCGCCATCCGCACAGGCGTCATCTCCTCGCGCGAGCTGACCGCGCACGTCTTCGCGCGCATCCGCCAGTACAACGGCCGGATTAACGCCTTTGTCACATTGGTGGAAGACCAGTCTGTGGCGCGCGCGCGGGCCGCCGACGAAGCCCTGGCGCAGGGCAAGCCGTGGGGCCGGTTGCACGGCGTGCCGATCCTGATGAAGGACGACAAGAAGACGGCGGGCATCCGCTCGACATGCGGCGCGAAGATGTACGCCAACAACGTGCCCAAGGAGAATGCGCCCGCCGTGCAGATGCTTCTGGATGCCGGCGCCATCATTGTGGGGAAGACTAACGTGCCGGAATGGGCGGACGATTTCCAAAGCTACAACGAGGTGGCCGGCACAACCAACAACCCGTGGAATCTCGAACGCACCTCGGGCGGGTCCACCGGAGGCGGCGCGGCCGCCCTAGCTTGTGGCATGGGGTTTCTGGAACTCGGAAGCGACATCGGCGGGTCCATCCGGACGCCTTCGCATTTCTGCGGCGTTTTCGGGCACAAGCCGACGATCGGCGTAATCTCCGACGAGGGCTTCGTCGAACCGCCGGACGCCAATCCGGCGCCGGACCGTCTTTCGGTGAACGGCCCACTGGCGCGCAGCCCGCAGGACCTGCTGTTGGGGTTGCAGATTGCCGGCGGGCCGGTGGGAGCGGAGCGTATAGCTTACTCCTGGAGGCTGCCGCCGGCGCGCGGCGCACGGCTGCGGGATTACCGCATCGGCTACGTTCTGGACGATCCGTTCTGCCCGGTGGCGCCGGACGTGCGCCAGCAGTTGGAAAGAACCATCGAAGCGCTTGGAAGGGCCGGCGCGCGGCTGGAGCCTGGCTGGCCCGCAGGGATGCGGATCGCCGAATGGTACGGCGCATATTTCACCATGCTGGGCGCGGCGGTGCTGCCCAACGATCCTACGCTGCACAGGGCGTGGGGCGCGGCAGTTGGCGGACAGTATGCCGCGCGCCGCTCGTGGGCCGAGTACTTCCGCGGCCATGACGCTTTCCTGATGCCCGTGGACTTTGTCACGGCATTTCCGCACGACCACAGCCCGGACATGATGACGCGCAAGATCGCCACGCCCGCCGGTCCGCGTCCCTACCTGGACATGCTGAAGTGGATCTTCCACGCCACGCTGACCGGCAATCCCGCGACGGTTTGTCCGGTGGGCCGCACGCGGGAAGGGTTGCCTTGCGGGATCCAGATTCTGGGGCCGTATCTGGAAGACGCCACCCCGATCGACATTGCCGGACGCATCGCCGAGTTGACGGGCGGTTTTGCGCCGCCGCCGCTCAAGGCGTGATTGATGCCCTTAGCTCGAGTGGCGCGCGCGCCTGGTGGCAACGGATTTTACGACCAGCGCCTCTAACACCTTCGGGTCCACATCGGCGAGTTTCTTGATGTAGAGGCAGCCCTTGCCGGTGGTGTGCTCGCCGAGCTTGGCGAGCAGCGACTCGGCGCCGGCGAACCCGACATAGAGAACGTTTGCGGCCTTGCGCGGCGAGAAGCCGGCCAGCGGCATGTCGCCCTCGCGCCCGGTGTCGTACGTATAGTGGCAGCTTCCGAAGCCGATGATCGATGGCCCCCACATCTTCGGCTTTTCGCCGGTCACGCTCTGCATCAACTTGGCGAGCGCCTTGGCGTCGGCGCGCCTGGTCGGGTCCGCGATCGCATCGATAAACGCCGCGACACTCAACTTGGTGGGCTTGGTTTTGTTGTCCGCCATTGATCCTGCCTTTCGTGTCTTCCCAGGTTAACGCAAGGCAGGGAAGGCGGTGTCTGGCGTGCCCGCTCTGCGCGACAATGGTTCCAGTGATGACGGCGATCGAGGTTTCCGAGGATCTTTCCGGCCTTGACGAAGCCATTGCGCAAGCTCCGAATAGTCCGGCGGTCTTCCTGCTTTGGCCGCGCGAAGGCGATCCGTATCTCGCTAAGACCGCGCTGCTGCGGCGGCGCTTGCTGCGCCTGCTCAAAGAGCGTGACAAGCCTTCGCGCCTGCTCAACCTGCGCCACGCGGTGCGGCGGATCGAGTACACGCTCACCGGCTCGGCGTTCGAATCCGCGATCCTGATGTACGAGCTGGCGCGCCGCTATTTTCCCAAGACTTACCTGGATCTGCTGAAGCTGCGCATGCCGACTTATGTGAAGCTGGTGCTCACCAACGAGTTTCCGCGCAGCCAGCTCACCACGCACCTGGGGCGCGCGCCGGCGCTCTATTGCGGTCCGTTCCGCAGCCGCGCTTCGGCCGAGAAGTTCGAATCGCAATTCCTGGACTTGTTTCAGATGCGCCGCTGCCAGGAGGATCTGAAGCCCTCGCCCGAGCACCCCGGCTGCATCTACGGCGAAATGGGCATGTGCCTGCGCCCGTGCCAGCAGGTAGTGGGACGCGACGAGTATCTGCACGAAGTCGGCCGGGTGGCCGAGTTCCTGAAGACCGGCGGGCACTCGCTGCTCGATACCATCGAGCGTGCGCGCGACCGGTACAGCGAAGAGATGATGTTCGAAGAAGCCGCGCGGCAGCACAAGCGCTTCGAAAAGGTCGCCGAGGTCGCGAAGCTGCGCGACGAGCTGGCGCGCGAGGTCGGCGGCCTGCACGGCGTCGCGATCACGACTTCGTCCGCTCCCAACGCCGTAGAGCTTTGGATCGTGCGCGAGGGTTACTGGCAAGCGCCGCGGCGCCTGAGCTTCGAGGTGGAGGAAGGCAAACCGGTCTCACTCGACGGCAAGCTGCGGGATATCTTCGGCGCGCTGCCCATGCGCCAGCTCGCCATGCGCGAGCGCCAGGAGTATCTGGCCTTGCTGGCGCGCTGGTATTACTCGAGCTGGCGAGACGGCGAGTGGCTTCCTATCGAGGACTTCGGAAGCCTGCCTTACCGGAAGCTGGTGCATGCGGTTTCGCGCGTGGCCCGGCGCGACCTGCCGTCAAATCCCACATAACACCCTTCCGTTGTGGTGATATTTGACATACTATATAGGCATGAAATTTCTAATCGCATCGGTAAGTCTCATTCTGGGCATCGGCGCGGCCCAGGCGCAGCAGGCGTCCACGACCGTGAAGAAGGTGCCGGTACGCTCTACGACTTCCGTTGCGGGCAAGGATCTGTACCGGGAGTTCTGCGCCGTGTGCCATGGGACAGCCGGCAAAGGCGATGGACCCGCCGCCAGCGCACTCAAAGTACCGCCTTCGGATTTGACGCAAATCTCCAAGAAAAACGAGGGCAAATTCCCCGAGCTCCGGGTGCAGCACATCATTAACGGGGAAGCCGACGAGCCGGTGGCGCATGGCTCGAAGGATATGCCAGTGTGGGGCACGCTGTTCAGGCACATGGGCCCGAACCCGGATATTGGCAACGTGCGAGTTTACAACCTGGTGAAGTACATCGAGGAGATCCAGGGGAAGTGACAGGCTGAAGCCTGTCCCCCCTACCAGACGCGGCAGGGATCCGCGGAGACCATCGGATCGCCCACCTTGCACGAGAAAGCTTCTTGAAACTCAGGCATATTCCGCAGCACGCCGTTGGCGCGAAATTCGCCCGGCGAGTGCGGGTTGGTGGCCGCTTGCACACGCGCCGACTGCTCCGTGGAATTCTCGCACCACACTTGCGCGTAGCCCAGGAAGAACTGCTGTTGCGGCGTTAAGCCATCCTGCTTCGCCGGCATGTGATTGGCGAGGCTGTCCATCAGCGCCATGTACGCCAAGTGGATGCCGCCATTGTCCGCGGCGTTTTCGCCGAGCGTCAGCTTCCCGTTCACATTGACGCCGGGCACCGGACTGAAGCCGCTATATTCCTTGGCGATGCAGCCGGCGCGCGCCTCGAAGGCTTTGGCATCCGCCGCTGTCCACCAGTCGCGCACGTTGCCCGCGCCGTCGTACTTGCGTCCCTCGTCGTCGAATCCGTGCGTCAGCTCGTGGCCGATCACGGCGCCAATGGCGCCATAATTCACCGCATCGCTGGCCTGCGGATTGTAGAAAGGCGGCTGCAGAATGCCGGCGGGAAAGTTGATGTTGTTCATGTTCGGGTTATAGTAGGCGTTCACCGTGGGCGGCGTCATGCCCCATTCCGACTTGTCCACCGGCTTGCCGATCTTGTTGAAATTGCGCCGCAGCTCGAAGTCGTACGCCCGCAGCACATTGCCGAAGTAGTCGTCGCGAGTCACTTTGACGCTCGAGTAATCCCGCCATTTTTCCGGATAGCCGATCTTATTGGTCACCTCGCGGAGCTTGGCTAGGGCTTGTTCCTTGGTAGCGGGCGCCATCCAAGTGGCGCTGTCGATGTCCTTGCGCATCTCCCCCTCGATCTGGCCCACAAGCTGCAAGGTTTTCTCCTTGCTGGCGCCTTGGAAGGCCACCTTCACGAACTCCTGGCCGAGGGCCTCTCCCAAGGCGCGATCGGTGGCCCGGACACAGCGCTTCCAGCGCGGGGGCATTTCCTGGGTGCCGCGCAGGATGTGCTCTTTGAAGCGGAAGTCCTCCTGGTCGAACGCGCGCGGCAACATATCGGCGTGGGCATTCAAAAGCTGCCACCGCAAATAGGTCTTCAGGTCCGCCAGGCTGGTGCCGGCGATGACCGGGTCCAGCGCCTTGACAAAATCGGGCGCCACCACGTCCACGAATTCCACCGGCGGAATGCCGATCGTGGACAGGTATTGCTTCCACTCAAAATCGGGCGTCAGCAGGGCCAGGTCGCCCACGGTCATCTTGTGATAGGTGTTGGCGGGATCGCGCCGCGCCACGCGATCCATGGACGCTTTGGCCAGTGCTGTTTCCACCTGCATCACGGCGCGGGTTTCGGCCTCGGGATCGGGAGTGGCGCCGCTCGGGCCCTCGGCCTTCTCGAGCAGCGCGAACAGGGCGTGGATGTGGTCTTCGTATTGTTTGCGCAACTCCACGGAACGCGGGTCGGTCTTCAGATAATAGTCTCGGTCCGGAAGGCCCAACCCGCCTTGATCCACGTGCGCGATCTCCTGGTCGGATTTCTTGTCGTCGGGGCGCACATAGAAATTGAATAGCGCGCGCACGCCGCCCTGATGCAGGCGGACCATCTCATCCGCCAGTTCGGCTTTGGAGGTGAGCGCGTCGATCTGCTTCAGGAACGGCTCGATGGGCTGAATACCCTTGCGCTCGATGGCCGGTTCGTCCATGCAGGCGGCGTAGAAACCGCCGATCTGCGAATCGTCCGCCTTTTCCAGGATGCCGCGCTCGATCACCAGATTACGCTCGGCCAGTTCATTAAAGCGCGCCCAACGCGACTGATCGGGCGGAATCGGATTGTTCTTCCGCCATCCACCGCAGGCGTATTGATAAAAGTTCTGGCATGGATTCACCGTGGTGTCCATGGCCTTGAGATCGACGCCGGAGGCGGAAGGCGCGTCGGCGGCGTGTAAAGCGGCCACGGCGAGGACCGCGGCGAGC
>Ga0335081_10012036_pt1 | contig 14014 bp, 14 predicted proteins | sample Lox_Sample_35_FD_206713 | JGI IMG/M metagenome (GOLD analysis project Ga0335081, IMG submission 206713) | Soil microbial communities from Loxahatchee National Wildlife Refuge, Florida, United States - Lox_Sample_3.5 | ecosystem: Environmental > Terrestrial > Soil > Wetlands | place: USA... | reverse complement strand
GAACGTCTCCATGCGCAGGAATTTCGCGGAGCCGAGCGGCTTGGCCAGATCGACCAGTTTCTTCAGCGGGAAACCGGTCCAGGCGATCGCCATGCTCCAGGCTTCCACGCAACGGTGGCGATAGGTGCGCTCTTCGAGCGTCAGTTTACGCATGAGATCGTCGATGCCGATCTCAAACGGTTTTTCCACCATGCCGTCGATCTTCATCGTCCAGGGCCGCACCGGCAGCGCTTGCGCGGCCGCGGCGATGTCCTTGTCGGTGCCGAACTCGTAGAAATTGTTGTAGTGGCCGTTGATCGCCTCATCGGTGATCGGGCGGTCGAGCTTGTAGGTCTCGTTGCGCTTGGCCGGATAGAGATCGGCGCTGGGGTCGGGCAGCTTGCCGACATCCTCCACGCGCTGGGCTTGAGCGGCATAAGGCGCGAGCGCCAGCGCGCTGGCGCCGCCGGCCAAAAATGCCCTGCGGCTGAAGGCCAAATGCTCCGGCGTGACCTCTCGCTCGGGGATTTCCCAGCCGCGGCGGCGGATGACGTTCATGAGCAGCGCTCCCTTGGAATCAGGGCCCAAGGGTTAAGGCAGCCCGGCCCTCACAGGCAAGTCACGGTTGCGCTATCCGCCTACTCAGCCGCCCGCCGCGCCGCCACGATCTGGTCGGCGGTCCGCCCCGTCAATTCGGCCATGTGGTCGAACTTGAAGGTGAACGAGCCGACGCCGGCGGTGGCCGAGCGCACCTCGATGATGAGGTCGCCGATCTCGGCTTCCGCCATCTGCGCCCGCACCGTGTCCCAGCCCGGCCAGCCCTCGCGCGTGTCGAAGCCGAGGATCTGCCCGCGCCGGCCCGACAAGATGGCGTTCATCTTGGCGGTCGCCTCGCTCGGGCAGACGATCTCGACCAGATGGATCGGCTCGAGCAGCACCGGATTGCACTGCGGCAGGCCTTCGACGATGGCGATGCGGCCGGCGGTGCGGAACGCCATGTCGGAGGAATCGACGGTGTGATAGGAGCCGTCGACCAGCGCGACATTCAGGTCCACCACCGGGAAGCCGAGCGGCCCGTGCTTGAGCGCGTCGACGACGCCCTCTTCCACGGACGGAATATAATTGCGCGGCACCACGCCGCCGGTGATCTTGTCTTCGAACTTGAAGCCGGAGTTGCGCGGTAGCGGCTTGATCTCCAGCACCACGTCGCCGAACTGGCCGTGGCCGCCCGATTGCTTCTTGTGGCGGCCGCGGATCGAGATCGGCTTGCGGATAGTCTCGCGGTAGCCGACGGTCGGCGGCCGCGTCGAGACCGGCACCTGGAAGCGGTCGGCCAGCCGTTCGGTGGCGACGCGCAGATGCATCTCGCCCTGGCCCCAGATCACCACCTCGTGCGTCTCGGCATCGTGCACGACGGTGAGCGAGGGATCCTCCTCGGTCAGCTTGGTAAAAGCGGCGCCGAGCTTGACGTCGTCCTTGCGCTCCTTGGCCTGCACCGCGACGGCGAGCACCGGCGCATAGGGCTTCAGTGAAATGAGCGCGGCATGCGCCTGCTTGCCGGTCGACAGCGTGTCGCCGGTCTTGGCATGATCGAGCTTGCCGAAGGCGACCGTGTCGCCGGCGGCGGCCTGCGCGCGCTTGTCGAAGTGCTGGCCCATGACTTTGAAGACCGCCGACACGCGGCCCGCTTCCGTCTCCGGCGTGATGAACGTGGCGCCGTCGCCGGCCTGGCCCGACAGCAGCCGCGCGATCGACATCTTGCCGCCATGCGCGGTGTGGAAGGTTTTCAGCACCAGCGCCACCGCCTCGTTGCCGGCTTTGACGCCCAACCGCTTGGCGGTCGCCTCGACGCCGGGCGATTCATGCCGCAGCGCCTTCAACAGACGCAGCACGCCGTTCGAGCGGATGGCGATGCCCATCAGCACCGGGCAGACCAGCCCCTCGCGCAACTCCTTGGAGAGATCGTCGAACACCTTGTCGCGCGGCGGCTGGATGTCTTCCAGCAGTTGCGTCATCAGTTCGTCGTCGTGGTCGGCGAGCGTTTCCAGCATGGAGAAGCGCGCGGTCTTTTCGCGGTCGAGCGCGTCACCCTTGAGCTCGATAACCTCCGACGGGGCGTGCTCCTTGTAGACAAAGGCGCGCTCGAGCGCGAGATCGACGAAGCCGGTGAGGATATTGTCGCCGGAGAACGTCGGCAGTTGCCGCGCCAGCAGCTTGACGCGCGAGGCCGGCTGCAAGAGCGCCAGCGCGTCCTGCACGGTCTGGTCGACCTTGTCGAGCTTGTTGACGAACAGGAAGCGCGGGATCTTCTGGTCTTCCAGCTCGCGCAGGATCAGCTGCAGCTGCGGGATTTTCTTTTCATCGAGCTCGCACACCACGACCGCGGCATCGACCGCGGGCAGAACCGCGCGCATGTCGTGGATGAATTCGATCGAGCCGGGGCAGTCGATGAACGTGTAGCTGTCGCCCATGAAAGTGGTGGTGGCGATCGAAGCCTCGACGCTCATCTTGTGATGGCGGGCTTCCTTGCTGGCGTCGCCGACCGTGGTGCCCGCCTCCATCGTGCCTTGGCGCTGGATCGCGCCGGTGCGGGCGAGAATGGCTTCTAGCAGAGTTGTCTTGCCGCTCTGGAACGGGCCCACCAGCGCGATGCACCGGGGACCCCTGGGACCCGTGCCGTTTTGTCCCATGCATACCTCCCTTGCCGGCCGGGAGTTGGACCTTCCCGGCCCTTGTCACAGTATCGTCGCAGCAGAGGGCCGGGCTGGCAAGGCGCTTTTTTGGGACTATTTCGCCTCTGCGGTGGATATCAATCGCCGGCGGTAAAACTCAAATCCACCACGTCGCGCGCCTCGACATCCTTCTCGACGAAGCCTTGCTCCTTGTACCAGGCAAGCTGGCGTTCGATGTCGGCCACATCGATGCGCGCCTTGGGATCGATGAACGGCGCGCTCGCCTCGATCACCGCCGCCGCGGCGGCATGATCCGGATCGACGTAGCGCGCGATGATGCCGGCGGCTTCCCGCGACAGCGAATCCGACACGCGTTTGCTGAAGCGGTCGTGGCGCAGCAGCGCCTGCGCGTAGTCGGCGACGCCGCGGCGATAGGCGCGCACGAATTTCTCCACCGCCGCGTGCTTGCTCTTGATCGCCGCGACCGCCGCGAATAGCGCGCCGGTCTGCGGCTCGGTGATCTCGGAAATCCAGCCGATCAGGTGAGCCTGGTTGCTGCCGAGCAAATCGCGCACGTACTGCGAGGGCAAGATCGCGGCATCGACCTTGCCGGTCTCGACCGCCTTGACGATGTCGGCGAAGGAGTAGAGCGCATCCACATTTACGCCGGACAATGCGAATTGCTTGCTGCGCGCGATCTCGGCGAGTTCATAATGCGGCGCGGTGCCGAGCGTCTCGATGGTCACGGTCTTGCCGGCCAGATCCTCGAACTTTTGCAGTCCCTTGGCGTAGGCCGCGTTCGAGGCCACCAGCTCGGCGCCTTCGTAATTGCGCTCCTCGCGCGCCTGCGCCGCGACCAGCTTGATGGCGCCCTGGCCGGCGAGGTTGAAGCCGGCGGGCGTCAACTCGGTGAGCCCGAATTCGGCGCGGCCGGAGGCGACCGCCTCCACCACTTCGCGCGTGGTGCTGTAAGCGCCCATTTGCAGGTCGAGGCCCTCGGCCTTGAAGTAGCCGCGCACCGCGGCGATGAACAAGGCGCCGTTGGCGGCCGAACGCTGCGTCACCACCAGCAGGCGCTCCTGCGCGGCAGCGGGCGCGATGACAGTGGCAATGAAAATGAGGATCGCTAAGGCGCGGAGAATCATGCGCGCAGATTAGCATTTCTGGATTCCGGGTTCGCCGCTGCGCGGCGCCCCGCAATGACGCTAACGTGTCACTTCAAATTGCCGCAGAAGCGCTGGATGCGCCAGCAGGCCTCTTCCAGGTCCTCGGTCTTGGTGGCGTAGGAAATGCGGAAATTCGGCCCCAGCCCGAAGGCCGTGCCCTGCACCACCGCCACGCCTTCCGCTTCGAGCAACTCGCTGACGAAATCCTCGTCGCTCGCCAGTTTCTTGCCGGTCGGCGCGGTCTTGCCCATGGTGCCGGCGCAGGACGGATAGACATAGAACGCGCCCTCCGGCGTCGGGCACTTGATGCCGTTGGCCTGGTTGAGCATCGAACAGACGAGGTCGCGCCGCTCCTTGAAGATCTTGTTGTGCTTGGCGATGAAATCCTGCGGTCCGTTGAGCGCTTCGACCGAGGCCCATTGCGACACCGCCGCCGGGTTCGAGGTCGACTGCGACTGGATCATGGCCATCGCCTTGATCAGCGGCTCCGGGCCGCCGGCAAAGCCGATGCGCCAGCCGGTCATGCAATAGGCCTTCGACACGCCGTTGATGGTGAGCGTGCGCGGATAAAGCTCGGGCTCGATCTGCGCCGGCGTCGTGAACACGAAGTCGTCGTAGACGAGATGCTCGTACATGTCGTCGGTCATGACATGCACGTTCGGGTGCTTCTTCAGCACCTCGGTGAGCGCCTTCAATTCGGCGCGCGTATAGGCGGCGCCCGACGGGTTCGACGGCGAGTTGAGCAGCACCCATTTGGTCTTCGGTGTGATCGCCTTTTCAAGCTGCGCGGCCGTCAACTTGAAGCCGGTCGCCATGGTGGTCTCGACCGGCACCGGTTCGCCGCCGGCGATCAGCACCATTTCCGGATAGCTCACCCAATAGGGCGCGGCGAAGATCACCTCGTCGCCTGGGTTCAGCGTGGCGACAAAGGCGTTGTACAGTACCTGCTTGCCGCCGGTGCCGACCGTGATCTGCGAGGTCTTGTAGTCGAGGCCGTTCTCGCGCTTGAACTTCTTGACCACGGCTTCCTTCAGCTCGGCGATGCCGTCCACGTTGGTGTACTTCGACGCCTTGCCGTCGCGGATCGCCTTGATCGCCGCCTCTTTGATGTTGTCGGGCGTGTCGAAATCGGGCTCGCCGGCGCCCAGGCCGATGACATTGCGGCCCGCCGCCTTGAGCGCGCGCGCCTTGTCCGTCACGGCGATGGTCGCCGACGGCTTCACGCGCTTGAGGGCATCCGCAAGAAAGGCCATTGAAACTCTCCGAAATTCTCCATGACGCCGCATCGCGGCGTTCTTGTCGTAATGCGGCATCCCGAATCCATCAAGAGGCGATCTGTTGACGAAAATCGATGGGTGCCATCGGTGGCGGCAATGGGTCGCCACTGCAGAAAACGCAACAATGGCGCATTTTTCAGGTTCGATTAACCGGCGGGCAACCGCGCCATGCTACCAGCGCCGCCGAATGGCTCACGGACGATCCGCATGGACTCGCAAATAGCCGGCCTGCACCGGCTGGACGGCATTATCTGGGCCGCCATCGTTGCAGTGGCGGTCCTGGTGCTGGCTTCGACGCTGATGTCGGATTTCCATCTGGTTTGGCGTTCATTTCTCGCACCGGGCGCGACTGCCGCTGTCCTCCTCGCCGGCCATTGCTTCTATCGGACCCGGCGGCCGGACCCGCGGCTCGCCGGTGCACTCAGCAGCACGGCGCAGGTCGTGGCCTTTGCCGCGGTCGGCGCGCCGCTCTCGTATATCGGCGCCAGCTTCGGCCTGCCACTGCACGATCATTGGCTGGAAGCCGCCGATCGGGCCGTCGGCTTTGACTGGTCCGGGCTGCTTGCCTGGATGGATGCGCATGCCGCGATCCACCCGCTGTTCCGCAATATCTATTTGAGCCTGATGCCGCAAACGCTGGTCGCGGTCCTCGCGCTGGCCTGGACCGGCCGCTTGGCTACGCTGCGCGTCTTCGTGCTCGCCTTCGTTCTCGCCGCGCTGATCACCATCGCAATCTCCGCAGTCATGCCGGCGGAAGGCGTTTGGGGCCTGCTTCATCTCCACCGCGCAAATTACCCCGACATCGTGCCTGCGACCCGCGAATTACATTTGCCGATCTTCTTGGGCTTGCGTGACGGCTCCTATCGGCTGCTGATGGCCAGCGGCGCTGACGGCATCATCACCTTCCCCAGCCTGCATGCTGCACTTGCGGTCATCCTTGTCGCCGCGCTTTGGCCGCTGCCGGTCCTGCGCTGGATCGGCCTTGCGCTCAATATCGTCATGATGGTCTCAATCCCGATCGACGGCGGGCATTATTTTATCGACATGCTGGCCGGCATCGCCGTCGCGGTCGTCTGCCTCATTGCGGCACGAGCACTGGTCGCTCGCTTCACCGCGCATCCTGCACCTGTGAAGGCCACAGTGTCCTCCGCGGCCACCAGCCGGTTGCCGGCGACCTCCCAGATCTAAAAGCCAAGAAGCCGCCATCTAAGGCGGCTTCTCCGCTTTGTAGCTACGTGGCAGAGGCTACTTCAGCTGGGTGGAGATGTTGGTGAACGTCGTGCTCAATTGAGTGCCGAGGGTGTTGACGATCCCGATGATGGCAACCGAAATGCCAGCGGCGATCAGGCCATATTCAATAGCGGTCGCACCACTCTCGTCGCGGAAAAATGCATTCAATTTCGACATTGCGGCATATCCTCTACTATCTCCCCTATCGCTATACTACCGCGACGCGGCTTGCCCTTGTGTTTACCGGCAAAGTCACCTTTTGCTAAAAATCGAGTAATGCGTTCTGCCCCAACGGCCGGAATGCCTTCGAGCGTATATTGCGACGCGGTAAAATAAATTTATCGTATTCGGCTGCTTGGCAGTCTGCCTGTCCCACGATCCCTCGCGAATTCGTGACGGCGTTGCGTGACGGTTTGTAATATGAAGGCCATGCAAATGCCGGACTTGGCGCGCTCCATCGTCGCGCGCCAGGAATCGGGGGAAGCATGTACACGCTCTATTCGGATCAGCGCTCCGGCAATAGCTATAAGGTCCGCCTTGCGCTGGCCCGGCTCGGCATTCCCTACACGCTGGTCGAAACCGACATCCTGCAAGGCGAAAGCCGCACCCCCGAATTCCTCGCCAAAAATCCGAGCGGGCAAATCCCGCTGCTGGAAGTGGCGCCCGGCCGCTACCTTTCCGAATCCAACGCAATCTTGTGGTACGTCGCCGGCGGCACCACGCTGGCGCCGGAAGACCGCATCCACCGCGCCGAGGCGCTGCAATGGATGTTTTTTGAGCAGCACAGCCTGGAGCCGAACATCGGCGCCGCCTATTTCTGGCTCAGCCTGATCAAAGGCGGCCGCGACCTGCAGCGGCACGCGCTTGAGGACTGGATGGAGAACGGCTATCGCGCGCTCGGCGTCATGGATATGCACCTGGCCAAGTACCGCTTTTTCGTCGCCGACCATTTCACCATCGCCGACATCGCGCTCTACGCTTACACCCACCTCGCCCACCAGTGCGACTTCGACCTCGGCCGCTATCCGGCGGTGCGCGCTTGGCTCGCCCGCATCGAAGCCGAGCCCGGCCATGTCGCGATGGACTGGCAGCCGAGCGAGCTCGCAACTGCGAAGTGACCCCGGCTTTCACCTTTCGTTAGCCACAGCCACGAAATTGCCTTCGTTCCCGACCGGCTTTGCCTAAATAGGGCCGAACGGCGGCCCGGTTCTGCAGCCATTATGGCGAACACGGAACGATTCATTGCTTTGCACGTTTTCTGGTTTGTCATGCGCAAGCCCCTTGAAACTACCGGCTTTACGCCGCCCGCCGAGCGGCGCTCGAATGCGTTCGCCGAGCTGATCGCCAGCGCCGGTCTCGCGCTCGCCACCGTCGTGACCGCAACCGTCGTCATGGCCGGCGTTGCCCGCGCCGAGGTCGTCGACGGCGTCATCGGCAACGAAGGCAGCGTCTTCGCCATCGCGCTGGTGCTCGGGCTCGCCTTTATCGGCATCGGCGGGCTGACATTGCCCGGCAGCCGCCCGAAGAAACACCACTAATCGCAGAGACTTCCGGAGCCCGATGGCGATATTGCCGCGCCGTCGATGGACTGCCTATGCGCGCGCTATCGGCTCTTGCGAGTGGCGCCGGCGAAGCGGGCGCGTCTCACAACGGTCCGCGAAATACGAAAAACGCGCCCGACGCGATCAGGGCAAAGCCCACGACCTGGTTCCAGGTAATGCCCTGCTTGAGATAGACGATGGAGAAAATCGCGAAGATCGACAGCGTGATCACTTCCTGCATGGTCTTGAGCTGGGCCGGCGAATAGACCGCGCTGCCGTAGCGGTTGGCCGGCACCGCCAGGCAATATTCGATCAGCGCAAGACCCCAGCTGATCGCGATCACCTGAAAAATCGAAATCTCCATATAGCGCAGGTGCCAGTACCAGGCGGCGGTCATGAAAACATTCGATCCGATCAGCAACGCGATCGGCAGCAAATAAGGCGACAGGGCTGGCATGGGATACTCGGGGGCTGGGAAATATGCGCGCTGCTATCCACAAACGGACGCCGCGTGTCAACGGGCCGTCACATCGCCGCGCTATGAGGACTACGCTTCTGTCGTAGTTGCGTTTGCGTAATCCTTTTGCGGTCCCGTGCGGCTGACCCTGCTCTCCCGGGACCGCAAATTTTTTTGCGCGCCGCCCGTCACATAAACGGTTTGCCGCGCCGCCCGGTTCCCCCGCCCCCTCAGCCGTAGCGCAACTTCATCGCCAGGATGACGCCCATCAGCGCCAGCGTCACCGCGTTGGAGCCGATCAGCGGCCAGTCGTGGATGGCGAGCCCGTAAATCAGCCACAGCCCGACGCCGCCGGTGAAGCCGGCGGTCGCCGATAGCGACAGCGCGCGCGTTTCCTTCTCGCGCACGGCCTTCATCACCTGCGGCAGCCAGCACAGCGTGGTCAGCGTGGCCCCGGTCAGGCCGACGAGATCGATGAAGCGGCTGAGAGCCATGCGCCTTTAGCGCCGATTCGGCTGTGAGATTTGTGACAGCGCGCGGGCGAGCTGCGCCGCCTTCACAACTAAAAGTAGATATTATATCTTTATACAACCTTGGGTCGGGGGATCCATGAGCCTCATCGTCTGCGTGTTCGAAACCGGTCTGCTGATCTGGTTCGCGCTGTTCGCCGCCATCGTCATCGGCCGCGTCATAGACGGCACGATCGACACCGACGGCCTGCTGCACCACGACGCCGACGACGACAGCGTCGCGCCCGAGCGCGTCGTGTCGATGATCGCCTTCCCCGTCGTCCTCATCAGCTACGTGCTGGGCGCGCTGCACACCGACGTGAGCGTGAGCCGCGCGCTCCCCGACCTTTCGCAAAACATGATCCTGCTGCTCACCGGCGGAAACGGTCTCTACCTCGCCGGCAAAATCGCCCGCATCTGACACCACTGGAGGACACCCGTGACCGCGCAAACCGTCTCGCTCATCAGCTTCGGCATCATCAGCATCATCGTGCTGCTCTTTGCCTTCATCGTGCTGTGGAAGATCTGGAAAGACGAAATCAGCCTGAAAGGCCTGCTCACCGAAATCCCGGCGCAAGGCACCGCAGTTGGCGATGCGAAGGCGAGCCTGTCGCGCTTTCAGATGCTGATCTTCACCTTCGTGATCGCCGGCCTGTTCATGATGCTGTCGATCGAAGCCGGCGGCTTCGTGAAGATTCCGGAAAATGTATTGCTGCTGCTCGGCATCAGCGGCGGCACCTACGTGGTCTCCAAAGGCGTCGGCAAAAGCGCCAAAAACCCGACGAATGGCAAGGGTCAGACGAAATGAACCGTCTCACCCTGCTCGCCGCCGCGGCCGCGCTGTGCTTTGCCAGCGCCGCCGCCGCGCAAAACATGCACGACAGTTCCGGCTTCACGCCCGGCCCGCAGAACGATCCGGAGACCTGCCGCGATCTGTGGCAGGGCGTCGGCCTGCCGCAATACACGCGCGACGACGAGCGCGACACCACGCTCGTCTGCCACACAAAATATGTGCTCTCGCACAACAATGCCGCCAAGGGACCGGACTGGGTGCTCGAGCATTTGACTGCGGCGCAGGTCAGCGGCCGCAATACCAGGCCCAAGGGACAGAAGTTCCAGCCCGATCCGGCCCTGCCGGAAAACGGGCGCGCCGTCGACGACGACTACAAGAAGAGCGGCGGCTTCGATCGCGGCCATCAGGCGCCCTCGGCCGACTTCAGCGAAGACGTCGATTGGATGAAGGAAAGCTTCTTCCTGTCCAATATCGTCCCCCAGGTCGGCGCCGGCTTCAACCGCGACATCTGGGCGACGCTCGAAGGCCATGTGCGCGACATCGCGAAGGCGCGCGGCGAGCTTTATGTGATCACCGGGCCGGTCTATCCGGCCGAAACCGGCGGCAAGACAATCACCATCGGCGAGTCCGAAAACGCCTGCCAAAATACGATCGTGCTCGATCTGCCGTCGCGGCCTTCGATCTGCGGCGGCAAGGCCACATGCGAGGATGGCGTGACCGTGCCCAGCGCAATGTTCAAGCTCATTTACGATCCGAACATGCGGCGCGCCAATGTTTTCCTGATGCCCAACATCAACCACCGCGACGTTGCGGGCATTACGAACTCGTTGGACTATATCGAGCGATATCAGGTGACGGTCCAGGCGTTGGAGGACGTCACCCATCTCGATTTCTTCCCGGCGCTGTCGGCGAGCGAGCGGCGGCCGATCGAAGCGCAATGCGCGGCCGTCATCAACTGAGCGGCAAGCTTGCGTGGCGGCCCGCGGCGCGCGCATAGTCGCAGCATGATGCAATCGCTCCCCGCACAGCCGCGCCGCCTCACCTGCGCGCGCTGCGGCGCCAGCTTTGAATGCGGTCTCGGCGGCGACTGCTGGTGCGCGGCCGAGCCCTATCGGCGGCCGATGCCGGCGTCCGACGCCGGGGATTGCCTCTGCCCCGCCTGCCTGCGCAAGGCAGCAGCGGCGGCCGTGACTCAGATCGGCGACTGATCACATTCTCGGTTAACCCCGCGGCCGGGCGCAGTGCCACGCTCTCGACACGATGTGGCACTATTCGGCGGCGCTCGAATCTTCAATACTGCAAGGATGACGCGCGGCGCATGAAGCGTCGCGCGCACGTGTCTGAGAATGCCGATATTCCGCCTGTTCGAAAAATCGCTGGCGACGACCAGCCTGAAGGAGGCAGCCGAGCCGCCGCCCGGCCTGGTCGCCTTCTATTGGCATTACGCGCGCCAGGCCAAGGGCCTGTTCATCGGCCTGTTCGCCGCCGGCTTTGCCGTCGCGCTGCTCGACGTCACCATTCCGGTGTTCATCGGCCGGGTCGTCAACCTCATCACGACCTCCAGGCCCGAACAACTGTTGGCGCAGTCCTGGCCGCTGCTCGCCGCCATGGCGGCGGTGCTGCTGGTCGCCAGGCCCGCGGCCTCCGTCGCGCAGCACCTGCTGATGAACCAGGCGATCGCCGCCAACGTCTCCAACCGCATCCGCTGGCAGAACCACTGGCACGTGGTGCGGCAGTCCTGGGCATTCTTCCAGAACGATTTCGCCGGCCGCATCGCCAACCGCGTCATGCAGACCGGCCCGGCAATCCGCGAAAGCCTGGTGGCGCTGCTCACCGCGGTCTGGTTCATCCTGATCTACGGCACCTCCTCGCTGATCCTGCTCGCTTCCGCCGACCGCTGGCTCGCGCTCCCGGTGGTGCTGTGGTTCACCGGCTACATCGTCATGCTGCGCTTCTTCGTGCCGCGCATGCGCGACCGCTCGAAGACCGTGTCGGAGGCGCGCTCGATGCTCACCGGGCGCATCGTCGACACCTACACCAACATCGTCACGGTGAAGCTGTTCGCGCGCGCCAAGGACGAGGATGCCTACGTGCGCGAGGCGGTCGACCAGCACACCGGCCGCTTCCACGAGGCGCTGCGGCTCAACACCTGGTTCACCGTCACGCTGATCGTGCTCAACGCGTGGCTGGTCGCCGGCACCGGCGGATTCGCCATCGTGCTGTGGCGGCTCGGTCACATCGAGGTCGGCGCGGTGGCCATGGCCCTGCCAATGGTGACGCAGATCGTCAACGTCTCGTACTGGGTCGCCTGGCAGGTCACCAGCATCTTCGAAAACGTCGGCGTGGTGCAGGAAGGCATGATGACCATCGCCCGCCCGCATACGCTGGTCGACAGCGAAGACGCCGCGCCGCTCACCGTCACGCGCGGCGAGGTGCGCTTCGAGGACGTGCGCTTCGGCTACGGCCGGCAGAGCGGCCTGATCGGCGGGCTCAGCCTCGCGGTGAAGGCGGGCGAGAAGATCGGCCTGGTCGGCCGCTCCGGCGCCGGCAAATCGACGCTGGTCAATCTGCTGCTGCGCTTCTTCGACCTCGAAGGCGGCCGCATTCTGATCGATGGCCAGGACATCGCCAACGTCACGCAGGAATCTCTGCGCGCGCAGGTCTCGGTGGTCACGCAGGACACGTCGCTGCTGCACCGCTCGATCCGCGACAACATCCGTTACGCCAAGCCGGGCGCCACCGACGCCGACATCGTCGCGGCGGCCAAGCTCGCGCATGCGCACGAGTTCATCCTCGGTCTCGAGGACCAGCTCGGCCGCCAAGGTTACGACGCCCATGTCGGCGAGCGCGGCGTCAAGCTCTCCGGCGGCCAGCGCCAGCGCATCGCCATCGCGCGCGTGATCCTGAAGAACGCGCCGATCCTGGTGCTGGACGAAGCAACCTCCGCGCTCGACAGCGAAGTGGAGGCCGCCATCCAGTCGAGCCTCTCGACGTTGATGCGCGGCAAGACGGTGATCGCCATCGCGCACCGGTTGTCCACCATCGCGCAGATGGACCGGCTGATCGTGCTCGATGAGGGCCGCATCGTCGAGCAGGGCACGCACGACAGCCTGCTGCGCGCCGGCGGCCATTACGCCGCGCTGTGGCGGCGGCAATCCGGCGGCTTCCTCGACGTCGAGGTGCCGCAGCAGGCGGCGGAATAACGAAAGGGTGGGCATTGCCCAACCCTTTTCGCATCCGTCACTGCCAATCATAATGCCTGTCCCGCCTCGTGCTCCCAAAGGACAGTGCCATGATCCTCGAAATCGCGCAGATCGACGTGAAGCCGGGCATGGAAGCCGAATTCGAGACCGGCGTGAAAAAGGCCGTGCCATTCTTCAAGCGCTCGAAGGGCTGCGAGGGCCTCACCTTGCAGCGCTCGCACGAGAAGCCGTCGCGCTACCGGCTGTTCGTGCAATGGGGCACAGTGGAAAACCACACCAAGGATTTCCGCGAGTCCGCCGATTTCCAGGAATGGCGCAAGCTGGTCGGCCATTGCTTTGCCTCGCCGCCGAACGTCGAGCACGTCACCGAAGTGGTGCGCGGATTCTGAAAATGCCCGACCGCATTCTCACCACCCACACCGGCAGCCTGCCGCGCACGCCGAAAGTGGTGGAGCTGCTGCTCGCCGAAGACAAGACGCCGGGAGCCCGTCACGCCGAACTGATGGCCGCCGTGCGCGAAGCGGTGAAGCTGGTCGTGCGCAAGCAGGTCGAATGCGGCATCGACATCGTCAATGACGGCGAGCAGGGCCGCACCGATTACACCGTGCACGTGCTCAAGCGTTTGACCGGCTTCGAAGGCGAAAGCGCCGCGCCGATGGGCACCGGCGAGCCGGAATTCCCCGAGCTTGCGGAAATCCTCAAGCACTTCGCCTCGCCGTTCCAGCACCGCCCGGCCTGCAACGGCCCGGTCGGCTGGAAGGACTGGCCGGCGGCGCAAGCCGATATCGACATCGCCAAGCAGGCAGTCGCCGGCGCCACATGCGAGGACATTTTCATGACCTCGCCCTCGCCGGGCCAGATCGCGCGCTATCTCAAGAACAATTATTACAAGAGCGACGAGGACTACATCTTCGCGCTCGCCGACGTGATGCGGAAGGAGTATCAGGCCATCGTCGCCGCCAACTTCATCCTGCAGCTCGATTGCCCCGACCTCGCCATGCTGCGCCACATGGTCTATCTCAATTTGCCGCTCGCCGATTACCGCAAGATCATCGCCACCAACGTCGCTGCGCTCAATCACGCGGTGCGCGATCTGCCGCCGGAACGCATGCGCATGCATGTGTGCTGGGGTTCGACCGTGGCGCCGCACCATACCGACGTGGAAATGAAAGACATTGTCGACATCA
>Ga0335081_10012035_pt1 | contig 14015 bp, 11 predicted proteins | sample Lox_Sample_35_FD_206713 | JGI IMG/M metagenome (GOLD analysis project Ga0335081, IMG submission 206713) | Soil microbial communities from Loxahatchee National Wildlife Refuge, Florida, United States - Lox_Sample_3.5 | ecosystem: Environmental > Terrestrial > Soil > Wetlands | place: USA... | reverse complement strand
AGGAAAACCTCGAGCTGGGAGAGTTCCAACGGATTTATTCCTTTATAGATTATTGAATGTCCATTAGCATTGCTTATTATATTATGAATTGTGATATCATCTACATAATTATAAGTTTTTCTTCTGGGCCGGCTCCTCGTACGATGAAGGTTGGCGTTGCTTCGATCGAGGAACTCCATGGCCAGTGAGCAAGTTCGAATTACCGTCTTCGACACGACCCTTCGCGACGGAGAGCAATCTCCCGGCTGTAGCATGAACCATCAGGAGAAGTTGCGCCTGGCACAGCAACTCGACCGCCTGGGCGCGGACGTGATCGAGGCCGGTTTTCCCATTGCCTCCGACGGCGACTTCGAAGCGGTCAAGGCGATCGCAGCTACGATTCGCCGGCCGATCATAGCGGGGCTGGCAAGGGCCTGCCGGCAAGACATCGAGCGCGCGTGGGAAGCCTTGCAGGTAGCGGCGCGGCCGCGGATTCACGTGTTCCTTGCCACTTCCGACATTCATCTCAAATACAAGTTGCGCATTACGCACGAGCAATGCCTGGAGCAGGCGCGAGAGGCCATTACCCTGGCCAAATCGTTCTGCGATGATGTCGAGTTCTCCCCGGAGGATGCGACCCGCACCGATCCCGAGTTTCTTTGCCAGGTGCTGGATGCGGTGGTGGAAGCCGGGGCGACTACGCTGAATATTCCCGATACCGTCGGCTACACGGTACCCGCTGAGTTTGGTGATTTAATCTCGACCATTCGCCGCAAAGTAAAGGGAATCGAGAAGGTAACCATTTCGGCGCATTGCCATAACGATCTGGGCCTGGCGGTCGCGAACACCATGGCGGCAGTAGCAGCGGGAGCGCGGCAGGTCGAATGCACTATCAACGGCATCGGCGAACGGGCTGGCAATGCTTCGCTGGAAGAGATTGTGATGGCGATTCGCGTGCGCCGCGACCGCTATCCGTATGAGACCGGCGTGGTGGGCGAGCAACTCTTTCCCGCCAGCCAGTTGCTGAGCGAGATTACGGGTGTGCCGGTGCAGCCGAACAAGGCCATCATCGGCCGCAACGCCTTTGCCCATGAAGCGGGAATTCACCAGGATGGCGTGCTCAAGAACCCGCTGACGTACGAAATCATGACACCCAAGTCGGTGGGCGTGCCGGATTCCAAGCTGGTTTTGGGCAAGCACTCCGGGCGCCACGCCCTGGCCATGCGTTGCGAGCAACTTGGTTACCAGTTCGACCGCCGCGCGCTGGATGACATCTATCGCAGGTTTGTGCGGCTGGCCGACAAGATCAAGCACGTGGAAGACCATCATCTGCTGGAGCTGATTCGCGACACTCACAAGCCGGCGTCGTCTGCGACTCCTCTGGTCGAACCGTTAGCTGCGGCAGTTGCTGCCGCGGGAAAGGACAGTACGGGCGAAGCGCGCAAGCCGTTTCCCATGGCGCCGGCCAGCAACGCCTTTGGCGTGCCCTTGCCCATGCCGCCCGATCCGCATCCGCACGAACAGGAAGACTACCTCTGGGGCGTGTAGTTCGTTGCACATGAGCAAGACTGATCCGGCCATGGTTCGCTTCGAAGGAAGTCAGCCCATCCTGCGCGTGGAAAACATGGAGGCCAGCCTCCGCTTCTATGTGGATCTTTTGGGGTTCAAGAATGTCAGCTGGGGCACAGACGACTTTACCAGCGTATCGCGCGACCGTGCCGCGATCTATTTGTGCCGCGGTGATCAGGGACAAGGCCGCGCCTGGGTATGGATCGGCGTGGACGACGTCGAAAAGCTGCATGGCGAATACAAGGCGCGCGGGGTGAAGATCATCCTTCCGCCGACCAATTACCCATGGGCGCTGGAGATGCGGGTGGAAGATCCGGATGGCAACGTGTTGCGGATCGGGTCGGAGCCGAAATAGGTTACGCAGCGGCGCTCTTGGGTAAGGCTTGCTTCCGCGTTAGACTGATTCCCGCATGCTTCTGAATCTGACCATCCTTCCCGGCGACGGAATCGGCCCTGAAGTCACCGAACAAGCCGTTCTGGTTTTACAAGCCGTGGCCGTGGCCTTCGGCCACAGACTTCAGCTACAGGAAAAGCCCATTGGAGGAGCGGCGCTGACAGCGGCGAGCGATCCTCTGCCGGCTGATACGCTGCAGGCCTGCCTTTCATCAAAGGCGGTTCTTTTGGGGGCGGTGGGAGGTCCGGCGTTCGATCATTATCCCAACCATCTTCGTCCCGAAGCTGGGCTGTTGCGCCTTCGCCGCGAGCTGGGGGCGTATGCCAACCTTCGCCCGGCGATTTGCTTTCCTGCGTTGGAGGATATTTCCCCCTTGCGAGGCGAAATCGTGCGCGGGGCCGACATTATGATTGTCCGTGAGCTGCTTGGCGGACTCTATTTCGGTCAACCGCGCTCGATCGAAGGTGTGCCCGGCTCGCGCGTGGCCACCAATACGATGCGCTATGACGAGCCGGCCATCGAACGCATCGCGCGGGTGGCCTTCGATCTGGCGCAGAAACGCCGCCAGAAAGTTCTGTCGGTAGACAAGGCAAATGTGCTTGAGTGCTCGCGACTGTGGCGTGAGGTGGTCACACGGGTTGGAAAAGACTATCCCGGGGTCAAGCTCTCGCACGTGTATGTCGATTCAGCGGCGATGGCTCTGGTGCAGTCGCCGCGGGACTTCGACGTACTGCTCACGGAAAATATGTTCGGCGACATCCTCTCCGACCAGGCGGGCGGAGTCATGGGATCGCTCGGACTGCTGGCTTCGGCGAGCATCGGTGGGCCGATTGGATTGTACGAGCCGGTTCACGGTTCCGCGCCCGGTATCGCGGGAAAGGGGATCGCGAATCCGTTGGGAGCCATTCTCTCCGCCGCCATGCTGTTGCGTCATTCCTTTCAACTGGAAGGTGAAGGGGCATGCATTGAAAGCTCAGTCAGGGCAGTGCTAAATGGCGGCTATCGCACCGCTGATCTCGCCGGCGCGGGCGGGGATTCGGTTTCGACTTCGGAAATGGGGCGGCAGGTTGTGGAGGCAGTGAAAGCGTCTTCCTCGTCCTTCATCTCGGCACAAGAGTCAGCCTGAGCGGGAAACTCGTCTCTGGGCAAATCCTGTGGAAAGGGAAAAACTTTTCCCGTTTCCGAACCTCTGCTCCCAGCATCCTACTAATTTACCTGCGCTGATTCGCAATCAGAAGATCAACAATAAGTTATGGTGTCGAAGTGTGCCAACCCGTCGTGCGGCGCCGTCTTTCGCTATTGGCACAAAGGAAAGCTGTTCCGGGTGGAGATTGGGCCACTACACGCCAAAACGCCGTCCGATGGGAATCGGGGGCCCCGGCGGACAGAGTTTTTCTGGCTCTGCGACGATTGCGCGGCTCGAATGACGCTGGAATACCACCGCGAGGAGGGAATGATTCTGAAACCGTTGGAACCGCCGTTCAGGAAAGCGTCTTAGGCGAGCGGGCGGAAGCCACTGCCTCGCCATCATATTTGCCGGTCAGGTCATACCAGCGAATGCGCAGCATCTCGAGAAACATGCGCGAGCCATCTTTCAGGGGATGAATCCGGGTTCCTCCGCTGTGTCCCCAAAGCACCGCGACTTCCTTCACCTGGAAGCCGAACTTGCGGGCGAGGAAGAGAACTTCCGGATCGAAGCCCCAACGCTCGATGCGCTGCAGGGGGAAAATCTTTTGCGCCGCCCGCCGGGTAAAGACTTTGAAGCCGCACTGCGTGTCGGCAAACTGCAAGCCCAGAGTAAGGCGGAGCAGCAGATTAAAGATGCGGCCGAAAACCTGACGATGGAAAGGCTGCCGCTGGGTCTGTAGCTCCGAGCGCAGCCAGCGCGACCCGATGGCGATGTCGGCTCCGGATTGCAAGGCCTGGAGCAGTTTCGCCATTTCCTCAATGGGCGAGGAGAGATCGGCATCGCTGAACAGGACGATCTCCCCGTGCGCGTTTAACATGCCGTTGCGTACGCTATAGCCTTTGCCCCGGTTGCCGGGATTCTCCAACAGCCGCAGACGGGAATTTGTTTGAGCGAACTCGCGAACAATGCCGGCGGTATTGTCGCGCGAGCCGTCATTGACCACGATGACTTCCGCATCCAGATTTTGCTCCCGCATATAGGCGAGCACCTTTTCGAGAGTGGCGCGCAGGCGCGTGCCTTCGTTGTACGCGGGAATCACGATACTGTAGGCGAGATCCAAAAGTGCTTAACCTCTGGCCGTGCTGGCGATACCATCCGAAGATGAACCAATCGGATGCGGCTGCGCTATTGTACGGTTGGATAACGTGGCTTCGGAAACCTTCTTGCGGCCGGTCATTTGACCACCCCGGCGGCGCTGTGTTCAACTCCACAGTTTAAGCGAACGAGAAAATGAAAACGAAAACGAGTACCACACTCGCGATTCTTATCAGTCTCTTATACGCATCCGTCCTTCTGGCGCCAGCAACGGGACAAACCAGCCAGGAAAAAGTCGACCTGATCGTCAGCGGCGGGATGGTGGTTTCCATGAACCCGCAGCGGACGATCTACGAAGACGGGAGCGTGGCGGTCCGCGGCGATACGATCGTGGCGGTTGGTCCGCGGAGTGCAGTGGAAGCGAAGTATACCGCCGGGCAGACGATTGAGGCGGCAGGCAGGCTCGTACTTCCCGGATTTATCAACGGTCATACGCACGTACCGATGACCTTGTTTCGCGGTCTGCACGACGATGTCACGTTGCACGACTGGTTGTACAAATTCATTTTCCCGGCCGAAGCGAAGAATGTGAATGAAGAGTTCGTGCGCTGGGGGACCAGGCTGGCCGCGGCGGAGCAGATTCGCGCTGGGGTAACCACCTTTGCCGATATGTACTACTTCGAGGATGCGGTTGCCGAGGAGACCAAGAAAGCCGGCATGCGCGGCATACTGGGCGAAACCTTCATCGACTTCCCCGCTCCTGACAACAAGAGCGAGGCCGAAACTCTGGCCTATACCGAGCGGTTCCTGAAGAAATGGCGGGGCGATCCGCTGATTCATGCGGCGCCGGCTCCACATTCCATTTACACGTGCTCGAAAAAAACGCTGCAGGATGCTGCCGCCTTAGCCAGGAAATATGATGCGCCGATTTTGATTCACGTGGCGGAGATGAAGAAAGAATGGGAGGACAGCGAGAAAGAGCACGGCATGTCGCCGGTGCAGTATCTGGAAAGCATTGGAGTGCTGGGGCCGAACCTGGTGGCGGCGCACTGCATTTTTGTGGACGAGGCTGATCGCAAACTGCTGGCGGAGCGGCAGGTCGGATGCGTGCATAATCCCTCAAGCAACATGATGCTGGCCAGCGGAGTGTCCCCGGTGCCGGAGATGCGGGCTGAGGGAGTTGCCGTGGGGCTGGGAACGGATGGGCCCGCGGGAAGCAACAACGATCAGGATCTGATGGAAGAGATGGATCTGGCGGCTAAGCTGGCCAAGATCACGAAAATGGATCCGTTGGCACTAAGCGCCAAAGCCGTTGTGGAGATGGCGACCATCGACGGGGCGCGGGCCGTGCATATGGAGAAAGACATCGGGTCGATCGAGCCGGGAAAGAAGGCAGACCTGGTGCTTATCAGTCTGGACGAACCGAACGCTGTGCCGATGTATGACGTCTACTCGCAGCTGGCCTATTCGCTGAAGGGAAGCGATGTTGAGACCGTAGTCATCGGCGGGCGCATCGTGATGCGGGACCGGAAGTTGCTTACCATGAATGAGGAAGAAGTGTTGCAGAAAGCGCGCGAGTACCGAAAGACTGTGGCGGCATCGCTGGGCATGAAATAGGGCAGCCAGAAATCCTCAGCTTTTGCGGCGCTGAGAGTTGGCGTGCGGCGTTGGAGGTTATGTGCTGATTCAGCATGTGCTCGTGGTTATCCTGGTGGTGGTGTTCCCGCTCTGGGATCATTACGAAATTCCGCGGCTCAAGGCGAGCACCGATCCGGGGAAAAGAGTTCGCTTATACAAGAAAATCATCGCTGCGGAGTGGATCTGCGCGCTGACCGCACTCCTGGCGGTGGGATTCACGGCATTGATGACGATCCGGATCAGGCCCGGTGAAATTGCCTGGCTGGCTAAGGGATCGAGGGGCAGCGCGTTCATGACCGGGATGGTGAGTACGATTGTGGTTGTCCTGTTGCTGCCCGCAATCCTGGCGATCTGGAGTGAGAAGGTTCGAGTCAAGGCTGCGAAAGCTGCCAAGTCACTCAGCTATCTTCTGCCGTGGACGCCGCAGGAGCGGCTCTGGTGGTGGCCGGTGTGCATCACGGCGGGAGTCTGCGAAGAAGTGCTCTACCGCGGATTTCTGCTGCACTATTTCCACACTGCGCCGTTTCATCTCACGTTGACGCGGGCTCTGATCGTGGCCTCGGTTATTTTCGGGATTGGGCACTTGTATCAGGGCATCAAGGGCGCGCTGGCGACGGCGATTCTCGGATTCGCCCTGGCGGTGGTGTTCGTCCTGACCGGGAGTTTGCTGATTCCGATGGTGGCGCACGCTTTGGTGGATCTGCGGGTTTTGCTGATGATCCCGGCGGGACAGCCACCGGAAGCTGCCACTCCGGCATAGCCCTTAGATCCGGCCCCGAGTCGGAAAAAACGGCCCCGCGCCCAAGCAGAACGCGGGGCCAATGCTCACCCTCTGCACAAACCTGAAAAAACTCAGGCAGCCTCCCGGCGGCGCTGGATGGTCTGCAGATGCTGCCTGTACTGCTGCGCATTGCTGACGATCTTGCGCTGCGGCAAACTGGTCAACCACTGCGTTCGCGGCGTCATCCGGCGCTCACGGCGAGAACCGACCGGGCCACGGTACTTCAAGCTGGCCGGACGTTTCTCCGCAGTCTGCTGCTGCCAGCCGCTGCCCGCGGTCACATCGAAGACTCCAATGTAGCCGCCGGCAAGCAACTGCAGCGGATTCTGGATTTTGTTCATACGGTCAAAGTGAGTGGACCCTTCCGGATGAAAGCTCTCAAACCAGGCGGGATAGACGAAGTCGGAAACCTGAATATTGTCGATCTGATAGCCGAAGCTGTCATCTTCGCAGGCATCGCACACTTCGTAGGCATAGAGGATTCCCGCGGTGTTCTCCTTCTGCACGAAAACATTGAGGTTGATGTTGGGATCAGCCAGCATCTCCAGAAGTTCATGGCTGGCTGTGACCGTCCAGGAAGTGCCAGCTTTGAGATCGCTGCCGGCGAACACCTTGCCCATGGGCAAGCCTTCGGACGTTAAATCGTGATATCCGAGGGCGCCGGCCTGGTCGGAATCATCGAGGATCACCAGCCACCAGCTTCCGCTTGGCGGCTGAGAGTTCTTGGGAATGAGGGTAATTTCGGCGTCGGTCCCCCAGGCCGGGCGAAAATCGTTGGTGACCTGCTTTTGCAAAGCGGCGATGACAGGCGTGATTTCTTCATCGCTGAGAACGGTGCTTTCGTTGATCACTGAAATCTGGGTAGTGGCGAGTTGGGCGTGGGCGTGTTGCGACATCTTGGCTTTCTCCTTTACAGAACAGATTGGGAGAACGCACAGCGTAAGTTGCGTGACTCTGTGAAAGGAAGCTTATACCCTGAAGAAGCGCAGCGAATGTTTTCGGGGAAGAAAAATTCGAGGGTATTTCCAATTTGGAACGTGTGAGCTCCAGCTAGATTCTGATTCGCGAAATTCCGAGTCATGCTTTCCGCAAATGAGATCGGGGCAACGGTCAAGCGAGCGGCTCACGATGCCGGCTTTCAACTCGCCGGTATCGCTCCGGCGAGCGACGGACCGGAGCGCGAGTATTTCGAGCGCTGGATTGAAGCCGGGCGCGCAGGCGAGATGAAATATCTCGAGGCACGCGATCAACAGAAACGCCTGAAGCGGGCCTCGATTGGCCGGGTTGCGCCGTGGGCGCGCAGCGTGGTGGTGTGCGCCATCAACTACAACACGGATCAGCCTTACTCCACTGAGGTGGACGATCCGCAGCGCGGATGGATCTCCCGCTATGCCTGGAGCCGCGAAGACTATCACGAAGCGGTCATGCGCAAACTGCGTGTCGTTGAAGACGCGCTGCGCGGCGCTGTCGGGGATGACGACCTGACCACGCGCTGTTACGTCGATACCGGCCCCATCGTCGAGCGTGTGGCGGCGAAATACGCAGGCATCGGCTGGGTTGGCAAGAATACTTGCGTCATCAACCAGAAAATTGGCTCGTGGCTGTTTCTGGGAGTGATTCTCACCTCGCTGGAACTGCAGGCGGATCTGCCCGCCCCGGACCGCTGCGGCACCTGCACGCGCTGCATCGATGCCTGCCCTACGCAGGCGATCACTGCGCCCTACGAACTCGATTCCAACTTGTGCATTGCGTATCTCACGATTGAGAAGCGAAGTTCGATTCCCGAGGAATTGCGGGCGGGAATGGGAGTGCACGTTTTTGGCTGCGATATCTGCCAGGATGTCTGCCCATGGAACCGCAAAGCTCCGGCGACGAACGACTCCGCCTTTCAACCGCGGCCGGAGCTGGTGAATCCAGCATTAGAGTGGCTGGCGATGATCAGCGAAGAAGAGTTTCACGAGACTTTTCGCGGATCGCCGGTCCGCCGCGCCAAACGCAGCGGCCTGCGGCGCAATGCGGTGATTGCCATGGGCAACAGCGGAGAGCGCAAGTTTCTGCCGGTGCTGGAGAAATTGGCGACAGAGGAAGACGAAATCTTGCGGGAGAGCGCGGAATGGGGCAAGAGCCGGGTGGATAGAATTACCGGGAAAGCGCCTGCCTCGCGATAATGCGTAACACCCGTGCGTATTGGCGAGGGCAGGATGCCCTCGCGACAACCGCCGGGGCGGCAGCGCTACATTGTCGGACACGGCGGCGCTATTTTGGCGAGCCCTGCGGCGCCACCCAAGGCTTAGTTCGGCGAGAAAAGATATAAATCGTCGTAACCGCCAGGGCGGGCGAACGCGACCGCAGAAAGATCGGGAGCCACCGAGTAAGCGTTGCCGCCATAGTCCTCACGCAGCGCAAACGGAAGCTTCAAAGCGGGAACCGCTGCACCTACCGCCACGCCGTTTCGCCAGGGTTGCCGCCATATGGTGGTTTCTCCGTGCGCCGCGAGAGAGTACAGGAAGGACTTTCCATCTTTGGCGAACATCGTGAGATACGTGGTAATGCCGGGCTTGAGCTCCGTGCATTTTTTGTCCACTAATGAATATTGGTAGATTCCCGGGTTCTCGCCCCAAAGTGTGGTGCCGATCAGAAACTTTCGATCATGAGACATATCAACGGCCATGCCGCAGTTCTCTGACAAAAGCACCGCGGGTGAGCCATCCAGGCCGATTCTCCAGTTCTTAGCGGTGTGGCCGTCTTTGTCCGTCCCGCCGAGAATAATGGTTTGATCTCCGGGTTCCCAGATTACGAAACCCACGAACTCTCCCGACCACCTCAACTGCTGCTGATGCGTGCCATCGCTGTTGATGACAAAAAGCCGCATGTCGCGGTCGGATGTATCGGAATAGAAATATTTCTTGCTGTCATTCGAAAATCCCAGCGTCTCCAAACCAGAACTGGTGGACGACACAAGTTTAAAGCGTTCGTTGGTGACGAGATTACTGATCCAGATTTCTGATTTGCCGGGCTCGGGATACGTGATGTAGGCGACGGAACGGCTGTCGCTGGAAAACTCCGGCTGGCTTGCATCTTCGTTGACGATATCGGTGAACTGCCTGGAGGCAAAGCGATACAACGTGAGGGTTCCTGCGCTTCTCCCGCTGATGAAATAAAATCCCTTGCCGTTCGGATTGGCCATGGGGCTGCGGTCGGGACCGGTCCCGTTCGTGATCTGGGTCAGCGAGTGATCCCGTAATGAAAATTGCCAAATATTGATGATGCCATTCACCTTGCGGCTCAGGTAAACGGACTCGCCGGGAATCGCCCAGTTGGGCCGAGACCCAGCATCCGGCACATTGCCGAGCTTCTCGAGTTTTTTGGTTGCAATGTCCAACCGCTCGAGGGTGAGCAAGTTCGAATCAGAAGTGGAGACCAGTAACGAATTTCCGTCGGGGTAAACGCGCATAGGGCTCAGGTCGGGCAACGTATAGATCGGTTCCTCGCTGCCTCCCGCTCTTGGGATTCGGACGATTTGTCCGTCCCGCTTTTCGACAAAGAGGAACTGTCCGTCGGGAGACGGCGCGACAAAAAAGCCGGACGCCAAGTGCTTGGGAGTGCCACCGAGGGTGGGGATGCTCCAGATCGCATATTCGCCCAACGTCTGGGCGAAGTAGATTTCGGTGCCGTCCGAAGAAAATCCGAGCACGAGCTTGTTACCTTCGTCCCGGGTGAGCTGCAACGGTTCGCCGCCCGAGGTGAGCATTACGAAAATCTGATCATATCCATCGACCGGAGAAATAAACGAAATGGTGCGACCGTCAGGCGAGAGCGCAACCGAGTCCATGGTTTTGTTCCATGAACTGATCTTTATGATTTTGGCCGAGGCCGCCGGTCCGGTGCTGAAAACAAGATGGTAAATGCCATAGCCCGCCGCCAGCAGGACGATGAACAATACACCGGCGATAGAAACGACTTTGCCTTTGTTGCGAGACGCAGCGGCGATGACGACGGAACTGCTGGAGAGGTGCGAGGCCGCTGCGATCGGAACCGCCGTAGAAGATCCTGACCCGGGGGCAGCGGCAGGGGATGTGGAAGCCGCGGACTCTGCTCCTGCGGCAAACGGCGAAGATCCCGAAGCACCGGAAACACGGCCAGACTCCAGGTCACGGCGCAAGCGCTTGAGATCGGCTCGAAGGTCGGCCGCGTTCTGGTAGCGAAGGTCGCGATCCTTTTCCACAGCCTTGCCGATAATGCGCTCAAGTTCAACGGGTACTTCCGGATTGAACCGGGCGGGCGGCAGCGGTGGGCGATTCAAAATCCCCTCCATGATTACCCCGGAGGTTTCCCCGCGGAAAGGCATCGAGCCAGTCACCATTTCATAAAGAACGGCTCCCAGGGAGAAAAGATCGGAGCGGGCATCGAGTTCCTTGCCGCGCACCTGTTCCGGTGACATGTAGGACATGGTTCCGACAGCCGAGCCCGGGCTGGTAAGGTGCTCCGGATCAAGTCCTAGTGTGGCGAGAGTGGCAGCTGATGCGTCTTGCCGCGAAGGGGCGACCTTGGCCAGGCCGAAATCGAGAATCTTTGCGGTGCCGCGCTTGGTGACGAAAATGTTGGCGGGCTTGATGTCGCGGTGCACAATGCCGGCGGAGTGGGCAGCATCCAGCGCATCCGCGATCTCGAGTGCGAGGGGCAGCACATCTCCAATTTCCATCGCCCTGGCGCCGATCCGGTGTTTCAGCGTCATGCCGTCCAGATACTCCATGACGATGAACGTTTTCCCGTCTTGCTCATCGATCTCGTGAATGGTGCAGATGTTGGGATGATTTAGTGCGGATGCAGCTTTGGCCTCTCGCTGAAAACGGGCCAGGGCCTGTGCGTCTTGTGCAAGGGCTTCCGGCAGGAACTTAAGGGCCACAAACCGACCGAGCTTAATGTCTTCAGCCTTGTAGACGACACCCATCCCGCCACCGCCGAGCTTTTCCAGCACGCGGTAGTGCGAGATGGTTTGACCGATCACGGCCTGAATGCTACGACCAGAAGGGGGGCGAGTCAATTAACTGGTGGGCGCGAGGATGCGGCCAGCAGAGTTCTATTCAGATCAGGGGTGCAAGATCCCCTCGCGACAGCCGCCGGGTACGCCGGCGCTACAGTCAACAGGGTAGGCCGCATGACGGGTCCATTCACATACTTTTTATACTCACAGTATCTACCTGTTTTTCCATAGGACTGCGGCCATCCTACCCGTAAGCCCCTGTTTTATCTTTGACTTCCGTAACTCGCGTTTTCGATTGACGGCAACTAATCTTGGCTCAAAGGGTTCTTATTAGAAGCCAGATTGTGGGCAGAACCCTGCCCGTAACATATGAGATACCGAAGCCGGAGAATCATTCGCGCTCTAAGCACGGTCTTCGTGCTGGCGGCGATCTCCGCTTCGCTGGCGCAGGCCTCTGCCACACTTCTGCTGGAAGAGCCATACGGCAAGCTGGGATTCTTCACAGCCACCGGCCATGCGGCGGTCTATCTTTCCGGAGTGTGCGCTGAAACTCCGCTGAAGCTGCGTCCCTGCGCTCCCGGAGAATTGGGAGTGGTGCTCAGCCGCTATGACGGCGTCGGCGGTTACGATTGGGTTGCGATTCCTCTGATTCCTTACCTTTACGCTGTGAAACGTCCTGAGGATATTCCTCTGTTCGCTGACGCGAAGATGACTGCCTTCCTGCGCGACCAGTACCGCCGCAGATATCTGGAGGCGGTCGCTCCGGACTTGCGCGACGGAGGCACGCCGGGCGGGAACTGGTATGAGCTGGTAGGCTCGGCCTACGATCGAACGCTGTACGGCTTCGAAATCGAGACCGGCGCGGAGCAGGATGCGGCGCTGATTGCGCACTTCAACTCTTTGCCCAACAAGTCGCACTTTCACACGGTCTCGAGAAACTGCGCCGATTTCGTAAAGGATGTGATCAATTTCTATTATCCCAAGGCGCTGCATCGCAGCGTCTTTGCCGATGTGGGCATCACCACGCCCAAACAGATGGCCAAAATGCTGGTGAAGTTCAGCAAACGTCATCCGGAATTGGAGTTCACGCGGTTTGTGATTCCGCAAGTGCCGGGGAGTGCGGCCCGCAGCACGGCAGTACACGGAGTGGTGGAGTCGTTTTTCAAATCGAAGAAATACTTTGTGCCTAGCATCATTGTCAGCCCCATTTTTGCGGGCTGCGTGGCGGCCGTCTATGAGGGCACGGGAGCGGGCCGCTTCGCGCCGGCCCAGAATGCCCTCGTATTCAGTGCGCAGCGCGGACTGGAGGCACCGCTCGACGCCGAGGACCGGCGCTCCTATGCCAGCGAGCTGAAACATTTGGAGGAGCAAGTTCTGACTCCGGACGGTGGCGCCGACGCGAAGAAGTCCTGGGAGCATATGCTCAACGGGGCAGTGCCGGAAATGGATGCCGAGGGCCGCCTGTCGGTTCTCATTAGCAAGGGAGAAGGAGTGGTAAGGATGGGGCTCTCGGCGGATAACGTCCTTGCGGAGAGCCCTTCCCACCAACTGACCGAGCACCTTCTGGAGGCCCGCTTGCAAGAAGAGTTGCGGCGCGGAGCGCCACCGAAGGCCTCCGAAAACCAGGTCGAGCGCGACTGGCGCCTCCTGCAGCAGGCTATGAACGCCAGCCGTGAGCAGGTGATTGCCGAAGCGGCCCAGGAGAAACCGGGGAGGGGACGCATCTCCCGAACCGCATTCGAGGAAATCGAAGGGCCATGAACGCAGAGGCGATAAATCGAGAATCCTAGCGAGGACAGGATGCTCTCGCGACACCCGCCGAGGACGGCGGCGCTACGAGAACGCGGCATCGCCACAGGTACCTGATCAACAATCTTTTCTGATTTGAATCTCTTCCGCTTATTGATCCTGCGGCTGATCCTGCTGCTGAGGATTCTGCGGCGTTCCCGGATAACCGGGAAACTGGCCCGGCACGATGGGGTGTCCGGGATTCTGCTGTTGCTGCTGCAAGAGCAATTGCCGCTGCTGCATTTCCTGGAGTAGCTGCTGGGGTGTCTTGACGCCGGGCTCGGGCGGGTTCTGGTCGGCATCAGCGTTGCTCTGGTCGGCATTCTCCTCCGTGGCCGCGTTGTCATCGGCGGCCGCGCTGTCATCGGCCTGAGCGGCATCCTGGGAGGCGTCGCCTGAATCCTCAGGCTGGGCATCACTTGCCTCGGCCTGTTTAGGCTGGGGCGGTCCCGCGCTGGGGACGGTATCCGGTCCGGTTTTTGCCACGAGCACGATGCGGGTCAGCAAGTTGGCGTCCTGAGGGGAACCCAGCAGTACGTAGTTGAAGCGCGAGCCGTTGAGCAAATCGGCCATCACTTCGCGCGCCGGCCCCGGCCCCAAACGAGTCACTACTCGCTCAGTAGCGCTGGCGGGGATATCGATTTCTGCTCCGGTACGC
>Ga0335081_10012034_pt1 | contig 14015 bp, 14 predicted proteins | sample Lox_Sample_35_FD_206713 | JGI IMG/M metagenome (GOLD analysis project Ga0335081, IMG submission 206713) | Soil microbial communities from Loxahatchee National Wildlife Refuge, Florida, United States - Lox_Sample_3.5 | ecosystem: Environmental > Terrestrial > Soil > Wetlands | place: USA... | reverse complement strand
CTCACCGGCACCGGCGCGCGCGCTGCCTTCGGGGCAGGTGCAGCTGATCCCGGGCTCACGCTCAAGGCAAGGCCCGAACGCGCAGGTTAAACGGCAAGCCAGGGAGGACCAAACCCTCCGTGGAGGCCAAAAGCTCCAAGACCTCTTTTCGGGGCGGACGCACCACAGGCCATTCAAGCACCACAGGTAGCTTCGTGCCACAGAGATCACAGAGATCGCAGAGGCGCGAAGATCACTGCGCTTTCGTGTCGCGCTTTCGCCTCAGGGCTCCCACAGAGCGCTTCGCGTCACGGTGGGGGCGTACCGAGAGGGAGCCAGCCACACGGCACCGGGACCCAGCCAGACCGAGCCAGCCAGACCGAGCCAGCCAGCCAGCCAGACCGAGCCAGCCAGCCAGCCAGCCAGCCAGCCAGCCAGCCAGCCAGCCAGCCAGACCGAGCCAGCCAGCCAGCCAGCCAGCCAGCCAGCCAGACCGAACGCACGGAACCGGGACCAGTCGCACGGAACGCACGGACCCGGAGCCAGGCGTGCGGAAAGTACGGAAAGTGGCCGAAAATTCAAGATATAACTTGACATGCCGACGGCATGAGATACATCGTATTTCCTGAGCATTCTATCAGAATCACTCTCACACGTGAGGAGGACGACGTGGCACGCGGGACCACGGGGGCGCCCCGTAACATGCCGGGTCAGGACACGAGGGATTCACAGGCTCCGGGGTTCGGGGACCCCGGAGCCGGCGGGTCCGAACGGGAGCAAGCGCGATCAGGCGGCAGCCGCCTGATCGCGTTCGTGTGCGGACGCCGGACCAAGTACCTGGTGGTGGTGTTCTGGATCTTGGTGGTCGCGGCCCTGGGCGGGCTGGCGGGCAAGCTCCAGGGAGCCGAGAAGAACGACGCGTCGGCGTACCTGCCGTCGTCGGCCGAGTCCACCCAGGAACTCAACGAGCAGAACCTCTTCCAGTCCAAGAACCTCAACCCCGCCCTGGTCGTGTACGTACGCGACAGCGGGGTGACCGCCGCCGACCGCGCGAAGGTGCAGGCCGACGCGCGGTACTTCGCCACGCTGCCCCAGGTGGACGGGCGGGTCAGCACGCCGGTGGTGTCCAGGGACGGCAAGGCCATCGAGATCGTCATCGGCGCGAACCTGGGCTACAACAGCGACCTGAGCGGCTTCGTCACCAACGTCAAGAACACCGCGACCAAGGGATCCGACGGGCTGAGCGTGTACGTCGGCGGGCCCGCGGCCAGCGCGGCCGACGAGGTCAAGATATTCAAGGGCATCGATTCCACGCTGCTGTACGCCACCCTGGCCGTGGTCATCGTGCTGCTGCTGCTGACGTACCGCAGCCCGGTGCTGTGGCTGCTGCCGATCATCTCCGCGGGCGTGGCGCTGACCGTGGCCCAGGCCGTCATCTACCTGCTCACCCAGCACGCCAACCTGACCGTCAACGGGCAGAGCGAAGGCATCCTGGTGGTGCTGGTGATCGGCGCGAGCACCGACTACGCGCTGCTGCTCATCGCCAGGTACCGGGAGGAGTTGCGCAGGCACGCCGACCGGCACGCGGCCATGGCGGTGGCGCTGCGGCGGGCGGGGCCGGCCATCATCGCCAGCGGGCTGACCGTCGTGGCCGGCATGCTCTGCCTGCTCGCGGCCGAGTCCAACGACATCTCCGGGCTCGGCCCGGTCGCGGCCATCGGGATCGCCGTGGGCCTGGTCGCCATGATCACGCTGCTGCCCGCGCTCCTCGTGGTCTTCGGCCGGTGGATCTTCTGGCCGGTCAGGCCGGGTTTCGGGTCGCCGGAGCCGACCAGGCGCGGCTTCTGGTCGCGCGCCGGGCAGGCCATCGGGCGCCGGCCGCGCCAGGTCTGGGTGGTGACCGCGATCCTGCTCGGCGTCGGCGCGATGGGCCTGATCGGCTTCAACTTCGGCACGCTGACCATCGCCCAGTCGTTCCGCGGCACCCCGCCGTCCATTACCGCCCAGAACGTGCTGGCCAGGTACTTCCCGGCCGGCTCGGGCGAACCGGTGCAGGTGATCTCCTCCGCGTCCAGCGGGAATCAGGTCGCCAGGGCGCTCGCCGCCACCCCGGGCATCGCCTCGGTCACCTCGCCGGTGACCAAGGACGGCCTGTCCTTCGTGCAGGCGACCATGACCCCGCCGCCGGACAGCCCGGCCGCGTACACGCTGGTGGACAAGATACGCACCACGGTGCACGACATCCCGGGCGCACAGGCCAAGGTGGGCGGCGGCACCGCCATCAACAAGGACGTGGAAAGCGCGGCGACTCATGACCGGGACCTGCTCATCCCGCTGATCCTCGGCGTGGTGCTCATCATCTTGAGCCTGCTGCTGCGCGCGATCGTGGCGCCGCTCATGCTGATCGCCACCGTGGTGCTGTCCTTCGCCGCGGCGCTGGGCATCTCCGCGTTCTTCTTCACGCACGTGTTCGGGTTCGCCGGGGCGGATACCTCGGTGCCGCTGTTCGTGTTCGTGTTCCTGGTGGCCCTGGGCATCGACTACAACATCTTCCTGATGACCCGGGTGCGCGAGGAGTCGATCCGGTCGGGTACCCGGCGCGGCGCGCTCACCGGCCTGGCCGCGACCGGCGGCGTCATCACCTCGGCGGGCCTGGTGCTGGCGGGCACGTTCGCGATGCTCGGCACGCTGCCGCTGGTGGAATTCACCGAGATCGGGTTCGCGGTCGCGCTGGGCGTCCTGCTCGACGCGATCATCGTCCGGTCGGTGCTCGTCACCGCGCTGACCTTGGATATCGGACGTCACGTGTGGTGGCCGAGCGCGCTGGCCAACCCGGAAAGCAGGTCAGTGACCGGCGGCACCTAGAATGTGGCTTCGTGGCGGGTGACCAGGTGACACAGACGGCTCAGCGGACCCTTACGGCCCAGGGCAGCCGCGGGTGCTGAGCCGCCGCCAGACCCGTGGGTCCGGACGGCTCCTCGTCCGAACCGGCGCTGTCCCCGATCCCGGGGACCTGCTCGAGCGCATCCCCCAGCCGGACGTGGTCGCCTGGGTGCATCACGGTGCCGGCCTGGCCGGCTGGGGCGAGGCGGTCAGGGTCACGCTGCCCGCCGGCGAGGACCGGTTCACCGCCGGGGAGAAATGGCTCCGCTCGGTGTTCGACGCCGCCGACGTGGACGACCAGGTCCGGGTGCGCGGCTCGGGCCCGGTCGCCTTCGGGACCTTCACCTTCGACCCGTCATCGGACGGCTCGGTCCTGATCGTCCCGCGCGTGGTGCTCGGCCGGGACGGCCGCGGGCAGGCCTGGCTCACCACGATCAACGAGCCAGGCGAGGAAGCCGCGGCCGGCTGGCCGCCGCCGGCCAACGGGCTGGCCGCGCCGACGGCGCTGCGCTGGCAGGACGGCAGCCTGCCCGGGCCGCTGTGGGAGCAGGCGGTGGCCCAGGCGGTCACCGCGATCAAGGCGGGCCACCTGCGCAAGGTAGTGCTGGCGCGCGACGTGTTCGCCAGCGCCGCCGCGGACATCGACGCGCGCATCCTGCTGCGCAGGCTGGCCGAGCGGTATCCGGACTGCTTCACCTTCGCCTGCGACGGCATGATCGGCGCCACCCCGGAACTGCTCGTCCGGCGGGACGGGCCGCAGGTCAGCGCGCTGGTCCTCGGCGGCACGCTGCCGCGCGGCGCCGGGGAGGCCGAAGACCTGGCCCTAGGTGAGGAACTGCTGGCCTCGGCCAAGAACCACGAGGAGCACGCCTACGCGGTCGACTCGATACGCGAGGCCCTGGCGCCGCTGTGCCAGACGCTCGAAGTCGACGCGCGCCCGGCGCTGCTGAAGTACCCGAACCTGCAGCATCTGGGCACCCGGGTGCGCGGCACGCTCGCCGACGGCGGGACGCCGAAAACGGCGCTGGCCCTGGCCGCGGCCTTGCACCCGCCGGCCGCCGTCTGCGGCACCCCGCCCGGGGTGGCGCTCGAGCTCATCCGCGAGCTCGAGCAGATGGACCGGGAACGGTACGCAGGTCCGGTCGGCTGGGTGGACGCGGACGGGAACGGCGAGTGGGGCATCGCGCTGCGCTGCGGGCAGTTGTCTGGCCGCGCCGCACGCCTGTTCGCCGGGTGCGGCATCGTGGCGGGCTCGGAGCCGGCTGCGGAACTCGCGGAAACCCTGGTGAAACTCCAGCCCATGCGAGGCGCGCTGGAAGGCTGAGGCTGGAACCGGATCCGTTAGGTCCAAAAGATTCTGACCGAACGGATGCGGTGCGTGCCGCCCCCGATAAGAGAAGCCTTAATCCGCGGTCGCCTGGGCCGCGAGCAGGACCTACAGTCGTAGGAGACCTGCGTCCCAGGAGGGTGCCAGCAGATGAGCGGCAACACTGATGAGGTCCTCGAGGTGCTTCGCGAGGTGTGGAGCGCTCAGGGGCAGAGCGCCGAGGACGTCGAGGAAGCCTGCGGCACCACCAAGTCCTGCAAGCGGATGACGGACGTGGGCTTCGACGGCCTGGCCGAGGAGACCGACGGCGACCTGCGGCTCGCCTGGCGGACCCAGCTGGCGCGCGAGGGGAAGCTGAACCGGGGCGCGGGCAGCGTCCGGGATCTGGTCCTCGGGCCTGCCGAACCCCTCCGGTCCGAGTCCTAGCGGATGGCGGGCCCGGGCACCATCGCCGAGCTGACCGAGACCCTGCGGCAGGGGGGCTACCTGGCCGACCGCGGGCTGGCCACAGCGCTGTTCGTCGGGCTGTCGCTGAACCGGCCGATCCTGCTCGAGGGTGAGGTGGGGGTCGGCAAGACCGAGGTCGCGAAGGTGATGGCGGCGGTGTTCGGCCGCAAGCTGATCCGGCTGCAGTGCTACGAGGGCATCGACACCAACCAGGCCCTGTACGAATGGGATTACGCCCGGCAGATGCTGCACATCCGGGCCTTGTCCGAGCACCAGCTGGCCGGACCCGACGCGGTGGACAAGCTGTTCGGCCCGAGGTTCCTGCTGGAACGGCCGCTGCTTGAGGCGGTCCGGGCCGGCGATCAGGCCGTGCTGCTGATCGACGAGATCGACCGGGCCGACGACGAGTTCGAGGCCTTCCTGCTCGAGGTGCTCTCGGACTTCCAGATCAGCATCCCGGAGATCGGCACGGTCAAGGCGGAGCGCCCGCCGCTGGTGGTGCTCACCTCCAACCGGACCCGCGAGCTGCACGACGCACTGAAGCGGCGCTGCCTCTACCACTGGATCGGCTACCCGGCCGCCGAGCGCGAGGTGGAGATCGTCCTGATCAGGGAGCCCTGCGTGCCCGCCGCGCTGGCCCGCAAGGTGGTCGCCGCGGTGCACCGGCTCCGTGAGCTCGACCTGGCCAAGCCGCCGGGAGTGGCGGAAACCATCGACTGGGCCCGGACCCTCGATTTCCTCGGCCAGACCGACCTGCACGCTGGCAACGCGGACGACACGCTCGGCGCCGTGGTCAAGGACCGGGACGACCTCGAGGTGGTCCGCGACAACCTGCAGGAGATCACCTCCGGTGCCTGAGGACGGGTTCACCAGCCTGCTCGCCCGCTTCGCCGGCGAATTGCGCGCGGCCGGGCTCGCGGTGGGCTCGGGGGACGTCCTGGTCTACTGCTCGGCGCTGAGCCAGCTGGATCCGTCCGACCTGATCGACCTGTACTGGGCGGGGCGGGCCACGCTGGTGAACCGGCACGACGACATCGCCCGGTACGACGAGGTGTTCCGCCGGTTCTTCCTCGGTGACGCCGGCCCGGACGACGAGCTGACGCTCATGCTGCGCGCGTCGCTGGCGGCGCAGGGCGCGCTGGCGATCCCGTCGGCCGAGCCGGGCGACTCCGGGGAGGAAGACGACGCCGTGCTGGGCTGGATGGCCTCCGACGTCGACGCGCTCAAGCACAAGTCGTTCGCCGCCTGCACGCCGGACGAACTCGCGGCGCTGCGCCGGATCATGACCCGGATCCGGCTGACCCCGCCGCGCCGCCGGACCAGGCGCACCGCCCCTGCCGCCCGGTCGGGGACCCGGCCCGACCCCCGCCGGACCGTCCGGGAATCCATGCGCCTGCACGGCGAGCCCGCGCGGCTGTACTGGCGGCGGCGCAAGGTCCGGCTGCGGCCGCTGATCCTGATCCTGGACATCTCCGGCTCCATGGCCGACTACTCGCGCAGCCTGCTGCAGTTCGCGCATTCGGCCAAGCGGTCAGCCGGGCGCGTCGAGGTCTTCTGCTTCGGCACCCGGCTGACCCGGGTGACCGGGGCGATGGACTGCCGCCGCCCGGACGAGGCCCTGGAGCGCGCGGCCCGGGCCGCCTTCGACTGGGACGGCGGGACCAGGATCGGCGACAGCCTGGACGCCTTCGTGCGCGGCTGGGCGCGCCGCGGCCTGTGCCGGGGCGGCATCGTAGTGGTCTGCTCCGACGGCCTGGACCGCGGGGATCCCGCGGTGCTGGCCGCGGCGATGGAACGCCTGGCCCGGCTGAGCCACCGGCTGGTCTGGCTGAACCCGCACAAGGGCGACGACCCGGCTTTCCGGCCGAGCACGCTGGGCATGATGATCGCCGCGCCGCACATCGACCTGCTGCTGTCCGGCCACGACCTGGCCAGCCTGGAGAAACTCGCCGCCCTGCTGCCCGCGCTGAACTGATAACCCCCGCCGTGGGGGCGTTGCTGCAGGCAGTGCCGCTAGGCCGTAGCCGCAACCTGGGTGAAGGCAGGCGCGGGGAGACGGCTTCGCACCGCTTCGGCGGTGTGCTGCCGGCCGCGACCGGCCGGCGGGATCGGCCTGGGCGGGTCGGCCGATACCGGGCGGCCGGATTTCTCGCCGCCTGAGCCCGGTGGCCGCCCTGGCGCGGACGGCCGGCCACTGCGCTGGTCAAGCCAGTCGTGCAACAGCACCAGCCAGCCTGTCGGCACGGCCATGGCCAAGACGAGCCAGACTACGATGACCGGTATCGCAAAGACCGACCCGTCCGGCACCATATTCGCGATGGGCCACAGGCCGATGAATGCGGCGGTCGCGTAGGCCATCGCCGCGACGGCCTTCTTGTTCACCGATCTCCGGGCGGGCTCCGGCGGCCGGGCGCTGGTCGGCCGGGCGGGGATGTCGGCGGTGAGGGCAGCCAGGTCCGCGTAGGTCCGCGACGTCAGCGCCTGGCCGACCCGCTGGTCGAACTCGTCCCGGTCCAGCCGCCCCTGCACGAACGCGGCCTTGAGCGCCTCGATCACCTGCTCGCGGTCGGCGTGCGACGCCCGCAGGCGGCCGCGACCGCCCGCGCCCGCTGCTATCTCGTCACCTGACCCTGCCACCCGGCACCTCCCGCGAGCACGATGCGCAAAGCGTAGCTCGGATGCCGATGCTTAACTAGGAGGATGCCAGTGGGGAGAATGCCATGAGGTGGAGCGTCGGGATAGAGGTCGAGGGCGACAGGGTGCTGAGCCGTGAGGAAGTCGTCGAACTCGCGGACGCGGTCGCGGCGACTGACGGCATCGCGACCGGGATCGGCACGAACCGCTATGGCGCCCAGCTGATCGTGGAAGCGGAAGGCCGCGAGGACGCGATCGAGAAGGCCACCGAGGAGTTCTGGCGGGCGGTCAGGAAAGCCGGCCTGCGGCCCGCCCCGGTGGTGCGGACCGAGGCGATCAGCGAGGACGAGGACGCGCTGGGATGATCCGGCTGGGGTCGCTGGCCGGGTACCCGTTCGAGGGTCCCCGGCTGCTGGGCGGCTGGACGCCGCCGGCTGGCGCCGCGGTCTACGCGATCGCGTACAAGCCGGAGCCGGAGGCCAAGCCGGACAAGTACGCGATCATCTACGTGGGCCACTCCGATGACCTGTCCGCGGAGCGGTTCCCGTTCCAGCACCCGCGCGCGCACTGCTGGGTCAAGCGCGCCGGGTCCAAGTGGAAGGTCTACATCTGCACCTACGAGGTGCCGGGCGGCGGCCGGACGCACCGGGAGCAGATCGCCAGGGAGCTGACCGCGATCTACCAGCCACGGTGCAACGACCAGCAGTACGACCAGGCCTGGAAGGACGAGTGGATCGGCGGGACCACCGCGTCCTCCCCCGGCCTGGCCAAGGACCCGACGCGCCCGGCGGGTGACGGGGGCCCGCATTAGTAACACCAGCATCGCAGTCCTCATTCGCCACGCTGCAGATTCAGTGAGAGTGACTCTCTGCTCGATAGATCGGGTAGAGAACCACTCTCACTGAAAGCCACAGGCCCGCGAAGCGCCTGCCGTCTTCCCCCAGGTACCCGGTTTGCCGGGTTTCGCCAGCCAGCTAGCGCTGGACACGTTACTACCGGCCCTTCCCACACGATCCTTCATCCGGCGGGCCCTACTGTTCCGGCCGGAAGCCCACCGCGTCGAGCAGGCGCGAGCGGCGCGTTCCCGAGGCCGGACGGGCCGGCTCGGGCACGGCGGGCGGCTGGGGCCTGGGGGTGACCCCGGCCACGATGCCCTCGGCCATCCCGTACAGCAACGGCAACGCGCCGGCCACCACGCCGCCGGTCTCGTTGATGTGCTCCACCCCGGGCCCGATGAGCTTGGCGTGGCCCGCGATCGTGCGGACGGTCCCGGCGCACTCCTCCAGGTTCCCGGCGATCCGGGTGAGCAGGGTGCCCACCCAGAACAGGTAAAACGCCAGGCCTGCGATCAGCAGCAGGACGTCGATGACAGTGAAGACGACCAGCCCTGTCATCAGTGTGCCTCCGGCGCGGATACCCCGCCACTGCGGGCTGTGAGGGGCACAGGGTACAGCGCGGCAGCATGGCGCGGGCCGCGCTGCCGCTTGGCTATCACGGCACGGGCGCGGCCCGCCAGGTGTGGCATCCCCGCAGGGTTGCTAGCCGTATGCGGAGGTTCGCGGTGCACCGGCCGGGCAACCCCGACCCTTCCCGCGCAGCCACCGGGTGCCCCCCGGCGGGTCCTTACAGACAGACCTGATCTTAGCACGTTTTCTTCCTTATTCGTGGTATTGTTCTAATGTTGCTAGCTGTACGCGGGAATCCTCGCCCTTCAGGGCGAGGAGGATGTCAAGACTTGACCTTTCCTAGCACGCGGCCGAGGAACAGGTGGTGCTGCAGGCCCTCGGCGAGGACGGCCTCAACGCCGCCCGCCACCTGCGGGATCAGCACGGTGTCCGCGGTGTTCGCGGCCGCGGCCTTGAGCGTGTCCCGCACGGCGACGACCCGCCGGTCGATGATCTTCACCAGGTAGATGAGCAGGCTCAGCAGGGCGGCGACGGCGACCACCACGACAAGGCCGAGGATGTTCGCGGTCAGCCACAGGTTGTGCTCGGTCGAGGACATGGCCAGCGTGTGGTGCATCGCTACCCTCCCAGCCTGGCGCGGCCGCGCTGCAGGCCGCCGATGATGATCGTGGCGTAGTCGATCGTGGTGCGCAGCGCGCCGAGCGGCGCGGTGTGGTTTACCGCCTCGGTCAGCGCGTCGTTGATCTTGGGTGCCTCGTTGCCGATCGACCGGGCCAGCACCAGGATCGGCACCACCAGCGCCACCACCACGAGCACGATGATGATGCCGATAACGTAGCCCGCCACCCAGCCGGCGGGGACGGTATTGTCGGCCGTGGCCACGACCAGGCCATGCGGTTCCATGAGTGGTTCCTCCTAGACCGTTTCGCAGAAGTCGCGGACTGGCTTAAGGCTCGCGTTGACCGAGGTCAGCCGCTCGGGCACCGTGCTCGTCAGGCTGGCGACAGCCTGCACTCCCCCGGTGGTCGCGACCAGCGTCTCGCGGATCGCCCGCAGGTGGAAGATGACCCGGAGCAGGCCGACCGCGGTGATCGCGATGATCAGCGCGGCGACGATCAATGTGAACCAGGCGGCAGCTGGCATGGCCGTTCTCCTTTCCCGCTCAGCCGAGGAGCTTGGCGACGGAGCCGGCGTACCTGACCGCGCCGACCGAGACTTCCTTGATGGTGGCGTCCGTGACGGCCAGCGCCTCCGGTACCCCGTTGAGCTCACCGACGAGGGCCACCCCGCCGGACAAGATGTCGTCGGTGGCGCCCCGGATCCGCTCCAGCGCCGCGAGGACGCGGTTGAGCAGGAAGATGACCACCGGCAGCACCACGACTAGCAAGATCGCGTTACCTATCCACCACAGGACCATGTCTGGCTCCCTCCTGATCAGCTCGCGGCCTGGTACGGCAGGAAGAACCGGCGGAAGACCCGGGTCAGGGCCATCAGCGCGGCCCGCATGCCCAGGGTGAAGCCCTTGGCTTCCGTGGCCGTGGCCGCCGCGATCTGCTCGGCGGACTCGCCGCGATCCATCCGCTCGATCCGGTCCTGCATGTTCGCCGAGAAATCCCGCATCAGCACGGCGGTGACGTCGGAGATCATGCCCCGGCCGTACTGCGCCGCCGCGCCGGATAGCTGCAGGTCCTGGCTGACGCCGACCTTCGTGCCCCGGCCCGCGCGGGCCAGCGTCGCGGTCACCACCATGCTGGCCTGGCCGCGGCCCTTCTCGTCCGCACCGCTGGCGTGCACGACCACCCGCTTGGCCGCCTCGTCGCGCTCGGTGATGTCGGCGGTCCCGGCGAACTGCAGGCGCACCGGGCCCATCCGGACCGCGACCTTGCCCTTGTACTTGTCGTCGCCGAGATCCTCGGTGAACTCGGCGCCGGGCAGGCACGCGGCCACCTGGGGGATGTTCTCGAAGAACTGCCAGACCTTCTCGACCGGCTCTGCGACCTCGAACTCGTTCTTGATCAGCATCGGGTCTCTCTCTTCAGGTAAGCGTCGGGGTCTTTCTCGAACGCCTGGCGGCAGCCGGCGCAGCAGAAGTAGTAGTCGGCGCCCTCGTACCGCACCGGGCGGGAGGAATCCGTGACCACGGTCATCCCGCATACCGGGTCGATGACTTCCGGCCGCGCGGCAGGCCGGGCCCCCTCCGGCTCAGCCTGCCGCGCGGATCCTGTCGCGGGCGCGCGGCCGCGTGACCCGGCTAGCGCACCGGACGCCCGGAGCTGGACCAGCTCGGCCAGGATGGCCACCGCGATCTCCTGGTGCGTGGTGCTGCCGAGGTCCAGTCCGGCCGGCACCCGCACCCGGTCGAGCTGGTCTTTCGGCACGCCCCGGTCGGCCAGGTAGCCGAGCACGGTGGCGCCGCGCCGCCGCGAGCCGACCAGGCCCAGGTAGGCGGGCCTGGCCGCCACCGCGTGCTCGAGCACGTCCTCGTCGTCGTGGCCCTGGGTAGCCACCACGATCATCGAGCGCTCGTCCGCGTCCGTTTCGGTGAAATCGGGGCCGCGGACCAGGTCGGCCCGCCAGCCGAGGGCCCCGGCCAGGCTGGCCAGGGTCCGCGCCATCGGGGAGTCCCCCACGATCACCAGGTGCGGGACCGGCAGCACCGGCTCGATATAGACCTCAAGCGCCCCCTCGCTCTGGCAGGAGATGGGGATCACCCGCATGCCGTCCGGGATCGCCGCGCCGAACTGCTCCGGGGTCCCGAGCAGCAGCAGCCGGGCGGTGCCGTCGGCCATGACCTGCTGGGCCTCGCGGATCACCACCGGCTCGGCGCAGGCACCGCCGATCCAGCCGCGCAGTTCGCCCCCGGCGGTGATGATCGCGCGCGAGCCCGGCTGGCTGGAGGACGGGCTCTGGCGCCAGACCACCGTGGCGAGGGCGAACGCCTCGCCGCGCCGGGTCAGCTCGCCCATCTCCTCCAGCACGCCCAGACCTTCCATGTCAGTCGTCCGTCCGCACTGGCGGCGCGCCGGAGACGTCGCGGCGGTAGGTGACCGCCTCCCACACCCGGTCAGGCAGCAGCGGCATGTCGATGTTGCGGACGCCGGTACCGGCCAGCGCGTCCATGACCGCGTTGACGAAGGCCGCCGGGCCGCCCACCGCGGCGCACTCGCCGATGCCCTTGGCCCCGATCGGGTGGTGCGGGCACGGCGTGACGACCTCGCTGTGCAGCTCGAAACCGGGCGTCTCCCAGGCACTGGGCAGCAGGTAGTCCATGTAGTTCGAGCCCACGCAGTTGCCGTCCGCGTCGAACGTGATGAACTGCATGTTGGCCATGGCGTAGGCCTCGGTCAGGCCGCCCATGATCTGCCCCTCGACGATCATCGGGTTGATCCGGACGCCGCAGTCGTCCACCGCGACCATCTTGAGCACGTCCCAGACGCCGGTTTCCGGGTCGACCTCGACGGTGACGATGTAGCAGGCGAACGGCCAGGTCAGGTTCGGCGGGTCGTAGAACGCGGTGTTCTCCAGGCCCGGCTCCATGCCGTCCGGCATGTTGCTGTACGCGGCCATCGCGCACTCCTGGATGGTGACACCGCGGTCCGGGGCACTGCGGACGTAGAACCGGCCGAGCTCCCACTCGACGTCCTCCTCCGACACCTCGAGCAGGTGCGCCGCCAGCTTGCGGGCCTTGGCCCGGATCTTGCGGGACACCATCGCGACCGCCGCCCCGGCCACCGGCGTGCTGCGGGAGGCGTAGGTGCCCATGCCGAACGGCGCGGTGTCCGTATCGCCCTCCTCGACCACCACGTCGTCGGCCGGGATGCCGAGCTCGTGGCTGACGATCTGGGCCCAGGTCGTCTCGTGGCCCTGGCCCTGCGTCCGGGCGCCGGTGCGGACGATGGCCTTGCCCGTCATGTGCACCTTGAGCTCGGCCGAGTCGAACATCTTGATGCCGAGGATGTCGTACTCGCGGCTGTTGCCCGCGCCGAGCGGCTCGGTCATGGTGGAGATGCCCAGGCCGAGCAGCCGGCCCCGCTTCCTGGCCTCGGCCTGCTCCTGGCGGAACTCCTCGTAGCCGATGGCCTTCAGCCCCACGTCCAGGCACTTGGCGTACTGTCCCGAGTCGAGCAGGAAGCCGAACGGCGTGCGGTGCGGGAAGTCCTCGTCGCGGACGAAGTTCATCCGGCGGAACGCGGCCTGGTCCATGCCGAGGTCGTCGGCCGCGGCCTGGATCATCCGCTCCTGGAAGAACATCGCCTCGGTGACCCGGAACGAGCACCGGTAGGCGACCCCGCCCGGCGCCTTGTTGCTGTAGGTGCCACGGGCGGTCAGGTGCGCGGCCGGGATGTCGTAGGCGGCGAAGGCCGAGTGCATCAGGCCGATCTTGAACTTGCTCGGCTGCGCGTCGGAGAAGAACGCGCCGTGGTCGGCGTCGGTGTGGATCCGGACGCCGAGGATCTTGCCGTCGCGGCGCAGCGCCATCTCGCCGTCGAGGTAGACGTCCCGGGCGAAGCCGGTCGAGATGAGGTTGCCCGACTTGTCCTCGATCCACTTGACCGGCCGTTCCAGCAGGATCGAGGCCAGGATCGAGCAGACGTACCCGGGGTAGACGGGCACCTTGTTGCCGAAGCCGCCGCCGATGTCCGGGGAGATGATCCGGATCATGTGCTCGGGCAGCTCGGCCACCAGCGCCACCGCGGCGCGGATGATGTGCGGCGCCTGCGTGGTCATGTACACGGTGAGCTTGGAGGTGGCCCGGTTGAAGTCGGCGATGGACCCGCAGCACTCGATCGGCGAGGGGTGCGAGCGCGGGTAGTGCAGCTTCAGCTTGGAGATCACGTCGGCCTGCTCGAACGCCCGGTCGGTGCCGGCCCTGTCGCCGACCTCCCAGTCGTAGATGACGTTGTCCCGCTGGCTGTCCTTGTCGTCGCGGATCACCGGCGCGCCCTCGGCGACCGCCTGCTCCGGGTTGACGATGACCGGCAGCGGCTCGTACTCGACGTCGATGGCCTCGCAGGCGTCCTTGGCGATGTACGGGTCGTCGGCGATGACGCAGGCCACCTCCTGGCCCTGGAACCGCACCTTGTCGGTGGCCAGCACCGCCTGGGTGTCGTAGGACAGGGTCGGCATCCAGGCCAGGTTCCTGGTCGCCATCATCTCGCCGGTGAGGACCAGGTGCACGCCCGGGATGTCCCACGCCTTGCTGGCGTCGATGGACTTGATCCGCGCGTGCGCCAGCGGGCTGCGCAGGATCTCCATGTGCAGCATGCCGGGCAGCGTGATGTCGTCGGTGTAGTTGCCCTTGCCGCGGATGAAGCGGTTGTCCTCGACGCGCTTGCGGC
>Ga0335081_10012033_pt1 | contig 14016 bp, 13 predicted proteins | sample Lox_Sample_35_FD_206713 | JGI IMG/M metagenome (GOLD analysis project Ga0335081, IMG submission 206713) | Soil microbial communities from Loxahatchee National Wildlife Refuge, Florida, United States - Lox_Sample_3.5 | ecosystem: Environmental > Terrestrial > Soil > Wetlands | place: USA... | reverse complement strand
CGAGTGGAAAGAACCTGCCACTGGCAGGCCAGATGGGAGGAGAAAACGACTTACCTTGCAGCGAGAAGTCAAGTAACTGGTCGTCATCGTAATAGGCAAAGGTTTCCTTGTAAAACATTAGCGATACATAAACGCCAAGAAACAGCAGGAAAGCTATCGCCACTACACTATCGGAAAAGCTGAGCCGCCGTGAAAGGTGTGGCTTGCCCTCCGAGGCGTTTTCGTGTGAGAGGGCTGGTGGGACTTTACAAGTATAATGGCCCAGCAGAAATCCACACACGACCACAAAGGCCAGCACAAGCAACCATAGCAGTAGGAAATGAGACGTAACCGTATGGTGGGCGTACCAGCCTGAGTGATAAAAGAAGAGCTGCAACGTTTGTGTGCCTCCGGTCGAGAGTTTACGTTAGCCTCCAGCACCTTGGAGAAAGTTAGGCAAAGTATGCCAAGGTGTGCTCGAGGCGATGTGGGGCCAAAGTAGCCGACAGGTCACCGGAACCTCGTGCCGGCGCCCATTCAACGAGTTGTTTCGCGGTCGGATCAACCTGCCGGTTGTTGGCCACGGGTCAGCCCCGAAACACGAGATAGCTACAGATGGGGTCCATGCCGGATTGGTCTACTCAACGGCAGAAGACACTGAGAGCGACGTGAGATCGACGTTTTGACGGCGGCCGATCTCGGAAAGTTTGGCACCAGGCTTGCTACAGAGCAACCCCAGCGGTCCAGTTGCCAGCTTCACAGACACGACCTCTAGGGTGCTCCGTTCTTGACCTTGAAGACCTCATCGATCAGAAACAGCGCTACTTACACTCAGGATATACGCTCCCTTTGCCGAGTGCAGAATTGAATGGAAGCCCCATCTTTCTGCCAACTCCGGCGGCAGGGCGAAAGGGCCATTCACCCAGCCACTGGCGAAAAGAACAACGACTACAGTCCGCTTTGTTCCGAGGTCGGCAAGACTCTTCATTTGACTGTCAAATTCACGGTTTGCAAGGTTCGTGCCGATTGAGAACTTTGCAGGCAAAACATATGGAGAGCGGCCGGTCGCATAGTAAATGCGCGCAGGATCATCCGTATACAACGCCGCATTGTCGGGTAGATCGCGAACGTACGTCATGATCGCATCATCGCGCCAATCCGCCGTCTGAAACCCCACACCGTTTGCCCGAATATGCCGGATCGCACCGACGAATCGCGCCGCGTTCAACACAACTACCCACAAGCAGATACCAAGTAGCGCTCGATACAAGAGGGACTTCCGACCAAACATCTCGCGCGACAGCGCCAGGGACGAAACCAACAATAACGCTGCTACAGCGTGCATCGGGCTCAACAAGCGGGTGTCCAGCGGTGTAGACGCGTCAAAGAACGAAATCGTCACAAACAGGTAACTGAGATACACCCCGGTGCAGACGAAACAAGTTCCTGCTAGTAGTGCGGTAGAACGGAGGCTCTGGTCCACAGCTCGCCGACGGTCTCGAAGGGCTGACACAAGAATTCCGAAAACCAACACAAGCAGACCCATCAGGATGACGAAGCGGACGTACTTATAAACTAGTGTCGGGATAAACCATAGGCTAACAGTTCTGAATAGCTCACCCAGCTGACGAAGTCCTATGGGGTGATAGACAAGGTGTTGTTCCACAGGCATCCCGGTGACGAGCATGTTACGGATAGTCCAAGCGCCGAACGGCAGGATCACGATCATCAAAGCAAGAGCAAAACTGCTCACAGAAATCGGCCCTCGCTGCTTTAGATTCTGCCAAGTGAGAGTTATGATGATAATGGCTACAATTGGAAGAAAACCGCCCGCGTATCGAGTCAGAAGCGCCATAGCAATCGCGATCGCGGCGGCAACCATATGTGTTATTTTCCCAGTTTCGACGTATGATAGCAGGGCGGTTATACTGGCCAACATCAGCGCGATAAAGAGTGGGTCGGACAACACCTGTGAATGGATCTCAATCAGATCACTCGAAAACAAGATCAATAGGGCTGCGAGAAAACCAAACACGTAGGATCGGCAACAATAGGCCCAAGCCAGGAATCCAGCAAAAAAGATACTGCATCCAAAAGCAATGGCGTTAACCCATCTTGCTGCATCCGCAGGATCCACACCAAAACGAGCGGGCACTGCCAGGATCATGGGGTACAGCGGCGCCCAATGCGTGAATGCCGCTCGCGGCAGCCTGTGAGCTAGATAAAAGCCGATGCCCCCTGCTAGGTTCCTGGCCGTTCCGATGTACGCTACTGAATCCCACATCCCTCCTGCACCCATAGGTACAGCGTAGAGGACGGCCATGATGCCAACAAGGCTCAATACCAGCAAAACACCTACAAATCGTCCCCTCGCTACATTTCTCAACATTGTGCTCACCTACAAGCTGCCTACCCAAAGCTCACAGGGTAGTGTCTGCTTAGCCTTACCGTTTGTTCTTGATCCCATCCCGTACCCTCAGGGGCGGAGAGACAGAGGAAAGCACCCCCGATTCCGGGCCCTTCACAGATACCCCGGCGCCGCTCGACGCACCCCGGAACCTCCTTCAAGCCACTTTGAGCTGGGCAGCGGTTTTCACAATCTCTGCAGGCCCCAAGCGGGACCATGAAAAGGAGGACTTCTCCTCCTGGTTGAACCAAATTGGAACGGTGGTTCGGCTCATCACCCAACGCGCCATCCGCCGCGCCTCCTTGCAAAGCGTCAAGGAAGTCGTGGCCAAGATCGATGTCTTCGTGCAGCACTACAATCGATCCAGCCGACATTTGTTCTTATTGCCGCGTCCCGAGCGATGCGCCAAGCAGATGCTGCCGCTTGATGTATTCGGCTACCACTCCCGCTGCCAGTTGCTGCCCTTCTGCATTCCAGTGGTCGTTGTCCACTACATAATAGAGAGCGCTGGCCCCATGTTCCCGGAACACTCCAAACAGGTTGACGTAGGGAAGATGATATTTCCGTGCTATCTCCTCGACGGTGTCGGTCAGTTCAGATCGTCGATATTCAGGATACTGGCGCGTATTTACCGAAGGGACATAATTATCCACTACGTCAAGGGCCGCTGGTATGATCATCAGCATCAATGGTACTGATCGCGCGGCAGTGATTTTCTTCATCCTTTCGATGACCCGATCCATCAAGATCCGCTTGTATCGGGAAGATTCGCTGTTGGGGGTCAGGCTAACGTCTGCATCATAGTGGTCTCCAAATAGGTTCCGGACGCTGTTATTTCCGTTAATGATATATTCCTCGTACTCGGACTGGCTGTCGCGCAGCCAGCTCTCCAGGTAATCCGCGTCACTGGGCGTTGGAGCGGCAGTTCGACTCTGCGCCAGGTGCTGCCAGGCCTCCCGCAAGAGCCTCACACTGTAAAAAGGGGAAGAGTGCTGCAAAGCCGCGAACTGGCTGACCAGAGATGAATCCAGGGTGTAGTGGTTGTTCGTTAACTTCTTTTGGTCATCCAATTTGTAGATCTTGTTTCGTAGCAGATCCCCAAAGTCATTCCCAGCGTAAATCGAGACAATCACCAGCTGGGGCCTCAGGCTATCGATCTCATCCTCCAATACAAGACTTTCCTGGTCGGGACCGTAGCCACTGACTCCGCAGTTAATGACTTGCGGCGCTGTGGAAAGAGAGGCGGTTAGCTTTTGCTCCAGCTGCCAGACGAATGTTTGCTTGATGGGTGTGAAAGTCGCGGAGATGAACGAATCGCCATAGACCAGGACATGGGGCCGGTTCATGGAGACAAGCTCGCCACGCCGGCCCTGGCCGTTGATGGAGGCGAGAATGCAGTTTCCGCCATTAGCTGCGCTGAACCGATAAATTCGCCGCGAGTTTGGTTTATAGCGGTGCAGATATCGCTGATGCAATTCGAGCGTCATGTCCCCGATCGGGTAATAATGTCGAACGAGCAGTTCTCCTATCACGAGGCTCAGCAGGACCGAGAAGCCGGCCAACAGAATCTTTGCCAACAGGCGCTGCCTTCGAGCATCGCGCTCATACTTGACGGAGCAGGCCTTAAGCCGTTCCATCTGTATGCGATCTGCCAAGACCTCTCGCTGCGCCATTTTGCCTCTCCCGGCTTATGGAATCGGTATTGACTGTCGTGCGATGCTAGCCGGCGAGGGGCTTAATCCGGCTCGAAGATACAGGAAATCTGTTGAGCCGGCTACTACGACAGTGTGGCGAAAAGTGTTGCCTTTCTAGGATATTCTCTCAATTGCGGTTTTGAGAGCTTGCTATGGCGAGATTACTTAAGGCGTCATATTGCCGTTTGCAAAGGGAAGAAATCCGATGCTGGTAGGAGGCGATCTGCTCGACAACAACATGCCTGCGAAGCTGGATGCGCGCAAGAGCCTCAATTACATCCTCCGCTGTAAAGGTACGGATCTGCAAAAGATAATCAGTTTGGCCTAAGTCCTCCATAACCCAGTCCACCTTGGGATCGAACGAAATAGCGACAGCGGGTGTATGGGTAAGAAACCCGAGGATCGTGCTATGTAAGCGGCTGGCAATGAGGAAGTCAACGTCCACGAGCGCTGTGGCGAAATCCTTCCAGGTCATAATCCGCGGGATACTGATTTGCGCGAAAAACCTCTTCTGTGATTCCTCCTCCAGGCCTTCGAGCAGTTCTGGTATGACACTTTCGTCGTCCCCGATAGATGAGCAGGCGATGACAAGGTTATGTCCGCGCTCTAGGAGTGCCGAGATGACCTGGCGCATCTGTTGCACGTAGCGCTCGTAGACAGCGCGATGCGCGAATGGCCAGCTTCGGGACTTGGCATAAGCAATCGGGCAGATGGCAATGACTGGCCGACCTCGTGCTATGGATCGCATTTTGGCGGGCCGTGGTAGTTCCGACGACGGCAGGCTAAAGGCCAGATCCGGCACGATGGGATCCGCCGTGGCGCTCGGTAACATGCCTGTGGCAGTCTTTCTGCTGTGGTCGTCGCGAAACGATCTGTATCGGGCCATGCGCAACGCCGCCGAGAGAAACAGCCGGCAAGTCGCCGACGCGGCCTTTTGGGCCCCTACGCTAACGATCACATATGGGATCCGGACAACTCGAGCAAGAACTGCCCATTTGAAGAGCGCGAACGGGTGTCCCCATGCCCCACCCCACTCCTCGTCCAGTTGACCGCCTCCTGACACAATTAGTAAATCCTGGGTGCGGAGGAAGCGATAGCCATTCCACCAATGGAGCATTTCCCTCCAGGGGCCGATTACGCCTGCGCGAACTCGCGTCAGCAATCTCCATACGCCGGGAACCTTCTTGAGCACCCTCCGTATCCGGCTGGCATCCCGGCCATTGCAACTCGGAGCTGCTCTGAGGTCGTATGCCGGGCCTGGCGGAGCGGCCACGCTTCCCTGAGACATCCCATAAAACGGCCTGCTGGTCGCGCACAAGGGGAAAGCAGCCACGCCGTGCCGCGCCACGAAGTTGTCGCAATTGAGCGAGATTCCCGAGAACTGAGCGCCCGGCAGCCGAAGCCGGAGGTTGGCGATGATTGCGTCCTGAATCGCAGCATCTCCGAGATTGCCTCCGTTGTACGGAGTCAGCAACGCAATTCGAGGGCGCGGCTCCGAGACTTTCCGCATCACGCACCCCTCCGAAGCGATGACCAGAGTTCCGCGACTGGACTCTTCCGGCTTACCAGCCAGCGAGCTCACGGTCCACCCATATGACAGTTCGCTACAGCAACCCTACGTAGTATGTTTGACCATGATTGGGAGGCCGTCGCTTTAATCAAAAGGTAAGCCGGAGCGACATCAAATTCCCATTTTTCGCCATTCGCCGGTGCCCATTTCTCCTTGTAATCAAACGATCCCCCTAAATCTATTTCCTCGAATCCCATCTCCCTCGCCCAATAAAAAGACAAGTCCATCAAGCGGGTCATGACTCCTTGCCGGTCATATCTTGGATCACGGTAATTGACATGGGCCACTGCAGTATTTTGGTGAATCATGAACGTGATCCCCGCCACCGGCTCGACTCCGTCAAGAAGAGACAACGTATGATAGAGCCCCTTCTTCTCCAAATATTCTGAAGCCGCGAGCCTCTCAGCCAAGTCCGGCATCTCCGACATTCCCTGCCGACGCCATCTCATTTCCCAGTTTTTGATAGTCCACTCCCTAGATCCCGGGAAATTGACCTTTAGGGCAAAGGATCGGCATCGGTTGCGATATAACCGGATGTTCTTGAAAAAATCGCTCTGGCGCCAATAGTGTTCAAAATCTCCTGCACAGCGACTGCCGTAGGTTGGAGTCGACACAACATTTCTTATCCAGCAAGCCCGGGGCGGCGGTATCTTCCACCGCCACCAGGCTACTCGAATATTGAATCTGAGCGCTGCCAGCACTCTGGCGAGGTATTCGTCCTTTACCGGGAAGAGTACGCCGGGGACAATCCACTGAGTGACCGGTTCCCAAACCCCCCACCTGTTTCTCAGGCCTACCAGCGCAACAGGTTCTCCTCGGTCAGTCACCAAGAATAACTGCTTCTTCCCTGAATCGGGCATCTTCATCAACAGACGGAACAACTCATGAGGCAACGTGCCTGTCTCCGGCAAGCACTGAAGCACTTCGTCCAATTCCGGTGTCCACCTATCGAAGCACGTAACTTTCAGACCTTGACTAGCGATAAGCTCACTAATAAGGCTCCGCAATTGCGATATAAGTGGCACTGAATGTGACCCGTCTCGATTGATCTGACTAACCTTGGGAAGCTAGGTAGGTATGTGTTAACGTCAATCGATGTGCTTTAAGGTAGGAGAGCCGTATTCCTTCGGAAAAACATTCTCTGACCGGTCTCCCTGAAGGCCTCTCGGCCCCAGAGATAGTGAAAACGTACGCCGAGAATCTCAACGAAGCCGGCGCGCCCGACGCATCGCCACCCGCTCTTAGTCAGGCTACGCTTCATTGATGCATTGTTAGCTCGCACCAATGTAACATGCTGCGTCCTGCCACAGTTGTCTTTGAGATACCCGAGAGTGTACTTTAAGAGCCGGGGAAAAATACCTTCACCGCGGCAAGAGGGAACGCAAAAACACCGCCAATAGTAGGTTTCGTCGGATCCTAAGACAAAGTTACGGTTAAGGAAGTCTTCTTTGAAGGTGTGATTTACTACGGACCACGCATTCGCGACAGTCCGGTGATCGGCCTTTGCCACGAAGCACAACCAGCCTTGTCGCAGTTTCTCTATGGTAAACGACTTGGGAATTTGCCAAGGGTCGACTCGCGTCAACTCATCGATCTCCTCTTCATCGCTGAGCACTACCTGTTTGAAATCGAGTGGTAATCCGGGTGCTTCCTTGGCGGGGCCAGCGCCGTGGCTTTTAGGAGCCTGGTTTTGCGCAATGACCGGGACCACGCCGGCGCCTGACGCTAACACGATCAGGTGGACGTGAGAGAAGTGCCGGCGGCCACGGTCTCTGAGCCTTTTAACGATGCCGCGCGGCCCTTCCGTCCACAGAACCCGCAGCGCTCGTTGCAGTATGTGCGCTCTCATGTTTCCCGTTTTCCGAATGGCGATCCCGTTCTCGAACTGCGTCGTCGATGACTGCTTTTCGTGCAGCCGGGGCGGCTTGAACCGCATAGATTCGCCCGTTCTGAAAGCTCGAGATTGCGCTGTTTTGGCCTTCGCTCGTTTCAACGGTTGGATTGAAGCGCGCCACGCCTGTGCTAACCCTTCCGCGAGGTTAGACCGCACATTCCTGGGGAGAAGCTGCCACCATGGTTTCGGCCCCGACAATCCTAGGGAAGCAGTTCACCGCCCCGAGAACGGCCAGGGAAGATCCGATAAACACGGTGGCGGCTGGACTCCGGTAGTCATATGGCCTCTGAATGTCGTAGCGATGGATCGCAGCACCTATGTGAAAGGTGCCGTGCGCCATATTCATAGTTAACTCGAATGTAAATCGGTGGCCTTCCCCGGCATCGAGCGAAAATGGCTGGTACCCCAATCGCTCGGTCGAAGTGCTGAACAGAATATATTGGCTGTCGTCAAGGAGAATGAGGACGACAGCCAGCTTTTCCACGCGCTCGCGAGCTACAATTTCGATGTCCACCCAAGCCCTTTGACCAGACTCAAAGGTAGACTGATCACCCTTGCCATCCCGAACCCGGACTTGGGAAATGTAGACCGATTTCTGTGGGTCGTCACCATTGGGTTTCTGGGTATCGCTCAGATAACGCCTCACCACCGAATCGGTGGAGTCAAGGGTGACGACTCTACCATGGTCGAGCAGCATCGCTCGCTGGCACAGTTCGGTTACCGCCTTCAGGTTATGAGAAACGAACAGCACGGTGGTCCCAGCTTTGGCCACCGAGCGCATGCGCTCCATGCAGTTTTTCTGAAAGACAAGGTCGCCCACACTCAGGACTTCATCCACCACCAGGATTTCGGGATCAACATGCGCGGCCACGGCGAATCCCAACCTGGCGTACATTCCGGAGGAGTAGCGCTTCACCGGCGTGTCTATGAAGTCCTCGAGCCCCGAGAAGTCGATGATCTGGTCGAGCTTCGATTCGATCTCCCGCCTGGTCATGCCCAGGATCATGCCGTTCAGGAAGATGTTCTCCCGGCCCGTCAGGTCGGGATGGAAGCCGGCCGATGTTTCAATCATCGCAGAGAGGCGCCCGTTGACAACCAGGCTGCCTCTGGTGGGCTTCATAATCCGGCTGAGGATCTTCAACATCGTGCTCTTGCCTGCCCCATTGTGGCCGATGATGCCGAACGCCTCGCCGCGCTTTACCTCAAAAGAAATATCCCGTAACGCCCAGAACTCCCGCTGGTCATTGGCGTTGAGTTCCTGCTGGCGGAACAGTCGCCCGGTCAGAGCGGGGATCAGGTCGCGCAGGGAATCGTAGACTTCACCCTTACGGAACTTCTTATAAAGATGCTCGACTTGGAGCGCGATATCATGCATCAGGCTGTCTCACTCGCTGTAGCCCGTGGCCGTCCAGACGGACGGTAATGGAGGATCTACTGGGGCTCTCGGTTGCTTCCATGTAGAACGTCGTGAAGCACTCAGGAAACTCGCTCCTGAAGATGGAGCACCGCGTCCCGGTGAAACGGGGCCGTGAACTGCTTTTGGCCTCCCGTGGTTGTCTTGCCCCGGTAGACCCTTCCGTTGGCCGGACATAGCCACTCGGCTTCGAAAACATCTCTGGCCGGGAGGTCAACGGTCCCGTAGCCATCCGGAAAATAAACCATGTACTCGGATTCACCAGGTCGCAAGTTCGCCAGACAGTACCCGCTGGTAGCCAATTCGCCGTGAGGACTCATAGCAGCGAGGCCTATGCAGTTAGCATAGGTCAAGGCATATCCCAGGTTTTGCCGAACTGCGTCCCACTTCGGCATTCGAGGATCCAAGCGAAAAGTCTTTCGCAGTTCGTCGCTGGCATCGTAAGGATCCATGAAGATCGGATTGCGTCCGCTGAGAAAACTCTGCCATACCCAGGAAACGGTTCCGCACACGCCGCAGAGATGATCGGTGTCGTCAATGATAACTTTGCGGCCGTCGGCTGGAGTTCGGGGCTGAAGATCGCCGTTTGGCGAAACCCAATCCGCCGGACTACTCCACAAATCGGCGTTGTCCCCTCCCGGCCAGGCTACAGTCATACCCACGGGATGTTGCTTCGCCTTGCCACTTTCGCACTGTTTCACATAGCGGATCAGATGGAACTGCCACTCCCTCGACTCCGGCCGGCTTTCGTTGCTGATTTCAAACAGAACATTATCCAAGTCGCTGACACTATCCACGACTTTGCGTACGTAGGCTTCTTGCAGCGCAGTGATCGCGGGACTGGAAAGGCTATGGGTCTTCTTCCCATCGCCATGACTATCCAGATCGCCGTCGATTCCATTGATGTTGTTTGCAGCGTTAAAGGGGTGCCCGGGCCATGGATTGGGCTCTCCGCTCTTGGCTTCAATGCTGAATCCGTTAAACAGCATGATCGACACGTAGATTCCGCACTCGCCAGCCTGTAGCACGCGGTCGCGCAGCCGGGCAAAATAGTCCTCGTTGAACTTGGTTAGATCAAACTTCGGTTTCCCGTCCAGAGCAAGGCCTGGCCCGCTGCGTGGATACGGCAAAGGCGCTGACCAGACCACCTCAGCCGCCGGCAACCAGGAAGCCGTGTTCCACCCGTTCTGCTCCCAGACCCACAGGCGGAAGAAGTTATGATTGTGCGCGGAGAGAAACTTCAGATAGGTGGAGTAGTCAAAACGGCGCGGCGGATCGGAGCGCCCGAGGTCGATGAAATTGGCCCAGGTGTGCGAGCCCGTCAGAAACACCGGGCGCCCGCTGTGGTTGGTGAAATATCTGGGGTTTAGCGGATCCGCGCGCAACGGACCTTCAAGGGGAAAGCGCACTGGTTCCAATCTCTTGCCGCGGGACAGCAATCGCGGTGGCGCAACGACTTTCTTGAGAGCCTTGCGATCTACCACCAGCTTAGCCCCATGCACGAACCTGGCCCCAGACAACTCCGCCAGCGTCAGATACTTTCGGCAAAAGCTCCCTCTAGACGTTTGAAGAAGATATATCCGCCAACAAGCACCACCAAGCCAAAACCAAATCCATAGGCAAGCCAGAGCAGTTGCGGCTGCTGGCGGGCTATACACGCGCTAAGTCCTTCCAGAATCGCAGCCGCCGGATTGAGCAACAACCATTTGCCCTTGTCGCCAAACATGCGAACATCATAGAACACCGGGGTAAAGAAAATCCCAAATGTGAGTAGCACCTCAACAATGTATTTCACATCGCGGAAGAAGAGGCTGGCAGCCGAAACCACCATTCCAATTCCGGTGGCCAAAACTACCATCGCTAGGACGAGCGCCGGGATCCAGAGCAAATATATGCTCCAGCCGATGTGCACGACGATTAAGAGGATCACTAAGGCCCCTGACGCAACCACGAAGTCAAAGAGGCAGGCCATCACAGCCGCCAAAGGAAAAATCTCCTTGGGAAAATACACTTTGGTCACTAGGTCCTTATTCCCGGTGAGGCTATTACAGGCAAACCGGATACTAGAAACGAGAAATGCCCAAGGCAGAGACTTTACGGCCACGCTCGCGATGTCTGCCGTTTTGAGCGGCGTATTCGACGCTAAGGCGTACGCGTACCGGACGACCACGCCGGCAATAACGATCAAGCTTGGCATCAGCACAGCCCAGAGAAACCCCATGATCGACTGCTTATACCGGACCCTAATGTCACGGTATGCGATCATGTAAAGCAGTTCTCGACGCCCATATAGCTCGTACAGTTTTTCTCTCATAAATCAGTGCTGACCCCGCCTTTTTCCACTAATAAGGATGCTGTAAGCCATGGCGAAACAGCCACACTGCCCTTTTTGGATTGAGCACAACGTCGCACACGCCAAGGAATAGCAACCATCCCGCACGCAAGGACTTTAAGCTGTAGCCCATTCGCTTCAGCATAGACCCATGAAACCTACAAAACTCTCTTCCTCGCAACCCGACCATACCATCAACCAGAAGCTGGGCGTAAGCGCGTTCCTTCAAGCGGAGGCGGTTGCGGTACTCGGCCGGCTCCAGAAAGCCATGCCCAAACTCGCGCAGCATTAACAACTCGAATGCTTTCGTGCAATCGAGATCCAGCAGCGACTTCATGATGGAGGCATTGTCCCGGCGGCTAAATGTCAGCACTTGGTGAACGAAACCAAAATTGCAGTGCGACATCAACGCGAAGATGACAGCCGCATCTTCAAAAGGAACGTATGAGGTATCATAGAAGGGCACGCGTCCCAGAATGAGGTCAGACCGAAGCAGAAGTTGGGTTGGAGAGCCGAATACATAGCGGTCCTCAAGAAAAAAAAGGCGGCAGACGTCCCGGCCTGTTACAAACGACGCAGTATACGGGAGACCGTCGAAGGCCACGTCGCGGCCCTCCAGACCGTATGCTCCAACCACACCAATCGAGGAATTTTGTTCCGCTACGCCGACCATAAGCTCCAAGCACTGCGGCAACATCCAGTCGTCCGCCTGTACGAGCTTACAATACCTGCTTTCGGGGGAGATGAGGCTAAGAGCATGATTATAATTTTCCACCTGGGACAGAAATACTGCGTTATGCTCGAGGCGTAGTCTCTTGGGGTGGAGTCGCACATAATGCTCGGCGATTTGGGCCGATTTATCAGAGCTGCAGTTGTTGACAAGAATATATTCCCAGTTGCTGTAAGTCTGCCGAAGGACGCTTTCGATACAGTCAGAGAGATAGTCTTCTGTGTTAAAGAAAGGCGTTATGATGCTGACGAGAGGTGCGCCGGGGTTCATGGGGAATGGTGAATCGCTTCGTTGGGTTTTGGCAACTGCTGCTTGTGGAGTTCTGCCGGAAAGACACAATGCTTTTTAGGGACAGTAACAGTCAGCAATGGGCGGCGGCCGCTGCGCCCACCGAGCAGAGCTGGTTCACCTAGAAGAACGTCAACTCCACCGCAGGATGCGGTGGGGTGCCCCGGACAGCATTCCAGAATGTCGCCGCTATCAAATCCGTGAGCGGTGAGCTTGCGGGCAATTGGTAGTCATCCACGCGGGTGATCGGCGTCAGCTCGGCCAGCGTTCCTACGAGGCGCATTTCGTCTGCGATATGTAGCTCGGTCCGATCGACCGGGCGCTCGATGAATGGAATGTCCAGCGAACGGCAAATTCGGCGGACAATTTCCAGCGTGATACTTTCCAGCCTCCCCTCGGAAGGTGGGGGACTGATGACGCAGCCATCACGAACCAACAGGACGCAGGCCCCGGTCGCCTCAGCTACCCTGCCATACTGATTCAGCAGGATCATATCCGAGAAGCCGCGCCCTCTCCCTTCAATGCGCGCCAGCCGAGCCACCTGGTAGTTGGTGCTTGTCTTGATCCGGGGCGGAACGGTTATGTCGCTAGCCCGCTGCCAAGTACTGACGCCGACGCTGATCGGGACTGGGGGGTGTTTTGCCTGATGATACGCCGTCAGAACGAGGTCTGCGACCGTGCCTTCTCCCCAGTGTCCCTCCACAACGTATAACGTCGCACGAATCCACATATCTTTGTCAGACTCGTAAAGAGCCAGCACGATCTTGGCGCATGCATCCCGAAATTCGTCGTAGGTAACTGGAACGGGAATATGCAGCAATTTCGCTGAGCGGGTCAGCCGGTCATAGTGGCGCCGCAGTTCGACAACGCCAAATAGGCTCTCGTCCGCCTGCCAGTAGCCTTTCAAGCCTTCATAAACATTGAGGCCCCTGGTCACTGCCTCGCAAGAAACATGCAAGGTTGCCTCCTCCCAGGGACGCACCTCGCCCTGAAAGTAGACCCACCGTGGTTGCTGTAAACCCAGCGCGTAAAGTGCTTGTTGTGATGTCGTGATCAATCTCTGTCTCCGAAAGTGCGGTATCAGATGTTTGCCGGAGCCGCAGGGCTGCAACTGGCGTGGGAAGACTGGTGCCGGAACTCTGCACCATCCAAATATAATGCGATTACCGAGGGCGGCACGTGAGTAGGCCCCACCCGTCGCTCTACCTCATCCATCTTCGATTCACCGAAAAAGTTCATTGCCTTTTTCTCCTTCCGCGGACTTTGGGGGGCTTCGCGCTCCTTCAATTCACAGCACCAGCTTGCGACAGTGAAATGCCTCAGCGTACCCGCTGGGAGAATTCGACTCCATCCCCCGAATCCGCATCAGGCCCATGAAGGCCTCGCGGTCGAACCACCGCTTGCTACGCTGAGATTCAAACGCTTCAAACAGATAGTCGACTTTGCGCTCGTACAATGGCGCCTGAAGAGGCACAAAGAGATTAGGACGGCCCATGTCACCGTCATACTTAGGAATTTCGTACTCCAATATCAGATGATCACGAAATGTGTTCCAGGTAAGTTCACAGACCAGTCGATGGTCCTGGTGCGCATCGCCACGCCAGTGGGTGAAAATCAGGTCGGGATTGACCTGGCTCTTCAGTTCCTCAAAGACGTCTTTCACTTCACGCCCGCTGTACGGAAGGAAGCCGTCCCGGTATTTCTTCAG
>Ga0335081_10012029_pt1 | contig 14017 bp, 10 predicted proteins | sample Lox_Sample_35_FD_206713 | JGI IMG/M metagenome (GOLD analysis project Ga0335081, IMG submission 206713) | Soil microbial communities from Loxahatchee National Wildlife Refuge, Florida, United States - Lox_Sample_3.5 | ecosystem: Environmental > Terrestrial > Soil > Wetlands | place: USA... | reverse complement strand
CACCACGGCCTCGACGACGCGGCTGGCGACGAACTCGTCCGCCTGCATGGGCGCGAAGTATCCGGGCCCGACGGCGTCGGCCGGCACCGTGCGGCACTCCTCGATGGTCTTGCCGAACGTCTCGGCCAGGACTCCGGGCATGTCCGCTGGCGTCTTGCCCTCGACCATGGTGTAGGCGTACTGGTAGACGACGGGGCCCGTCTCCGAACGCGGGTTGATGAAGAAGCTGGTCCGGTCGCGGGCCGGCTGCAGGTCGCCGCGGCCCTCGATCAGCATCCGGGTCAGGCCGATCGAGATATCGAAGTGCCCGGCCAGCTCGAATACCGTCCAGTGCGGCAGATCCGGGTCCACCGGGACCAGGAGCGTGGACGTCGCCCATTCCGCCGCGGTCAGGTCGCGGAAGGCCGCCTCGATGCCCGCCAGCTCGGCGGCGAGCGTGTCGATTGTCGTCTCATAGGAACCCATGCCCTCGGTCTATCACCTGCGCCGGGGCCGTGTCAGGAGCCGCAGCCCGGCACCGATGAGTTCCGGCCCAGCCGAGGAAACGACAACGATGTCCCATCGATGCTGCCCAACGACCGGCGGTTCCGCTCCGCCCCCCAGGCCGGGACGGACAGCGACAGGCCGAACTGCGCCGCGGCGTCGGTCCACCAGGTGCGCATCGCGAACCCGGCGGCGGCCAGTTCTGCGGCCACGCCTTCCCGGCGGAACTTGGCCGACACCTCGGTACGCATCTCCTCGCCGTCGGCGAAGTCGACGGTGAGCCCGATGGCCGGCAGGTGCACCGTCTGGGCCATGCACGAGCGCAGCCGCATCTCGATCCACTCGGCATCGGCATCCCACACCGCGACGTGCTCGAACGCGTCCAGGTCGAAGTCCGCGCCGAGTTCGGCGTTCAGCACGGCGAGCACGTTCCTGTTGAACTCGGCGGTGACCCCTGACGCGTCGTCGTACGCGGCGACCAGTGTGGCCGGGTCCTTGACCAGGTCGGTGCCGAGCAGGAAGAAGTCACCCGGCCGCAGCCGAGCGCGGACCCGGGTCAGGAAGGCGGCCCGCTGACCCGGCTCCAGGTTCCCGATCGTGCTGCCGAGGAAGGCGACCAGCCGGGGCGCCGGGGCCTCGCCGTCCGCGGGGAACCCCAGGCGCTCCTCGAAATCCGACACCACGGCCCGCACATCGAGCCCCGGGTACTCGGCGGACAGCGCCTTTCCCGCGGCGGCCAGGGCGGCCTCGCTGACGTCGACGGGCACGTAGCAGCGCAGGGTGCCCTCGGCCCGCAGCGCGTCAAGCAGCAGCCGGGTCTTGTCCGAGGACCCCGAGCCGAGCTCGATCAGCGTCCGGGCCCGGGTCTGCCCGGCGAGCCCGGCCGCGGTCGTGCGCAGGATCTCCCGCTCGGCGCGGGTCGGGTAGTACTCGGGCAGTTCGGTGATCTTGTCGAACAACGCGCTGCCCTGCGCGTCGTAGAACCACTTCGGCGGCAGTGACTTCGGTTCCGCCGTCAGTCCGCTGAGCGCGTCCGCGCGCAGCGCTTCCTCGAGGAAACCAGGCGGTAGCCGGCGGTCGAGGGATGTCATCAGATCGCGATCCTTCCGTCCGAGAAACTCCGGGCATCAGGGGTTTCAGAGGGTTCTGGGGTCTTCGGGGTTTTCGGGCCTCCAGGGGTTTCAGGGGTTTCATGGGCTGTCGTTGCGCTCGTGATGATGGAGTCCAGGGCGGGCAGGCGCGTGACGCTGATCTGTTCGGTCGTGGCGGTGACCGCGGAACCGCGGGGGATTTCGATCCAGTCGGCCTGGTCGTCGCCGGGCTCCGAGGCGACGGTGACGCTTCCCTGCTGCCGTCGGTAGTACAGGGTGTGACCCGCCGCGGTGGCGGCGATCACGTGTCCGTCGGTGAGCAGGAAGTTGAACCGGCCGGTCACGCCCGCGGCGCGCAGGGCCTCGGCGGTGTCCGCCAGTGCCTCCGCCGGAGCCAGGCCCCGCCGGAGCCGGTGCTGCACCAGCGCCCACATCAGCGCCGAGTCCACCCGGGCCTCCAGGTCGAGCAGCGACATGGTCGGCAGTGTCGCGGCGAGCGCCTCGGTGGACTCCGGCCACCCGTCGACCGCGCCGTTGTGGCTGAACAGCCACCGGCCGTGCTTGAACGGCGCGGCCGCCGCCGGGCCATGGCTCGTGCGCGGCGTCGCGTTCCTGATGGCCGCGAGCATCGCGCCCGCCCGGGTCACCGTAGCTATGTCGGCAAAGGACTCGTCCGTCCAGATGGGAAACGCCTGCCGGTACCGGACGGGGGCAGCGGTGTCCGCCAGGTACCAGCCCGCCCCGAATCCGTCCGCGTTGATCGCCCCCTGACGCTGAAAGCGCGGTGCCCACGCCTGGGTGTACAGGCCGTGCGGCGGATCGATGAGGACCGAGCGCAGCGTGGCGGGCGGCCCCAGGTAGGCCAGGTGCCGGCACATAAGCCTCGCTCCGCGACCGCGGAGCGAGCCGTCCTGAAGCCGGCGAAGATCTGCCGCCTGATCGGGTAGTCCCAGTTGCGGAAGGTGCCCCGGCAGGCCACCGGGCTGACCGCGAACGACCCGCCGCGGAGCACCTTGTACTCCGGGCCGAAGAACACCTCCGAGTACTCCTTATACGGCCACGCCTGGAACCCCGGGTAGGGCAGGAAGTCCGAGCTCGTCCACTCCCAGACGTCCCCGATCAGCTGCCTGGCCCCGCACGGCGCGGCGCCCGCGGGGTAGGAGCCGGCCGGCGCCGGGCGCAGGAAGGTCTGGCCCAGGTTGGCGTGCAAGGCCTCGGGCTCTGCGTTGCCCCACGGATACCTGCGGGTCAGGCGGGTGGCCGGATCGAACCGGGCTGCCTTCTCCCACTCTGCTTCTGTCGGCAGCCTGCGCCCGGCCCAGCGGGCGTAGGCGTCGGCCTCGTACCAGCACACGTGCAGTACCGGCTCGTCCGGCGAGATCGGCTCCGGCCGGCCGAACACCCGGCGGAGCCACTGCCCGCCATCCCGGCGCCAGTAGAGTGGCGCGGTCAGCCCGGCCTTCTGCCGGTGCTCCCAGCCGGCCCGCGTCCACCAGCGCGGCTCGTCGTAGCCGCCGTCGGCGATGAACTCGGCGTAAGCGCCGCAGGTCACCGGGGTGGTGTCGAGGTAGAAGGAAGGCACGTCCACGGGGTGCGCGGGCCGCTCGTTGTCCAGCGCCCAGGGCTCGGCGGAGGTGCCCATGGTGAACGGCCCGCCTGGCACCAGTACCTCGGGCGCTAGCCGGATCGCGTCGGAGGGCGCCGGATCGGGGGCGCGAGCGGCGAGCACCGGGGTCCCGCCCCTTGAAGCCCGGATCTGGTGGGTGATCAGCATGGTCTCGTCGTGCTGCACCTCGTGCTGGGCGATCATCCCGAAGGCGAACCCGTCGCCGAGCAGCCGCGAGCCGGTGAACGAGGCCCCGTCGAGCAGGTCGAGGACCCGGCCGCGCACCTCGTGGCCATAGGCCCGCGCCTCGGCCGGCGGCAGCAGGGGCAGCGACGGGCGTTCGGACCGCGGATGCTCGAACGCGTCGTACAGCGGGTCGATTTCCGGGTGCATGGGCTCACGGCCGCCGACCTCGCGCAGCAGCCACAGCTCTTCCTGGTTGGCTATGTGCGCCAGGTCCCAGACCAGCGGGGACATCAGCGGCGAGTGTTGTCTGACCAGCTCGGCCTCGTCCACGCTGTCGGTCAGCGCTGCCGTGCGCTGCCGCGCGCCGGTCAGTTCCCGCGCGATGACCCCGCGCAGGGTTTCCGGGTCGAGCTCGGACTCCGTCATGGTCAGACTCCGTCCAGTTGGTCGTCGGCGGGACATCGATCTTTCAGCACGTAGCGCTCGGTGAAGGCGGTGACGGCACGCCGGACCGGGGCCGGCGCGCCCAGCCGGGAAAGCGCCGCGCCCGCGGCATCGAAGCACTGCCTGCTCGCCCGGCCGATCCGCGCGTCGGCCGGGCCGCACTGGGCGGCCCGCAGCCACGGGTCCTGGGCGCCGGGCGAGGAGTCCCACACCGGCTCGGCGGCGGCCAGCGCGGCGTCGGCGGCGCGCTCGTCACCGGTCAGGGCGGTCGCGACTGCCGCGGGCACGATCCAGTCGTCGCCGGTCTGCGCGTCGATCATCCGCAGTTCCATGTGCCCGCGCGGCCGGACCGGCGGGAACAGCGTGGACAGGTGGTAGTCCAGGTCTTCGGCGGTCGGTGGCCGCAGCGAGCCCGAGCCGCCGTCGCGCAGCCAGTCGCGGAAGGTCACCCCGGGCGGGGCGGTCCAGTCCTGCGAGCCGGGTTCACGCACGCACATGAGCTCGGCGTCCAGCGCGTAGCTGGCCCACGCGTCGCGCGGATCGCCGTCGTCGGATACCTCGGCCGGGGCCCGGGTCCGCCCGGGATCCATGTTGGCCCAGACCTGCTGCCGGGCCGAGCGCCAGCCGGTCGGCTTCCCGTCCCGCAGCGGGGAGTTGGCGAACGCAGCCACCAGCACGGGCCCGATCGCGTGCAGCAGCCGCCAGCGGGAACGGTAACCCGAAGGGCTCGCGCTGTCGTCGCCGGCGTCCACGCATACCTGGACGGACGCGGTGCCGCACATCATCTGGCGGCCCCACGGGCCCCCGCGGTCGAAGAATTTCTCCATCGCGGCGTACCGCGGCAGATCGACCAGGCGGCGGGGCGGACGGAGCGGATCGAGGCCGTAGCCACAGAGCTCGAGGCCGGCCTCCGCGGCCGCGTCACGCAACGCGGCTAGGTCACGCCCGGTTACCTCGACGAGCTCACTGAGCGTGGCGGCGGGCGCCGAGCTGAGCTCAAGCTGCCCGCCAGGCTCAACGGTGAGCGAGGCACCAGAAGCAAATTTATGCGGAACGGACTGGGTTGTTTGCCCGGTGTAGCCTTCAGCATCTGAGGGCCCGAAGCCGGCCAGGGTGGCGGCTACCTGCTCCGCCCGGACCGGAAGCGCGGGATCGCGGCGATCGCGCACTAGCCACTCGAGTTCCACGCCCACTCGTTCCGGCGGGCCCGTCTTGAAGCAGATACCGTGAACCTGCGCTGCCGCGTCGGCTTCGGTAAACCGCGCCCCCTTTATCACGATTTCAACACTACCTGACTCCTCTCGCCGGACCGCGAAGCCGGCCGGCAGGCCGTCGCCGCGGGCGGCGGAGAAACTCGCTTTCCCTGCCCGGCGGCCGGCCGGCCATCCGCCTCCCAGGTAAGTTTCAGGTTCGGGTGGTACCTTGCGGCACACCGCGCGCGATCGCTTGTGACTTTCGGTCACCAATTTAATGACACGCCGTGATCGGCAACATGGCCATCAGCACGTTACTGCTCTGGCAGGATGGAACTGATGAAGGCACCGTCCGTGAGGATTTCGCTGCTGAGCCGGGGGAAGGCTGAAGACCCCCCCGGTATCGTGGCTGTCGCGCGCGTGGACCGCCGGACGAAGAACATCACCAAGCGCCTCAACCCGGGCGAGATCGCCATCATCGACCACTCCGACCTGGACCGGGTGAGCGCCGAGGAGCTCATCAGGCTCAGGGTCGCGGCCGTCGTCAACGCCTCGGTCAGCATCACCGGGCGTTACCCCAACCTCGGCCCGAAGCTGCTACTCGAGGCGGGCGTCCCGGTCATCGACGGGGCCGGGCCTGACGTCCTCGTCAAGATCACCGACGGCGCGGTCGTCCGGCTCGACCAGGAGACCCTCTACCTCGGCGACACGGTCGTGGCGAAGGGCACGCCGCTGACCGAGGAGCTGGTGCAGGCGGCGATGACCGAGGCCAGGGCCATGGTCGGGGTGCAGATCGAATCGTTCGCCGCGAACACGCTCGAGTTCCTCCAGCGCGAGCACGAACTGCTCACGAATGGCATCCAGCCGCCCGAGATGGACACCGACATGAACGGTCGGCACGTGCTTGTCGTGGTGCGCGGCTACCACTACCGGGAAGACCTGGCCGCGCTGCGGCCCTATATCCGCGAGTACAAGCCGGTGCTGGTAGCCGTGGACGGCGGGGCGGACGCGCTGATCGAGGCCGGCTACCAGCCCGACGCCATCTTCGGCGACATGGACTCGGTGTCCGACGAGGCGCTGTGCTGCGGCGCGGAACTCGTCGTGCACGCCTACCCGGACGGCCGCGCGCCGGGCCTGGCCCGGGTCCGTGAGCTCGGCCTGGACGCCGTCACCATCCCCGCCCCCGGGACGAGCGAAGACGTCGCCCTGCTCGTCGCCGACGCCAAGGGCGCCAGCCTGATCGCGGTGGTGGGCACGCACCATACCCTCGAAGAGTTCCTGGACAAGGGCAGGCCCGGGATGTCGAGCACGTTCATCACGCACCTGCGGGTCGCGGGGAAGCTGGTCAACGCGCGGGGGGTGCACCAGCTCTACCACAGCCGGATCTCCGGCTGGTCACTGCTCCTGCTGGTGCTCGCCGCGGCGATTACCTTGTTCGTCGCGGTGGTGTTCTCGCCCGCCAGCCCCGTCCTGGCCAGGTACTTTGAAGCAACCTGGCATTCTTTCACCTACTGGCTGACCGGAAAGCTCTAGTGATTGACTTTCGCTACCACCTTGTCTCCATCGTGGCGGTGTTCCTGGCACTGGCGATCGGGATCGTGCTCGGTTCCACCGAGCTGCAAGGGCCGGCGTACAACTTCCTGGACAAGACCACTTCCAAGCTGGAAAACGAGCTCAGCCAGGTCAGCAGCCAGCGGGACACGGCCCAGCAGCAGGCCAGCGAGGATGAGCTGTACGCCCAGGCGGTCGAGCCCGCGGTGCTGCGCGGCCTGCTGACCGGCCAGCGGCTGCTGATCGTCACCGAGCCGGGCGCCCAGCCCGGGGTGGTCAGCGGGATCACCGCCGCCGCCAACGACGCGGGGGCCGCCGTCACCGGCCAGATCAACCTGACGTCGAAGTTCTTTGACACCAGCGGCACCACGCAGGACAGCCTGAACCAGACCACCCTGGGCGTGGCCGAGAACGCCGGCATCCAGCTGGACACCAGCGCGACCTATCAGCAGCAGGCCGCCCAAGTGATCGCCAGCGAGGTCCTGACCACGTCGCTGAAGCCAGCAACGTCGGGCAGCCAGCCCGCCGCCGGCGACCAGGGCACCACCGCCAGCCCGATGCTCCAGGCCTATGCCGCGTCCCAGTTCCTGAGCACCACCGGGCAGCCGGCCACTCTCGCCACGCTCGCCATCGTCGTCACCCCGCAGAACGCCCCGTCGGACGGCAGCGCGGACCAGCTCGACCAGGTGCTCGTCCCCCTGGTCCAGCAACTGGCGGGCAAGAGCGCGGCCACCGTGGTTGTCGGCTCGTCGTCGGGCTCCGGCGCGGGCAGCCCGATTGCGGTGCTGCGATCCAACAACGTGTCCAACCAGGTGTCCACGGTCGACGACGCCGACCTGGTGTCCGGCCAGACCGTCGCCATCCAGGCCCTCGCGGTACAGCTCGGCGGCGGCAAGGCCAGCAGCTACGGGTTCACGGCCAACGGCGCGACCAGCATCGCCCCGAGCCCGGTGCCCACGCCGACCGCGTCGCCGAGCGCGACGGCTACCTCCCAGACGGCGAAGAAGAAGGGCAGCAAATGAGCGGGTCAAGGCAGGCGGGCCTGCGGCTGATCGCCGCCGCGGCGGTCGGCGCGACTGCGGCGGGCGCGGCCAGGGCCGCGTACTCCGCCGTGAACCGCCGTCCGCCCGGCGGCCCGAAGGTGTGGTCGCGCACCAATCACCGGGGTGAGCCGGTCACCCTGCTCGAGGGGCCCGCCGTCGCGGCCGGCGCGATCGTCGGCGTGCTGGCCCGGGCCGCGATGGCCCAGGCCGGGTTGACCGGGGTGACGGGATCGCCCAGCTGTGCTGGCCACGGGGGGACGAACCCAAAAGCCCCCCTGGCGCTCCCCGCTTGGCGCCGCGCCGCGGCCATGGTCCTGGGCGGGGCGGGCGCGGCGGCATTCGGCGCCTACGACGACCTGGCCGGCTCCGGTGACCGGCGCGGCTTCCGCGGCCACCTCGGCGCGCTGCGGCACGGCGAGGTGACCACCGGCGCGGTCAAGCTGGGCGGCATCGGCGCCACCGGGATCGTCAGCGCGGTGCTGGCCGGAGGCTCAGCCGCGGACGTGGTCATCAACGCGGGTCTGGTGGCCGGGGGAGCGAACCTGCTCAACCTGTTCGACCTGCGGCCCGGCCGGGCCATCAAGGTCGCGGTCGCCTCCGGCGCCCTGATCGGCGCGGACGGCGTGGCGGCGCCGCTGGGGGCGGCGCTGGCTCTGCTGCCCGAGGACCTGGGCGAGCGGGCCATGCTCGGTGACGCCGGCGCGAACGCCCTCGGGGCGATGCTCGGCGCCTCGGCCGCCGGGCTGCCCCGGAAGGGGCGCATTACCCTGCTCGCCGCGATCATCGGCCTGACCGCGGCCAGCGAGAAGGTCAGCTTCACCAAGGTGATCGCGCGCACGCCGGCCCTGAACTGGCTGGACATGCTCGGCCGGCGTCCCGCGCCGCAGGTACCCGCCGTGGCCGTCCCGGCTCAGCGGCAGCACATGACGGTTCTCGCCGGGGCGGAAACCAATACCCGTTCGGCGGAAAATACCGACCTGACGCCGCCGCCAGAAGAATGACCGTTCCCGTCGCCGAGCGGGGGAGGGCTCGGCCGCGGGCCAGGGGGATCGGCCGGGCGGCGCTGCTGATCGGCGCGCTCACCATGCTGGCCCGGGTCATCGGCTTCGGCCGGCAGGTCGTGTTCGCGCACACGGTCCAGGCCTCCTGCCTGGGCACCGCGTACACCACGGCGAACATGGTGCCGAACATCATCTACGACATCGTCATGGGCGGCGCCCTCACCGCGGTGGTGGTGCCGGTGCTGGCCGGCCCGGCCCCGGCCGCCGGGGACGGGGCCGGGCCCGCGGACCGGGAACAGGTGCGGCAGACCTCCGCCGCCCTGCTCAGCTGGACCGTGCTGCTCCTCGTCCCGGTCAGCGCGGTGGTCGCGGTCGCCGCCCGGCCGCTGGTATCCCTGCTGCTCGGCGGGACGCCCGGCTGCCCGCGGGCCAGCATGGTCACGCTCGGCGCGCGGATGCTCGTGGTGTTCGCGCCGCAGATCCTGCTCTACGGCCTCGCCGTGGTGCTCTACGGCATCCTGCAGTCGCACCGCAAGTTCGCCGCGCCCGCGCTGGCGCCCGTGCTGTCCAGCCTGGTCGTCATCGGCGCCTACCTCTGGTTCGGCGTGGCCGGGAGCGGCTACCAGGACATGGCCAGGCCGGTGCCCACGCTGGCCTGGTTGGTGCTGGCCGTCGGGACCACCGCCGGGGTGGCGGCCCTGGTCGTGACCCCGCTCATCCCGGCGGCCCGGATGCGGCGGCGGCTTGCCCGGGGGGACGACGGTCCCCGCCCCCGGGGGGGACCCACCCCCCCGGACCCCCCCGGCCATCCCCCCCGTAAGGGACTGCGCCCCGTGCTGCGTTTCCCGGCCGGGATCGGCACGCGGGTCCGCGCGCTGGCCGCGGCGGGCATCGCGACCCTGATCGCGCAGGACGCCTCGGTGGCGGTGGTGATCGTGCTGGCCAACTCCCGCGGCGGCAGCGGCGCGCTGGTGCTGTACAGCTTCGCCTGGGCGGTCTTCTTCGTGCCCTACGCCGTGCTGGCCGTGCCGATCGCGACCAGCGCTTTCCCCGAGCTGTCCGCGCGCTCGGCGGGCTTCGACGCCACCAGCGCCACGTCCACCCGGGCGATCCTGGTGGCGTCCTGGCTGGGGGTGGCGGGCATGGTCGGCACCTGCATCCCGCTGGCGCGGGTATTCCAGTCCCACGCCGGCCAGGCGGCCGACGCCCGGCAACTGGCGATCGCCCTCGCCGCGTTCGCGCCGGGACTCGTCGGCTACGGGCTGACGGCCAACCTGTCCCGGGTGCTCTACGCCGGGGGGCGGAACCGGGCCGCGGCCCTGGCGGTCAGCGGCGGCTGGCTGCTGGTAATCGTGGCGGACCTGCTGATCATCCCGTTCGTGCCGCGCTCGGCCGTGGTGCCCTGGCTCGGGGCGGCCACCGCCATCGGGCTGACCGCCTCAGGTGTCGCGCTGCTCATCCTGGTCCGCCGGTTCCGCGGTCCGGACGCGCTGCGCGGCTGCGCACGCGCCGCGCTCGCCGGGCTGGCCGGCGCGCTGGCCGGGTCCGCGGCCGGGCTCGCCGTGGCCGCCGGCGTCCGGGTGACCGGCTTCCTGCCCAACGTGGCCGTCACGCTGCTGGCCAGCGCGGCCGTTCTGGCGGCCTTCCTCGCGGTGGTGGCCGTGGCCGACGGCGGGGACCTGCGGGCCGTGCTCCGCAGGGTGGTCCGCCTGTGAAGGTCGCGTTCGTGCTCGGTACCAGCACCGGCGGCACAGCCCGCCACGTCCGGATGCTCGCGGCCGGCTGCGCGGCCCGGGGCGTGGCCGTCGAGGTGTTCGGCCCCGCCAGGACCAACCGGGATTTCGCCTTCGGCGCCGTCGCCGGGGGCCAGGTCTCCTTCACGCCGGTCGAGATCGCCGACCGGCCGCGCGTCCTCCATGACCTGCGCGCGATCCGGCGGCTGCGCCGCCTGATCGCGGCCTGGCGACCCGATGTGGTGCACGCGCACGGCCTGCGGGCCGGCGCGCTCAGCGCTATCGCGCTGGCGTTCGTCCGGCCCACCGCATACGACCCGCGGCCCGGCCTGGTCGTCACCGTGCACAACGCGCCCGCGGCTGGCGGCGCCACCGGGGCGATCTACCGCGTGCTCGAGCGGATCGTCGCGCACAGCGCCGACTCGGTGCTCTGCGTTTCGGCGGACCTGGAGGAGCGCATGCGCGCGGCCGGCGCCCGCCGGGTCGGCCACGCCCCCGTCCCGGCCGCAACCGTCTCCGCGGCAGGCGTTTCCGGGGCAGGCGTTTCCGGGGCAGGCGTTTCCGCGGAAACGCCTCCGTCCTGGCCGCTGCCCGGTGCCCCCGCTCCGGATCGTCCCGTGGTGCTCGCGGCCGGCCGGCTGGCGCCCCAGAAGGGGTTCGGCACCCTGCTCGAAGCGGCCGCCCGGTGGCGCGACATCGAGCCCGAGCCGCTCGTGGTCATTGCCGGTGAGGGCCCGCTCGAGGCCGAACTGAAGGCCCGGGCCGTCGGCCTCCGCGTCGACGCCCGGTTTCCCGGCCACCGCGACGACATGCCCGCGCTGCTGGCCGCCGCCGCGGTGTTCGTGCTGCCGAGCACGTGGGAGGGCCAGCCGCTGATCCTGCAGGAAGCGCTGCGCGCCGGCGTGCCGATCGTGGCCACCCGCGTCGGCGGCACGCCGGAACTCACCGGCGAGGACGCCGCCCTGCTCGTTCCGGTCGGCGACGCGAGTCGGCTCGCCGGCGCGGTCCGCTCGGTGCTGACCGACCCCCCGCTCGCCGCCCGGCTGCGGCGGGCCGCCGCGGACCGCTGGCGCGACCTGCCCGACGAAGACGACGCCGTCTCCGCCGCCCTGGCCGAATACGGCTACGTGAGCCGGACCCGCAAGCCACGCTGACCGGTCGCTCCTGGGATGTCTCACGCGCCCCACCAGCCCCGCCGGTCGGCCTGGATCCCGCTGGCGCCTGCCGGGAAACAGCATCGATGGACCATCGATGTCGCCCCAGCTGCATCGATGGACCATCGATGTCGTTTTGGCCGCGCCTCCAGGGCGAGCTCTGTGACAGCAGTGACGCGTGATGCCCACGAGCCTGAAAATCTTATCGGTTAGCTTCCGGGGGTCCTAGCCGCCCGCGACCCGGCCCGTACCAGCCGCTAGCCGCCCGCGACTGGTCCGTACCAGGCGCTGACCCAACGTCGGGCGGACGGCCGAGCAGCCACGTAAAGAACGGCATGACCAGGGCCGGGCGCGCCCCGGTCGGCTGGACCAGGACCGCTCGCACGCCCCAGCCCCGCAACTGCGCCCGCAGCGCGCGCCGCAGCGCCGGCGTCGGCGCCGGCGGCCGCCCGCCGGCGAGCCGGCCGAGAACCTGGCCGGTCAGGGTCTGCCTGTCGGACGCGGGCGTGCCAGCCGAACCAGGCGCCGGGATCACGAACCGCCCGCCCGGGGCCTTGAAGCGCAGGGCCGCTGCGACCTGCCACAGCATCGGGACGGCGTCATCGGCGGCCGGGAACGGGTACAGCACCGCCACGCTGCCCGGGGGGATCGCCGTGACCATGGACGATGAGAAGTACCGCGGCACCTGCGTCACCCGCGCCCAGTACGGCCAGGAGGGCACGAGCGGGAGAAGCGCCAGGCCGGCCAGCGCGGCACAGGCGGTACCCGCGGCCAGGCCCGGCTCGGGTGCGTCGCGGCGCAGGCGCTCCCGCAGCGCCTCGATCGTGAGGCCGAACATCATGGCCACGCCGAGCATCACGTACAGGGAGTAGCGGGCGGCGATCGTGTTGTCGAGGATCGGGACATGCGTCAGGACGGCCTCGGGCAGGGGGACCGTCGTCCAGGTCCAGCGCCCGACTGTGAGCCGCGAGCCGAGCGAGACGAGGAAGGCGGCGGCCGTGGTCAGCGCGGTCACCTTCATGACCGGGCGGCGCCGCAGGGCGATCGCGTCGGCGATGAGCAGGGCGAGCAGCGGGAGCCCGATGTACAGGCCGTTCTCGCTCGTGCTGCCGGAGAACGTATCCGCCAGCGGCAGCCATCCGCTCACCCGGAACCGCATGGCCGAATCCGGGATGAACGGCGCGAGGAGATTCCCGCGGTACAGGGAGGTGCGCTGCACCGGACCCGATATCCGGGCGGGCCCGGCCGCCAGGAGCCACGCCGGGTACGCGAGCAGCACGGCGACGACGCCGGATGCGATCCCGATGGCGCGCGCGGCGAACGTCCAGCGATCCCGGGCGGCCGCCCGGTTGCCGGCCGCCGCGACCGCGAGCCCGATGGCGCCGACGATCACCGTCGAGACCAGGATCTCGGCCGAGATGAGAAACTGGGCCACGCACAGCGCGGCCAGGGTGATCCCCCAGGGCCAGGCCCGCTGCGGCCGCCCCGAGGTTATCTGGGCCAGCACGAGGAAGATCAGCGGTGGCAACGGCACGAACACCAGGTTCAGGTGCGAGCCGCCCTGGCCGGCCAGGTACGGCGAGAAGCCGTAGAGCAGGCCTCCGGCGAACGCGGCCGGCCGCCACCGGACCCAGTGCCGGATCAGCGCATAGCCCGACAGGGCCGAGAGCGGGAACGCCAGGGTGAAGAACAAAGTAGTGGTGACGAAGGCGCCGAACGCCAGCGTCACCGGAGCGCCGAGCACGCCAAGCAGCGGCATGCTGAGGTTGGTCACCCCGTTGACGCCGTACGGGTAGTTCCCCCAGTCGGTGACCAGCGGGTTATCCAGGTGCACCAGGGCGTGACAGACCCATTCGAGGAACCAGGCGCCGGTCGACGGGTCGCCGCCCTTGCCCGCGATACGGGTGCCGCCCGCGGTCCAGAAATCCCAGTAGGGAACGGCGGAGAGGGCGAAGTACGCCACGGCGACCACCGCATCCGGCCACACCCGCCGGGCTCCTCGCGGTCGCGGCGGCTCACCGGCGGCCAGACCGAGGCGGCGGGCGGCGGCCGGCGCCCTCTGCCCGGCAGTACCCGCGATCAGCGCACCTCCCCATCCGGAGGCTGACCAGGATAGCGTCCGCCGCTCCGCGCCGGCGGCCTGGCCGGCGGCCTGGCCGGCGTCACCCGCCCGCGGCCCGCGATCCCGTCAGCTAAGCGGCCTGAGCCAGTCGCGGGCGATGTGCCCGGCCAGCTCCTCCAGGAGGGGCCCGGGCCGCGAAAGGCAGCGGGCGAGGTCGGGCTCGATGTCGGCGAGCGCGTAGGCCCGCGCGATACCCGCAGAACGCAGCTGGTCAGCAGTCAGCGAGCACACGCCGGCCACCGCCACCACGGGCAGGTCAGGGACGGCCTCGGCGACCGCGCGGGCCACTCCGGCCGGAGCCTTGCCGTGCAGCGTCTGGGCGTCGAGCGCTCCCTCGCCGGTGATGACCAGGCGCGCGCCGGACAGGCGGCCCGCGAACGAGAGCAGCTCCAGCATCAGCTCGATGCCGG
>Ga0335081_10012028_pt1 | contig 14017 bp, 9 predicted proteins | sample Lox_Sample_35_FD_206713 | JGI IMG/M metagenome (GOLD analysis project Ga0335081, IMG submission 206713) | Soil microbial communities from Loxahatchee National Wildlife Refuge, Florida, United States - Lox_Sample_3.5 | ecosystem: Environmental > Terrestrial > Soil > Wetlands | place: USA: Florida... | reverse complement strand
CTTGTTCTGGAGTGTAAACGTGTAAGACCCTACGTCAGACCAATACTGTTGCATGGTCACGACTAGAATGTTTGTATTGATGCCGATGTTGGAGAGATAGGATTGGATCATCTGGGCCTCATCGCTACAGAGTGGGCAACCCGCGTAGATCCTGAGGGTTAGTGTGGGAAATGTGCTCAGATCGGAGAAACCTGCCTTCTGCAAGTACTGCTTAGCCAAAGTCGGATTGTACGAGTATATCTGGCTTACAGAGTAGTTGTTCAGGTTGTAGTATTGGGTCCAGAGCGGATACTCCGGGGGAATAACTGGTGACGCCATGCCAAAGTAGATCGTCTGAATAACGTCTGTCCAGTTTATGGCATGAGTGATTGCTTGGCGCACGTCCGTTATGTTGGTCGGGTAGACCTGGGTGTTGAATGCTACGAAGTTATTGAGCCCTATCCACGGAGGAGCGTGGAAGTATGAGAACTGGTTGTTGGCAGCCATGAGCTTAAACTCAGTCGGGTCGATGGCTGCTATTTGCGCCGCACCTGTCGTAAGGTCAGACACCCTCGCAATGTCATTCGCCTGGGATTGGACAATCACAGTGTTGACATGTCCTGGGTCGAGATACGGGTCTGCCTTTATCTCAGCTTGGGTCAATGACTTACCCCAGTACGTAGGATTCTGAGTGAATTGGACGTACTGCTGGTCGACCACCTTAGACACGATATAGGGTCCAGTACCGGGGAGTGGGTTCAGGTTGAAGTACGAGTTCACACTTGTAGGTGTCCCGAAGCCTCCGTGATCAAGGAGGTACTGGGCGTCGTACACCTCGAAGTAGACTAGTATGTTCAGGAACCAATTGAAGGGAGACTTGAGCCGGTAGACGATTTGGTTATCTCCTGTCACGTATATGGGCCATGACTTGTTCTCCATGATGTTCAACATCGCTTGAGATGGGTGCGTTACCCCACTACTGGTCAGCATTGTGATAGTAGATGGCCCGAAAGTGACGTTGGACATGTCAAAGACAGGGAAGCCTATCAGCCACCCAGAGCTGTTTCCGGACAGGTAGTAGAACCCGTAGTCTTCTGCCCATACATCGTATGCGTTGAATGGATTGCCGTCGGAGAACTGCACATTCTGGCGCAAGTTTAGGGTGTACGTCTTACCGTCTGGCGAAATGTTCCAGCTTTGAGCCAGCACAGGGAGGACATTGGGCGTCTGCTCTACTGTGTATTCGCTCGCGTTCATTATCACGAGTGGTTGATTAACCGTGTAAGCCAGCCAGTCCGGCCAGTTGTTTTCGAACACCCAGTAGAGGTTGTTCAGGCCCGCTCCTGACCCGCCACAACCAGGATAACAGATGTCGTCGATTGTGAGGGTCTGCGGACTCGAAGCAGTGGTGCTTGTTGGAGAAGTAGCCGTTGTCGACGAAGTTGTCGACGAAGTTGTTGATGTGGAGGGGGCGGTGGGGTAGAGGAGGAAGGCGGCGCCAGCCGCGACGGCGAGAATAACGATGACTATGACTACTGTAGCAACTCTTCCGATTGCGTGTTTATTTGGGAAAAGCTTCAAAATTTGTTCGATTGTATGGCTCCCTCCTCGTATAAAATCGTGGTGAATCGAGGGCATGCTCCAATGCCCATCGAGGGTTTGAAGAGTCGCGACTGACTCCCAACCCTTTAAAGGAGCAGACTCGGATTTTCTATCGATGATGCATGCAGATGAGAACACCGAAGACACTCTCGAGATTCTATGTTCTGAGCCGAAGATCCAGCTAAAGCGCTATCGGATGAGGCGGACACAGCGCCTTGCCGACATGAGCCTTCCGGGGATGGAGGCGATGTTGATCTTAATGCAGGGTGAAGTCGAAGTCGAGGGGCACCCCTTTCGCGCAGGACTGAAGCTATCCGAGAAGGACATCTGTTACATCCCCCGGGACGAGGAATTCGAAGTTAAGAGAATAGGGAATTTCTCCGAGCTTATCCTCGCATACGCTCCTGGAGAGAAGAAATATGCGCATTACGTGAAGCGTTTCGCTGACACAGAACCAATCAGGGGAGGAGCCCCGACCTACAGACGGCTAATTTACAACATGGTCACTGAGGCCGACCAAGCAAACAGATTCTTGGGTGGGTTTGTGCGTGGTGAAAACGGGAACTGGGGTGGGTTTCCACCTCACAAGCACGACGGCAAGCCTGAAGTCTACGTATACTATGGAATGGGGAGAGGATTTTGCCTTCAAGCCGTGATGATGGCTGGCAAGGAGTTGGTGTTCGTTGTCCGCGACGGCGATTCAGTATATTTCAACGAAGGGTATCACCCATGCGTCGCATCACCTGGGTCTGGAATGAATTTCCTGTGGATAATTAGCGCGGATTCGGCATCAAGGAACCTTGCCGTGGACATTCACCCCGACTTCAGGGATATGCCGGTGGGTGAAACCCACCTGAAAATCAGCTGACCCGGTGCGCGTCCCGTTTTGGCTACTCGCGCTGCTCTCAAGAGCAGCATTCACCTAGGCCCAAGCGCTCTCGTCAGGAAGGCCAAGTTCGACCGGTCACTCTCGAGCGGACTGCTTGCCGGCGTGTCTGTCTCAGCTGTTATCCAACCATTGTAACCTCCATCGACAAGAATCTTGATGACGGCGCGTAGTTTGAGGTCTCCTCTGCCCAGCTCCCTGAATCGCCCTGTCCTGAATTCGAAATCCTTCAGGTGCACATGGGTGATCCTGCGCAAGTACTTCCTCGTGAAGCGGACCACATCGCTCCCAGACGCTGCAACGTGGCCTGTGTCCAGGCAGACTCCGATGGACCCACTGTTGATGTGGTCGAAGAGCCTCTCGACATCATCCGTCCCCTGGACCAGAGTAGACATGTGAGGATGAAGTGCCACTTTCAGCCCAAGCCGGTCGGTGGACCCGACAAGGTCGTCTAGCATAGAAGCTACCATCCCATAGTGCCTCTCATGAATGTCTTTGCGCTGGATGATAGGTCCTCCGAGTGTGATGCTCCTTGCCCCCATGCCAACCATGTCATCGGCAAGCTTCCGAACGCGTTTCAAGTCCTCCACAAGATCGCCGGGTCCGAATCCCGCTGCAGCTAGGAGCGCATACCCCGCGGGGTCGGTCTCAGGCAGGACAAGCCAAAGTCTCTCTGACGTCCTCATTGTCTTGGGCAGCAGCCAGGCCCAAGAAGAAACGAATTCGAGGCCTCTGTCCGCGGCCATCCGCTTGAACCGAACTTTGTCTCGTAGGTACGGTGCCAGGTCCTCTTCGGCACAATCGAAGCCGCGGTAGCCCAGCTTCGAAAGCTCATCCAGGATCCCTTCAAAAGTCGTTTTCCATATCCTCCCGTCTGCAGTGTACCGGCTGCCGCCGTCGAGGATTGCCCCCCAGTTGTCCGTCTTCGAAGCGAACCTGATTCCCATGCTGTATCTTCGCGACGGTGAGACCTTATAACCGGTGGGTAGAGTCAAAGCGAGACATCCAGGGAACGATGCTCTCTGGCGCGAACACAGCGCCTAACCCCGCTCGCGGTCACCCAACGGACGAGCTGCACGCAGGTAGCAAGGTGTTCGGTGGCTTCCCCGGTACACCCGGGTGTATTCTATGGCCAGCTTCAAATATTAGGGAGAAAGGGTAAACAACTCAACTCCGCATGAATAAGCATGATTATCGACGTACCTCTTGAAGACTTGGACCTCAATAAATACAATTCCAGGGTAGGCTACTCGACGGCGTCGGTCGAGAAGATGGCCAATTCAATGGCCAGACACGGCCAATTGCACTCCGTACGCATACGCAGGAACCAGAAATCTGGAAGGTTCGAGGTAGTCTTCGGTCACAGAAGGCTCCTCGCAGCCAGGAAGCTTGGCTGGGCGACGATCAAGGCCGAGGTAGTAGACCTCAACGACGAGGCGGCGCTGGTAGAATCTCTGGTTGAGAACGTAGAACGCGAGGACCTGTCGGACTATGAGAAGGCATTGATTTACGAGAGGATCAATGTGGAGTTCGGAAAGACATACGAGGAAATAGGACGCATGGTAGGGCTCTCGAAACAAGCGATTTCCAACCACGTCGCAATGCTAAAGCTCTTCGCCCCCCAGTTTCTTGCACAGAATCTCGACCTCCCCCCGCTCCTCCATGAAATATCGGAACACCACGCTCGCATCCTCGCAAGGGCGGAAGACGAGCAGGACAGGGCCTCCCTGCTCCGCCTCACAGCTAGAGACAACCTCTCGGTGAGGGATGTCAGCAACATCGTCTTTCATCTGAGGAGTTGGTTCCACAGCGAAGGATCCGGTACGAAGGACGTGCCGGGAGATTTCGCCCCCGGGAACCAGGCATTCAATCAAACTGACGAAACAACCATCTCGTATGCGATGAAAGACAAGTTCGTGATGTCTGAACGGGGTGACCAGGAGGCGTTTTCGAAGCTCTATCTATTTGAAAAAGGATACAGCATATTCCCAATGATGTCGGAGGGCCTATTGGAGGGAGAGAAAGCCTCTCTGTACAAGTACGAGTGGTCAAGGAGGTTCGCGCCCTCTTTGAAGTGGAAAATCGAGGACCTCAAGACAAACCTTCTGTCCTCAAGCACGGCGCTTGTAACGATGAAGGTGATGTACGGCGAAGGGGACGCGAGATTTCGTGCGAGGGGGACCATCGTCCTGATTTCACGGAACAAGGAGTGGAAGATACTCCACGAGCACTGGTCGACCCAAGAGAGAAAACCCCTCGCAGGACTGCTTCCGAGCATGCCAAGGGCCGGCGCCGCAACAAGAAGGGCGGCTCCAGACTGAATTAGAGGATTCCTCGTCTCACCAAGGTTCCATGTGTTGAAGCATGATACACAAGGCGTTGCGCTCCCGGGGGTGGTATTCCTAAGTCCTACACTTTGGTGGCGTTCGGTTTGCCGACCCTTATATCCACGAGTCGGTTACTAAAATACCGAAATGGAAAGACAGAGCATTTGGAATGTCTGTCCTGCATCTCAACCTGGCTGGGCCATGGACCGCTCTGGGCGCATTGTTTGGCTCGCCCTGCAAGGCTACACCCAGCTGGCCGCCGATACAATCCTCGACAAGGGAAACAGAGGGACGGTCGTTGCCCTCGTCGGTGATGCAACCCGGCAGCTTACTCTAGCTTTCGCTGACAACCAAGAGGCACGAGCGAACTGCTACGGCGTGGCGTTCGAGATTGCACTGAACCTTCTCGGCAGGGAAAGATACCTCGTGGGTTTTTCTGAAGAGGAGACAAAGGCCGCATTGGGCAACCTGACGCGGGTCATCAAGGAATGGGAAGCTAAGGAACGGCGCGAAGGGACAGCTATGGCCGTTGAACTCACTGTCGGCCGTATGCTTGGAGACATGAAGAAGGTGCTAATGGGTCAGGGAATGACCGCGAGGATGGGCGAGGAAATCGCCGCAGGTCTTGACCGAACGAACATCGGCGAGAGCTTCGTCGTGTCGTGCGCGTCGAGCATACAGGACAACGTGTACTACAAGATGGTTAGCGAAGGTATCATCAAGTTCGGAAATGACTCCGCAACCGGGCTGAGGTGGGCGAGACACTTGGGCGCAGTGCAAGTATCTAGTAATCCTGTCAGCGCTGGTAGAGCTTTCGATGAAACACCTGAATTATGGGAGACTTTCAAGGCAGTGGCCGAGCGTCATCCGGAGTGGGCCGAGGACCCTGAGGCAAATGGCGATGAGGTGACGATGTTTGGGACCATTACGTCTCTCCTCCCAAATGTGCTCGATTTCCGGCCGATAGCGCTCCTTTCGGGTTTCCAAGATGGCATGGTGAGCATACAACTCAACCCGTTCCGTGCCAGCACAGTGGAGGGATCCTTAGGCGACGCCAAGAAGATCTATCGTATCCTTCGAGAGGTTCTGCTGGAATATGATACCTATCTCGTAAACGACCAGCAGCTCAACTTTCGAGGGCGCCCCAACGTCGTGTTCAAGGTGGCAGTTAGCGACCCCAATGCCATCGAGATCACCGAATCGCTGAACCGTCTGGGTATAGGCACAAACAACACGGCTACGTCTTCAGTCGCGCAAGAGTTGGCTGCAACAATGGCGGCGATGAGAGGTCTCGCGAAAGCTCGAAGGCTGGGGACGCCAATCACCCGAGTGTACGTCACAAACATGGAGGGGCGGTTGGAGGATCATCTGAGGGAGGCACAAGCGGAGGCGATGCTCAGAGATTCGCTCGCAAGGTGCGAGGATCCCGATTCATATATGAAAGAGCTCACGACGAAGCTGGGAGTACCGGTGGGTAATCAGGGAGCCTCGCTGGATGAGAGGGTGAGGACTGTCTGCAGCAAGAAATATCTCAAGTCCCTGACTGACGAGAGATTCATCGGGGCTCTGAAAGGGGTGGACAAGACGGCGGTTGCTCTTGCGGAGGAAGACATCAGGATGTCCGGGATTATTATCACCCGAAGGGTCTTCGAAATAGCCTACACCAAGAAGGCCGCGGCAAAGTGGGCCGGATATATCCAGAAAGTGTCCGGCATCTCTGATGCTGAGGCGAGAGCCGTGGTGACCCTGGTCGACCTCCTTCCTGCGTCCAAGAGGCGTGCGGCTGACACCTACCTTGTTCTCGGTGGGAGGGAGGCGAGATGTGTCACAAACACCGAGTTCCAAGACCAGCAACTGCGCGTGCTTATGCGCTCGCGCGAGCCCGGCTTTAGCCTAGCAGAATTCAGAGATTCGGTGGCGGCCAACCCGGACGCGCAGGTCCTCGCCAGGCTGATGAGAATCGAAGACTTCCGCAGAGCCTTCGAACTTACACCCGAGCTTGTCGATGAGCTTCGCCAGATTGGAATCGCCGTTTCCTCTGACGGTGGAGGGCTGGCCCCTGACCAGTGGTCCAGTTATGGAGTGGTGGCAAAGACCATGAAGGAGTTCGGTGGAGCCTATTCGATGTTCAGAAGCAGGTTGGTGGGTTCGCTGAAGGTCGCGCAGCCAGTGAAGAGACATCCATAGCGCCGGGTGCGAGAGCTCCCTGCCATCGGGATTCCGCCATCGTGCCGCGCTCCCCTACCCAGTGAGCCATCAGAGAGGATTGGACTTCAGAGTAGGAGAGATCCAATCAATGGACTGTTGCCCGGGCATCCAGGCAATTGGCGTCCATCCGTTTCAGGAGAACATGTTCGCCAGCGAAATCAGGTCATCCCCCACTGTTTTGCGTGGGAGCGCCCACTCCACCGGGATTGACGTGACAGATGTGCCCCTGATTTGAGGCATTACGTCCGACTTGCCCTGACGTATTAGGTCAACAGCAGCGGCTCCGAGCATTGTCGCGTACACTCTGTCAAAAGCAGAGGGGGTCCCTCCCCTGAGGAGATGCCCGAGCACCACCTCCCTCGCGTCCAACCCTGTTCTCTTGGAGATTTCTTCGGCGAGAAGGGCTGCGATTCCCCCAAGCCTTGGATGGCCGAATTCGTCCAATTCTTGACCGAGGCTGCTGGCCTCTGCTTGACTCCCTAGTCGTGCACCTTCGGCCACAACGACCAGTGTGAACCGGTGGCCCCTCCGCTTCAGTGTGCGACAAATCGCCTCGAGGTCTATGGGCCGCTCCGGCACCAGCACTATGTGGGCACCGCCCGCCAATCCCGCATGGGTGGCAACCCACCCCGACTCCCTTCCCATGACTTCGACTATCATCACCCGTTCGTGGGACTCGCCAGTGGTCCTGACGCGGTCGATTGCGTCGACGGCCACGTTGACAGCAGAATCAAACCCAAAAGTCCAATCCACTGCCGACAGATCGTTGTCCATGGTCTTTGGAGCACCGACATACTTCAGGCCGCGTTCCGCGAGCGCGTGAGCTACGCCCAACGTATCCTCGCCTCCAATAACGAGGAGATAGTCGATTCCCAGGGTTTTCAGATTCTTGAGGACCTGCTCTGGGGCCGCCTCACTCTTGAATGGGTTAGTTCTCGAGCTGAGTAGGATCGTCCCGCCCAAGGGTTCGATTTCTGCCACTAAGGAGTAGTCGAGGGGGATAACCTCAGGCTCAATCAGCCCTGCCCATCCCCTTCTGACCCCCACGACTTCATAGCCATAATCAGAAGCGCGCCTGACGGCCGCACGAATTAGGGCGTTTATCCCACCACAGTCACCACCGCCCGACAGGATTCCAATCTTCTTTGTCATTCTCGCTAGAACCAGCTAGCACGATATATGAAGCACCCGAAAAGCTATGCCAATTCACATCTGCGATTCCCAATTCTTAAATTCCATCTGAGACCATTCCTTCTCAAATGTCCAATGACAGGATGTCTCCATTCTTAACAAAGGGCCGCAGTATTCTACTCGCCTACGATCAAGGGCTCGAACACGGGCCGTCGAAGGATTTCGACGATCGGAACGTTGACCCGCAATTCGTTATGGACCTCGCGGTAGGGGGCCATTTCAACGGAGTAATTCTCCAGAAGGGCATCGCAGAAAGGTTCTACAACGGGGAAGTTCCGCTGATTGTCAAGGTAAATGGGAAGTCCAGCCTCCCGACAGGGGAGCCGATTTCTAGACAGGTCTGCTCGGTGGAGCATGCGGTGTCTCTCGGCGCCAGGGGCGTGGGCTACACTATCTACCTTGGCAGCTCCTTTGAGCACGAGATGCTGGCCGAATTCGGGCGAATCCAAGAGGAGGCTCACAGAAGCGGGGTTGCGGCCATCGCCTGGATCTACCCGCGTGGAAGTTCCGTGCAGAACGACACGTCGAGAGAGATTGTATCCTACGCGGCAAGAGTGGGGCTCGAGTTGGGCGCAGATGCAATCAAAATCAAGTACACTGGGGATCAGATGAGCTTCTCATGGGCCGTCAAGGCAGCTTCAGGCGTGAGGACATTCATGTCGGGGGGTCCCAAGGCAGCCTCTGACGAAGCTTTCCTGAGCCAGGTAGAGGGTGCCATCGCGGCCGGCGCCACTGGGCTGGCAGTGGGTAGAAATGTCTGGCAGCACAAGCAGCCTCTCCTGATCACCGAGAAATTGAGGGAGATAATCTTCGAGGCCCCGAAGACCTTTGCTGCCTCCATGGCGGCACCAAGTTAAGGCCGGATAAGCTATCGTCGCGACCCCTAGTCTGCAGTTACGAGACCAACCTAAGGGACAGGCTGCCAAGCTTGTTCAGCTTGCCGCAATTTATGAGCAGGGGTGTGAGAGATTCGAGAATCCTCGCGGACTTCAGCGGACCAGCGTATAGTGGCCTGAGGTCAGTGGCAGCCTTCAGGAACTCCGCGAATTCTTCGAAGTCAATCCTTTCATCACATGCCACGAGGACATCGAAATTCACCGATCTTGCCCTCCTCTGAATCGTGAGCGCAGGCAAGTGATGAAGCGCGGCAACCACCCTGCTGCCCCTGAGCACTCCCGCGACGTCCTCGGCTGCAGACCAAGACAGTTTGGAATAGATGAACAACCCACTTTCGAACCTCATTGGGACGATTGGAGAAACAACAATCTTCGCCCTTAGGGGTTCTTGCAGTCTCTCAAGCAACCCTGACTCGCTCGGATCTGGGATGCAGAGTATGGCGAGTTCACACCGCTCTGCGATTTCCTCGTTCGACCCACCCCTTACACTGCCTCCGAGGATTCGACTCAAGTCTTCGGCTGTCTTCCTACTCCTTGCAGGGTCCCGCGACCCGAGTAGTATCTCATTGCCAGGGCTGAGGAGCGCAGCCACTCCTCTTCCCATTGCTCCCGTTCCCCCGAGGATTCCGACCTTCGTGGCACTTCATGCTCTCTTCGGCTATTTAGCGGCCCTCCTTCTGCGCCTGCTCTTCTGATTCTAGTGCGGCGCCCTTCAGTGTCCACTTGCTCGAGCAACAGGCAAGCCCCGGAACTTGTTCTTACGCTCCACAGCTTAACGAAGTAATTGGGAAAATCGAAAAAGGCGGCGGTGGCGGTCAGTAGCAGGGCTCTCCCACTCCACCAAATGCGGACAATTCCCTAGAGGAACGTTCCACTTGAGACACCGGCTCTTCTCAACTCCTATTGGACCAACCGCCCCCCAATACTTCTCGCAAAGTTCAAGGTTAACGCTGAATTCGGGAAAGGCGAGGTTCTAGGAACCACCATCAAGCCGCACAAACTGACCAGGGTAAGTGCGTCCTTATCGCCACCGAGTACCCTCCTGGCAATTGGCGAAAAGTGCTCACTCCCTAGCCTAGAGTCTGGGGTATGGCCTTTGCACCCTCGTGGTACCTCGGGGGCCCCGAAATGACCACCGCCACCCCCCACCTGCCGAAAATCCCTAGCGTAAAGTGGCTCACTTGGTCATCTTGACTCGATTTGGCTCAGCTTTCTAGCCTGCGACCCAGCCCACGCGTCGGCGAGGGCGAGAGGCTCTCCGGGCTAGGGTGAGGATTTAGGAGGCCGAGTCAGCCGGCTTCTGCCCCGCAGAACCCGCAGAATCTGGCCCTGGCCTTCAGTGCCTTTCCACACTTTGTGCAGAAGCCCTGGGGCCTCACCATTGCGACCATGGTCTTGCGTGAAACAGCCAGCTTCCCCTTCCGTTCGAGGGCCTTCAGCAGTCTGCCTCCGCCCTCCGATTCGGGGAACAGCGCTTGCAATTCTTCCATGCTAACAGGCCTGCCAGCGTTCGTGAGGTACTTGACGACCTTCTCGGTTATCGTCTGCGCCTCCTTGGCAGGGGCCAGCTCGACCTCTTTCCTGATGGCGTCGGCCAGCTCGGGCGTAACTCCGAGCCCGGACAGGAGCCGCAGGGTGTCGAGGATGCTCTGCTTCCTGGCCTCCTCCCCGGACTGGATGGAGGGCAGGAACATCACCTTGCGATACTTCTGCCTGAACTCCTCGATCCGCGTCTTGTCATAGTAGGGGTCCTCGCTGCCGGGAAGCACGTGCCCCTCGAGGAAGACCTGGTCCTTGGAGTCCATCCCCGAATTGCGGATCGCGTTTTCGAAGGCCTTGCGAAGGCAGTGGGGATAGACGTCCTTCCATCGCTCGAGCCTGGCCCTCCGGGCGGCCCCCTTCACGACGACCTGCAGCGTCCTTGCCTTTATCGGCCGGCCCCTGATCTGCCCTTGGAACAGCGGCTCGTCGTCGCGGAGCGGAGCGTCCTTGTGCTTCTGGGCGAACTCCGCCAGGTAAGCCTTGATGGCCTCCACTGCGTCCTTCGAAAGGAAGCTCTCGTAGGGGATGCTCCCCTTGGCCGCGTTCGGGGTCACCTTCTTCATCTCCGGGTACACAGCGATGTGAACCACGTCGTTCCCCGCGTCGAGCTCGGCTCTGACGTCCCCGTACAGGATCGCCCGGAGGGTCGAGTTCCGCAGACCGCTCGTGTAGGTCGCGAGGACGAGGGCACGAGACTTGACGGACCCCGCGTAGGTCGCCATCCTGGCGACCTCCCCCGAAGTCGGGATGTACTCCGGGGCCTTCCTGTACCTTGACGGCTGGGTGTACCTCTCGAGCTCCAGCTCCCTTCCGTTCTTGAAGCCATTGACGCGGAAGAACGCGACCAGGTGGGCGAGGCTCACGTTGATGTACCTGGTGGACCGCTTCTCCCTGTTCATCCTGTCGAGGAAAGACTGGGTCTTCTGCTCGAGTTCGGACTTCTTCATGCGGACCAACTCGTCAGGGTTCTTCCCGACCGACCTGCACAGGTGATAGACCGTCTCTAGGTAGTGCAGCCGGCTCGCCTCGCTCCCTGTCTTCCGGGAGAGGTAGTCCAGCAGCTTCTGGATGCTCGCGAACTCGCTCTCCCAGCCAGTGAGCTTAAGTTCCCTTTCGAACGACCGCATTGGTGCCTTGACCTGCTTGGATTACCATTTAAGCATGTTAGGGCGAACGCGCCGGGATCGCCTAATCTGGTAGGGCGCAGGCCTGGAAAAGGCGAACCAGACAGCCTGTTTCCTGAAAAGGAATTCAGGGTTCAAAACCTCCTCAAAGAGGAGGGGAAAGTCCCTGTCCCGGCGCCACTTCCGGCCACAAGGACTATTAACCCAAGGTACAAGCGGGAGTCAAGTGAAAGGCCCCGCTCCCGACTTGAGGGTCGGCCTCACTTTCGACGACGTGCTCCTTGTTCCGAGGTTCTCTAATCTGAAGTCGAGACGGGACGCCGACACCCGCACGCTCTTCTCGCGTCGGATCCCACTCGAGGTTCCCGTCGTCAGCGCGAACATGGACACGGTGACCGAATCCTCGATGGCCATCGCCCTCGCCCGGCTGGGAGGGATTGGGGTGATCCACAGGTTCCTGACCGTCGATGAACAGGTGGCCGAGGTCCTCAAAGTCAAGAGGTCGGAAGGCGTCGTAATCGAAGACCCGATCACCATGGGACCAGACGGGACCGTCCGCGAGGCCTGGGAGATAATCCGCGAAAGAAGCATCGGGGGCATTGTAGTAGTAGACCACCACCGCAGGGTCCTCGGAATCCTGACCCGGCGCGATATCACCCTCGAGGAAGACACAGGAAAGAAGGTCAAGGAAGTGATGACCCCTAGGCGAAACCTAATCACAGCGCGCAAGGGGGTCACCCCTGACGAGGCCCGGAAGATTCTCCACGAGAACAGGATAGAAAAGCTCCCGCTGGTGGACAAGAACGGCGCCCTTGCCGGTCTCATCACTTCAAAGGATATCATGAAGCGGAAGCAGTTCCCTTCCGCGACGAAGGATTCGAAGGGGCGGCTCAGGGTCGCTGCGGCAGTCGGCGTCAAGGGGGACCACATGCTCCGGGCGCAGAAGCTCCTTGAGGCCGGAGCCGATGCCTTGGTCGTGGACATTGCCCACGGACACTCGAGCTACTCCGTCGACACCGTCAAAGAGATCAAACGCGAGCTCGGAGATGTCGAAGTCGTCGCAGGGAACGTCGCGACCTCCAAGGGTGCATCCGACCTCGTGAAGGCGGGGGCGGACGCCGTTAAAGTCGGAGTCGGGTCGGGGAGCATATGCGTGACGAGAGTTGTCACCGGGTCGGGCGTCCCCCAGCTAACCGCGATTCTGGACAGCGCGGCAGGCGCAGCCGGCACCGGGGTGCCGATCATCGGAGACGGCGGCATCCGGAACCCAGGGGACGTCACCAAGGCCCTCGCCGCCGGCGCCTCGTCAGTAATGATAGGCAGCCTGTTCGCCGGCACGGAGGAGAGTCCCGGTCCGACAGTCCTCAGGGAGGGGGTAAGATACAAGCTGACACGGGGGATGGCGTCCCTCGCCGCAACCGTCGACAGGAGGGTCAGAGAGTCCCGTACCAACGGGCGAGATGATGAACTGATCGAGGAAGTAATCGAAGAGAGCGTCCCCGAGGGGGTGGAGGGTCTGATTCCATACAAGGGGCGGGTGGAGGACGTAGTCAAACAACTCGTCGGCGGGCTCAGGTCGGGCATGAGCTACTCTGGGGCGCACACCCTGGTTGAGCTCAGGAAGAATGGCGAGTTCATGAAAATCACTTCTGCGGGACACAAGGAGAGCCTGCCGCACGACATTCAGAGGGTAATCTGAAACGCCCAACCTCTCCGTCGTCGGGCTACAGTGGGGTGACGAGGGGAAAGGGAAGGTCGTCGACTATCTGGCTGGAGGATATGACGCCGTGGTCCGTTACAACGGGGGGAGCAACGCCGGCCACACCGTAGTCATCGGAGGCAAACGTCACACCTTCCATCTCGTCCCGTCGGGGGCCCTCAAAGGGAAGGAGCTTCTTGTGGGTGCAGCCGTCGCCCTCGACCCTGTGATACTGGCGGAAGAGCTCTCCCTCCTCCCTGCCGATGTTCGACGCAAGCTTGTAGTCGATCCAAGATGCAGCCTAGTCACCCCCATGGACAAGGAACTGGACGCGGTCATCGAGGGGATGAGGGGGGAGTCTGCCATCGGCACCACCAGGCGAGGAATCGGTCCCTCCTACGCCCTCAGGGCCCTCCGCCTCACACCCAGGGTCACCGACCTCCTCGAAGGTTTCGACTTCGGACCCCTTGACAGGTTCTATCAGAAGTTCTCCATCGACACCGCTGGGCTCATAGGCTGGGGGGAAGATGCTAGCAGGCTCTTGCAGAGCTTGGCAGGAAGCG
>Ga0335081_10012026_pt1 | contig 14019 bp, 13 predicted proteins | sample Lox_Sample_35_FD_206713 | JGI IMG/M metagenome (GOLD analysis project Ga0335081, IMG submission 206713) | Soil microbial communities from Loxahatchee National Wildlife Refuge, Florida, United States - Lox_Sample_3.5 | ecosystem: Environmental > Terrestrial > Soil > Wetlands | place: USA... | reverse complement strand
GAACAAGCTTTCCGCCCAGGTGCGGGAGGCCATCGTTTCCCGGCTGAGGCCCCTGGCGGGTGGGAGTAAGAACGCGATGTCATAAGTCAGCCCTCAGCGGTCAGCTCTCAGCACGAGAGTTTGTTCTTGCTGATAGCTGACGGCTGAGAGCTGATTGCTTTTTCAATCGTCAATCGTCAACCTCCAATCGCCAATTCTTCGGACACCACGACTTCGGGCACCAGGACCTTGCGCCGCTGCTCGACTTGTGATACGGTGCCGTCGCGTTACACGGTGATCCGCTGAGACAAGCAATTAGGAGGTATGGCATATGCCAAAGTACCTTGTGGAAGGTTCGTATACCATTGAAGGTGCAAAGGGGTTCCTGAAAGATGGTGGCTCCAAGCGTCGCGCTGCCGTGGCGCAGACGGTGAAGTCGTTCGGCGGCAAGTTGGAGGCATTCTACTATGCCTTCGGTGACACGGACGTATTCGTGATAGTAGATGCCCCAGACAACGTGACGTTGGCTGCTGTTTCCCTCGCGATCAACGCTGCGGGGGGCGTCCAGACCAAGACGACCGTTCTGCTCACCCCCGATGAGATGGATCAGGCGATAAAGAAGGAGATCAAGTATCAACCGCCCGGGGTATGAGGAGCCACCCGAGTCTAACGGCAAGCACTGAGCCGAGATGGATGCGCACAGCAAGGCTAGATTCTCCTCGGCTTGGGAGAAGAGGGCGGGGGCCTATCCACCCGACAGGCTCCCGACAAGTCGGGTCTAGACGCAGATCGGCCTACCCCGCCACACCCATAAGCCAAACAAGCCAAATTTCTTGACACAAAGCAAGATACAAGCGCAGACCTTCTTTCCCAGGTCTGCAGCACGAAAATTCCTGCCACGTTCCGCTCCGCGTCGGCCTCAGACCGCCTGTCACACTGGGCCATGTCGCAGGCACAACAATCTCCAAGACAGAACCGCAGACCTTTGGAGAGAAGGTCTGCGCAACCATTGCTGAGACAAGAGAAGTGACGTCGCCGCCCACTAGGTTAGCAGCCTTCCGTGGGTCTGGTCTTACCGGCATAGTCCAACTCATCTCATTGATACAGCAAGCCGCCCATCAGCCCTCAAACCTAATCTGTCTAAATTGGTTAAAGTCAACGTGCGTGCCTGCCGATACCAAGGGGTGAGCGATCGATGTCGGGCGCAACCCTGCACCGCTCTCGCATTCGCTGACCGACCCGGCCGCAAGTGGGAATCGACCTACAGGCCGCGGCAGCTCGACACAAACTCTAGAGAGGGAGTGAACCTCGCATGAATCGTCGGACCACTGGAATGTCAGTCCTGATCATCTTCCTCTGGTTGTGCCCGCTGGCCCGGGGCCAGAACACGGCTGCGGTGCACGGCAAGGTCGTCGATGCCGATGGACGGCCCGTGGTGAGTGCGTTTGCGGTCATCATCGGTCAGGAGACCCAGCTTACCCGTGCCGCCACTACGGATGACGCCGGCGGTTTTGAGTTCACCTCCCTGCCGGTCGGGACCTACAGCTTGCAAATTACGGCGGACGGGCTCAGCACGTTCGCGTCCGGCGAGATCCGGGCGAGCATCGGACAAGTGGTAAAACTCGACGTGGTGATGGGTCCCACCGAATCCCACTCCGCCACCGCCCAGAGCAACAGCGCACCCCTCGTGGAATCGTCGAATACGCAAATCGGCGTGGTGATGAATGAGCTGGAAGTGACTCAACTTCCCTTGAAGTCGCGGGACACGTTTGAACTTCTGCAACTGCAACCCGGAATCGAGAGCACCCTCGGAGCTGAGATCTTCTTTGGCGGCGATCGCCCAGGAGTGGTCTCGGTGGATGGCGGGCGCGCCCGTTCCAACAACTATATGATCAACGGAGGGCATTCCGGCGATCAGATGGTGAACTTCCCTTCGATTCAGCCGTCTCCCGACTCGGTCAGCGAATTTCGAGTGATTTCTCACAACTATGACGCCGAGTTCGGGCGGAACTCCGGCTCGGTGCTCAACGTCATCACCAAGTCCGGGAGCAACGCCCTCCACGGGACGCTGTTCGAGTTCCTGCGCAATGATGTGCTGAATTCAAAGGGGTTTTTCGACATACAGAGACCGGAATTCACTCAGAACGAGTTCGGTGGCACGGCAGGCGGTGCCATTCGGCACGATAAGACTTTCTTCTTTGCTTCGTACGAGGGCCAGCGCGTGCGCCACGGGATAAGTTCCGATTCAGTGACGGTTCCGACCGCGCCTGAGCGTGGCGGCGATTTTTCCGCCGGTCCGGCCTTTGCCGGTGTGCTCCAGGATGCCACCGTCGCCAGCGTCTTGAATCAACGTCCCGGCTGTGCGGCAGCCGTAGCGGCGGGCGGCGGCGCAGCGATTGCGCCAGGAACGGCGTATTCCTCCGTGTTCCCCGGCAACATCATTCCACCGGCGTGTTTCGACCGGACGGCCGCCGGCCTCCTGAATCAGTACGTCCCCGCGGCAGACACCGGTCAGAACCTGTTTCAGGCGGCTCCCCTCTCCAAGCAGAGGAAGGACCTGGTGTCCGCGCGCCTCGACCATAACCTCACCATTGCCCAGCAGTTCAGCGTCTATTACTACGGCTCGGACGGATACGACGACGAGCCCTTTGCGACCTTTCAGAATCTGGGGGCGGACCTGCCGGGATTTGGGAGCCTGACACGCGAGCGTTTCCAGCAGGCGAATGTGTCGCATACGTGGACCATCAACGCGCGGACTAACAATGAATTTCGTTTTATTTACTATCGTGACGCGCAGGGGGAGTTGGGTTCTCCAGCGCGGACGAACCTGGTTCAAGACTCGTGCTCAACCGTGCCCGCCACCAATTGTTTCGCCGATCCCGCCTACCCTGGCTTGGGGATCACTCCCGGCTATGGGGCCAGTCACGAAGGCGTGCCCTACATCAATCTGGCGGGGGGCTTCACTATAGGCAACAATTACGGCGGGTCATTCGGCCAAGTCGGCAACGTGTTTGAATTGATCGACAGTTATACCAGGATATCAGGCCGCCATACGCTGAAGTTCGGCGCCGATGTGCGCAATCAACGACTGCACCAGACATATTATTATAACGTCAACGGAGAGCTGGGATTCTCGGGCGGTGGCCCCAACGACGTCGGATTCAGCGATCTGGCCCCCAATTATCTGCTTGGTTTGGCGGACACGTTCAGCCAGGGTTCCGCCAACAGCGAAGACGTTCGAACGACCCAATGGCACGTGTTCGGGCAGGATGACTGGAAGCTGAAGTCCAATGTGGTTCTCAACTACGGACTGAGGTGGGAGTTCAACACTCCCCAGGCCGATGCGAGCCAACGGATCCAGGCTTTCCGTCCTGGCCAGGCGACCAGCGTTTATCCCTGCCAACTTAGTCCCACCGATCCCTTGCTGGGCGTGATTGGCAGCAACGATTGTTCGCCGACGGGACCGGCGAGTTCCGTTTTCCCGCTTGGCCTGGTAATGCCCGGCGATCGCGGAGTGCCTAATGGGCTCACCAACCCTTATTACACGTCTTTCGCGCCACGACTGGGCTTGGCTTGGTCGCCGGCGTTGAACGGCGGTTGGTTGGCGAAGGTCTCGGGAGGTCCGGGTAAATCCAGTGTGCGCCTCGGCTGGGGGATGTTTTACGACAGCAACGAAGAGTTGGTTATGGAGAGCTTCGCGGCACAGCCGCCTTTCGGTCGCAGCGTGTCGTTGGAGAACGTCTTCCTCAGCACCCCATTTCTGGGACAGAACGGCCAGGCCAACCCGAATTCGCTTACCGGCGTGCTCGATCCCACCCGCGGCTCACCGGTCGATTTCGCCCTATTTCGACCTATCCTGCTTTTTGGAAACTTCCCCAGGACCTTGCCCAGCCAGTATTCCGAGCACTACCACTTGACCGTCCAGCGTGAGCTTGCCAGGAACTCGCTGCTGCAGTTCGGCTACGTGGGAAGCCAGGGGCATCGACTGCTCGCCACTCAGGACCAGGATTTCGGCAACGCGCAGACTTGTCTGGACCTGAATGAAATCCCTGGCATGTCGTGCGGACCATTCGAGGCCGACGATTCCTATTCGATCCCGGCAGGCGCCATTCCTCCCGGTGTTACCTTGCATCTGCCGTACGGTCCGGTGCCGACCGTAACCGGGCCCAACCCGACTCCCATTACCCTGGTGGGTTTGCGCAAGTACTCGTCTCCGATGTGTGCACCCACCACCGGGCAGGGTTGTCCCCCGGACGGGATTCCAGTCCTTAGCGACATCTTCAGCATGCAGCCGCTTGCGAACTCTTCTTATAACGCTTTCCAGGCGATGTGGCGGAGGCAGTTCTCCAGCGGACTCCAGTTCCTGGCTTCCTACACTCTAAGCAAGTCGCTGGACAATGCTTCCAGCTTCGAAGAATCCGTCAATCCCATTGATCCGCGCCTGTCCCGGTCGCTCTCGATGTTTGATGCCCGGCATCGGATGGTACTGAGCTACTACTGGCCGCTGCGGGGTTGGGAAGGTGGACGGTGGAGCAAGCGCGCGACCACGGGATGGGCCCTATCAGGCATAGCCACCCTGCAGTCCGGCTTCCCGATCCGCATCACTTCGACCAGCGATCAGGAGTTGATGAGCAGCATTGATTACGAATCAGCCGGTGAGCCGGACCAGATTGCCCCGCTTCATCGACTGAACCCCAAAACATCGGGCGGCTACTATTTCGATCCCGCATCTTTCGTGAATGCTCCGCTCGGACAGATCGGGAACGCGACCCGCACCTTGTGCTGTGGTCCCGGCATCGCCAATCTCGACTTTGCCGTTCACAAGACCATAGTTTTACAGGAAACGAAAGCTCTGGAATTCAGGACTGAATTTTTTAACACCCTGAACCACGTGCAGTTCCTCAACCCGGACGGGAACATCACTGACGGCAGTTCCTTCGGCTTGGTAACCAGCGCCAGAGACCCGAGGATAATCCAATTTGCGCTGCGGTTGAACTTTTAGCTCGTACCAGCAGCTATGGGGGTTGGATACGACTGATGACTAAGTTTACATATACGCTGATTTGCATAACTCTTCTTGTCGGAACCCTCTGCATTGCCGACGATAGCGGGCGCAAGGTGACGCATCGCGTTGAACCAGAAGAATCCGCGTTAGCACAGAAGATGCAACTTCACGGCACTGTTAAGTTGAAGTTATACGTCAATGCCGACGGGTCTGTACGGCGGGTTGAGTACATCAGCGGCCATCCGCTGTTGAGCCAACCTGCCATCGAAGCCGCCAAGCAGTGGAAGTATGAGCCGAGTGACAAAGAGTCCACTGAGGAAGCGTCGTTCAAGTACTGATCAACTGCAGGATAATCCCCAGCTTTCCGCCCACCTGGATTTTGTCGAGATTGGCCTTGAAATCTATACCGAGCGACCCGAGCGACATAAGTTGCAGCGCTAGGCTTCAGCCCGGCATTTTCCGCTTATGTCGTCCGGTATAGATGGCTGTGTCATTGCCATCCGAGATGGCACAAAGGTTCCAGTTCCTATGAAGTCATCACAACTGTCTGTCGGGAGCCACGGTTCGTGATTTCCCGCACCCGCGGTTACTAATTTTCTGACCGTGGGTACCGCATCGGGTTTATTCTCAGAGCGTGTCGCAGTCCGCCACCGTGAGAGGTGAATTCTGATGACGCAGGGTAAATCGGATTACCAGCGGGGGACTTTCGGCAGGACCACGCGGCGCAAGTTCTTGAAAGACGCGGCAGGCTTAGCCGCCACGGCCCCGGCGCTCGCCCACTCCAGAGTGGGCCAGAACATGTCGGCCACGTCCGCCCTGTTCGCACCCGGTCCCATTATGGCCTACGTGGGCACCTACAGTTCACCGCAAGGCCCGGAAGGCGCCCCGGGCCGCGGGCAGGGCATTTACCTGTTCGAAATGAATCCTGCCACCGGGGTTCTGAAGCAACGCGAGCTTTTTCCGAACGACGGGAACCCGGCCTGCCTCACCTTTGATCCTTCACACACGCACCTCTACTCTGCCAACGAGGTCTCCGGCTTTCAGGGCACGAACTCCGGCTCGATTAGCGCTTACTCGATCGATCGCGCAACCGGGCATCTGACGCCGCTCAACGCAGTCAGTTCAGAAGGGGCCGGCGGCCCGGCCCACATGAGCATCCACCCTTCCGGCAAGTTCGCGCTGGCGGCCAACTACCGGGGAGGAACGGTGGCGGTGTTTCCCATCCGCGCCAACGGTGAGTTGGGACCCGCTACGGACGTCATCGAAAACAAAGGCACCCTGGGCCCGGTCCGTGCGACGGATGCGCCAAAGGGAAGTTTCGCCATCAGCGGCCACGATCACCCGCACGCGCACATGATCCAAAGCGATCCGGCGGGCCGGTTCGTGTTCTCCCCTGATCTCGGACTCGACCGGATTTTCATTTGGAAGTTTGACGCTGATAAGGGAAAGTTGATTCCCAACGATCCTTCCTCTATCGCGCTGCCTCCCGGGGACGGACCCCGGCACTTTACTTTCCATCCCAACGGCCGGTGGTTCTATTCCATTCAGGAAGAGGCCTCAACGCTTGTCGCCTACGACTACGACGCGAAGGCCGGCATTCCGACGCCTAAACAGACAGTCTCCACCTTGCCCGAGGGTTTTACGGGCACGAACTACACGTCGGCCTTAATGACCTCCGCCGACGGCAAGGTTCTCTACGCCGCGAACCGCCTGCACGATAGCATCGCCTGGTTCACCATCCGCCCCACGGGCACGCTGACCTTCGCCGGCGAGGAGTGGACAAGGGGAGATTATCCGCGCACTTTCAATATCGATCCGGCTGGCAATTTCCTCTACTCGTGCAACCAACGCGCCGACAACATCACTACGTTCCGAGTTAATCGCCGAACGGGAGCGCTAACCTTCGCTGGCCAATACACACCCGTGGGTACCGCAGCTATGATTGTCTTCCTCACGTAGCCACGGTCAGTGATTTTCTGATGGTGGTCACTTGAATCGGTTAAATTCAGGTTTAGGTGCCATAGCGGCGAGTTTGCCTCGCCAAATGACAGAGTTGCGGGAGCCAAGTGGCGGCGTAAAGCCGCCTCCACGACGCCGCCGCTTGCTTTGGTTCCGCCGCGTAAGCTAAACTCAATTTTCAGATATTTCGAACTCGAAGCCGGGGCCAGGCAAGACATAACACCATTCAGAAGGAGGAGGATCATGCTTCTGCGGTTTTCGAATATCCTTCAGTTGATCTCGTTGGCAGGACTGATTGTGCTCGGGGCAGCGCCATTGCTGGCCGACGGGGGCGTCTACAATTTCACGCTTCCCTCGATCGACGGCAACGCGACCCCACTCTCCACTTACAAGGGAAAAGTAATTCTCCTGGTTAACGTCGCCAGCCGCTGCGGTTTTACGCCTCAGTATTCCGCTCTGGAATCTCTCTACGAGAAATACAAGGATCAAGGATTGATGATTCTGGGTTTCCCGGCCAACAACTTCGGCGCGCAAGAACCCGGCACCAACGCAGAGATCAAGACCTTCTGCAGCCTTAAATACAACGTGACCTTCCCCATGTTCTCCAAGGTTTCCGTAAAGGGTGACGACACGACACCCCTCTATCAGTTTCTCACCCGGCAGGCCAACCCGGCAGTGGCTGGCGAGATCAAGTGGAACTTCACCAAGTTCCTGGTGGACCGCAATGGCAACGTCGTGGCACGGTTTGAGCCCGCGGTCAAACCGGACTCTGGCGAGGTTGTGGAAACGATTGAGAAGCTCTTGAAGCAGTAGGGTCGCCAGCCGGGATTAGGGACCAATCAGCTCGGGCCGCTTGCCACCCGGCGACTGTGAAGCGCCGGCGACGAAGGCCTGCGCCGGCCCAAAACTGCGTAAAGGACTACAGAAAGACGACGGACTGCACCCCCGAGATGTCAAAGCGCTTGCGGCAACGCACGTTCTTGCACAAGACCAGGTCGTCGCGGCGCAGCATGTAAGACCGGGCCTTGAGAAAGCGCGCCCGGTCGCGCTCGTCGGCTTGGCCGCGAAGTTGTTTCCTTTTCGTCCGCACCAGCCAACGGATTTCGTACTGGTTGACTTGACGGCAATGCGTGCAGGAAAGCTCGGCGGTCTTCAGGGTCTCGCTCTCATCGAAGAAATCGCGTTCTTCCATAGCACGGATATTCTAGCCCGGAAACTCGAAACTGGAAACTCGAAAATCGAGATTCGTCCGCGCCCAATGCGAGTTTCGAGTTTCGCCTTCCGATCCGGGTTATAATGGCTCTCCGGTCGATCGACGCAGCTCAAGAGAATGTCACCTAGGGAGGCAACAGCTATGGCGCGAAGCATGACCGAGCGGGAGTTGGCGGAATTCCTCTTTGACCGGCTGATTGTCCAAGGGCCCACCTGCCCGGATACGAGCTGGTTGCATCCGGCGTGCGAGCAGGTCGCGTCCGAACTTCTCGAGGAAGCGGAGGTCCGCTTCAAGATCGAGCCACAACCTCTGGACGGCGGCGGCGGCTAACCAAGGAACGATGAATGCCGAATGCAGACATGCTGAACGATGCGCGGGAAGCCCGCCTTCGATTGATTTTCCATTTTATGCGTCAGCCACCGTTCATCGCGCTCACTCTGCCACTTCTATGACCAAGCGAGTGATTGGGGTCATCCCCGCGCGTCTGGAATCCACACGCCTTTCCCGCAAGCTGCTGCGGCCGATCCTCGGCTACCCGATGCTGACCTGGGTATACCGGCGTGCCCGCCAGTCCCGCTGGCTGGACGATCTGCTGGTGGCCACGGACTCGGAAGAGATTCTCACCCATTGCCGCGAAAACGGCATTCCCGCCACCATGACCTCGGCCGAGCACCGTTCGGGTACGGACCGAATCTTCGAAGTGATGACGCAGCGGGCAACCAGGCTGGACAATTCAAATGCCGGGTCAAGTCAGTGCGGGCGAGACGCCGCCGGTACGGGCCCAGACGTGACCCAGACGCAAGGGGAAAGCGCCGTCTACGTGAACATCCAGGGTGATGAGCCCATGATCGCTCCCGAGCATCTCGAGTTGCTATTGCAGCCGTTCCGGTCGTTCCGACCGTCCAGTGAGGACGCCGGGGCTCTCGTCTCCACGCTGAAGGTGGCAATGTCGCTCGAGGAAGCGCGCGATCCGAACAACGTTAAGGTGGTGACGGCAGCAGGCGGCCGGGCGCTCTACTTCTCCCGCGCCCTCGTGCCCTACGATCGCGACGACGGGCTCGAAGCCGTGGCGGGTACCTACTACAAACACCTCGGTCTTTACGCCTTCACCCCAGAGGCGCTGCGCCGCTTCCACGAACTCCCGCCGTCTCCGCTCGAGCGACGGGAGAGGCTCGAGCAGTTGCGTTTTCTGGAAAACGGCATCCCCATTATCGTTCTCGAAACCACTGCCGATACGATCGGGGTTGACACCGAAGAAGACCTGGCCAGGGTGGAGGAACACTTTCGCCAGACCGGCGTGACGCTGCCCTAAGAGCAGTGGCTACTGGCGAGTAGTAAGAGGAAACACGACAGCGTGGCGGGATCGTGACACGTTTCTGCAAGCGGTTGGGGTGGACCATCGTAGCGGGGCTGAGCCTGGGTCTCTCGGTTTTGGTCACGGACCACCGAGCCGCGAACGGGACTGCCAACGCCATCGGCGAACAGGTCCTCCGCACCCTGCTTACCAGTCCGCTCGGCAAGACGGTGCCGCCGGCGACCTACGCAGTGACCGTCATCCAGAAGAAAGAGGTAAACGCCTGGTCCAATCCCACTGGGCGGCTGCAGATTGACACCGGAATCCTGCCGGTTCTCGGCGACGATCCGGGCGCCTGGGCCGCGGTGATCAGCCACGAAATCGGCCACCTGGTGATTTTCAAGGGTTACGGACGCTACTTGCCGGCCTTTCGCAGCGAGGTGCAAGAGGCGTATCGCCAGACACCGGCCGGCCAGCACGACGCCGGGGCCGCCGCGACCCTGCTTTCGGCCCCGCTGAGTCGCGGTCTCGTCAACCTTCCTCTTTCGCAGGAGAAGGAATACGAGGCCGATCGTGTCGGGCTGCTGCTCATGGCGGAGGCCGGCTATCACCCCGATTTCGCGATCGCGGTCCACCGCAGCATGGGCTGGCTGCTGCACGAGAGTGGTTGGGAAGCCCGCGAGGCGCACTTGATGAAGGCCTACGACGTGGCCTTGGCGATCTTCCATGCGCGCTGGCCGGATCCCGCCCAATCGCCGGGAGGCAACCCACCTCCCATCGGCAACTTCGGGGATATCACCGCTACCCCGGATGCCAAAGATCGCAGCGTGATCTTTCACACCAACTTTCACGTGAGGAATGCCGCGGGACGCGAGGTGCGGGTGGCGGTGATCCTTCAGGAGGGCAAGGCGCTGGCGAAGGCGGTGCTGCCGGAATACCGCTCGCCGGGCGGTTCCCTGGAAGTGAACGTCGCGCTGCCGGGCGCTTCCCAGATGTCGACCGAGGTTGCGGTGCGTCTTCCCACCGCCGCCGTCGCCGGGACGCATCGCCGGTTCAAGGCCGTGCTTTATCTCATCGTGGGTGGCAAGCGAATCGATGTGTCCCAGTTCGTTCACGTCGAACTGCCGGAATGAACTGGACTAGTACTGGAGGCCATGAACTAGCAACGACCCGCCGGTCCCGAGTCCCCAGGGCCCTGCCATTACTGAAGAAGCGTTCCTTGCACCGGACCGCCGTTGCCATTCTCTTCGCTGGTCACCAGGCAGGCGGCCGCCACCTGGTCGCCTTCTTCGAGGTTGATCAACCGCACTCCTTGGGCGGAGCGACCGCTTTCGCGAATGGTGCTGGAATCGAGGCGCGTGATCTTGCCCTGCTGGCTGATGAGCATCACCTCGGAATCTTCGGTGACGCTGAGCACGCTCACCACCTTGCCGTTGCGCTCCGTGGTTTTGACGTTGATCACGCCCTTTCCGGCGCGCGACTGCAAGCGGTATTCGGTAATGGCGGTGCGCTTGCCATAACCTTTTTCGGTGACGCTTAGCATCAGTTCTTTCTCGCCGACGATTTCCATGCCGATCAGGTGGTCGCCCTCGTCGAGGTTCATTCCGTTCACGCCGTAGGCGGCGCGGCCCATATCGCGCACATCAGTTTCGGGGAAGCGGATGGCCATACCCTCATGGCTGGCAAGAAAGATGTTTTCGCGACCGGAGGTGAGTTGGGCGCCGATCAACTCGTCGCCTTCCTCGATCTTCATCGCCCCGATACCGGCGGAGCGCGGGTTGGAGAATTCGGCCAAACGCGTCTTCTTGATGATGCCGTTGCGCGTGACCATGGTGACGTAGCCCTCCACCGCGTAGGTCTCGCCTCCCACCTGCTCGTCTTTGGGCTCGTCGGGCAATTCCTTCACCACGAGTACCGCCGCCATCTTTTCACCCGAAGCCAGGTTGACGAGATTGGTGATGTGCTTGCCCTTGCCGGCGGCGCCGACGTCGGGAATCTCATACACCTTCAGCCAGTAGAGCTTGCCGGTGTTAGTGAATACGAGGATGTAGCTGTGGGTGGAGGCGATGAACAGGTGCTCGACGAAGTCCTCGTCGCGCGTCTTCATGCCCATGCGACCCTTGCCGCCGCGGCCCTGCTGGCGGTAGGTGGTAAGAGGCGTGCGCTTGAGGAAGCCGGAGTGGGAGACGGTGATCACCACGTCTTCGTCAGCGATCAGGTCCTCCAGCTTGATCTCCGCCTGCTCCTCGATGATCTCGGTGCGGCGCACGTCGCCGTAGTCCTTCTGGATCTGTTTCAGCTCGTCGACGATCACCTTCTTCAGCACCTTGTCGCTGGCCAGGATCTCGTGGTACTCGGCGATTTTCTTCTGCAGCTCGTCGTACTCCTGCTGGATCCTGTCGCGCTCGAGAGCCGTGAGGCGCTGCAATTGCAGCTCGAGGATGGCCTGCGCTTGCCGCTCGGTGAAGTCCATGCGCGCCACCAATCCGTCGCGCGCCTCCTTGGGAGTTTTCGCAGCACGAATCAGCTTGATCACCGCGTCGAGTTGCGAGAGCGCCTTGAGGAAGCCCAGCAGGATGTGGGCGCGCTCTTCCGCCTTGCGCAGCAAATAAACGGTGCGCCGGCGGACCACCGTCACCCGGTGGTCGATGAAAAGCTGGATGGCATCGATCAGCGACAGCGTGCGCGGCTGGCCGTTGACGATGGCCAGCAGGATCATGCCGAAGGTTTCCTGAAGCTGGGTGTGCTTGTAGAGGTTGTTCAGGACCACTTCCGGCTGCTCGCCGCGCTTGATCTCAATCACGATGCGCATCCCGTCGCGATCGCTCTCGTCGCGGACGTCGGAGATGCCTTCGATCTTCTTGTTCTGCACCAACTCGGCGATGCGCTCGATGGTCTTGGCCTTGTTCACCTGGTAGGGGATGGCGGTGACCACTATCTGTTCTTTGTCCTTGGCGGGCCTCTCGATGGCCGCTTTGGCGCGCATGGTGAACTGGCCCCGGCCCGTTTCGTAGGCGGACCGGATGCCGCTCTTGCCGTAGAGATAGGCGCCGGTGGGGAAGTCGGGGCCCGGCACCAGCGACAGGACCTCATCAAGCTTGGCGTTGGGCTTGTTGATCAGCAGGATGGTGGCGTCGATGATCTCCGTGAGGTTGTGCGGCGGGATCTTGGTGGCCATGCCGACGGCGATGCCATCCGAGCCGTTAATCAGCAAGTTGGGGACACGCGTCGGCAAGACGGCGGGCTCCTCCGTGGACTCGTCGAAGTTGGGAACGAAGTCGACGGTTTCTTTGTCGATATCCGCCAGCAACTCTTCCGCGATCCGCGTCAGACGGCATTCCGTGTACCGGTAGGCGGCAGGCGGATCGCCATCGACGGACCCGAAGTTGCCCTGGCCGTCGATCAAGAGGTAGCGCAGGTTGAAGTCCTGCGCCATGCGCACCAGCGTGTCGTAGACGGCCGCGTCGCCGTGGGGGTGGTACTTCTTGATCACTTCGCCTACCACGCCGGCGCACTTAATGTAGCGCTTGTCCGAGGTGTTGCCCTCTTTGTACATCGCATAAAGAATGCGGCGATGCACCGGCTTCAACCCGTCGCGCACATCGGGCAGCGCCCTACCGATGATCACGCTCATGGCGTAATCGAGGTACGAGGCGCGCATCTCGTCTTCGATGTTGACGGGATTGCTCCTTTGCGGAGGGATCAGTTCTTGTTCGCCCATGAATCTACGTTCCTTTCAAAATCAAGGTCGAAAGGGCTTAATCACCAAACCGGGGATGAATCCAAAATGTTTGACGTTCGCCGTCGCCACTTGCTCCCCGCGGCTCAAAGCGGTGGCGGCGATCAGGACGTCGGTCGCCTCGGGCCGGTGCGACAGCGCGAACCTTTCCATGATCTGCAGCGCCGATGATGTAATCGTCTCGGAGACCGGCAGAACCTCAGAATACCTGATCGAAACATGCTCAATGAACTGCTGAAGCTGCAATTTGTCGCGGCATCCGTAAAGAAGTTCCAGGTAAGAGATAGCGGAAATCCTACGCTCGGCCAAGGGCACTCCCTCCACCAATCGAATAGCTCCGGGATGCCCCCTGAGGACCCAAACGATGAGGTCGGTGTCGAAGATCAACGAAGGTACCGTGGGGTTCGAATCTTTCGCAGCCAGGCCTCGACGTCCTTCATGTCTTCCCGATCGGCCCACATGCCGACGGCGGGATCGTCTTCCAGTCGGCCAGGCGTCTCCGCGTGGAGTGCAATAATCTTGGCGACAGGTTTACCGCGCAACGTCACAGTTACGGAACCACCGTGCTGAACCTTCCTCAGCACCAGTGAAGTCTTCAGCCGAAGGTCCTTTGCCGTGACGACCATAGGTCGAGTCCTTTACGCCAAGTATACAAAGGAAAGTATACACTTTCGAGCGTCCGGTGTCAAAGGAGTTTTGGTAACCCAAAACCCGCGATTGAAGTGGTCAGGGGCTCTTTGGGTCGCCGTAAACAGCGATTTTGGCGACCCGATGTGAACTGTGGCGCGGGTTGGGCTGGTTTTTACATCCCCGTGACCCTCGCGCTGACC
>Ga0335081_10012025_pt1 | contig 14020 bp, 15 predicted proteins | sample Lox_Sample_35_FD_206713 | JGI IMG/M metagenome (GOLD analysis project Ga0335081, IMG submission 206713) | Soil microbial communities from Loxahatchee National Wildlife Refuge, Florida, United States - Lox_Sample_3.5 | ecosystem: Environmental > Terrestrial > Soil > Wetlands | place: USA... | reverse complement strand
TGGCGGGGTGAAGTTGGAGGAGACTGAGATGAATCCATTTTTAAGGGCTCCTGTAAATTCGTGGTCAGCGTCTCCTAGGAGTACTCACGTCCCGACAGTTCCGGCTTTCTCGCCTGGAATTCAACAACTTCAACCGCAACTACAAGCTGTTCAAAATCAGGGGCCGACTATCGTGTGTCCTGAGTGTACTCAGGACCTTATGCCGAATACAACCATCTGTTGGAGGTGTCTACACAACTTCTATTCGCCAAATCTGTTCCCAAATCCATCTAACGTACACACCACGCCAACCCGACCTCAACCGTTAATGCAACCGATTCCTCCCATTGGCTTGACACCTCCGATCTCCGTTCAACAAGCGCAGACTCAACTTTTACTTATCCAGCAAATCTTACAACACCGAGAACAATCACAATTTAATTTACCACAATGTCAAGCGCAACAACAACAAATCCCCGCTCTTCCATCTCAACCCTCCTTCGTCGTTCAAGGTGCAACGGCTTCCGATCCTATCACCATCTCAGATTCTCCAACCCTACTAAAACAGAGCCTTCCACTTCTTCCTCCCCCATCTCCCATGAAGCCTCTCCCAGGGGCATGGCCCATGATAGGCGTCCAACAGCACCAACGTATGGCGCAACAACAACTTATCAACCTCCAAAATACCACAAGGCAAAACATGGATCCGATTGAAGGCCCCATGCTTCCCCCTATTTCAAGATTATTCCCCCCAAGTTACGCGGATTGTGGTCACTATTATGGGAATCCTTCGACCGACGAGATTAAGGAGCTGCTTGCTAATATTCGGCCTGATGAAGAGATCAAGACAGAGGATAAGGACGCCATTGTCCCTGGTTTAGCAAGGAATATGAGATTAATGAAGCATCAGCAGGCACGTCCGACATTCATTGCAATGGTTAACGGTAGATGGGGTTAGCATGGATGCAAAAGATGGAGGACGGGAAAAATAAAGGTGGCTTACTCGCCGATGAGATGGGCCTCGGCAAGACCATCCAAAGGTCTACTTTTCCTTGATATTCTGGAGGTTAATAGTAGTATTGCATTACTTGTCACACGGCCGTCCAGCGATGAAAATCAAAAGACGACACTCATTTGTACCCCCGTCGCGCTTCTCCGACAATGGTATAACGAAATTCGAACAAAGACGGATCCGCCATTAGATGTATATGTCCACCATTCCAGCTCTCGAGGTGGGAAAAAGGCCAAAACACCAGCGGATCTCGTCAACCACGACATCGTCCTGACCACCTACACTACAATCGTACTCCCAGCAACTCTCTTGATATTTGGTCTAACCTTGTCTTGGTAGGCATTGGAATGGAAGGCCAGGGATAAATGGAACAAGGCGATGGAAGAAGAAGACCCCGATGTCCTCCCCATTCAACCCCCCGCCCTCTTCCTCGACACCCAATGGTACCGAATTATCCTCGATGAAGCCCAAGTCATAAAAAACCGGAGCACCCTAACTGCCCGTGCAATGTTCGCTCTCCACGCCAAATATCGATGGTCGCTAAGTGGCACGCCTATGCAAAATGGTATAGAAGAAATGTTTTCACAGCTCTCTTATCTCCGTATTCGACCCTATCACGACTGGCAGAAATTCCATTTGACCTTTATGAATGGATTGAACTTCCCGCATAGTCGCAAGACTGCTATGCAAAAGTTTCAGACACTGTTAAAGGCGATATTATTACGGCGGACAAAGCAATCGAAAATTGATGGGGTGGAGATTATCAAGGACCTGCCCGGGAAAGAAATTACTATTGTCCACGCGGAATTCGATGAAGAACAATTGGAGTTTTATCAGGCGTTGGAAGCCGGCGCAGTCATTGAATTGAAACGGTATCGTGATGCAGGGACTTTGGGGAAGAATATTAGTCGCGGACTCGTCCTGCTTTTGAGGCTGCGTCAGGCGTGTTTACATCCGAGGTTAGTGACGCAGGCGGAGAAGGTGAAGGGCGGGTCGGCAGAGTTGACGATTGAACAACAGGTGTTGTTGGCGCGGGAGTTTACCCCGCAGACCGTTAGGCGAGTTCAAGAGATTAAGTCTTTTGAATGTTCTGTTTGTCTGGATATTTTTTTGAACCCGACGCTTGTGTTTCCTTGCGGTCATCATGTATTTCCTTACATTGCCTCTGGATGGTATGATGCTAATGAGCGGGAGCAGTTTTGCGTGGATTGTATTGCTTCGTGTTTCGATACAGAAAAGGAAGACGCACTCGCTCGAGGAGAAGAGTACGATGCCAAAAAGACGAAATGTCCCGATTGCAGGGTATGTCCCGACCCGGCCGCTCCATTTGACGATCAGGGCGCTATGGATCCAACTCGAATGGTGTCCCTCGAAGCATTTCGTGAAGCTCATCCTACCGAAGAAGAAAAGCAATCCAAGGAAGCCGCCGCCAACGAAAGCTATAGTGATGTGGACTCTTCCGACGAAGGAGACTGGCTTTTCACCGACGACCGCAAGCGAAAAGCAAATCAAAAGGGGTCCAAGGACAAGGCCGCGAAGAAACGCAAATCTCACAAGGCAGATTTAATCACCGACTGGATTACTTCTGCGAAAATTGACAAGTTGTGTGAGATTCTTGAAAACATTCGTCGTGAGGATCCGGCGGAGAAGGCAATTGTGTTTTCGCAATTTACGGGGTTTCTCGATTTAATTCACCATGCGCTCGAGGAGAGAAATTTCAAATTTGGACGGGTATATTACATTTTTAGCCATTTTCTTGACCGGGTAGTATGATGGGTCAATGAGTGCGCGGGCTCGTGAGGAGGAACTTGAGTCCTTCCGATCAGACCCATTGAAGACGGTGTGTCTTGTATCTCTTCGAGCGGGTGCTTACGGCCTTAATCTCACGTGCGCATCTCAATGCATCATCCTCGATCCATTCTGGAATCCGTTTATCGAAGCACAAGGAATCGATCGTATTCATCGGATTGGTCAGTCAAGAGCAGTCAAGGTTCACAGGATTGTAGTTGAAGGTACAGTTGAAGACAGAATATTGCAGTTGCAGGATAAGGTTCGTGGCCCCGCAAATCTTTCTCGTTGGGCTACTGGCTCACTTGTGTTTCATTAGAAACGAGAGATTATTGAAGGTGCCTTATCGGAAGATGCATCCAAGGCGATTGCTAGATTGTCTTCGAAAGAACTTCTCTTTTTGTTTGGTATTGGGGGGTAATGGGCGTTTCGAAGGTTTGTGGTTTGAGCGCGGGCAACAGTTTTTGCACGGAGTTGTTTTCTACGACTGCTGCCATAATTCCTAGGTTTATAGATTCACATTTTGTTCTGCGGGAGATGGGTTTCATAGGCGCATGGTTCAGAGACTGAGCTACTTCGAATTCTATTACTTCCTAAAATTCGTGGGTGCACGACCGCAGTTCGTTAGAACAGATCCCCCCCCAGATCAGCTCACTTCTGTAATCTGGGGAAAATTAATTTGAAGGTGTTGGCACATGGTTCTCGGCCAAATTTGACGATTAATAACCGAGTTGAGTCACATTGGCGTCCATCGATCCGACGACTACTCCAAGCTTCCCCACCGTTCATCCGATTAACTCGTCTATCCATCAAGCACAGCAACGTAACCCTCATAGTCCTCTCCTCAACCACTTTGTCTCCTTGAATAGAAAACAACCTTCTTGAAATGAGGGTTCGCGTATCATTTAGGATCGACTGACTCGCACCAGATTCTTGTCGTTCGCCATGGTGAAACAGACGAGAATGTATTGCCCGATGCTCAATGACGACAGCTAATCCACAGCGGGGGGGCATAATACAGGGACAGTTAGGTGGGATAGGCTATTATTCGACTCTAAGATACAATAGATACCCAGCTAAATGAGAACGGAATGAAACAATCTCGCTTGGTCGGGAAAGCGCTCAGCAACGTTCCTTTCACACATGCATTTTGTTCGCCGCTTCAGCGAGCCGCCAGGGTACACAGCTTGTATCTCCAATGCAAATCCTAATTTTGGACAGACGTATGAAGAAATTCATCGGTTCCATCCAAATTTGAAATGCATATATCACGATGATGTGATTGAATATCATTGCGGACGACTTCAAGGCCTCACCCGCAATCAAGCGCTCGCAATCTGTGCTAAAGAAGGAATAACCTACAAAGAGTTTCGATCACAGCAAGGCGACGTACATTGCACCTCCCGAAACCGGACTAACTTCGATTTGGACGTTAGACACGGGAAAAAATCTACGACCGTCTCAGTAGATTCTGGAAGAAAGAGATTTTACCATTACGGAATACCGATGCCATCATTTTGATCGTATCCCATGGAGGGACCATTTCAGCTTTGCGGAAATGGCTTCTTAAGAGTAATTACACGTTAGATGACTCGTTGGTAGCGTCAGCTGCAGACTGTTGGGAGGTTAGAAATTGTTCCATTACAGAAATTCGTCTTGTTGGGGAGAATGGTCCTGGGATGTTTGTTCGCATGGGAGTTTACGATCATTTGCTTGATCAGACAGCGGAGTTGGAGAATAGCACAGGATAGATAAGATTTCATTGCTGGGCGACAATAGCATGCGCTCTGGATGATATTGGGGTCCGTCAATGAGAGACTTCAACCTGACATACATACAAGTTTCGCTTTTAGTTCAAGCCATAAGTTGGCTCGAAAAGTCTACACATTCGAACAATCAAACCATAAAACTTACACATTTTTGGATCACAAAATTTCCTAGACTTATTCCCATCCAATACATTCGTGTGTCAGATTGATGTCTTTGAACTCGGCTTTCGCGCTTTGATAAGCCATCTAAGATTAGTGTTGGAGGGTAACATTGGTCCATACTGACGAGCCTCGCCTTTATATTCCAGATTTGCGAAATCCTTCTTCACTTCCTCGTAGAAGGACTTGCGCTCATCCACAGTCATTTTTGGACGTGGCCCCATCGCAGCATCCCCAAGGTTATCAATGGCAGGAATCATGACCGGCAACCCGAGTTCCCCAACCTCTTTCAAATGCGGATCTAAGGGATCAGTTAGGGTATTCTAGGGTATTCCAAACCAGTTGGCCAGCCACCGACGGGAACATGCACACGCTCAATGGTGATGTCCACGAAGCCCGTAGCTTGGAGTATTTTTTCGATATCCTCGATCTTTTCGAATCCGAAATTCATTCTGGTCATGAAATTGGAACAGAATTCGGCAAACTGCATGTTAGCGAATGTCAAGGCTGACAACAGCTAGGATACCTTTCGGATTGAAGGAGTTTCCGGGACTGAGTTCTCATGAGAGTACAAATGTCCGACATCCGTTCGTTCCCAATCAATCATTTGGAGCCACCCAGATCCGGCCTTGAGCACATGGTAAATCTCACGAAGATAGAACGGCCACTCTTTGGCATGAACAGCCAATACCATCCATCTAAGCCCTTATTAGTTGGGCCCGGATATGGGTTTGATTACCGACTATGAATCAGATCAACGCTGTTGTCAGGAAAGATCAAGCCATGCAGGAGATTCTCCGTTCTAAATTCCAAATTCGCGGGAAGTGGTGTGTTGATTTGCGGAGGGTCAATGTCGATCCCAACGACTCGAGATTGAGGATATTGGGTCGCCACTTCCCATGCCCAAAGTCCTGATCCTGTGCCTATGTCGACTGTAGGGTCAATTCCATTGTTCATCCCCAGCGGAACATACGGATTCTTTCTGGATTTTCGGAAAGCGGGACGAGGACGTTGTTGCCGAAATAGCGGCGCAACCAATGTTGGATTGCTTGAAGACGGCGATGCTCTTCGTCGGTGCTGGGCAGGGGATAAGGCGCATCGGGAGTTGTTGGAGTTGTAACAGCCTGGCTCATGGTGGTGGTCTAAGCAGCTTCAACGGACGTTAAACCCGTGCTTTTATTGCTGTTTGGCGATATCTGGGGTAGTCGGCGGATGTTGGGGTTTGTTGGGTGCGAGCAGTCCATCCGCAGATAAGACCTGGCGACCTACAAATGTCGCCCACACAAACAAGGTTTTGCATCCCGCACATTAAACGGATGTAAGCAACACATGACGGATAATATATAATCGTTGTAATGCATAACTGAATTCTGCAGAAATGGGATATTGAATATTGCAGAATATATTACTTTGCTGATTCGGCCGAAGGGAGGCCCACAGCAATGGATGCTGCTTTAGCCAGCGCAGAACATCGATCAGCTGCCGTTCTAGTCCAGTTGCTCGGTCTGCGGCATGGTGTTCTGGCGTCTGCCGCGGTCTGGTGACTCTGGTTGGATAGTCCGATCCCTTGGGTTTTGGACAAGTGCTCCATTGCCTGAAACATTCAAGCAATGTCGCCATGCGCCATGCGGGGACGACTCCGCAGAGATTCTGTCCATGACTTGGTTGGGCCATGAGATCACCACAGCCAACCCAGGTTGTCTTATCTAGCTGAATTAGCTTCATTCAGAATCACCGCAAGTTGTGCCCATCTTATCTGAGGATGTTGGTCGGGTGGGAGAAGTCGAGAGCTAGGCCATTCAAGGGGGGAATTGGCGACGATCTCAAACTACAAATAGAGCCATCCCTTAAATCAATCGTTCGAAATTCTTTTATCCATGCAAGCTATCTGGCCTATGGTCAGGTCGTATCCGTTTCTCAAAACATGAATCTTTTAGTGCATTGTCTATTTCTCGTTTCATCAAGGGCGTTGTTCTACTCATCCCTCAACGTGAAACTGACCTGAATGATCCATTTTGAAGCATGGGAGCTTGAGCGTGACTCATTATCGTGATACACGGTGCGACAAATGAGAGGTCGTGTAAACCTCCGGGGCTCAGGATCACCGTTAAACCATTGCGCAGATATGCAAGAACATTTTCCACATCAAATTGAGCCTACATCCTTAACGCAAATTCTCGCGATAAGCGGCGGGACGGTAGCTCCCAAATTGTGTGTCCAATCCTGAAAGGGGCAGCAGTGTTAAACACGACCTCAGGAATTCGGCCTAACGGTATCGTGTGGTAGCTAAGGCAATGACCGCGCGTCGCCAGGAGGCTGCGTATATATGCAGCGTCTGCAAACGGGGAAAATCAATACGAGGCTTCATCCGATCGAATTGGCAGCCAACAATCTGAGCGGAAAATTTGAGATCGGCGGAGATGTTGGAAAGAGGTAAGGATTATAATGAAGAATCTCGACAAGGTCCTCTGTAGCCGAAGGACGCGGCGAGAGTCCGACTGGATTCCAGGCATAGTGCATTGAACAGTCATGAAGAGCGAAGAATTCGATGTGAATCCTTGTCGTTTAATATCCGTTACTCCTTCGTTGACGTCCGAGGTGTCAAAGGCAATCGTTCGTCTTACAACGCCGACAGCCGCAACGATATCGGCGTAAATGGGTGGCATTGACAACTTCGTTTTCCTCTCATTCCTAAGTAAGTGTCTGATAGAGCATCACATCGAACGATTGCAGTCTTTATAAATACGAGTCGGGTATACTTTCGTGTCCATGTACGATTGGCGATAGTCCAATTGATTGGAATTCTTCTTTATTTAGAGCTTTCAGAGATCATTCCTGCGTTGGGTTGTTACAGAGAAGCGAGTGAAGAACCCAGTACTATGGATGCATCTATTTCGCATGGTTTCACTGGTTGATGATAACGCTTGGAACCTGCAAAGTGCAGCCTCGGAAACATTTGTCTCAACCGCGCGACTATTGCGAGGGACGTATCCAGGGGCAGGCTCGAAAACATGTCACGAGCTATTGCCAATTTCCTCTGTTTATTGATGGGTTGTCTGGCCCCCTACATGCCTTGATGGGTAGTGCGGGATATCGGATCGTTACCTTGAGGGAGCCCAACGAAACGAATGAGCATCTCACATCGGATCTTGGGAGCAGTGCGGTTGCACTCATTGTTTTCTAATTTTAGCCCAACCTGCCTTGGTAGGACTCATTGAGAATAGGTGTACATGAGTAATCTAACTGAGATAGCATTACTGTACATGGGATTTCGAAGTCTGGGGAAGAATCAAGAGTGAGAAAGGGAAAAATTGTATCCTCCCGAGTAGGTTGAAAACAGAACGAATGGAGGTTTCTGTTTGAAACTTAGCAATCCAATTTATCAAGTTTCCTCAGAGATAATACATAAATGCAAGTGGTGGGGTGAGATGAGTAACGTATGAAATGGCTGAAACTTCATATGAGGGAAACAAAATGAATTTCTGTTTAATCTAGGCATTAAGTGTCTGGCAAATTGAACTGTGAGATGAAAAGATACTTCGAGCCAGCAGTGCGGGGGTGGCCCAGGGTTAGGTCTCAATGATTCCGCGTAAATTTAGCCGCGCTTCGTCATCCCTTAACCTGGGATTTAATTAAAGCACAAAGGGATTGCGCGGTGCGGTTCACAGCCTGTATTGTTCTGTGGCCCATTTTTGCGAGGTCTGTGCCCCCAGCGCCTCGTTCTTCTCCCTTTTCCCCCTATCACACTTATTATTATCACTCTTACCATCTCCCATTCAGCCAGAAGCCAAGGCCGCTTCCCTTCAAAGCGAAGATAAATAAACGCTGACTCCCGCTCAACGCTTGAATTGGCCGTTAGGATCTGCCCCGCCTCATTCCGCTTTCCCTTTCAAGGCAATTCCCCCCGAACGGCCGAACGGGAACAGAAATTGGGGACCCAAGCTTCCGGCAGCGGCATCTGTTTTGAGAGTCCGAACGACAATGCAAGTGCTCAGATGCTGACATTGCCTCAACCGCATCAGCGCATCCACCTGCATTCGATTGTCCTTTTCGACCTCTCACACAGCGAACGGTGACGGACTGCATAATTAAAATCCGGCACACTTTGGTCATCCCCCCCCAATTCATTCATTTCACGGCACGCCTCCAGCTCGTGCAGCTTCACGTTCACACCACTTCCACCCACTGAAACAAAACGTCATCGATAGCTGCAGCAGCGGCACCTCACCCCACGAGGACATACCGGTTTGCCACGAAATTGCCGGCCTAACTAACCCTCCTTTCTAGATATTATTAGTCGCGACGCTGCCTTTTGGGCTTTCAACATCCTCAAACGGAACGAACCCACGCTTCCCTCAACCCATTACCCACGATGACCATGATGGCGACCTCCTCAACCCTCGCACTTCATCCCCCTCCATCTCCGACTCGAACTTCCTCCGCCGTCCTTGCCGTTTCTCCGTTTTCCGGCAACATTGACCTAGTTCATCAATGGGACGAAGATATGGTTGGCGAATGGCTCAAGTCCGTCAACTGCGGCAAATACCGTTCGGTATTCGTTTCGAATAATATCAATGGAGATGCTCTTCTTGATTGCGATCAGAATATCCTCAAGGAGGTCGGGGTTAATAAAGTCGGTGATCGAATACGGATTATGGTTGCTGTCAAAGCGCTCCGCGCTCATGCAGCTTCCTTGAATAAGGTGATAATCACCCCCATCCATCCCCTCGTAAGGGGTAAGGCTGAGTTTTGTAGGCCGCGAGAATGGAGGCAGCTTCGTCTTCTCCGCTAAATGGATCGTACAGTCCCACCGCTAGTTTCAGTCATTTTGCTCGGTCAGGGAATAATTCGGCGAATTCATCGCCTTCTCTTTTTTCTCGATCTACAATGGATACTATTACCCCTCATTCTCCCATTGTTACGGAACGTCCTGCTCATCTTCGTCACCATAAATCCTCGCCAAGTATTGATGGTGGAGGAATCATGAGTATCGATCACGTCCGACAAGTTCCCCCCCCCAGTTTCTTTTAAGCAACGTCTCATAGTAGAACTGCGCAAAATTCATCGGAGAAGAAGGACAGACGAGAATTGTGAATATCAGCGATTGCTCATCCGCGAGAGCCATTCTCACCAAAGTCCTTAAGAAATTCAACGTCCAAGACGACTCGTCAAATTGGTGCATCTGCACCCTCAAAGACCGAAGCGTAGGTACAACACTTCACTTTCGCTTTTAGTCGTTAATTTATGAAGCCGCCCGTCTTAGCGACGCCGAACTACTACAATTCTGTCACGATCCAGCCTTCCCTGAACGAGAACGATTAATCCTGTGCAAACGCAATCGACCCCCCGGCGCAGCCGAAATCCACCGCGCACAGGAAATCGCCAAAGAACAACGAGCAGCAGCGCAAGAAAAAATCATCGCCGAAAGAAAAGAGAGCGGCGCCGCCCTCCTAGGTCGCACCAAAACCAACAAACTCGAAGGTTTCTTCGGCGAACGTCCCACCTCTTTCGGCCGTAATAGTCCACCAAGCCACAATTCTTCCCCTCGTGAACAAGCTCGCCCAAATACCAAACGTCTCCGTAATTTCTTTGGCCAACGGCCCCCCAGCGAGTTGATATCTTCGAATTTAGCTGAATATTTCCCGGATCACGAGAAGAATGTGTTGGAGGAGACGGTAAGGAATAGTATTCGACGGTCGACGAGGATGAGTCAGGCTGCGAGACGGTTTAGCACCGCAACGACGGCGAGTTCGATTTCTTTGCGGGACAAGGACATTCCGCCTTTGCCGCCGATGGCGGATGCCTGGAAGGATTCGGCGAGTGTCTCATCGGGGACTGCCACGCCGCCTTTGACTCGTCCGCAGAGAAGACCTGTTACGACGAGGCGGGCGGCCACGTCGGCTTCGTACGCAAATAGTATTGCTGAGAGTGTTGCGGAAGATGACGAATCTCCGGGTACTGATGACAGTACTGAAGCGGAAGCGGGTGCGGAAACGGGTGCCGACGCGGGTGCGGACACGTTGCGTACGGATACGTCTAGTGAGAACAATGGTGATACACTTCGGTTGTCGGATTCGGGCACGGACACGATTCGTCACTTGGACGTGAATCCTCAATCGGAAATGAATACCATGATCGATCTCAGTGGATCAGATAAGGCCGATGAAGATACCAAATCCGATGATGACCGCTCGGATGAAGACGAGTACGAGGAAGGGGAATTCGATGCTGTGGGTGGTGGACCAACGAGATGGATTCGAGGAGCGTTGATAGGACAGGGCTCATTTGGAAGTGTCTATCTTGGCATGAACAGGACGAGTGGAGAACTTATGGCTGTTAAACAAGTCGAGTTGCCGTCTCATGATGTTCAAGGTGAGCAGCGGAAACAGAGTATGTTGATTGCTCTTCAACGGGAGATAGCCCTTCTTCGAGATCTTACTCACGAAAATATCGTCCATTACATCGGTACAAATATCTCATTGGTTCTGTGATTGACTTTCAGGATCGAGCACGGACGATAAATTCCTCAATATTTTCCTGGAATACGTTCCCGGCGGATCAGTCGTCCAACTCCTGACGCAATACGGGCCGTTCGAAGAACCTCTAGTGCGGAATTTCGTCCGCCAAATTCTCTGTGGTCTAAACTACCTCCACGAACGAGACATCATCCACCGTGATATTAAGGGCGCCAATGTCCTCGTCGACAACAAGGGAGTCATCAAAATCTCTGATTTCGGAATCTCGAAAAAGGTCGAAGCAAATCTTTTATCAACGGCCGCCATTCACCATCCCCACCGTCCCTCCTTGCAAGGAAGTGTATACTGGATGGCTCCCGAAGTCGTTCGTCAGACAAGTTACACCCGAAAAGCTGATATTTGGTCGCTTGGCTGTCTCATCGTCGAAATGTTTACTGGATCTCATCCTTTCCCCGACTTTTCCCAAATGCAAGCAATATTCAAGGTCTATCTCCACCCACAACTCACTGTCAGTGAAAAGATTGGTACTCACGTCTTAGATTGGAACGTCATGTACGCCGGATATCCCGGAGCATGGCTCAGATGACGCAAAGGATTTCCTCGGCAAGACGTTTGAATTAGACCATCACAACCGTCCGTCTGCCTCGGAATTAATGGACCATCCCTTCCTCGGGAATATGATTGATGACAAATCCAAGTGCGATTCATCCTCTTCGGCGCCACCGACTCCCACGCAAACTCGCCATGACATTTGAACGACCTATCGCGACTTAACGACTTTTAAACCTGGTTTTGTTCGGTATTTTTATCTATGTCATATCATGGCAGGCGTAGGAGTTTGTTATAAGAGGGATATTAGCATCAGGAAGCGTTCGTTTTTTACCATTTGAAAATATATTCCTCTTTCGTTTTGAATGTAGATCATTATCGTACAAATATGCATTTTATTGCTATCTCTAGTTCATCTTTGGCATGACCTGTTTCGCGGCGCCCTTTTGAGCTCTAACTGCCGTTTTCCATGAAATCTTGGTTTTAGGGACATGACGCGGACCCTTTTTAAACGGAATCCCGTAGGCAGAAAGCAATAGTCGTGCATCGGCTGTCGTTGTTGCCGTGGTTGCAATGCTTATATCAAATCCCGGTAACGGGGAATAAGAATCGAAGTTTGCTACACGTTAGATACAAAATTAAAGAATATAGGAAGGACTTTCGATTTGAGGGAACAATGCAAGGATATTGCCTGGGAATCCAAAGTTGATAGTTCCATTCTTCTCATTCCGAACGAAATGAAGGCCGTCAAAGTCGGGGACCCGAGGGAGAACGGTCTCTGCTAGAATAGAGAGAAAGGCCAACATTTGAGGACCTCGAATTTGAACCTTCACCGCGACCGGCGAGCCTAATTGTTAACCCCGCTGAACGACGTACAAAAATGGATGGGATACCAGGCCTTAATTTAAATGCTTGAACATTGCTTTTCGATCGAACGAAGGTAGGTCGTTGACCCGTAATACTCTGCAACGCCTGAGCCGCATTCAGTACGTCCGCTTTCCTTAGCAGAGCACTTTTCATCATGCTATGCACGGTAATCGACTCGACTTGAGGAATTGTCTTGACGCGAATCGGGTATCGTATGGGCGGTGGTTGTGGTTCTCTTGGTTGGGGACGATTCTTGTGATACGGTGACGTGCCGTCCCATCGAAGCGGGAGAATCTGTTTAGGACGTTTCGCCGTGGGATCGTAGCTCATGAGGAGGTAATTGGGAGCAATGACGTTGTCGTAGTACATTGACAATCTGGTTGTTTGGCCCCATTTTTGGGGCAGGAAGTAGGGCGATGTAGGGCCTAATTCTGTGACGGGGGGTTTATGCCTTGGTGACAGGCGGGAGACGAGGGTCCTTTTGCCTGAGGCTGGGGGAGGACGCCATCTTCGAAGGCAATGCCTTGGCAGAGTCCGTGGACTCGGCCCTAGGCTAGCCATGGATCTATATGGGGGCACCTCGGAATCGTTTTTTCAAACGAATGATCTCTATTTTCGATGCAGACTAGACCTAAATGTCTTGCCGCGATATTACTCCACCTTAATTAACCCAGAATTCTCCTTCCCGGTTTTCTCCCTGTTCCGTTGTCTCTCTTCCAGGCGTTTCGCTGCTGCTGCTCTACGAGCGAGGACATCCTGTCCCGGTACATTAGCTGGCTGCGATACAGGTTCCTCAATGTTGAGATTCCGTGGCGACAGGAGCTTTGTCGGCCGCTTCGGTTCAATCTCCTCTAAACGTTAGCATTCGAATAAGTCATGGATAACCTGATGGCTTCGCCGGTGGAGGATGGTCTATAACGTTCGAAATCGACTCAATTGGTTTGGTGGTCTGATAGGTAGCAGAAACAGTCCGTCTTGACGTCGTTCGTCGATGCGTGAATCGATTCCCCATTTCGCCACTTGCCGACTGAGCAGGAGCAATCCTAGCCTCCAAAGTCTCCATCTTTAACTGGGCTAATTGCTTCTGAAGTCTCTTAATCCTCTCCTGCCCATCAAAAATCTGTGCATTTTTAGACTCAATCTCCACCTGATTCGTCCTCAATAAATCCTTTGCCTCATCTAACTCGGTCTCCAACGTCCTCCATCTCTCTTCATTCGCATCCGCTTTGTTCTGAATTTCATTCATCTCCTTTTGATGTCTCGACTCATTCGTGCGGATAGCTTCGTTCAATTCCTTGATATTACGCGCATAGTCTTCCAACATTTGATTTGTCGAAGATTGGAATGCATGAGATTCTTGCATTTGCAATTTGAGTTGACGGTATTGTGTATCAAGTTGTTGTTCCCTCCGTCGCATTTCC
>Ga0335081_10012024_pt1 | contig 14020 bp, 12 predicted proteins | sample Lox_Sample_35_FD_206713 | JGI IMG/M metagenome (GOLD analysis project Ga0335081, IMG submission 206713) | Soil microbial communities from Loxahatchee National Wildlife Refuge, Florida, United States - Lox_Sample_3.5 | ecosystem: Environmental > Terrestrial > Soil > Wetlands | place: USA... | reverse complement strand
CGCGGGTCGTGAAGCACGCCGCGGGCGGCTTCGCCAGATCTCTTTCTGCGCCTGGAGGCCGTTACGCCATGTATTTCGACGGCGATGGCCCATCCACCATCACTCTCGATCTGCCCGCGGCGGACTATTCCGGCGAATGGATCGAAATCCAGACGGGAAAATCCACGCCGCTGGCGCGCTTTCACCACGCGGGTGGAGAAAAGTCGCTGGCCACGCCCGAGTTCCGGAGCGGCCTTGCCCTCCGGCTCAACCGAATGTAATCGGCCAGATGTGGCGCGGGCACTCGTGGCTGCCGTCTCTCGCCTTGCGAGCAACGGTACTCACGCCGGGACTTTGCTGTCGCGCACCAGTAAGACGCCGGCGCCGAAAGTGTAATCCTTATCTGACGCGCTCTTCGTCCGCCTCTGGTACGCCACCACCGAACCCGGCCAAATCGCCGTGCTTTCGCCGTTCCTCGGGTCCTGATACCAACTGCGGCAGCCGGACTCCCATACCGTTCCCGGCAGCCGCCTCCGGACTTCTTCCACGAAGCTCTCCTGGCTTTCCGCACGCACTTCCATCACTCTGGCTCCGCGCCGCTGCATCAGCCGCAGGCAACTCATCACGTACCGCACCTGCGCCTCGATCATCAGGATCACCGAATTGTGTCCGAGCCCCGTATGCGGTCCGAGCAGCATGAAGAAATTCGGAAAGCCGTTGACTGTAATCCCCAGAAACGCGCTGATCCTCTTGCTCCAGGCCTCGTGAATCTCCACGCCGCCACGGCCCACGATCCGAATGCCGCGCAGCATTTCGGTGGCGCGAAAGCCGGTGCCGTATACGATCACGTCCACCGGGCGCTCCACGCCATCACCGGTCACGATCGAACGCGCGCGCACCTCGGAAATGCCGGAGGTGACCAGCTCCACGTTCGGCCGCGCCAGCGCGGGATAGAAGTCGCTCGAAATGATGATCCGCTTGCAGCCAAACTCGTATTCGGGCGTCAGGCGTTCGCGGAGCTGCGGATCGCGAACCTGCTTTTCGAGTTGCCGCCGTGCCTGCTTTTCGCCGAGCTGCCGCAAGGTGCGGTTCCCCAGAAAGCCGGCCACATGCATCTCGAGACTCCAGAAAAGCAGCATCCGCAATAGCCAGGTGGCGCCCGGAACTCCGCGGAAGAGGCGCCTCCATCGCTCCCCAATGGGGCCGTCCGCGCGCGGCAGGATCCACGCCGGCGTTCGCTGGAAGACGAAGAGCCTGTCCGCCTCCGGAGCGATCCGCGGCACGAATTGGGCAGCGCTCGCGCCGGTGCCGATCACCGCTACACGTCTGCCCTTCAGATCTACGCGGGAATCCCAGGCCGCTGAATGAAAGGCCGGGCCGGTGAAGCGTTCCAGGCCGTTCAATTCGGGATACCGCGGAACGTGCAGCGCCCCCATCCCGGAGACCAGCACCCGCGCGTCGATCTTCAGTCCATCGCCCGCCGTCGCGTGCCAGACGCCCTGCTGCTCGTCCCACACCGCTTCGCGCAGCGCCGTTCGCAGCCGAATCCGTGCCGCCACACCGTGCCGCTTCGCGGCAGCGCGCAGATAGTCCAGGATCTCGGGCTGTTGGGCATATCGCCTGGTCCACTCCGGATTGCGGTCGAAGGAGAACGAATAGAGATGCGAGGGAATGTCGCAGGCACATCCGGGATACTGGTTGTACCACCAGGTGCCCCCGATCTCTTCGCCCTTCTCGATGACCAGGAACGACTCCATGCCGGCCTGGCGAAGCTGGATGGCCATGCACAGCCCCGAGAATCCGGCGCCGACGATGAGGATGTCCACCGATTCCGGCATCAGCGGATCTCATTGGCCTTCGCGTACGGCCGCCCGGCGCTCGGACTGCCCCCGGCGTACCGCTTGAGGAACTCCGCGGCCTCGCGCATCGACTGTCGCGCCTCCGGCATTCCGGGATAGACCAACTGCCAAACATGCGGCACAACCGGCCACACCTTCAGCTCCACCCGGACGCCCGCGGCTCGTGCACGCTCGGCCAATCTCGTGGAATCGTCCAGCAACACTTCGTCGCTGCCCGCGTGGATGAGCAGCGGCGGCAGGTGCGAGAGATCGGCATAGAGCGGCGAAGCGAGCGGATTGCGAGGATCCGCGCTTCCGAGGTAATAGCGAGCTCCCCGCGTGATGTACTCGCCGAGAAACATGGCGCACCGGCGGTCGTTCCGGCGGATCGATTCTCCGCTCGCCGCCAGGTCGGTCCACGCTGAGAAGAGCGCTGCGGCAGCGGGAAGGGGATCGCCTTGATCGCGCGCCGCCGCCATCATGGCGACCGCAAGCCCGCCGCCCGCCGAGTCGCCCGCAACCACGGTTGCCTCCGGCTCGCAGCCGCCATCCCGCAGCAGCCCGCGCCACGCGGCCACGGCATCGTCTACCGCTGCGGGAAACAGGTGCTCGGGCGCCAGGCGATAATTGGGCGCAAACACGCGAAATCCATGTTGCGCAAAGGAGGTGGTGATCGCGCGATGGGTCTGGGCGGACATGGCGACATACCCACCGCCGTGCAGGTACAACATCGTGAGGCCGTGGCCCTTGGGCGCTGACTCGCGATCCCGACTCTGCACCCACTCTCCGGCAACGCCGCCGGCCTCACCTGGGGTAATGATGACATCGCGCGGGACGCGGAATGGCGCCGGCGTCATCAGCTTGCGGACCCGCGGAGCGTTGCCTTCCGCCCTTGCCAGGGCCGGCTTGAACCGCATCTTCAGCACCCACACCGCGACGTGCGCCTGCCAGCTTGCCATCACGGCTCCACGTTGGCGTCGAAAATGCCGGTCGAAATCTCGCCCGCCCGCTTCATCTGCACGAAGATCCGGTAATGCCCCGCCTTCGGAAATCCGTACGGAAAGGCCGCCTCGGCGGGCAGCCCCGATTGAGTCATCGTGTGGCCGGCGTGCGGGTTGTCGGGCTGCGCCAGGGCGATGGCGGGCATGGGCGCCGATCCCGAAGGATGCACGTGCGCGAACACCGAACGGTCGTCGGCGACAAAGGCGGCGTGGCCCAGCATCCCCATGTACAGCTCTACGTCGGTGGCGGGCTTGCCGTCCGGATCTTCCAGGCGGAAGCGGAACTCCGAGAGGCGTTTCGCTTGCAGATTGCCCGTGCCGCGATCCCACACCATGCGATAGCCGTGGGGCAGCGGACTGGTGGCGCGCGAGTAGTCAGCGTTCGCAAGGGGAGGCCCGGCCCCGGCGGCGTCATCGCCCGTCAGCGGGTTGCCGGCGATGTTGGGCACTTCGATTTCGCCCACCGCCGTCTCGCCTATGCCGATGGCGTGCACCACATCGCCGTAGAGGGCGTAGTGCCCGCCCGGCATGGCGGGCAGGCTCTGCGTGAAATTGCCGTCGGGACCGCGCTCGGGATGCAGATGCCACACCAGATCCATCTCGGGCACGTGGATCACGTAGAGATGCATCAGGTGATTGTGGTCGGGCACCAGGTCGTCCGTGCTGCGGTTGAGCCAGCCGGGATTCTCCAGTTCCAGCGCCAGCCGGCTGCCATCTTCCACAGTGGCCTTCAAACGCAGTGGCTTGTAGATGATGCGGCTGTAGCCTCCGGCTTCGGCGCTCCACCAGTTATTGCCGGCCCACACGGCGAAGCCCACCAGCACCGCGGTCGTCAGCATCACAATGCGGGAGCGGCGCACGCGGGCCTCGTCGGGCTGTTTGCCCGGCTCCAGCATGGCGTCGCGAACGGCCGCTCCTACGATGCTCACCAGCCCGAGGCATAGCACCAGGCCGAGCGGAATCAGGATTGCCGCTACCAGCGTCTGCATGCTGGCCACCCGCGTGGCGAGGGCCGGTACCGGAACCGCTACGTGCCCCGGACCCTGGGCGCCATCCACGTCCACGCGCACCTGCCACGACCCGGTCTGCATCAGCCAGAGAACGCCGGTGTAGAACTGCGGGTCTTCGCGGGAAGGCTTGGCGGTGTCGGGCACCGGGGCAAACTGCGCGCCGCGAAAGCCCAGCCGCAGCGGCACGATGCGAACCTGCCGCACGTCGGGCGAAGTGCTGCGGATCTCGATGTCTGCCACTCCCGGCACCACCTGCGGGGGGCGGATGGTGATCAGCAGGCGATACGGCCCGGCGTTGCCTTCGTAGAAAACGTCGGGGCTGCCCACGTGCCCGCGGAGCGGAAGAACCACGAACGCCAGGCAAAGCGCGATCCGCGTCATACTATCTGCGGATGCGCTGCATCCAGTTGCCCCACCACAATCCCAGCCAGGTGGTGATGATCGCGGTCACCACGGCCATACCCGCTTCCTGCCAGAGTGCGGCCCCCTTCTCCATGGCCAGAAAACCGAACCGGGCAAAGATCGAGCCCTCGGAAACGTAGTAGCCGAAATACTTGCTGCCGAAGAACCAGTTGCGCGCGGCGGGCGAGGCCAGGAAGGAGGCAAAGGGCCACTGCACGGCCGCGAACAGCGCCACGAAGACCGTGCCCGAAACCAGCGCCTGCTTGATCGTGCCCCATCCCCCGGTGCGCTGCCAGATCAGGTCCAGCGCGAATGCCGGGATGATGAGCAGCATGGGGAATTCGGGCGGTGTGAACTGGGTGGTCTGGTGGTAGACCGGCCCGAGCTTCGGCTCTGCCGGGAAAAGCGGCAGGATCCGGCCGATCAGCAGGACGAACGCAAAGTAAACTCCGGCCACGGTCGTCGCGGCCCATTTGAATTTGCTGGCGCGCGCGACTCCGGCCAGCACCGGCGGAGCGACCAGCGCGAGCAGCCGGTAGAAGTGCGCCTGGTGCATGGCGATGCGGTTCGTAAGCTCCATCTGCAACACCGTCAGCGTTACCAGGATCATGCCGCCCACGTAGAGAAACATGATCTGCAGGTGTTTGTGGAGTCCGCCCGTGGCGCGATTCATCTGTCCCAGGATGAGGATCAGCGCTCCTGCGTGCACCGCGAATATGCCGAGTGCCAGAACCATGTGGGGCGGGCTCAGAATCTTGACGTCCAAGCCGTAGGCGTCGTGCCACCAGTTGTCGAACGGCGCCGACGTCAGCATCGCGATTCCGCCCCAGGCGGCGATGAATGCCCCCAGGGGTCCGCGGAATCCCCAGATCCAGACGGAGCAGTCGCGCAGGAGCGAACGCGGGCTGAAGGTCGTGTTCAGCACCAGGTATCCGCAGGAAATTCCCGCCAGGACACCGCACATGTGAATGGCGATATGAGCCGGCGTCCAAAATGTATCGCGTCCGATCGAGCGATGCCAGGAAATGTCCCAGTGCACTCCCGTCATCGCGAAGGTCACGGCCGCCACGGAGCACCAGATGTACCACGGCACTCTTTCGGGGTTCTTTTCAGGATTTGGCATATTCACCTTCGATGGGTCGCCCTAAACTCTCCGAGTATACATCTGAGGATATCATCGCGGCGTACGACCGGACGGTCGGATTGGGCTGATCAATGCGGTTTCTGCGCCGAGTGACGGGATGGAGCCGCCGCCGCGCGCGTCAAAAGGGCGATGCCGCCGGCCCCGCGAGGCTCGATTTCGACCGTCGCGCCGGCGGGAACACGCACAGGCGTGCTGTACCAGAACGGATGGTCGAAGCGCGGCTTGTAGTCGTAAATCCAGATCAGCGGCTCGATGTTGCCGTCGGGGAAGCGCGCAACCGCCATGAACGACGCGCCTTCGGCCACGCGACTCATACGCACGCCGGTCACCGTGAGTGCGTTCTTCAGGGTGAGCTCGCCATCCACGGCTATGCCCGCCGGCAGCAAAGACTCGGCGGGTGCCGTCGGGAATTCGGGGACTTTGGGCAGGTACTTGGGATCGCCTTCCGGCGCGCCGCCCTCTACCCAGTCGGACACGAGTTCCAGTTGTTCCTGGGTGAGCGCGCGGTCGTCCTGAAACTCTCCGAAGCCCTTGACTGCGCCCCAAGGCGGCATCCGGCGCTCCAGGACTTCTTCTTTGATGGCCTTGGCCCACGGCCGGGCTTCCGCGTAATTGACCAGCGAGAAGGCGCTGCCGCCCGGCCGATGGCACACCGCGCAGCGGCTGTAAACCAGGCGCGAAATCTCGCGCGAGAACGTGATGGGCGTAGTGATGACGTCGTGCGCGCCGGAGTGGTCCACCAGAAACACCGCCAGGATCATCACCACCGGCCCGAATCTGAAAACGAGCTTCCGCATGCGTCACTTCAACTCTGACACCGGAATCGTAAAGATCGCGGTATTGACTACTCCCTTGCGCTGAAACTGGACCCAGAGCCGGTACGTGTGCGCGCGGGGGAAGATGACGTTGAACTGAATGTCGGGGCCGCCGTTCGCCAGGAAGGGGTGGGTATGGATCAGATCGATCAGGTCGTCGCTCGCGGCCAGCATGTGGCCCCAGGCGCCGATGTATTGCTCGAGCCCCTCCGCCGGCTTCAGATGGAAGAACAGCATGGTCTTGAAGCCGGCGATCGGCGCGGGAGGCTCGGTCGTCAGCTCCACCTGCAGGTTCTCGGTGTGCTTGGGGGACGTGTCGGCGCTCAGGTGCGCGGTCTTCAGTCCTCCGCCGGGAACGAATATCGTCGTGGCCGTGAGTTGCGGCACGCCGTTGCTCGGATAATAGTCGGCCAGCACACGGTACATTCCCGCCTTCGGCAAGATGCCGCTGTACCGGAAAAGCCCGCCGCCGGAGGTTACAGGATGGTCGTGCAGGAAGAACTCCAGGTCCTGGCTGACAATGAACATGTGGAATAACTTCTCATGCACCAGCTCGAAGTGGGTCACGGGTGCGCCGGTCTTCGGATCGCTGATTTTGAAAGTAAGCTCAACAGAGTCCCCCGGTTTGGGCAGGCGGGGCTTCAATGCCACGTGCAAAGGATACTCGACGGGATCCGGGATGCCGAGTACTAAAGTCATTCCGCACCTCGGGCATTTGCCGGGAAACTCCGACCGCACGTCGGGGTCCATGGGGCAAACATAGTCCTTCGGCGGTGGAGGCGCACCCGGGATAGCCGGAGGTTTGGTTTGCCCCGCGAGGAAGACGGCCAGGAACAGGACCACGCAAACGACTGCCAGCCGGTGCAATGCACACTCCTTCCCTTCGTCGGGCTTTATCTGCTGTTATACCAGATTGGCTTGGCACCCTGAAGACGCGCCGCCTCACTCATGTTTCTCCAGTTGCAGCGTGATGGTCCCGATGGTGAACGGCAGGCGCACCCGGATCTCGACGGGCAGTTTTCGGGCGTCATCCGTGAGCCACAGTGTGAGATGTGCCGAGCGGCGGTAGATCACGTTGTTAAAGATGTACACCTCGTAGCGGACCGTCTTGAAGATTCCGGCGGTCGTCTTGACCTCTTCGCGCGCCTGGGCATCCACCTTGACCATCGCGCTCTTCTTGCCGTCGCTGACCGGGATTTCGATGCTCCGGCTCGGCTCCAGATCCATCACCCGAAGCGCGTAGAGCGCACCCAGGACGTCGTGCACGCACGGGGGAACCTCGATCTCCTGATTTAACAGAACGGTGTTCTTCACCAGGTCGTGTTCCAGGTAGTCGGCCTTGTTGGTAGCGCCGTAGGTGAAGTTGACCTTCGTTTCCCTGCGGCGGCTGCCCTCGTGCGAGGTCATCTCGATGTGCTGAGCGCAAAAGTTGGGGCCCATGATCGCGTCGTAATCGTCTTCCACCTTGAAGAGCTTGGAGACCAACCCGATCGATTCCAGGTGAAGATGGATTTCGGAAGGCTGGCGAGGTTGGGTCTGCGGCGTCCATTCCACTCGCGCTTTCCCGGAGGAGATCAATCGCCACTCCACGTTGTAGTAGAGGATCTCCTTCGGCGGCACGTTGTTGCTCTGCGGAACGGCAAACGGGGCCGAGACTAAGGGTAACAGCAGCAACAGCTTCGAACGCATGAAAGGCCAGTGTCGCAGATGCGCGGAGGAGCACGCAAATCGGGAGCTTTCCGCCGAAATGAGCGTCCCGGGTTGAGCGGCGACGCGGCCCGGAGGTAACATGAGCCGATGCAATCGGGCCAACCGCGCGACCTCCCCATGACCGGTCCTCTATCTTCCCATGACGTACCCGCTGTGGAAACGGCTCGCCTCCGCCTGCGCGGCCATCGTCCCGCGGACTTCGCCGACTGCGCCGCCATGTGGGGCGATCCGGCCGTGACACTTTACATCGGAGGACGCCCGCTCTCCGAGGAGGAGACCTGGACGCGCGTGCTGCGCTACGTGGGGCACTGGTCGTGGATGGGATTCGGCCACTGGGCAGTCGAGGAAAGGGCCACGGGGCGGTACATCGGCGATGTCGGCTTTGCCGATTTCAAGCGCGATCTCGAGCCTTCAGTCAAAGGGCTGCCGGAGTTGGGCTGGGTTCTGGTTCGCGACCGGCACGGAAGAGGTTATGGCACCGAGGCGGTACAGGCCGCGCTTGCCTGGGGCGCCGGGCACTTCGGTTCCGGCCGAACGGTGTGTCTGATCCACCCGGAGAATCTGGCTTCCATTCGTGTCGCGGAGAAATGTGGATTCCGCGAGTGTACCCGCACCAGCTACAAGGGCCAGCCGACTATCCTGTTCGAACGGTCCTTCGAGGGCCCCGCGGGCCAGAAACCCGGCGCAGACTGAAAGTCCGCGTTACGCGCGACGGCGGCTGAACAGTACTTCTGCTACCTTGCTGAGGAGCAGTTCGGCGCTCACCGGCTTGGCCAGAACGGCATCCGCGCCCAACTTCTGAGCGGCGTTCAGGAACCGGCCGCCGAAGGCTCCCGAAATCGCGATGATTCCAACTTCGGGCGCCTCCCGCCGCAACGCGCGAATCGTCTCGATGCCTTCCTGTTCGGGCATTACCAGGTCGGTGACCACCAGGTCCACCTCAGCGGCCATGGCTTGCTGAAATGCCTGTTTGCCGTCGCTGGCGGCGAGCACCTGGTACCCGGCGCGTTCCAGCGCCGCTTTCAGAAAAGACCGGACCGCGGACTCATCGTCGGCCACCAGAATGCGCGCCATCTGACTTTGGGGCCGCAGGGCAGTCCGGACCGCGGCCGCCAATTCGTCGGGTTGGAACGGTTTCCGAACGATCTGCGCACTTTCCGGAGGCTGCGCTTCGGTGTTGTTGAGATAGCCGGACATGTACAGAACCTTCGTGTCGGGCCGCATTCGCTCCAGCTCCGTGACCAGTTCCATCCCGTTCAGGCGCGGCATCACCACATCGGTCAGCAGCAGATCGATGGGCTGGCCCTCACGTTCCAGAATCTGCAGCGCCTCCACTCCGTCGGCAGCCTGGATCACTCGATACTTGCGTGCCGCCAGCACCGAGACCACATACTTGCGAACCTCCGCCTCGTCCTCCACCACCAGGATGGTCCCGCTTTCGGATTGTTCGGCCGATGGCCCGGCCTCGTCCGCGGGAAGGGGATTTTCGGCCAAAGCCGGGAGATAGATTCGAAACGCCGTCCCGCGTCCGAGCCCCGTTTCTACTTCAATCCGGCCGCCGCTCTGTTCAACGATCCCCTGGACCGTGGAAAGGCCCAGACCCGTGCCCTTGCCCGTCTCCTTGGTCGTGAAAAAAGGCTCGAAGATCCGCTGGCGGGTGGCTTCGTCCATTCCGGTACCGGTGTCGCTGACCGTCAGAATCGCACAGCCGTGCGCGCCCGGATCCGGACGAGGCGTGGGAATCACGCCAGCCTGTATGTCAAGGGACGATTCGATGAGCAGTTCACCGCCTTGCGGCATGGCATCCCGCGCATTCACCGCCAGGTTCATGATCACCTGTTCCAACTGATGCCGGTCGGCGCGCACCATGGGCCGCTCGCAGCTCAGCGCGAGGCACACTCTGATGTCTTCTCCGACCAATCGCTGCAGCATCGACTGCATCTCCTCAACCACCCGGTTGAGGTCCAATACACACGGTTGCAGCACCTGCTTGCGGCTGAATGCCAGCAACTGGCGCGTCAGGCCGGCCGCCCGCTCGCCCGCTTTGTGAATTTCTTCCAGGGAGTCGCGGAGCGGGTCGTCTTCTCGCAGCTTGGCGAGTTCCATCTTGCTGTAGCCGTTGATAACAGTCAACAGGTTGTTGAAATCGTGAGCCACTCCGCCGGCCAGCCGGCCGATGCTTTCCAGCTTCTGGGCCTGCCGGAACTGCTCTTCGATGCGCAACCGTTCCTGTTCCGCCTGTCTGGCCAAAGTGAGATCCCGGATGAATGCGCAAAGCACCGGGCCTTCCGCGAACTGCATCCGGATCACTGCGACCAACATGGGGAACTCCGAACCATCGGCCCGCGCGCCGATGGTCTCGTGCTCTTTAGGAACCGGCAGTCCTTGCACGCGCCGATCTGCCAGGGCCATTGCCTGATCCCGGCATTGCGGTGCAATCCGTAATTGGAAAGACGTGCCGTAAAGATCCTCGGTGCTTTGGAATCCGAACATCTGCAGGTATTCCGGATTGGCGTAGAAGATTCGGCCATCGCGCGCCATTGCGATGGCAATGGGGGCATCCTCGGTCAAGGTCCGGAATCGGGCCTCGCTGGCATGCAGGTACTGTTCGGCGGTCTTCCGGTCGGTGATATCCAGAAGCGAAACCAGGGCTTTCCGGTCTCCGTTGATGATCAGTGGCGCGGTGAAGACCAGGAGGCAACGCATTTCGACCTCGCCATCGCTCTCTACCGGCACCCACCGTTCAATCCCACCGTGGCGGTCGCCGCTCTGCAAAGTATCCAGAACCGCGCGGCGAAGAGTGCAATCGGGGCATGCCTGGCTGTAGCCGCACCCCAAAGGATGGGCGAGAGCATTCAGGCAGCCGATAGCGCTGCCCGTCCGCCGTCCGATCAATTCATCTTCCTGGAGCGTGGAGAACCTGGCTGCCGCTTCGTTGGCCTTCTCCACCCGCAGATCCTGGTCCACCAGCAGGAAGGCCACTGGAGCATTGGCTTGAATCGCGGCAAGTTCGGCGTGAGCTGCCTTGATCTCCTGTTCCGCCAGCTTCTGTGGGGTAATGTCTTGCGAGGTTCCGCGCAGCCTTACGATGCGACCGTGCTCATCCCGTTCCGCCTCTCCGCGGCCGATCCGCCACATGTGCCGGCCGTCGGGCAACACCATTTCGAGTTCCAGTTCATATGGCGTGCCATGCTCCATCGCCTGGCGCACGGCGTGTTGCAGACTCATCCAACTCTCTGGTGTATAAAGGGATTCCAGGTCTTCCAAGTATTGAGGGGCAATCAAACAACCCCCCGTGAGCCGCTTGAGCCCTTCCGACCACTCAATCCGGCCGCTCTCGGCATCACAGATCCAACTGCCCACGCGGGCGAGCCGCTGCGCCTCGTTCAGCCGCATCTCACTGATGCGCAGCGCCGTCTCCATGCGTTTGCGGTCGCCGATGTCCGTCAGAAATCCGTTCCAGAGAATGCTGCCATCGGCCTCGCGGACCGGCGTGCTGCGGCACTCGACCCATATCTCTCCTTTGCTCGGATGCCGCACCCGAAACTCCCCGCACCAGGGGGATGGGCTAGCGAGCACTCCCTGCATTTGATTCAGAAGCGCCGCCCGGTCTTCAGGATGTATGGCCGCCCAGATGGCCTGCTCCTCCTTTGCCAGTTCTTCCGCTGGAACCCCCCAGAAGTCCTGAACGGCAGAGCTGGCGTACAGAGCGGCGCCAGTGCCATCCGGGCGCAAACGATAGGAGAAGATGACGCCCGGAAACGTGGCCGCGACTCGCTGCAGCCGTTCCTGCAAAGCCAGCTTGTCGCGCAGGTCCTGTTCGGCCGACTGGGTGGCCGTGATGTCGCGCGCGACGCCCAGCACTCCCACCAGCCCGCCTTCCGAATCACGGAGGGCAGTCTTGACGGTCTCCATCAGGGCGCGGCGCCCGTCATGGAAGGTGACCCATTCGCGGTGGGTCACGGGGCTGGTGCTGGCAGCGGCCTGACGATCCCGTTCGCGATAGGCGTCGGCTTCCTCTCGCGTGAAAAAATCGTAGTCCGTCCTGCCCACTACGTCGGCTTCGGCCCTACCGAGGAAAACCTCCGTGGCGCGGTTGCAGATGAGCAGGACACCGTCGGGATCCTTCAGCCAGACCATGTCCGGGATCGCGCGGATCAGGTTTCTGAGAAATGCGGGGTCGACTGCTGCGCCAGGGGACATCTGGCCCTCCAGAGGCATAGTCGGATCTACCTCGTTTACACTTATCGGGATTAAGCCGATTCCAGGGCTACGCCTTCTTCGACTTCGTCGCCGTTCTCCAGCTTTTCGAGCAGGCGTGTGCCATACTCGAAGCCCTTGTCGAAGGCCTGAAGATTGAGCTTCTGCATCGCCGGAGGCACCGAGTCAGCGACCGCCTTGCGGAGCGCGTCGGCGTCCAGCAGGTTCGTCACCGCCCCGAAGAAGCCCACCATCACGATGTTGAGCACCACCTTACGGCCCAGTTCCTCCGCCAGGCGCGTAGCGGGAACCCCGTACACCCGGACGCCGTTGGGATAGCGGTCCACCCGCACCATCTCCTGCTCGGTGATCAGGATGCCGCCGGGCTTCAACTGCGGTGCGAAGCGCGTGAAGGCTTCCTGGCTCATGACGACAAGGATGTCGGCCTGGGTGACGTAGGGGTAGAGGATCGGCTCGGTGGACAGTATCACCTGCGCGCTCGACGATCCGCCGCGCGCCTCCGGGCCAAAGCTCTGGGTCATGGTGGCATAGCCGCCCTGGAAGATCGCGGCGGCTTTGCCGATCACGGCGGCAGCCAGAATGACACCCTGGCCGCCGAAGCCGGCAATTCGAATTTCGGTTAGCAACTGCAGCATGAGACCTCCGGTTCCGCATACCGGTCGCCCAGCGACTCGGTCATTTGCGCCCGCAACAGCTCCAGATAATCCGGGCGGTCGCGATCCACGAATTTGCCCACTACAATCTCACCCGACCTGGTCAGCGAGCACTCGCTGGTAGGCGCGCCGTGGCGGATCTTGCTGACTTCTTTGTAGAACTTCATGGCGTCCAGGCCGTCACCCATCTTGTTGCGGCGCTGATACAGGGTGGGGCATGGCGAAAGCACCTCGATGAAGCAGAAGCCCTTCTTGTTGAGCACCTCTCCCATGGAACGGCTGAGTTGTTTCACGTGATAGGTGGTCCAGCGGGCCACGTAGGAGGCGCCCGCAGCTTCCGCCAGCGCGACCAGGTTGAAGGACGGTTCGAACACGCCGTAAGGAGACGTGGCGCTGATCACGTGGTCGGGAGTGGTGGGCGCGGTCTGCCCGCCGGTCATGGCGTAGGTCAGGTTATTGACGCAAATCACCTTCAGATCCATGTTGCGGCGCGCGGCGTGGATGAAGTGGTTGCCGCCGATGGCGAACAGGTCGCCATCCCCCGAGTAGACCACTACCTGCAGATCGGGGTTCGACAGCTTGAGCCCGGTAGCGAACGGAATCGCCCGCCCGTGGGTGGTGTGGAAGGAATCGAGGTTGGCATACCCGGCTACGCGGCCGGTGCATCCGATTCCCGAGACCACCGCAACTTTATCCAGGTTGGCCTTGGAGTCTTCCAGGGCGCGAGTGAAGCAATTGACCGTGGTTCCGATTCCGCAACCAGGGCACCAGATGTGCGGCATGCGCTCCATCCGCAGAAACGGCTCTACGGGGTTGCGCGCGTCGGCCGGAATGTCATACGGAACTTCGAGTGTCGCGGTGTTCATCGGGCTGCCTCCTCAATGGCTTTGAGAATCGCTTCGGGGTTGTGGACGCTGCCGCCCGCATGCGTGACCGGGATCACCTTGGCTTTCCCTGCGGCCGCGCGGGCTACTTCGTGCACCATCTGTCCGAGATTGATCTCGGGTACGACAAACGCCTTCACCCGCCCGGCCAGCTCGCTGATCCGCTGTTCGGGGAAGGGCCACGCGGAGATGATGCGGAACTTGCCGGCGCGAACTCCCCGTTCGCGCGCCAGTTGCAAGGCCCTCTGCGCCACGCGCGAGGTGATTCCGTAGGAGACCACCACCACCTCGGCATCTTCCAGGTGCTCCGTTTCGCACAGCGCGCGCCCGTTGGCGAGCGGCTTCAGCTTATCCACCAGCCGC
>Ga0335081_10012023_pt1 | contig 14021 bp, 15 predicted proteins | sample Lox_Sample_35_FD_206713 | JGI IMG/M metagenome (GOLD analysis project Ga0335081, IMG submission 206713) | Soil microbial communities from Loxahatchee National Wildlife Refuge, Florida, United States - Lox_Sample_3.5 | ecosystem: Environmental > Terrestrial > Soil > Wetlands | place: USA... | reverse complement strand
AGTTCTTTATTGTTAAAGGAGATAATGTCATGAAAAACAGAAAACTTGCACGAATATTGCTGTCAATCGCTGCTCTATTTTTGTTTCTGGTTGCGATACTTCGTTTTCTCCTTCACGGTTTTACCGATCTCTCTGGCTGGGGATGGTTGTTTTTAGGATTGGTATTCGTGGCACTGGCAATCATAGATCTTCGCAAATCGGCTGATTAGCATTGGAGAACTCTGTGTTTTCATGTAATTGGTAGCTTGATAATTACCTGGGATTGCCAGACAGAGAAAGCGCAGTGCTCACCTGCCCAGAACCGCAGGCCGTCTCGCCCCGGCGTGCTCCCGGCCCGAACGGGGGTGCTGGGTCGCCGCCGCAGGGCGCAACGTGTTGCACCCCTACAAGAACGCGGGCGGCTTCTCGCAATGATATATAACGGTCATGCGAAAGAATGGATCGGTGGACATTATGGGAACTCCTCTTTAAAGTTTTACGGTGATGGAGTAATAGAATTAGAAGGAACAAGTATAGTAGGAGTTGGTGTGACTGAAGGAATAGATGCCAAGCTCTTCATTGTTAGTGGACCGATTTGTTCTGCACGATACTCCAAATTAGAGTCTTTACCTAAATCTAAGATTATAAATCCTGGATTTAATTGTTTTGAATTTCTATCAAATGTTGAAGCTATAATGTGATCGTTAAATGTCCAAAGAACGGCCCTTTCAGGTGAAGTATTCAAGACGAAAAAATTACTCTGAGTTACAGCATTTGTTCGACCAATAAGGTAGGAAACATATAAAGTACCTGCTAAAATAATTATAAACAGCAATATCCGCGGGCCGATTAATACGCTTAGTCTGTCAATAATAGATGGTGTTTTCTCTCTTTTATTTTTATTCTGATCGTTTATTTCGTCCACTGCACTGAGCTTGGCGATATATCCTTTTTTATCTCTTTGTGTGAATAGCGGAATCCAAAATTGCAGGCTTATTAGCAGCAAGAAACCTAAAAGAATCTCAAGCCATATCTTCCAATCATGTACTGTAAAGAAAAGATAAACAAGAATTAATATGAAGCTAAGAACATTGGATTGCAGGCGTCGTTTTATAGGTTCTGGTTGAGAGTTGATAATCCCTTGCAAGATATCATTGATCCAATATATGAAGAAGATGAACACTAATAAATAAAGAATCGCAAGGAATATCCTTGCCAAATCGAAAGAAGCAAATTCAATAGGAATATCAAAGATTGAGAAATACCCCAATTCGTAAAAATACACAATTAAATATGCCACAATGGGTATAGCAGCAAGAAATAAGGTATCTGATAGGCTAACCCCATTGAACAACCTTTGGAAAATACTTGAATCCGTATTTTTTTGAACCGCCGATTTGGTTTCGGCACTTTTCTTTACAGGCATTTCAAATCATAACCTCCTATTCAATCCATGTCGGTCATTATGCTTATTTTGCGCTCTTGATCATCTGCCGCGCCACTTGTTACCCGCGCAAGCGCACTTTGCCTATTTCAACAATGGCAAGGTGGTGATGCAAGTTCTCTCCAACTTCTTGCACGGCCCGCAAAACTTCCTGATTAAAGCGGTTAATGGGTTCGCTGTCGGAAATTCTAATGACCAATATTCCATGGTTTTCCGATGGCGGGAAATTCAGAATATTTGAGAAACCCAGGTCGCACGTGATGAGCAGGCGATTTTCTTGTTGAGCAAAAGCAAAAACCTCTTCATCGCTTTTGCCGCGCAAGCCCACGTCGCGCACATCCACGGCATCAAAACCCGCGTCACAAAGAACGCGGGCAGTGGAACGAGGTACATCTTCATCGATGAGATAACGCAAATCTACTTGGTCGCCCATATCTGTTCTTCAGCAAGTCGCAGCGCGGCATAATGCAATGCGTTATACACGTCTTGCTCGGTAATCCCATATTCCTGCGCGATATCTTTTACAGTCATCCCAGATGCGACGCGCGCAACAAGGGTATCCACAGGGACACGTGTGCCGCGAATCACCGGCTTGCCAAAGCGAACGGAAGGGTCAACAGTAATTCCAGAAGCAAGTTCAACCATAGTTACCTCTTACAACATGATACTTCTGAGGGAATCGAATGTCAATTCTGCTTCGCATGAAGAATTTACTTCGTGTTCTTGATCATCTGCCGCGCCACTTGCGTGAGTTCATGCGCGGAGCGCAGGGTGCCTTCGCCCACCTCGCCGAGCATCTGCGAGAGTTCGAGCAGTTGCGGCTCGCCCGTCAGACGCTCAACGCGTGTCAACGTGCGGTTGCCCTGGATCAGCTTCTGCACCTGATAATGTTCATCGCCGAAGACCGCCAACTGCGGCAGGTGCGTCACGCAAAAGACCTGATGGTTGCGTCCGAGATGCCAGAGCTTGAAACCGACCACGAGGCCCACACGTCCGCCGATGCCCTGATCGATTTCATCGAAGATCAACGATGGGATTTGGTCGGCGCTGGCTAGAATATTTTTCAGCGCCAGCATCAGGCGCGAGGTCTCGCCGCCGGAAGCGATCTTGACCAACGGCTTGAGTCCCTCGCCGGGATTGGGCGCAACAAGAAACTCCACGCGGTCGAAGCCGTTTGAGTCGAAGGCAACTCGTGCGCCGTCCGATAGCGGAATGCCGTTCGGGTCGGGACGCGTTTGGAAGTCCACGTCGAAGCGCGCCGCCGACATCTTCAACATGTCCAGTTCCTCTTCCATGCCTCTGCTCAACATTTTCGCGGCGGACTTGCGCTTGTCCGAAAGCATAACGGCCTGCTTCGACAAGGTTTGCAGTAATTGATTTTCTTCCGCTTCCAAGGCCGTGATACGCTCGCCGGCGTTGGAGATGGTTTCCAATTGTTTGCGGGCGTTCTCACCCGAGGCGATCACGGCGGGAATCGAGCCGCCGTATTTGCGGGTGAGGTTGTGAATCAAATTCAAGCGCTCTTCGACTTCGTCGAGCCGCTTCGGGTTGAACTCGATCTCATCCAGATAATCGCGCAGGCTGCGCACCAAATCGGCCAGCGTATCTTCCAGTGTGGCGGCTTCGTTCGCCAATTCTTCCTGCGCTTTATCGATCTTCGCCAAGCCCGCCAATGACCGTGCAGCCTGTCCCACCAGATCACTCGCTGCTGAAGATTCCTGTGAGCCTTCATCCAAAACTTCCAACGCCTGTTGCGCATATTGTGCCAATGATTCCGCATTCGCCAAGCGATCGCGTTCCTTGCGCAAGTCTTCATCTTCGCCGGGCTTCAACTTGGCACCTTCGATCTCCTCGGCTTGGAAGGTCAGCATCTCAAGGCGGCGGTCCGCGTCGGCTTGGGCCTGACGCAAGTCGTTCAGCTCGCGGCGCACATTCGTCAGCTTGTGATAGGTTTGACGATACTCGCTCAATGGTTTTGAAATATCTGCAAAGCGATCCAGCAAACCGAGATGGGCGCGCGGGTCGAGCAACGATAGATGCTCGGATTGCCCATGAATATCGATCAGCGCCGAACCAATTTCTTTTAACAATGAGACGCTGGCAGTCCGGCCATTGACGCGTGCGATGCTTCGTCCTTCACGCCGCACTTCGCGTGCCATCGTCAAATAATTGGGATCATCCAATAATTCTTCGCGCTTGAGAATTTCATGCACCGCTTCTTTTTCCGGACCTTTGAGATGGAACACACCCTCGACCATGGCCGCGTCTGCATCCGTTCGGATCACGCTCGCGTCGGTGCGGCCACCGACCAGCATCTCAACCGCGTCGAGGATGATGGATTTGCCCGCGCCGGTTTCGCCGGTCAGGATGATGAGTCCATGGCCGAGTTTGAGGTCGAGCTTATCAATGATGGCGAAGTTTTGGATGTGAAGTTCGGTGAGCATTATCCACCAATGCGCAGGCCAGAGATCTGTGTGTAGGCGGCGGGCACAGCCATGAATAAATAAACGACTTCCCAAACTGCGGGCAGGATCGTGCCCAAGCCCAGCCCCAGAGTCCCGGATAACAAATTCAGCAAAACGGGAAGTGCAAATAACAATAGTGCCGGCACTGCGCCAGCGACAATACCAACTGCCGAGGTCAGGAAGAGGGAGCGTGACCTTCTGTTTTTGATGAAGCGCAAAACAAGGTTGCCGATCACCACGCCCGCACCTGGCGCCAGGAACAACACCAAAATTCCAAAGAAGAATTGGCTGGCAAAGAACACCAGCACGCTGGTGATCCCCGAACCAATGGCGGCGACGATGAACGCCACGATGTAGTCGTACCATTGCGCCGTGTCGAATTTCTTCTGCTGTTCGCGCACGCAGTTCTTACAGCGATAACCGGTGGGAGTCAGCACCGCGTCTTCGGCGCAGATCGGCCTCTCGCAGCGATTACAGCGCAAGGTGGTGGGACGATTGGGATGAATATAGCAATATAAAGTTTCGTCAGTCATTGAATGTTCCTAAATTTGAGGCGTATTCATATGGGCGTTCAAGTTACGATAAAAATATCCAGGGTCGCCAAAGCGCACGAACTGCGCCGTGTATTCCGCAGCCTTGATATTCACGCGATCATCTTCCGCCAGCGGCATCGGCGCCTGACCATCCACGCTCATGACCGTGTTCTCGCTCTTCACCAGGATGCTGACCGATGAACCTTCGGAGAGCACCACGGCGCGATCCACAGATAGATGCGGTGCAAGCGGAACCAGCAGGATGTTTCGCAATTCAGGCGGCAGGATGGGTCCGCCCGCTGCCAGCGCATACGCGGTTGAACCAGTGGCGGTCGAAGCGATCAAGCCATCGCATACATACGACGTGAGCAGGCGTCCATCCACGCTGGCAGTCAAATGGATGGACTTCAGGTTTGCCCCGCGGCTGACGACCGTTTCATTGAGAGCGTGCCAGTTCCCAAGGGTTTCACCGGCGCGCACGTGCTGGACGGACAACATCATGCGATGTTCAATCCAGGCTTCACCCTTGAATAAGCGCTCGAGCATCTCGCGCCATTCACTGCGCTCGATCTGGATCAGAAAACCAAGCCGTCCCAAGTTGATTCCCAAAATCGGGACGCCGCACGGCGCGCACAAATGTCCGGCACGCAACATCGTTCCATCGCCGCCGACTGCGATCAACACATCGAATTCTTTATTCTTCACCCGCGTTCGAAGCTCCTCATCATAAATCGATCCATGCGGCGCGTCGAAGCCCTTGGCCTTCAGGAACTCCACGATCAAATCCGCTTCGGCGTGCGAATCGGCGATGCGCGGATACGTGACGATCACAGGCTTTTTCGGTACGAATGAGTCAGCCATATGAAATATTATACATTGAGTTGGCGTCAAACCAAGCTTTGGTCGCACACTTTTTTAAACCCGCATCGGCGGCAGCGCGCCGCGTCTTCATGCGAACGTGGGACGCTTTTGCGAAGCTCATCGCGTCTCATCTCCGCCAATTGGTCGAGCAAGGCTGATTCAAGTTGCGGCGTGTAATCCACTGCGAAGTCGCGATTGGAATAATGGATGATGCCATATGGAGGACGTTTGCCGTATGTCTTTTCGACCAGCAGGCAATAGGCAGCCAATTGGAAGATGTGCGAATCATAAGGCGCATCTGGAACGCGTCCGGTCTTGACCTCGACTGGAATCAGCTTCCCGTTTTGTTCCACCAGATAATCAGGCTTGCCCGTCAAGCCGAGTTCATTGCTAAACAGCGGCTTCTCGACCGCGCCCCAAGCGCGCGTATCCGTGTAGATGACGCGTCCGCCGGGTAGACCCGCTTCACGTCGCTGACGAGTTGATTGCCAAAAGAAAATAATGGCAACGGCAAAAATTACGAGGGCGATATAAAGGATCATATGAATCGCAGAGCGAGATAAACAACGAGTAGAGTCAATGCGACCAGAAAGAACAGCAGACTTAGAGTCCGGAAGAGTCCCGCCGCCAAAACTTTGCGTCCATGCCGCCGATGAAGTTCCGTGCCGGTTGCCATCTCAGCGCGGTTTTCGGATTCCACCCCATCTCTGCGATACATCCAGGCGCGGCGGCAATAAAGATAGGTCCCAATATCAGATGCACGAAGTATGGGTGGCATCGGCACAGTATAGCACAAATTTTCTATTGGCGGATTCGGTTGTTTTTAAGTGGCCGCGTTGTCTAAGTATCGACTTGATTTTAAAATGAAACCCTGATAGAATATCAGAACATATGTTCTTTTTATTCTTATCGAAACAGGAGCGAAAGAATGGCAACCAACTTCATGAACGACATTCGAAAAGGTCTGGAAGAAAAGCGCGCCAATGTATGTGAAGGATGCAAAGTGGATGAAGCCGGCTTGGAAGTTGAACTGGATGTTCAGCCCCACCTGCAAGTGATCGACGAGTCACTTCGAAAACTGGAAGAAGGCACATTGGGTGTTTGTACAGTGTGTCAAGGAATGGTGGATGAAAGCCTTTTACAAATGGATTACACTGCCTCCGTTTGCCTTGGCGATTACTCAACCCAGGAACGCCGCCAGCTCGAGGATGAGTTGGAACTTTCCCAGGTAATCCAACGCGCGTTGTTGCCTCAACAGGTTCCAGATATGACCGGCTTCGACATTGCCGGTTACAGCCGCCCGGCGCAGATCATTGGTGGTGATTACTTTGACTTTCTACGGTTCAAGGATGGTGCGCATGGATTTGTGGTTGCGGATGTAAGCGGTAAAGGCATTTCGGCCGGCATCCTGATGACCAGCCTACAGACCGCCTTCCACACGATCGTGCCCGAAACCGATTCGCCGCTCGAGGTGCTGGAGAAGATCAACCGGCTTTATATTCACAACATCAAATTCACAACCTTTGTCACCATTTTCTTCGCCAAAATAGACCCAGGCACATGCACATTGGTCTATGCCAATGCAGGGCATAATCCTGCTTTGCTCTATCATGGCGGGACCAAAAAACATGAATGGCTGAAACGAACCGGTATTGCAATCGGATTGATGGAAAGATTCGATGTCCGCGCTCAGAGCTTGCAACTTGAAAGCGGAGATATCCTTCTGTTTTATACCGACGGTGTTACAGAAGCAATGAGTCCTCAACGGGAGCCATTTGAACGCGACAGGCTGGTAGAAATTATCGCACAAAATGAGGGCACTTCTGCAGATGAGTTGATTCAAAAGATCCTTCAATCCCTGAATAAATTCGCACAAGGAAACCCGCTTGCAGATGATGCGACGTTGGTGGTGTGCAAGGTTCAATAGGAATAACTCATCGCGTGAAAGACTGTGAGAATATAGCAAGATCTTGCCGATAAGGCATGGCACATCATCAGTGTGCACGTGGACAAATCGGTTGTGTCAAAGATGTATAATCGCGGCATGACCGATTTTCGTTTCTTTCATCCCATCGAAGTTCGTTACGGTGATCTTGATCCGCAGGGACACGTCAACAATGCCAAGTATCTGACCTACTTCGAGCAGGCGCGCGTAATGTATTTCGATCGACTCGGGCTGTTCAGCGCTGACCGATCTTTCATGGATATTGGCGTGATCATCGCCGACATCCACATTGCTTATCATGCGCCAGTGCGTTTGAATATGCCCGTCAAGGTTGGCGTACGCACAAAGAAGATTGGCGGCAAGTCCATCGTCTTGGAGCAGGTGATTGTGGAAGCTACAACAGGCAAAGAAGTGGCAAAAGGCGAGGTTGTGATGGTCACATATGACTACCGCGATCAAAAAACAATTCCCGTGCCGGATGAATGGCGTGAGAAAATTTCAAGGTTCGAGGGATTATGAAATCAAAAGCTGAAAAACACTCTCCGTTAAAAGACAAACCTCTTCGCTATGCAGGGCAATCTATAGATGAGCAAATTGAGAATTTAAGAGATAAAGCATTATTCTATGTCTTATATCCTGCATTTATACTTTTATATATTGTCATGCAATGGATGAATACAATCTTTCTACCATCTAAATCTTCTATCTCAATTTCTCCATACATTGGCGATGTTATTTTCTGGGGCATAATAGCGTATTGTGTCTACAAAATCTTTCAAATCTTCAACGAGATTAAAAGACTTGCAATGGCACGCGACGGCGAAAAAATAGTTGCGGAGGGATTGCAAGAATTAATAAAGCAAGACGCCGCAATACTTAACGATATACGAGGAGATAAGTTCAATATTGACCATGTGGTTATTTCTCCACATGGAATTTACTTAATTGAAACAAAAACTTACTCAAAGCCGGCGAAGAAAGATACAACGATTTCTTTTGACGATGAAAATGTATACGTGAATGGAAGAGTTGTAGATCGAAAGCCAATCAATTAGGCAAAAGCATTATCCAAATGGCTTCAAGAGTTATTACAGAAAAGCACGGGAGAAAAATTTTTTATCCAGCCAGTTATCTTATTTCCAGGCTGGTTTGTTGAATCAATGAAGAGGGGACAGGAAGTGTGGATTCTGAATCCAAAAGCTCTGTCAACATTCATCGGTAATGAGCCGGTAAGGTTGAAAGAAACTGATGTTCATTTGGTAACATTTCATCTTTCGAGATACATTCGCACTTATGAAGCAAAATAAAAGGGAAAATATGAACTTCACTGACTACCAACAAAAAGCAAAAGGCACCGCCAAATATCCCGTCATTGGACACGGCGTGATTTATCCCACACTTGGCTTAACCAACGAGGCGGGCGAAGTGGCAGGCAAGATCAAAAAAGTATTTCGCGACAAAGATGGCGTTATCAGTGACGAGACGCGCCAAGCGCTCACAGCCGAACTGGGCGACGTCTTATGGTATCTGGCACAAGTTGCAACCGAATTGAATTTATCTTTGGATGAAATTGCAGAATATAACATCGCCAAATTGCTGGATCGTCAGGCGCGCGGAAAAATTCAAGGCGATGGCGATAATCGTTAATCGGAATCCGTGATTCGGAAGTCGAGATGCGAATCTTTTCCGATTTCCTATTTCCAATTCACTATTCCCGAATCGCGTTTCTCTTCATTATATCCACTTACAAACCTGTTTATACGGCGTAAGGAATTTCTAATCTTTTTCCTACACAGACTCCCCTTGCTTTTTGGTACAATCATTCCCGACAGTCCTTGTCTGATTGGAGATTTGGAGAATAACTTATGGCTGGCATGGAACGCTTTACCCAGCGTGCACGACGGGTATTAAGCCTTGCTTCTCAAGAGGCGGAACGGTCGCATCAGGAAAACATTGGCACCGAACATCTTCTGCTCGGATTGATCGAAGAGGATGGCGGCGTGGCGGGACGTGTCCTGCGCGAACTCGGATTGGAATCAACGCGCGTGCGCGAAATGGTCGGACGCGTTTCGATGGATGGACACGCGCTCAGCGCCAAACTTGAGCTGGCGAGTGATACACAGCAAGTCCTTGAATATGCGGTGGATGAGGCGCGCCGCCTCGGCCATCATTATATCGGCACGGAACATATCTTGCTAGGCCTGGTGCGGGTCGAAGGATCCGCGATGGAAGTTCTTCGTCGACTCGGTGTGACGGCCGACCAAATTCGCAGGCAGACTCGACGCGTGCTTAATGAGACCGCCTCCTCCCCGGCCCCGGCCGGGGCACCGCAATCGGGACGCGCTCCAACTTCCGGGCCCAAGACTCCGCTCACGGATCAACTTGCCGTGGATCTCACCACCATGGCGGAGGAAAAGAAACTCGATCCGGTCATTGGCCGCCAGATGGAAATCGAACGCGTGATTCAAATTTTGGCGCGCCGCACAAAAAATAACCCAGCATTGATCGGCGAACCCGGCGTGGGCAAGACCGCCATCGTCGAAGGACTCGCCCAGCGCATCGTCGAAGGCGATGTGCCTGCACCGCTGATGAACAAGCGCGTGCTTCAACTCGATGTGGGTTCGCTGGTGGCCGGCACGATGTACCGCGGTCAGTTCGAGGAACGACTCAAACGCGTCATCGATGAGCTGAAACAATCCGGCGCGATTTTATTCATTGACGAAGTCCACATGCTGGTCGGCGCGGGAGCCGCGGGTTCTTCTGTCGATGCAGCGAATATTTTAAAACCCGCCTTATCGCGCGGCGAACTGCAAGTGATCGGCGCGACGACACTGGATGAATACCGCAAACACATCGAACAGGATGCCGCACTCGAACGCCGCTTCCAGCCGGTGCAGGTGGACGAACCTTCCGAAACGGAAACGATTGAAATCCTCAAAGGCGTTCGAAGCGCGTATGAGGAACATCATCACCTCGTGATCTCGGATGAAGCCCTCGTCGCTGCGGCGCATCTTTCGTCGAGATATGTCACCGAACGCTTCCTGCCCGATAAGGCGATTGACTTAATTGACGAGTCATCCTCGCGCGTGCGCATGTACAAGAGTCCCGCCGCGAAACAGGCCAAGGATTTATTTGGTCAACTGCGGACCGCGCGTCAGAACCGCGCCCTGGCACAGGAAGAGGGCAACCTCGACGACATCAAGGAATGGGAGGACCGCGAAACCGATTTAGGCTCACAAATCGAACGCCTACGCTCCGGCTGGGATCGCGCCAATAGCCCCGTGGTGACGGCGGAAGATATTGCCGAAGTCGTCTCGATGTGGACCGGTGTGCCGCTGATGCAGCTAGCGGAAGAAGAATCACAACGCCTGCTTAAAATGGAAGATGAACTGCGCAAGGCCATCATCGGGCAGGACGATGCCATCGAGGCGATCAGCCGCGCGGTGCGCCGCGCCCGCGCCGGGTTGAAAGATCCGAAGCGCCCGATCGGTTCATTTATTTTCCTTGGTCCGACCGGCGTCGGCAAAACGGAACTCACCAAAGCCCTGGCCAAGTTCATGTTCGGCAGTGAAGATGCCGCGTTGCAACTGGATATGTCCGAGTTCATGGAACGACATACCGCCTCACGTTTAGTCGGCGCGCCTCCCGGTTATGTTGGATACGAAGACGCAGGTCAGCTCACTGAGGCCCTGCGACGCCGTCCATATTCCATCGTGGTCTTCGATGAAATCGAAAAGGCGCACCCCGAAGTTCACAACATGCTTTTGCAGATCATGGAAGAAGGTCATCTCTCCGATGCCAAAGGGCATAAGGTGGATTTCCGCAATGCGATCATCGTGATGACTTCCAATATCGGTGCGGATATGATCAAGAAAGGCACGGCTCTCGGCTTTGCCCTCAAACGCGACGAAGAGAATGAGGAACGCCTTTCGTATGAAGACATGCGCAAGAAGCTGACCGAGTCATTGAAGAAAGTTTTTCGGCCAGAGTTTTTGAACCGCCTTGACAGCGTGATCATTTTCCGTTCGCTCAACAAGGAAGACATTAAGAAGATTGTCTCGCTCGAACTGGATAAAGTTTCGGAGCGGCTCAAAGATCATAACCTCATGCTGACGGCAACCCCTGTGGCGCTTTCAGCCTTCGCGGATCAGGGCTACGATGCTGATTTTGGAGCGCGCCCACTGCGCCGCGTGATCCAGCAAAAGGTCGAGGATCCACTATCCGATAAATTGCTCTCCGGCGAGTTCACCGATGGCGATTCGATCCTTGTGGACGCTGACCCTGATGGCGAGATCATGCTGACAAAAGCGGCGGCCGCGGTTCCCGAGCCGAGCGCATAAGAATAATATCAAACAAAGAGCGTAGAGAAATTCTCTACGCTCTTTGTTTTTAGCTAATGAGCTGGCATTGCTTTAATTACTCGTACAGATGTAGGTCGGCTGATTCCTTTTAATTCGAGATGTCGGTCTTCAAGTTCTTGTGTGTCAATTCCTGCCGACTTGATCGCGTCCTCACTAACTAGTATTTCCCCTGCTGCGGCGTGTGATGAAAGCCGCGCACATAAATTCGCGGCACTTCCCAACACCGCAATTTCATTTACTCCGTTTGCCGAACCGACCGCGCCCACATAAGCCATTCCTGTGTGAATTCCAACGCCCACCGGCACCCAGGGCCCATTTGGATTTTCGTGGCCGGTAACGCGCAATAGTTCGCGGGCAACATGCACAGCAACTTTCGCATGATCGTTACCAGCAAAGCGCGGCACAAACAATGCGATCACTTGATCGCCCATCAGCCGATTAACCATCGCATTGTGCGCGATCAAAACGGCACTGGTCTCCTTGTAAAAGCGCTGAATCATTTCCTTGAATTCGGAGGTTGGTCTCGACTCAGCCAGAGAAGTGGAGCCGCGCACATCCGCAAACAATATACTGAGTTCAACTTCCGCGCCGCTTTCCGTTTCGCGCGCCATTGACTCGCAGGAGCTGCAGAGCCTTGAACTGAAACTGGACGGTTTGGAACCCATAAAACGCAAAAGGGTTCCGCCAATGCCCGCCATTGGAACTCCGCATTCAAAGCAATGTGGACTGCTCGGGATGAATTTGTAGATTCCATTGAAAAACTGTAGTCCAAGCGCTAACCATTGAGGAGGAGGCACGCGCCATTCTCCCATCATATACCAGTACCAGATTTCGTCGGAAACTTTCTTCTTATCCATTGGATGACTCTATATTTAAAAACTTTTTTTATCCATTAAATTATAGAATGAAACTATAATACTTCCTTAATAAAACTTTATACTCTCACGTTGTCTTATACAACAGATAGGTCTATTATACTTAGAGAAGGAGAATTTATCATGGATAATCAATTGCAAACCGCAACATTGGCAGGAGGATGCTTCTGGTGTCTCGAAGCCGTTTTCGACGAAGTCAAAGGCGTGCGTTCGGTGGAGTCCGGTTACACCGGAGGGACAAAAGCGAATCCGTCTTACCGTGAAGTTTGCACCGGCACGACCGGTCACGCCGAGGTGACACAAGTGACCTTCGATCCGAAGATCATCTCGTATCGTGACGTGCTCAACGTGTTCTTCGCCATCCACGATCCGACCACGCTGAATCGCCAGGGCAACGACGTCGGCACGCAATATCGTTCGGCGATTTTTTATCATAACGAGGAACAAAAGAAGGTTGCCGAGGAAACGGTCAAAGAATTGAATGACCAGCATATTTGGGACAAGCCCATCGTTACCGAAGTGACCCAGCTCGATAAATTCTACATGGCGGAAGATTATCATCAGGAATACTTCGCCAAGAATCCATTTCAACCGTATTGTCAGGCGGTGGTCGCGCCAAAGGTCGCGAAATTCCGCAAGCATCATTTGGAGATGCTGAAAAAACAGACTGCATAAAACAAAGAGCGCAGAGAAAATTCTCTGCGCTCTTTGTTTTATAAGACGTTGTTCACATGAATGACTTTCTATAAAAAATTATCTTAGAGAGCTATTACAGCCTTTCAATGTTGATAAGGCATATCTAACTAAACTGCAAAGAAAAAATCTTGTAGAAATTAAATGAGCTTAGTAATATAGGACAACGTTCATCCAATAAAAATAAAAGGAGTTCATGTGAATCATTTACGTTTCAAAAATCAGAAGGGTCAAGGATTAGTAGAATATGCACTTATTCTTGTGCTGGTTGCCGTCGTTGTGATTGGCGTATTGACAGTCATGGGTCCCCAGATCGGCAATGTTTTCAGTTCGGTCAATAGCAGCATTTCGAGCCTTGGCAGCGGAGGCATCGCTGGGGGCGGGGGCGGTGGCGGCGGAGCACAACCAACCGCTCCTAATTGCAGTTCTCAATGGACCGCTTACGTTAATGCATATAATAATTATCAAAACAATCCAACTCCGACGAATTTAACCGCGAAGGTCAATGCATTTCAAAGTTATAATTCTTGCTCCGGAGGATAAATAGAAATCTATGCATATCAAAGCTATAGTTCTTGCATAGGTAATCCGTCCCGAAAACTACATTTTCCAAACACACAAAGCCGCTGCTTATAGCGGCTTTGTGTGTTCCACTTGGACAACAGCCACCTTTTCGTTATAAAACTGCCCACTCTTGGTATAATCTCGCCCTATGAAATATCATATATGGACCGAAGGTTGTCAGATGAACGTGGCCGACTCGCAACGCGTCGGCTCGTCGCTGGAGCATTTGGGCTACACCTTTACTGATATTATTGAAGAAGCCGATGTTATTGTTTTGAACACCTGCGTGGTGCGTCAATCT
>Ga0335081_10012022_pt1 | contig 14021 bp, 15 predicted proteins | sample Lox_Sample_35_FD_206713 | JGI IMG/M metagenome (GOLD analysis project Ga0335081, IMG submission 206713) | Soil microbial communities from Loxahatchee National Wildlife Refuge, Florida, United States - Lox_Sample_3.5 | ecosystem: Environmental > Terrestrial > Soil > Wetlands | place: USA... | reverse complement strand
GTCTGTCTCCAACGCGCATCCTAGATTGTACGCAAATGATGTTCAATGTGGGCAACAGAGTTCGAGGAATATTGAGCGGAGCAGATTCCAATCGGCGCAACACAGACATCACAGAATCTGCGTGCAAGCTCGACAAACCTCCGTGACCTGTCGCCATCGCTTGGAAGAGAGTGAACGCTTCTTCACCTCGGACTTCGCCCACGATTATATAATCGGGCCTCTGTCTCATCGCGGCTTTCAACAGATCAAACAACGAGATCTCCGCAGTGCTGCCAGCCGTTCCGAAACCTAGCCTAGCGATAGATGCGATCCAGTTCTTGTGCGGAAGATTGAGTTCAGGCGTATCTTCGATTGTGATTACTTTGTTGTCGGGAAGAATGAACATGGAAATACAATTTAACAGTGTTGTCTTCCCGGATGCCGTGCCACCGGAGACGAGGATACATGCCTTCTTCTCAAGCGCGTACCAGAAGAACGCTGCCATCTCAGATGTCATCGTGTTAAATGAGATGAGATCGGTGACGGTCAAGGGGTCCGCTTTGAATCGGCGCATCGAAAAACTGCTACCGTGACGTGTTACCTCCTTAGCGTACGTGAGTTGTAGGCGGCTACCGTCGGACAAACCGCCGTCCACGATTGGAGAGGCGATCGAGATGTGTTTGCCACATAAATATGCGAGCTTCACAACGAAATTATCTAGACTCTCGTGATCCTCGAACTTCACGTTCGTTGGTATCGACTCGTATTGCCTATGCCAAACATAGATCGGCACATTCGGTCCATCACAGCTAATGTCCTCAATCATATGATCCCGCATTAGAGGTTCAATTTTGCCCGCGTAGATGAAGTCCCGCGTCAGATAATACATGAGTTTCTCGAGAGTTTCCGCTTCAATCGATATTTTGTAGGCTTTCACAATTGTCGAGACTTTCGATCGAAGCAATTTCTCTGCCTCTGCCTTCGTCGAAATCTTCCTCACATCTACGTCCAGTTCTTCTACCAAGAGGGAATGAATCTTGTTCAGTACCACTTTGTCGCTCTCGAGAAGTGTCGGCTCAATGACGTAGTATAGTAGCCCGCCAGTGAGGGGATCGTGTGTTATTGCGGCGTAGGCATATGGTTCGATTAGTGGAAATACCTCTTTGAAACTCGCGGGAACATCTGCCGTGGGTTCGGCGGGTTTCTGAATCAAAACGGTAGAAGCCGAGCTTTTGCTCTGACCCTTACCTTTTCCGTTATGGGGCAGCACCTGTCGTAACCGCGACGCAGAAATTAGTTTGTCTCGAACGAGATCAATTTTTGCCATTTCAGGTCACAGGTTCGAATAGTAAAGAAGGGAAAGGAAAGAAAGAAAGGAGTTTTAGCTGTTTGAGCCTGCAATCGCAGAATAGGAGAACACGGCACCGTCGATGCTGACGACTTTGACTACGTACGAAACTCCAGCGCTATAGGCGCCCGCAGTCAAAGTGCCAAAAGTCGCTACACACGATGAACCGACCTGAAGTGTATACGCCGGGTTAGTACTGGAGCACGTTCCTGATGGAGCCGTGACGCTGGCTCCATTAATGAACCAGTCCGCAAATGTAACCTGTGCAGGACCAACGTTTCTGAGTGTTATACTGAGACTCGTAAGAGTTCCCCAATTGTATGCTTCCATTATGACTTGCTGTTTGACTTGCTGTCCTCCGCTGGTTTGTAGCCCGCCTAGCAGGCCAATTGAGAATACGTAGACGATGATTGCTGCGGCTACGGCGATTGCTATGAGTAGGAGTGTTGCGATTACTGCTGAAACTGCTCGGTTGTTGAAGTGCTTCCCCATGATCCACATGCTTACATTTCACCTCCATGTCGTGAAAGCATAATCAAACTTCGCGAAAACTCGACTAACGCTCGGCACATAGTTAAGGTCAAAGACATATCGAAACATATCGTTGTGAAGAAAACGTGAACGCACCTAGACGACCACTAGGGAAGTCTTTCGCGACGCATTGCAAGAGAAGTGTTGCGTTTGGCAAGCTATTCCTTGGAAATTTCAAAGACCAAAGGTGACGAAGTTAGTTTCGCATCGAGTTTAGAGTTCAATACTCCTTCGAGGAATCCGGTGAGGAAGGCGAGGTTGTTGATGAAAGGGTTTCGGACGACGATGTAGTCGTCTCGGAGCATGAGATCTCCATAACCCAGGACCCTGAGTCTGTCAAGGATCTTTGACCAGTTCTCCTTTCTGGCTGGATCCAAATTCATCCCTGCGTGCAATGAAACACCTGTCAATTCGCCGATGCTGCGTGCTGCGTCTCTTTGCTTCTCGGGTGGGATGAGGTCGATCATTTGTTGGATGTTTTGTTGACTGAAGAAGGCTGCTCGGCTCATGCCGATGTAGTATTCGCCGGGGAACTTCCAATCCTGGATTCCGATGGTGCGGTAGACGTCGACCATTTTCGTTATGAAGGGCTTTATTCCGACTTCTTTACCATCACGAATAAGCTGTTCCAGGTATTGCCGGTCCCTCTGATCGAAAATGATGGTGGTACGCTTCCCCACCAGTACCATCAGCCCTTCAAACTGACTCCGTTTACCGCGTTATTATGCAGTGTTATGCTCATAAGCATATTCACGTAGTATTCCGTATGATATCTAGACCGGTACACCGCAAAAACGCGTGAGCTGCCCGTTCTTAGGCCATAGTCTACAGTTATGGGTGTAGGGTGATCAGCTTGCGTTGGCTAACTAGTGTGCAAGGGCGGTTAGACCCAATCTCTTGAGCACGGTTGAAGCATCTTCCCTCCTGATCTTCAATCCCGTCACGGCGATAAGGATAAACAGCCCAATCAACCGCCCTTCGTAACCAACGAAGATCGCTATGTCTCCGAAATTCTCGAACACCAAAAGAAAACCCAACTGTTCGATGAATAGAAAAACGAAAGCAACCGCAACGACACCTTCACTTGCCTTTTGGGTCAAGGACCAGTTGCGAATAGTTTCGTAGATTAGGTATAGGGTTGAGAGGCCCATGATCAATCTGAGGGGCATCTCTAAGGCCGAGGCCATCAAACCTGCACCGGCACCCTCGACGACGAGAGCATAGGTGACTACGCCTATAGTGACTAGGACGGGGATCGCTATTTCGAGGATGATGGATTGACCGATGATCATGAACCGTGTTCTGCGCGCATAGGTCAACGCTAGGAGTAGAAGCCCATAGGTCTGGGTTAGAAGAGAAACCGTCTCGAAACCATTCGTTAAGGAAGACGGTATCAGCAAGCTTGGTACGCTGACGATGAAGCCCACCGCCACCAGAGCGAACCCCGCTGGGACACATAGGAGATACGAGATACCTGAAACCTTGCAGGGTTGTATAGTGAAATATGCCAGCGCGAGTGCTGCAGCGGCTGAGATTATATCCGCTATAAGTATTAGCGCAGAAACCATAAGGCCCACGAGCTTTGCTACCAGTAGCTACAAAGGGTCTAATTGTGGTTGCGTTCCATTCCTTACATTGACCGCTCACTCGCCGTTGCAGTAGCTGTTTTCCTGCTCGGCAGCGGAGTAGGTTACCTTCTTCTCCTTAGTCTGAGACCACTGCAACTGCTCATGATGGGCCTCCTGTCAGTGAGGATGATCTCCCCCATAGAGACAGCAAACCAGGCTGGGGCCGCATATGTGTGGTTACTTGTGATGGCGAACAACTCTGTTCCGGTTATCCTGTCATTTCTGTACATCTTCATACTGGTCAGAGTGAATTGGACGCCGCCTTTGAGCGTCGAGAGAAAACTTGGATTACTCTATGGTTACTCTTGCCTTTGCTCGTTCCTCGTAGGTTTCTTCGGGTTTGGGTCGGTACTGGCGATGGGGTGGGTGCTTGGTGGAACACGTCTACTGACCAGTTTGCTTCTGGAATCATGGGTTCATGGCCCGATAGAGGTGGCTGGGGTTCTGCTGTCCGTCTCTGAGCCGATGAGATTGGCAGCTAGGCTACGAAAAGGCGTAGTTGACATAAGAAAGGGTTTGCTTGCTGATTTGCCGTTGGTAGCGGTTTGTTTGCTTCTGTTGTCAATCGCTGCGGCGATCGAGGTCTACGTTCGTCTTTGAGGTTTGAGGTTGCGCGGCGAGTTGTGTGGCTTCATGTCTCAGTTTCTCACCCAGCAACGCGTAATCTCTCAGGAAGCGCCTTCCATGCTCTGTTACTTCGTAGGTGGTTCCAGTCTGCGTATGTGTGACCTTGAGGAATCCGGCCATCGCAACCTGCCTCTCATATTCGTCTGTTCTGTTAGCGCTCGTGTTAGTATGCTTGCCCTTAACGTCGAATGCTGTTAAGGCCATGACGGCGCCCATGACCACACCCAACGCCAAGGCGAAGAGGCTGAGTGCCCCGAGGCTGCGGACGAGTGCGGAGGCGTTTGCAGCGAAGTCCATCGAACCATTTGTGTAGATCGAGACGACGAGCCGATTGAAGTGAAAGGTCGCGTCGGGCAGGATGAGCGCGAATACGATCGCGAGCGCGACTGAGGCAAGGACCGAGGTCTCCGCTAAGAATAGCCTCTGGTGTTTCAAGGCGAGCCCAATTCCCGTACGACGATTGTAGTATTTAGCATCCACCCTTACGCTGATCGTTCAAACGTTACTGGGAAGCGGCGCCTTAAGACAAGCCTAGTTTTCATCTCCAATAACTAAATCGTAAAGTCGTTCGGCAAGCGCATCGCTGGATATCCCTTTACGGTGTACCTGATGAGGCAATCTACGGATTTGCGTGCCGGCGACCAACTTAGTTCAATTTGTGTTCTCAGTGTTCGGTTCCGTGTTGAACGCTAGTCAAGTAGGCGTTCTCGCCTACTACGCGGTCTAACGCAACGCCGTGTGCTACGGCTTGCGTCATGTCGGTCTTGCTAACAATTCCCGTGAGTTTTCCGTTCTCGTCGATCACCGGTAGGCCACTGATCCTGTGAGTGGACATCAACTTCGCGGCAATAGAGAGTGATGAATTTTGGTTGACGCATAGCGGTTGGTCGGACATGAAATCCCTCGCCGTGATTCGACGAATAACCACCGCGCGCTTGAGCAAGTCGGATGCGAGTTCGGGACCACTTGACACGTAGAGTCGGGACAGGTTGGTGACGTTGTTTGCGAGCGTGATGTCGGCGATCGTAATGATACCCGTCGGCTTACTGTCTCGGTCAGTAACGATTACACGAGAGATTCTGTGCTTTAGCATTAGGCCGATCACAGCGAAGACTGAGTGAGATGGTTTGACCGTGATCGGGTTTGGGGTCATGAATCGGGTTACTGGGCAGCTGCTGCCCGCCAGAGCGAGGTAGGTCACAACATCTGCTTTTGTTATGATTCCCTCTAATTCTCCATCCATAACCACTAACGAACTAATCTTCTTCCTCATCATCGCTTCAGCCGCTTCCTCAACGGGCGCCGAAGCTTTGATGGTTGACAGGGTTGAGGTGGCTAGTTCCTCCGCCCTAATCTCGTCTAACCCCCGCATATCCTCATCCCCCAAGAGAAACTCGATCACGTCCTTCTCCGACACGATTCCGACCGGCTTAGACTTCTGATCCAACATCACGACCCTTGCGATTCGATGCTCAGCGAGTAGCTCGAGGATGTCGTAGAGGGAGGTTGAGGGCGCGCATGTCACGACGCTTCTGCTCATATACTCTCGTACGGTGGTCGTTGCTGCTCACCAACTCAAGTGAGCTTCCTAACCGACTCTGCCCATATCAAATAGTGTATAACCAAAACGAACAGGCAACTCAACCGTTAATCCCTACACGACTCATCCTCCGGCGAATTTCTACGGGTCTTAAGAAGGCCGAATAGTTAACAAAAGCCCGAGTTACACGGTTCATCAACCATGTTCCAATTTGACGAGGAAAGAATCTTAGAGGAAATTAAGAAACGGGACACACGCCGCATAATGTTGCAAATGCCCGAGGGGTTAAAGCCGGTCGGTTTCGGGCTGGCTAAGAAAATCGAGGCGGAGGCGGGAGTTGAAGTATTCCTGTCGGGAGACCCGTGCTACGGGGCCTGCGATCTGGCATTAAACCCTATGAAGTTCGTTGATGCGGATTTGCTAGTTCACCTTGGACACGCTGAGATCCCAGGCGAGTTTACTGACGAGAACGTACTCTACATCGAAGCACGATCAGACGCTCCCATAGACGTCCCCATGACTCAAGCCGCAGGAATGCTTGAGAAGGAGCATGTGATCGGTCTGGCGTCAAACGTGCAACACATTCACCAGTTAGAACGCGCAAAAGAAATACTGATGGAACATGGAAAGGAGGTTCTGATTGGACGCGCGTCTGGTTGGCTGAAATATCCCGGCCAGGTCTTAGGTTGCGATTACGGGAGCGTCCGCGCGATCGGAGACAAAGTCGACGCGATAGTTGTGCTAAGCGGCGGCGACTTCCACGCTCTAGGTATACCACTAGCGACTGGAAAACGAACTATCGTTGTCGATCCATTCCAACAAACCGCTAAGGACATGACTGAGACCTGTAGGCAGTTGCTACGAAAGCGTTGGGCGAATATCGAGCTATTCAAGAAGGCTTCGAAGATTGGTATAATCGTTGGACTGAAGAGCAGCCAAATGAACATCACCCTCGCCCGCCGACTTAAGCAACTCCTCAAGGCGAACAATCAGCAGGCAATCCTGATCTCAGCATCAGAGGTAATTCCAGAAACCCTCGAATCTTTCACAGATCTAGACGCCTACGTGGAAATCTCCTGCCCAAGAATCAGCACAGACGACCAAGAACGCTATAGAAAACCAATCTTGAATCCCGAGGAAGTCATGATTGCTCTCGGCAAAAAGAGTTGGGAAGATTATACGAAAGGAATGACGCTGGAAGAGTGGCATTAGCGCAGGAGACTCTAGGCTTAGCATCCGCGGCAAGGCGTGGCTTCTTGGCATCCCCGATGATCCAAATCCGTAAGCGTGACCTAGCTATCAAGTTGCAGAAAATCTCTCCTCACCCCAACCCAAGAGTCGGATTGGAACAGTACACTGTTCCTGCTAATCTTGCCTCTGAAATATTGTTTACCGCATGCTACACATATGGAGACATTGAAGGAAAGCACGTCCTCGATTTGGGAACTGGGACAGGTAGGCTGGCGATCGGAGCTGCACTACTCAAAGCCCAAGAGGTTGTTGGAGTTGACATCGACCCGATAAGCCTGGCTGCCGCCGCGAGAACAAGCAAGGAATTCAATGTTCATGTCGATTGGATACTTGCAAGCGCTGAAAACATAACAGGCAAGTTTGACACAGTTGTTATGAATCCTCCTTTTGGCACGAAGAACCCACACGCCGACCTCGATTTCTTGAGAACGGGCCTAGAGGTTGGAGATGTGGTATACAGCATTCACAAACTCTCCACACGTCCATTTCTGAGCAAATGGCTCCAAAGGAGAGGATACGAGATGTCTGAAGTTATCACCACAAGAATGGAGATTCCTCACCAATTCAAATTCCACCGCAAGAAAATAGAATTCGTGAATACAAGCGTCATCAGGGTTCAGAAATCTCGCTGACGACTTATCCTTCCTTATATAGTGGGCCGCGGTCTTACGGTCAGAAATCGTCGCAATTACTCAAGAATGGCCAGTGGATAGAACGTGTTGAGGGTCTAGTAATTGTGTGATTGGATGGAATGAGGTTTGAGTAAGGTAGCTGCATCACGTGAAATAGTCCAGCCCGTGCTGCCGGGAGACAGGCTCGGCGTGATTGAGCAATTTCTGCCGGGTGCGGGCACGTACGAGGTGGAAGGAATGATTTTCGCCAATTATACTGGGAATGCTCGAATCGACTTGAAGAACAAGCGAGTCACAGTTGTACCCACTACTCGTGTGACCCTGCTCCCCAAAGAGGGCGCTACTGTTCTGGCGTCGGTGATTCATGCTCATGACAAGATGGCGACTGTAGACATTTGGAAGATTGACGATAAGGCAATTCAGAACCCATTCACGGCGATGCTCCACATATCGTCTTCAAGTCCACGCTACGAGAGAAGCATGTCGGACGTCTGCAAGGCTGGGGACATAATCAGAGCGAGAGTCATAGACATGACCAACAGGATACCGCAATTGACAACAGCGGGCCGCGGATTAGGGGTCATCAAGGCGTTCTGCTCTCGTTGCGGAGCTGTCCTAGAGCTCACAAACCGAAGATTACAATGTCCGTCATGTGGAAACATTGAAAGGAGAAGACTTGCAGAGGACTTTGCAAGCCCACCCAGAGGCGTAGAAGTTGGAAGTTAAGGTACTGTCAAAATCTAAGAATGAACTCAGGCTTGAAATCGTCGGCGAAGATCATACGTTTTGCAATCTTCTGCAAAACGTTCTACTGCAAGACAAGAACGTTGAGTTGGCCGGCTACGATCAACCACATCCACTCATACGAACAAGCATAGTATACCTAAAGACGAAGCGTGAAGTGTCGCCTGAGAAGACACTTCTCAGCGCTCTCTCAAGCATACAAGTCCTCAACAAGGAGTTTGGTGAAAAGTTCGGCAAGGCCGTCGGGCCTACGTGATGAGTAAGCTAGAATTAGTTCGCCAGACCATGCAGGACAAACGGCTTGCCAGCTTAGGTGACGCCTTCGTAAATTTCGTATACTCGCTCGCACTAACCGAAATTAGCGGTCATCCTGAGGGAGTGAAGGTCAGTGACAGAGACCTCTCCGAGGCTTTCAGAGTCGCTGGACTACGCGAGTACCTAGGAACGCGCGTATCCAAGAAAGATTTAGCGAACGCGTCCGAATCACTACTCATCCGAGCCTACCAGATTCGCGCCTTGACGATTGAGGAAAGCGTGCAAGTCATAACACGTAACTCAGACGGCCCCAAGGCAGGTTTGGCCGATCTCCTAAAACTAGCCACCTCGAGGCTAGCGGGAGTGTAGTCACGCTCCCTTGCCGAAGAGAGAAATTAGAATATTAGCCCTCAACCTAGCCCAGACGAAATACAAACTGATCGTAGTGGGTGTTGTCTTCAGAGGCAATCGCTGGTTAGACGGAATAGTATCCGGCTTGGTAGAGGCAAAGGGCCAGGAACGGACCCAGGAAATTGCGAGGATCGTAAGACGGTCCAGGCAATTCACACAACTGCACGCGATTATGCTTGCAGAGAACGCGGCAGACTTCGATTGTCATCCGACCCAATTAGCCAAGTCGCTCAGCGTCCCCGTGATTATGCCCTCCGTTCAATGTTCCGAAAGCTCTCTGATCCAAGAGCAATCTACGGTCAGTTTCAATTTTCGACTTGCTGGAGAAGATGTCTCGTTCGTCGCCACCGGGATTGGCGTTGAAGAAGCGAAGGAGGTTCTCGCAGTTTCCACTAAACCTGGATCACGGAAACCTGAAGCGACTCGGGTCGCTGAGTTACTAATGAGAGAGTTGAAATTTACCTTAAACTCTGAAGATTAGTGAGAGTTTGCGAGGCCAATAGCAAGTATTAAGTTACCGTTAGGACAAGTGTGCCAGGAGATGGCGTGGGGTTTGGATCGCACGTTGTCTCCCGAAGAGATTTTTCAACTTCACCCTAAGTTGAGGTGGACGGCGTTCTCGACTGACGCGGGCAAGATTGTCTTCTCACAAATGAGAAGCGGATTGGTTAGCTACACTGATGAGCGGCAGGATATGGCTTTCATGGAATTCGGACCACAGCTCCTTACAGGCATCGCCGAACGTCTCTCACTAGAAGGGGGGGCGGGAAACATCCAGAGTCTGATCATAAACATGGAGAAGGACAGTGTACTCCTCACGAAAGCGCGAGGAGGATATTTGGCGACCTCGGCTGACAGAAAAGATGCACTTTTGATCTTTAACGAAGTTGAAGGGAAGATTAGACAACTCTGTTCGTGATCAGTTTCATCGAACCGAGTCACACTTGCGCACCTTCTTATTCTGCAAGGTTTCGCCGAACCAAACAAGAATTTGAGACCAATCGCAGCCTCCAACCAAGCAAGGCTTAAATGGAACTCGTATCGATTGGGCTGGCTGGTCGTTATCAAAAGTGCAGTTTTGCCCGAAATGCGGCCTCGCACTTCTGCCAACGAAAAAACAGAAGGCGGTTGTTCTCAGTTGCCCGAAGTGTGGGTATGAGACGAAGCGCTCAGACCGGACGGTGCAGAAACTAGAGCAGCAAAAGGAGAATGTAGTAGTAATCGGCAAAGAGGAGCAGAAGATCAGAACCCTACCCAAGACAAAGGTTGATTGCCCGAAGTGCGGACACAAGGAAGCGTTCTACTGGCTGGTACAAACCAGAGGCGCGGACGAGTCGTCGACGCAGTTTTTCAGGTGCACCAGCTGCGGGACAACCTGGCGTGAAAACTCCTAGAAATTAGGATATGCTGCCATAGAAAATTACGCCTCCCCAGACCCCATTAATTAATTAGCGTAAGCTTCCCTGTCTAGGCAACTATCGTACAATCGGTGAATAACGCTTGTTCAAAGCAACGATAAGCGATGCTAAGCTTTGGAGAAACATGCTCGCAGCCATATCCACCCTAATCGAGGAGGCTGACGTGAATGCTTCGCCGGAAGGTATCAAACTCAGGTCCATGGATCCATCTCACGTAGCCATGGTGGACTTTGAATGGAACAAATCTGCATTCGAAGAGTATACCTGCCTCCAACCCACAAAGATACGGTTGAATGTGACCGATATCGTGAAGAAACTCAGAGGCGCGGGTCAAGAGAAGCTTGAGATGTCATACGACGACGCTACCCGCAAGTTGAGCATGGTAATCAAAGGGAAATGGAAGACGACTTTTACTCTCCCAACACTCGACCCGGGCGACGAGGAAGTCCCCACTCCGAAGATCGCGTTCAATACCAAGATCAAGATGGTCAGCTCAAGTTTCAAAGACATAATCGACCAGATCCAAACGGTCAGCGATAACGTTCGATTCGAAACCTCCCCCGAAAAATTCACAGCTGAAGCCGTGACTGAGCTGAGCGGAGCTAAGATAGAATTAGAGAAGGGCAGCGATGTCTTGCTCGAACTTGAGGTCAAAGAGCCATGTAAGGCAACCTTCAACCTCAATTATCTCGGTGAAATCTCGAAAGCTGGAGCGTCAGCTGCTGAACTTGTCACGCTAGAGTTTTCCTCGAACATGCCGGTCAAATTGGAGTACGAAATGCCGCAGCAAGGTAAACTGCTCTACTACTTGGCGCCTAGAATAGAGGCGGAGTAGAAGAATCGACGCCAGCTGAAGTGCAATCTGTCGCCTGTAAAACCACGAGGGCGAGTGGTTGATGCAGGCGCTGCTGACCAAACTTGACTTGGCTAAGTTCCCTTTCACGGTCGAAGCTTCCGAGTACGTGAGAGCGAGAAACATCGATCCGATCGAACTAACGAGGCCAGAGCTGCTGCCCATTTTGGAACGCGCTATGGACCGCATCAAACAGGGAGTGTTCACAGGGAAGATATCCGCCGACCTTACGCAAGAAGATGTGGACATACTTGCTTACCCAACCTCTCTAATGCTAATCAGCTCTGTGGGCGACGATAGGACCAGGCGACGCTATGCTCTAGCAGAGGCTAAGAGAGCTTACCAACTGCTTCGTGACGAGGCACCGGAAAAACTCCTCCAAATAGCCACTGGGTCTTTTGCTTGGGACGCGAAACTCGTCGAACAAAGTGTAGGCGAGACACATTTCGAGTTTGCTCTTCAGTTTAACCACTACGTCCGGAACTCCGCCAGGATTCACGATCTTCGCTGGAAGCTCGTTAACCGGGTACTGTCCCGAGGCTATGTTCTCTTGCCCCGTGAAGATTTTGCAAGATTACTCGAAGAGGAAGTTCAGGCGAGAGTGTTGGAGAAAACCGTAGACCTGAACTTAACTCTCCCAAGCGAACTGGATCAACGAGTTGCCCCGTTGAAATCCATGCTAAAGGCGCGTTCTCAGCGCCTAGCTGAGGATGAGATGCCTCATGCCGCGATGGCTTCAGCCATGCCACCTTGTATGAGGAACCTACTGAGCCTCCTCCAGACCAGCAAACACATATCCCACATGGGCAGGTTCGCGATGGCCGCATTCCTTCTGAACATAGGAACAAACGAGGAAGACCTACTCAAGATGTTCAAAGCCTTCACTGACTTCGATGAACAAATAGCTCGTTATCAGGTTGAACACATAGCGGGGAAACGTGGATCTAGAAGGAAGTACACCGCTCCCAACTGCGCAACCATGCGAACTCACGGCGTGTGCGTAAATCCCGACGAACTGTGCGGTTCAATAACGCATCCTCTTACCTACTACCGGAGAAAAGCACGATATCTTCTTCGCCAAAATAGGAACCGATATCCACGTCAAAATCGGAGCGATAACGCGTGAGATTGACGCGCCTCCTCGTCTTTGCATCATTTGTCCTCATTTTGGGAAACTTGATTCTATCTATCCCTCAACCTAGTCACGCCGTAATCATGCTTCAACAGGCGTCCTCCCCGAACGGCGAGATCTCCGTTCTGGTCGAAAGTCAGAATCCTCTTACCGAGTCGGACATTCAGCGACTGATGGAGTATGGAGCAGTGACTACGATCGCAGGCCCAGTCGCGGTCGTGCATACCAAGACTATGTACCTTGAAGAGATGTCACGACTCCCATTTCTAATACAGATTCAGAACTCCTATCCCCTAAGCGTTCAACTCGACAAGAGTGTTCCGGACATTGGTGCGCCTAGCGTCTGGAATTTCGTCAAGGATCCTAGTGGTAGGAACGTGACAGGGGCGGGTGTGATTGTCGGTTTTGTTGACACTGGAATCGATGTGACTCACCCTGACTTCACCTTTCCGAATGGTAGCACCAAGATTCTTTTTGTTTGGGACCAAACCATCACTGGTCGCTCTCCTAGTGGCTTCGGTTATGGGTACGAGTGTAATTCCGCAGACATTGAGTCACGAACCTGCCCTGAAGTTGATACGTTCGGCCATGGGACTCATGTCGCTGGAATAGCGGCTAGCTCCGGCGTAGCGACTGGCAATTACACAGGTATGGCGCCGGGGGCACGGATCATTTTCGTGAAGAGTGGAAACCAGGTTTGCGGCGGTGAGAGTTGGAACTTTGACACAGGTAAGATTCTTGACGGAATCAATTACATTGCCACGAAGGCTGCGCAACTTAAGATGCGTGCAGTCGTAAACCTGAGCTTGGGCGGAAATATTGGTGCGCACGACGGAACAGACCCATTTGAACGCGCCCTCGACGCCTTCGTTGTAGCCGGAACGCCAATTGTGGTTGCTGCGGGCAATTCGGCTCAGGATCAGGATCACGTCAGCGGACAGTTATCTCAAGGACAAAGTGTCACTCTGACCCTTGAACTCAGACAAAGCACGGTGGATGTTGCAGTCGACATATGGTATTCGCCGGGGGATCAAATTGACGCTACGATCACAAGCCCCGACGGAACCACCTATCCAGTGCAATCAAACAGCGGGTGGCGACGAGCACAGTTCGGCGAAATCAATACGACAACCGCATCATTCGATCATGGGAATGAATTGTATGTGGAAGCCAATTCGAGCAAGCAACTGCCGCAGACGAGTTGGAGTCTAACCCTGAGTGGGACGAGCATAGGTGATCAAGGGAAGTGGGATGCGTGGACAGACGCTGCGACCTGCACGTTTCCAGGATCATACTTCTCGTCAGGTGATGGATACACTGTCGATTCGCATGATACGATAGGGATTCCGGGAACAGCCAGAAATGTGGTCACCGTCGGAGCTTACGTCAGCAAGACATCGTGGAAAGGCATCGATGGACAAACGTATGGACCGAACGACATTGCGGTAGGGAGCATAGCATCATTCAGCTCTCTTGGACCAACTCGGGACGGTAGGATCAAACCCGACATTGCCGCCCCCGGAGAAGATATCGCCTCGGCACGATCAAGTGCCATCCACTCATCCCCTAGCGATCCTGACAAGTTCCACAGAATGCTTGCAGGCACAAGCATGGCGACTCCGCACGTAACAGGCATGATCGCCCTGATGCTCCAATACAACCCAAACCTTAG